>Ga0111538_10008387_pt1 | contig 13869 bp, 6 predicted proteins | sample SoiMethybrSBSTD1_FD_79669 | JGI IMG/M metagenome (GOLD analysis project Ga0111538, IMG submission 79669) | Bulk soil microbial communities from a Populus tree surrounding site in Tennessee, USA - Soil MetaG P. TD hybrid SBSTD1 (version 2)... | ecosystem: Environmental > Terrestrial > Soil > Tree...
AACGACCGACCACTGCCTTACATCCGGCTCAAAGGTTATTACAGAATTTTCTCCCATCGAAAAATTCTCTACTATAAGATTAGTGTTGACCCTGTTTATTGTTAGTGTGTCATTGTCTTTAACGATCAATTGTTTTCCAAAAGCGCTCTTTTTTTCATGATCGCTAAATCTTTTTTCAATACCACCCATTCCCCAGGGATGACCCCATGCCTTCATAAAATTCTTAATGGCTTCTAGCGAAAGTATTTCAAGGCCGTTGTTATGCTTGCGCTGTATCAATCCTTCAACACCGTATTCGGAAATAATTATTCCACCTGACATACCCTCAGCCAAGTTGAAACCATCAACAGAAAATTTTCCTTTTCCAGTTGCCGCAACAATCTGTCCTGCATTGTCCGAAACATCCCACCTGCCATCGCGACCTACATACCAAACCGGCGTTCCCCCTACAGTTGTTCTTACCGGCGCAAAGCCCTCATGGCGCCATTTAAACCGCGGCGGCGTTGTTATGGTAACCACAGCAAGATCTTCCCTTTTGCTCGACAGCCATGTTTCTTCAAGTACGCCTGAATAGTTACTTCCCTGTTCCGTAAAAAATTGCAGCACAACATTAGCCTTATCATTCGGGCCTCCATCATCCATGCCCCGTACTACGTGGTTTGCCGTTACTATGTATAGAATGTTGTCTTTTTCAGCAACAATAAACCCAAATCCAACGCCATAATTACTTTTGATAGCAACTACATTATCCCTTATTGCCTGGGCTTTAATCCAACCCATTTCCTGGGAATAGCAAATATGGTAACTCACCACCAGCAGGTACACAATAATCAATACCTTCTGAAAAAGCATTTTAGGTTTTTTTAAACTGTGAAATAATGCTGCTCAACAAGCCCCAGAGAAAAACTACCGAGCCCCAGAATAAACTCAGCGGCTGATTTTTGTAAACATATTCGAGTAACCTCGGGCTCATGTCCTTCTCTGATCCATCCGGGCCAGCTTTTATGTCTCTTACGGTGCCTTTAAAAAATAAATCGATAACTCCATTTTCCACGCTGCAATCAATGATCCATCCTTCCGGTTTTTGTAATATAAATCTATCTTGTTTGTTCAGGTCAATGCTCCTGTTAACGTCATGAAGTGTGAGCTTACCGGATTGTATAGTTGACATGTATTTTAAAATATCAGCGCCATAAACATAGCTGTCAGAAAATAATAAAGAATTAATTCTTCTACCTTCTAAAAGGTTAATCAGCCCATTATGCCTGAATTTAATATTCACTTCAGAACCTTTATTATTATTTGATTCGAACCGGGCAAAAAGGGGTATGTCAGACGAATGAACTTTTTCTTTCACAGGTTCCAGAAATTCAGCAGTGTTGAAAGAAGCCGTCACTCTTACTAGATTACCATTAGTGGTAATGTAGATCATATCCTTTAAGGGTCTTATTTTCACGACAGATGCCTCGCCTAATTCAATTTCGTCCAGGAAAATAGTATCATTCCTCAATTTTGCATTTAATCCTGAGATTGTATCATAAAAAGATAGTTTGGTATCCGAAACAGTTACCATACTTAATTTATTTAATTCAAGCTGGTCTGTGAAAACTGATCCATCAGTGCCCATAATATTTGTCATGGCTGAATCCACTAGTGAAACCTGTAATGCTTTACAACGAACCTGGATGGAAACGTTGTTGGTTGACAAAAAACCAAGTGCCGGAATATCGCCTACTCTAAAAAACAACAACATGCCCCCGAGAATAATACACGCCATGGCAAGCATTACATTAGTTCCCTGCCATGTTCGGGGTGCAGCTTTCGGGAACTGTTTTTTAAGAGTGACTGCCCGGTAAACATTTTTCAGCCATAAGGTCTCCTCCACGGAAGCTGAATTATTGGCAAGCTTATTTAGAACTTCATGAATTTTTTTTTCTATCAAAGCAGTTGGATTAACATGCTTATCAGCCGATTCTTTCGAATTATTTCTTGACGTTTTTTTTCTTCTGAAACCAGGCATACTCACATTTTAATTTTGAGAATCTCTGACTGCCATCTTTTATTTTCAGGCCGGTATTGAATTTCCAGGCATAAGGATATTTCAGTAGCAGCAAGCTGGGGTATTTTGATTTCAATAATAGTTCCGGCAGTCATATCTCCTTCAAAAACCTGGAACGTACCTACTGCAGGTTCACACATTGGTCCGTTTGCCCTTGCCAGGTTCCATCGAAAATTACTGAGATCCAAAACCGTACGAATCTTCATAACAACGGTTTGATTGTTAGGAGCAGTGCTGCCTTTTTCTATAACGCTTACGGGAGAAAATATTTTCTCATCTTCATTTCCCGACCAGCCATAAACCCCTAACTGATCTGGTTTGATACCTCTGGGGTATATGTAAGGCTTAACAGGCCATTCCAACGAGTGGTTTTTATCTAACAACGCATCAATTTGATAGAACGTATTGGTCGGCAGAGATACCGCTCTTATATGTATGCTGGATTGCAAATTATCCGCACGATGAACCACCAGCTCAGCTTTTTCATTCCAAACAAATTGAACATTACCGCCTTTAATAAATGATACTACTTGAAGGCTCCCGCTAAGTCTTGGATTATAAAATCCTTCGCAACGGTTGGTAAGACGCTTATAGCCAAAAACAGATTGCTCTGGGGTGATTGTTGCGCAATTATCCTGAGAGTAACCAATGAAAATTATGCATTTACTTAATATAAGCAGCAATGGCAACCTAAGCATACTCATAGTTGTAAAGATATAAAGCTACAAAAATGTACTTAATCAACTTCATAGCGCTCTGGCGAACGTTAGCAGTAATTTCACTCAAGAAAATGCATACCCTCTTGTTGATAATAAAGGAGTATTCAATTAGTGCTGTACCGCTGTCGAGCCAATTACTGCATGACGATATACTAAAGGCTGCAAAGGACTTGAATAAATTAACCGCTGGCATTGAAGACTATAACTTTATTGAAAGAGACGTTCAACACTTCGCGGACCTACAAGGAAAGAAATATACGCTCTCAGTAGTCATTAGGCTTTATGATTTATCGAACCAGCAACCTTGCATAAATTTTTTCATTCAACTAGTATACCGAGCATTAGGAGTGTCACTCATTACAAAGAGCTATGTGTCTTGTTCTTCCTTTCATATTTCAAGCTGAGGGTCGCGAGTTCGAGCCTCGTTTCCCGCTCATTGATAATGAAGAGGTTAGCAACCTGTCGTTAACATATAATCGAGTCTGGCAAATTGCTCGTCTGTATCGATGTGGTATTACCAGCAAAGACGTTTCATGTCACGCTTTTAAAATGATATTGGTAACTGATTCTTCGAAGGATCAAGATCCTATTTTACCTTGAGACGAAAACCCAAAGTTCGACGCAACGTTCATGTATGCTTCCTTCTCCACCAGAAAATGCCAGCGGCAGCTATAATCAAAATAGCCCCAACCACATAAGGCAAATATGTGCGGAGGTAGAGCTCACGCCGACGGACGTAACGAAGTTCGGGCACCCGATTGTTCGGGTCGTTTGGTCCTTCATAGATAAGTTTCAGGCCCCAGTCTTCATCGTTCGGCATGCGCGGTAAGCGTATAATGCCCACGTTACTCGAAGCAAGCCTTCCGTTATTGGCATCATGCCACGTGCCGTTCCTTGGATCATACCATTGTGCCTTATAGACTCCGTTAGGATGCGCACCCCTCACGGACGATTGCAGACACTCCGGTTCGAAGTACACTAGAAAGATATTTCTGTCATCAGTGCGCGCGCAATAAGCCCATCCCCTATAGCTCACTATTTCGTTCGTTTTATTTGGTGAAATCAGATCGGCGTTTGGCACAAGGTCCTGATATCTTGGTCCAATAGAATGTGCGAATTGAGCCAAGTACTTCATTTGTGCCGATGAAGTCCAAGTAAAGGCGTCCCACATATGGGTCGGTGCTTCGGGCTCAATATCTCCACCCCAGATTCCCTCCGCTCCATATACATGACCTGCCAATCCTCCAGACAGAAAGCAACCGTATGCACCGGACCTTACGATCTCATTGTCACGCTTGGTGTTTCCGTCGGCTCCGCTGGCGTAGCTGACGCCAATGCCTTCACCCCGTGCGTCCTTATAGCCCGCATAATAGGGTTCACCGTTCAATGCAGGTCCCGGATATTTCGATTTGAATATTTCAGTGAGATACCAATAATTGTCGTGTTCGCGTTTGTTGCCTATCTGATGCAACGTTACCCAGGAGCTATCGCCCCAGTTTTCGAGCGTGGACGGGTTGGCGTTTGCCGACAGTAAATTGCCGAATGGCAGCGAACCATATTGCTCCTGAACTTTTCCGATTGCACGGGAGAGTTCTGCGGGGCTAACCGTGGCCTCAATGATGTCGAGATGAACTGGTCCTAGTATGACGTTATAGGCGTGATACCTTGCATAAAAGTACTGGAGGAATCGTACGTATGAATCCGGCCACTTATGGTACTTGGACCAAAGCAAGCTCGCATCTCGCCTAAACGCCTCCATAAAGGGAACAAAACCATTTGCATTTAAATAGGCAATCTTCCTATCAATATATTTGAAATACTCCGGATTGATCCTGTCCATGTCGGGGAAGAAATTTCCATACGCCGGCACCTTTCCTGGAAACATGAATGGTCTGCCCCCTTCATTGTCCATGTTCTTTGCACTGTTTTTGCCGAACTCCATCCATGCAGACCGGATAGTGGTTTTCGCGGAGTCGTGCATGCGCAAGTGATATGAACTATCGTCTGTCATCCAGTTAGGATAGGTTGCAATCATATTGATCCAGTTAAATCCTTGTTCCTTTCGCAGGCGGACGTAATCTTTGAACCCGGCAATCGGACCTATTGGCCTTTTCACTGTATCGTCATACCACTTGAAACGATCGGCACCCATCGAGAACCATGTGTCCCCAATAGCGAAGTAAGGAGTGCCGTCATCAAACATCAGCGCATGCTTGTTTGGCGTGGCCCTGATGAATCCATGACGGAGAGGGTTCTCGCGCAATTCCGTCTCTGTCCAACCAACGGCTGTCACCGAGCCATGCTTGCCATCCAGGCCCGGATCTGATGAAGACGAAGCGCTAGTCCAGGACCATTCTCCTTTCTTAGTGGCCACAAAACGGACAATAAAATTATTGCCGCCGTCCCAAAAGCCATAAATTCTTTTACTAAACCCGGGTCCGTTGAGTTCTATCCACACCTCGACATCAGTATAAGGATTTGCATATTTCTTCTGTGACTGGAGCTTTACTTCTAAGAGTTCCCAAACGTGCAGCGTGTCCTGCGCAATTAGTGAAAGGCGAGACACTAACATTTGACTAACGAGAACGAGGCTAAATAAAACTCGGGAGTTCATCGGACTAAGAGATATAAGAGGTTAAAGTCAATATTTGTCATTTCGAACCTCAGACCTTTTATGCCTGGGCAACTGGGTATGAGTTCCGTAGAGGTTATCAGATGTTTCAATCTTTTAGCGCAAGCCACTTATGCGGACGAAGAGTTTGCATGATATACTAGCTCAACTATTAATCCATCCTTTGAGGCAACGTAAAGTTCTTTGTGTTCCCATCTACGTTCTTTAATTTTTGTCTATATGATATAACGCCCTCCCAAAGCTTCGATGAAGCATACGCATAGCGCATTTGTCACATAATATACATATATGTATGTAAACGAAGTCCATGAACGATTTAAGTGTGATAGTTAGACCTGTCTAACAATAGGGGGCCATGGGATCCTTCATTGACAGGTAATGGTTAGGGCAGTTTTTTAGATTGTGAAAACGAACCCTAATATCTTCCAGTTCTAGCTTTATGAACGCGGCACAGGCTTTATATATATATATCTGAATAGACCTTAAAGTCACTACCAGGATAAATTCCGACGAGCACACTGCCGCGTCGTTTGGTCTAAGATACGCACCTTCACTAGTCCTTTTATCGGACCATTGTATGCAGTCTTTTACGTATTCCGGATGTTGCTTAATCATTTCAAGAATGTTCAATTCATCAATTTCGCCATGCAAATAAATTAAAAGATGAGGACAAAGATCTTGCTATTCTCAAAGTGACAATACAAAACCGGGGACGATGGGATTTAAAAGACTGGAAAGAAAAATAGATTCACTCGAACCATATTACATCGCGATAAAATTTGCATCGTAATTTTAAATTATCGGTGAGCAACGCTACATCATGGAGCATCTTGCGCACGATATTACGGGACAATAACTCCGTTACTTGCCTTTGACCTGTTGTCTGTTGTTGCCTCAGTGATTGATAAGCCTTCGCCAATCAATACCAGGAATTCCTTGAACGTAATTTTTTCGTTGTCACGGAAGATGGATACGAACGCATCTTTCACACGGCGTTGGATCACTTCTTTTTTAACCCTCTCAGCGGATCTCATTGTAGCAAATGAAGAGAGGTAATAGTACGTTACTCCATCGATGTGAACTTTTTCAACTGTTCCAAGGTCTTTCAGCTTATCGAATGTAAGGGTGTGGTTGAAGCGGTATGCACCGATGCTGACCTTGAAGGACAATCCTTCGGCAGCCTTGTCACCATACTTCGCCAGCGTTTTTTCCAGCTCGGAAGAACTCACTTTTGGTTGTGAAACAGTTTTTGTTTTTGACTTAACTCTCTGTTGTGTTGCTACTACTTGTCCGGATGATTGTAGCGTAAATTCAGCCCTCCGATTTTTCTGACGTTGCTCGTCGTTGCACTCTTCCGGAGCACATGGTATCGCGGGAAGAGATTCGCCGTGTGCCTCGATGCTAACACCGCCTCTATTCACGCCGATCTTTGCAAGGTACGCTGCGACAGCCTTGGCCCTTCGTTTTGAAAGATTCAGGTTGTACTTGTTGGTTCCACGATCGTCAGCATGCGCCGAGATGGTGAGCTGAAGATGAGGATAACGTTGCAAAACGATCTTGGCTTTATCCAGTTCCTTTTTGTCCTTGTTGTCGAGCGTGGCTTTGTTATAGTCGAAATAAATATTTTGGATGTCTATGATTTCATCGAATGACAATCCTAGCTGTTCCAAGTAGGAGGGATCGTTTTGCAGGCTGGCAAGCGTTCCTTCACCAAGGTTTCTTTCGCCGGTGCCATCATTTAGATACAACATTCCATTTCGTTCCGTAATCTCGGCATTGCCGTTTCCTGTGCTGATGTAGAACTTGTCTCCGGCTCCATCGTTGTTGAGTCTGATCAACGTTGACGCTATAGCATTGCTCCCGTCACCCGAAATACCTATGGAATTCCGGTTATCTGAAAGAGCAGGACTTTCATTCATTGCCAATGAAATTTCGTGAGAAGTTGAGGCATCATTTGGAATCGCCACGTCCTGTGATCTCACCTGGTGATTCTTATCTTCGGTTGTAATCGTATAGACGTTTCCTTTTTCTGCCGTAAAGTCAAGCACCCCATTCTTAAATTCTGAAGGAACCGTTGCACCTGTTTCTTTGTTGGTAACCGACACAGTATTTTCATCAGGAATCATCCCCTCTTCGTCGGACAATCGTCCTGTGACAGCGACTAGCTTACCATCAGATCCCAACATCGTTGTTGCGCCCGTATTGGCCAGTCTGTTAGTTGCATCGTCGAATGGAATAGAAACCCGTTGCGGGTTGACGGCATTTTCCTGAATGACAACTTCCTCAATCCTCGCGGGTTGATTTCCTTCCTGAACAGCAACGGAGTAGATGTTTCCTTTTACGCCAATAAAGCTGAGCAATCCGTTTTTGAACTGAGAAGGAATTCTTTCTCCCGTAGCTTTATCAGAGACAGTCACTACAACTTCGTCTAACATATTGCCCTGGGCTACCAAAATTTCGCCGACGACAGGTATCCCCTCGTTTGCCATTGTGTTGTCCTGATGGCCAAGGATCAGGTCAGCGTTTTGTTCTGCAGTTGCGTCAGCGGGGATCGCAATGTCCTGCGATTGATTGTTATGATTTTTATCTTCGATTGAAACAGCGTAAATATTTCCACTGATGCCCGCAAATTTTAGGAGTCCGTTTTCAAACTTCGAATAAACCCGTTCACCCGTTGCTTTATCAAAGACAGTTACGGTAACTTCGTCTAACATATTTCCGTCGGCTGTTCTGATTCTTCTGTTCACCGGAACGAGTCTTTGAACCTGGTCTGTCGCTGCATCCCCTTTATTATCGAAGATCAAGTCGATATTTTCATCAGCGCCCGCGTCGTCAGCGAGGGTAACATCCTGCGATCGAACCTGATGATTGTTATCTTCTACCGATACGGAATAAATATTTCCCTTAATTGCAAGGAAGTTGAGCAGACCATTTTTGAATTGTGCAGGAACTCTTTCACCTTTTGTTTTATTGAAGACACTGAATTCAACTTCATCCAGCATAATTCCTTCACCCGTTCCGATGTTTCCCGTCACCGATACGAGTTTGTCCTTTTGTTCGGGTGTTGCGTCGCGAAGGTTATCGAAGACGAGGTCTACGTTCTTTTCGACGCCAGCATCCACAGGGATAATAACATCCTGCGATTGAACGTGATGATTGTTATCTTCTACCGAAACGGAATAAATATTTCCCTTAATTGCAGGGAAGGTAAGCAGACCATTTTTGAATTGGGCCGGAATTCTTTTGCCGGTGGTCTTGTCGAAAACAGTTACAGTAACTTCGTCTAGCATACTACCATCCGCCTTTGCGAGTTTTCCATTCAACGACACAAGGTTTTTGTTTGCGCTCTGTTGTTCACCAAAGACAATGTCAATGTTTTCTTCGTCGCCAGCATCGGCTGGGATCGTAATAATCTGCGATTGAATATTGTGATTGTTATCTTCAACCGAAATGGTGTAGATATTTCCCTTTATGGCGGGGAAGCTCAGCAGACCATTTTTGAACTGAGCAGGAACCCTTTTCCCAGTCGTCTTGTCGAAAACGCTGACCACAACTTCGTCGAGCATGTTGCCGTCGGCCTTCTTGAGTTTTCCGGTGACGGCTACAGACTGTTCTTTGCTTTTTGCAGACGTTGCATCATCAAAGACAAGATCAATATTTTCCTGTGCGCCAGCATCTGCTGGGATACTGATATCCTGTGTTTGAAAGCGATGATTTTTATCTTCAACAGAAACGGTATAGGTATGTCCATTAATGCCAACAAAACCCAGCAAACCATTTTTAAATTGGGCAGGAATCTTTTCTCCCGTGGTTTTGTCGGTTACCATCACCGTTACTTCATCGAGCATCATTCCCTGTGTGTTCGTGAGTTTCCCGGCAACGGTAATTTGCTTGTCATTCAGTCGCGTAGCGGCGATCTTAAGTACCGTTATTGATTTATCCGTTTCCTTCGCTGCAACGCCCGAGTACATGCCGCTGTAACCATCACGGTTCGCCATCATGAGATACGCTGTACCTTCAGGCAAAATAAACGCTACGTTGCCGTCATTGTCGGCTTTGAGTTCCATATCAGCTTCAAAGCTGATAACTGTTACTGCAGCGCCTGCCAGAGGTAGATTGTCATCCTGTTTAAATACATGGGCAGCCATCGGTAAAGCTTCACCGGATGACGAGTGCCTACTCAGCACGATGGAAATTTCATCAACCTTGTTGGCGTCGGGAGGGATTGTGAAACTCGTGGCTACAGGCTTGAAGCCTTCTGCACTAACCTGGATATCGTATTCTTTGCCTCGCTCGCCAAGGAAGCTGATCAGGCCATTCGTTACTTTCACGGGGATTTTTTCGCCGGTGGCTTTGTCGACTACCGTTACGGCCACGTTACTAATTGGCTCTCCCGTATCATCGGTGATGAGCGCGGCGAAAGAAAGGGGATTTACAGGCTTGCCATAGACAGGAACGGGGTGTGTTATTGACGTTTTTGATGTTGTTAATTCCGCTTCGCCAGGGTAGATTCCCTTCAGACTGTCTTTTGATGCGACTAGCAAGTAGACTGTTCCCTGTTTTAGCGAGAACTCTACGATACCATTTTCGTTGGCAACCAGATCGATATCTTCTTCCAGGAACGTCGACACCTTGACGCTTGCGCCACCAAGCGGTTGATTATTTTCCGCATTAAATATACGGGCCGCCATCTCGATCATAACGATGGCATCCTTTAACACCATGCTCCATGTCTTTGGCTCCGCTTCATCAGGTGCTATCGTTACCTGCTGCGTGGTGACATCACCGTTTTTATTTCTGATCTCGACGCGGTAGGAGTGACCTTTCTCGCCCTGGAAATCCACGATAGATTTGTCCTTGTCTTCTTGGATTATTTTGCCTGTTGTCTCATCGAAAATGGTTATGGTTGAAGCTTCCTGCATCTCACCATTCGCATTTTGTATTTTAGCGACGCAGGCGATCTTCGCGCTATCGCCAAACAGGGGAATTTGATGAACGACGTGCTGATGATCTTGGTCCGGCAATGCGAAGCCGTTGATCATTCCCGATTTTCCTTCATGGCTACCGATGAGAATGTATACTGTCTCGTGGCTAAGCTCGAAATGAAAATACCCGTCTTTATCTGACGTTAAAGAACGATCTTCCTCTGTTGACGACATCAACGTTGCCTCCGCATTCGCGATGGGTTGCTTTGTTTTGCCATCGTAGACGTAAGCGAGCATTTTAACCATCTCTACCTTTTTATGGAACTCAAACAAATCGTCGTTGCCGTTTCGCGAGGAGGCGAAGTAACCATTTTCACCATTGCCTTTTGTAATGAGCGAAAAGTCATCGGCCGTTGAGTTTATCGGGTAGCCAACATTGACAGGGGTAGCAAAACCACTAGCACCCAAAGGACTTTTGAAAATATCAAGACCGCCAAGGCCACCGTGACCGTTGGATGCAAAGTATAATGTGTTATCTGAAAGGAACGGAAATACTTCATTGCCGGGACTGTTTATTACTGGTCCCAGGTTAAAGGGTTTGCCCAAGACGCCGTTTACTTTTGTTGCGCGGTAAATATCGCTACCACCGTATCCACCCGGGCGATCAGAGGCGAAGTATAGTGTGTTACCATCCTCTGTCATGAACGGATGCGCAGTTGAATAGGGAGGTTGATCGAGCGGCAGCAATGTGAGCTGCCAAGATTTACTTTCTGTTGAATATTGAGCATCGTACAACGACAAATGCCAAATCCAGGTATCTTTTTTTCCTTCCGCGTGCGCTGCGTGGTTGCGGTTTACGATCATTTTATCGTATCCATTGTAAAAGACAGCTGGGCCATCGTGATAACGACTATCTAGTTTTTCCTCCAGCACGACCGGCTTTTGGAATTGTTGATCCGGCGTCTTTATGCTTTGATAAAGATTGAGGAATTCACTGTTGTCCCAACGGAATTTTTCCCTTGTAGAACTCTGCGGCTGAGCTGAAGAAAATACCAAGCCTTCTTTATAATAGGCCGGTGCAAATTCTGCTACCGGAGTATTAATGGATAAGGGTGCAATTTTACACCCCAGTGAATCCTTGTAATATTTTTCGATGGTGAGGAGATCATTCAGTATGCGTTTCGCATACAGGTCGCCGGGCTTTTCACTGATAAGATTATTAAGAACACTTTCTGCTTCCTTGCGCTTCTGTTGCTCCATCAGAATGTAGACGAAGTTATAGGAATCCTGGCTTGTGAAGTTTGCCCTGTTGTTTTTAGCCTCGTGATACCATTTGTCGGCATCACCAATCCGGTTCATTTTCTGGTTGCATTTCGCGATCTGTAACATCACATCGCCCGGTTTAGTCGCATTCCTTATGGCTTTTTCGTAGTAAGTTGCCGCGGTGGAATAACTGTGTGCCTGGAACAGTGAGTCCGCCAGCTTGCGATACGCGTTACTGCTGTGCTGCGCAACGATGATGTGCGACAATAGAAGTGGTAGAATGGAAAGGATGAGCTTCTTCACGGTTTAAAAATATCGGGGTGTGAGAACTATGTTTTTGCTTTTATTTATACGAAAGTTGAGAACGAGCTCATGCGTTCCTGATTGAACGGACGCCAGTCCGTTCACGGGATATCCATAAGAATATCCAAGGCTAAGCTGGTCGTTGATGAGCCATTGCAACAGGCCATCAACCGAGTTTTTCATCCGGTACGAAAATCCAACCCATAACACTTCTCGAATAAGCAGATTGGCGTTGATATCGTATTGAAAAGGACCGTGCTCCATCCACTTCAGTAAGACACTGGGCTTCAACTTGAGATCAGGGCTCAGGTCAAAAACGTGGCCTGCTGTTAAAAAGTAGTGCCTGTCCTGCCTTGCTTTCATCACAGCGTCAGTGTTGTTCAATTTATTGTTGACAAGTGTTGGAAGTGAAAGGCCGACATAGGTCTTTTTGCTGTAGTAGTACACACCGATACCGAGATTGGGAAGCACACGGGTTTCGTTTTGGGCAAAGGCATCATCTGCCTGATAATTATCGGTAACAATGTTCAAATCGTTCAGATCCGTTTTGTAGAGCGTAGCCCCTGCCTGGCCACCAACGGCCAGCTTCGCGTTGTCTGACACGGGGATGTGATAGGCATATGTGCCATAAACCATATACTGATTTGTTACACCGAGTCTGTCGTTCATTATCACCACGCCTGCGGCAGAGCGTGTAAGCTTGATCGGGCTATGACCGGATAAAACAGTTGTCTGCGGTGATCCTGGAATGCCTGTCCACTGCTTCCGGAAAGATGCGGTCAACGTCATGGATTCATTACTACCTGAATATGCCGGGTTGAGCACCAACCCATTAAACATGTATTGCGTGAACATCGGTTGTTGCTGCGCATATCCGTTATGCACGATAAAAAAAGCAACGGCTGTAAGAAGGCCGACGATTGAGTATTGCTTTAGTTTATTCATAGGTCAAAAAATGTTGGGTCTAAATAATTTTATCGTACGATCATAACATATCCAGTGAGCTCTTTCGATTCATTTCCAAGATTGATTACATAATAGTATGTGCCCTGGTCAAGATTTTTGCCTGACAACATACCTGTATTCGCTCTGCCATCCCACAACACAGAATAATTGTCGTAGTGCTTTGCTTCGAATACCAGTATCCCCCAACGGTCAAACACTCTGATGTTGTTTTCGGGATAACTTCCGATGCTGCGTATATACCATGTTTCATTGCCCCCGGCGTTGTTGGGAGAAAATCCTTGTGACACTTCCAGTGGCGCATACTCATAGAATATTGTTACCGTACCAGTACTCGTTAATCCGCCCGGATCTTGAATGGTGTAGGTGAACGTGGCTGTTCCTGATGTTGTACCGGAAGGCTGATAAACAATCATACCGCTTTCGATCGACACACTGCCTAGCGCTGGCGTGCTAACAGAAACTATAGTCAGGTCTGTGAGAGCATTGTCGGGGTCGCTGTCGTTGGCCAGGACATCGATGGTGATCGGGAGAATTGTGTTATGTGTTATCGGACCGTCGTCTACGGCGACAGGCGGATCATTTACCGGTGTGACGGTTATTGTTACCGTGGCGATGTTGGAAATATTTCCATTCAGATCGCGGATGGTATACGTGAAAGTATCACTGCCAAGGAATGCCGTTCCCGGTGTGTATGTGACGACGCCTGTAGCATCGATTGTCAATGTACCGTTGCCGACGTTGCTGACAATTGTAACCGATGTTGGGTCAATGTTATTGTACTGACTTTGGTCGTTAGGAAGCAAACTGATAGTGACCGGCGTGTTTTCAAGCGTATTGCCGTTGTCATTCATTGCAACGGGAGCATCAGCTACAGGTGTTATCGTGATGTTCACGGTAGCAACGTTGGACGTACTGCCGACAGGATCATTCACTGTATAAGAGAAGGAGTCACCGCCGTTGAAATCCGGATAAGGCGTGAAGGTAACTTGGCCCGTTGCGGGG
>Ga0111538_10008388_pt1 | contig 13869 bp, 17 predicted proteins | sample SoiMethybrSBSTD1_FD_79669 | JGI IMG/M metagenome (GOLD analysis project Ga0111538, IMG submission 79669) | Bulk soil microbial communities from a Populus tree surrounding site in Tennessee, USA - Soil MetaG P. TD hybrid SBSTD1 (version 2)... | ecosystem: Environmental > Terrestrial > Soil >...
AAGCCGCATCATCGCAAGGGCGCGAAGAAGCGCCTTCGGCGCCGAGTTCCTCGCCTTCGGCGCTGGCGTTGCGCTTGGCCAAAGAGGTGTCGCTCGTCGACCGCGCGTGGGGCGCCATGAAGCGAAATGACGCCGCCGGTGCGCTCGCTGCGCTCGCGGATTACGAACAGCAATTTCCCGAGCGCGGCCTTTACCCCGAAGTTCTCTTCGTACGAATGGAGGCCGAAGATCGGCTGGGGCATGCTGCCGCCGCGAAGCTCGAGGCGTCGCGCATCTTGTCTTGGTATCCGAACGGCGCGCAAGCTGTGCGGGCCCGCACGCTTTTGCGTCGGCCGTGACGTCCGATGTCGCCCATCGGGTCCGGCAGAAGACGAAAAGATGATCAAACCGTCGTGCCAAGGGTATGAGCCAATATGACGGTCGACAACGTTCGAAAGTTGAGTGCCGTACTCTTGCTTCTCGCCGCTTGCAGTGGAGGGAGCTCGTCGTTGGGTGGAGCGGGTGGAGCGGGCGGCGCCGGTGGAGCGACAACGGGCACGTCGGGCGGCGCCGGTGGAGCGACAACGGACGCGTCGGGCGGCGCCGGTGGAGCGACAACGGACGCGTCGGGCGGCGGCGGTGGAGCGACAACGGACACGTCGGGCGGCGGGGCGATGGACTCGACGTCCGATCTCGCCGTGCTCGATGCCGAGAGCGACGCGTCGTCGGACGTAGCGCTCGCCGACGGTGACAGCGCTTGCACCTGCACGATGGTCGACTCGGGATTACCTGCCCCACTTCCGGGCAACGGCGTCCTGTCGATGCCGTGTTATTGCGTCAGACCATGGGCGGGAGGGTTTTCGACCGCTCCCGGGTGTTCGAGTTACGAGGCTGCAACGCGGTGCGACGCGACGCTCCTCAGTTTCAGCGTCGAAACGTATACGAACTGCAACCTCGTCACCGTGAGACACGGTGGCGGCCTCATCGAAGCGGCACTGGTTTATGATCGCACGAGTAAGGACCTCGTTGGCGCCTATCGCTGGACGGATCACGGGGTGCCCTGCGGCACCAACCAGGCCTTCATGATCATGACCGGCATCGTTCCGGGGCCCGAGTGCCAAAGCGCCGCAATCGAATTTCCTTGCGTGGATGCGGGCGGAGCGGACAGGGACGGCGCTCTACCCGATGCAATGCCGCCGAGCGGCGACGCGTCAGCGCTATGGCGGAGTGACGCTCGGCGATAGGACTGCCATTCGGATTTGTTGCAGATAGTGGTGCTCGGCGTCTGATTTCGCTCGCACGTTCACCCAAGGTTAACCGCGAACCGGTCCTCGTCGTGCGGTCGCGGGGAGCGGTGTTGGCATCGTTCGACGGAGAAGTCACGCTCCGCTCGCGCGGTGTCGTGACCGGCCGTGGTGAGGACGAGGCGCTTGACCGCGAGGAGAGGAGAAAAACGAACGCTTGACGCGTAGCGGGCAATTGCAGCAAAAAGGAAAGGTTTTGTCGATAAGGAGGAAACTGATGAAACGAGCCGCGTTCGCCGTATTCGCCCTGTTCGCCCTCTGCATTACCCTCTTTTCGATGGCGCACACGCTGCAGGCTGCGCCGCCCACGCAGGAGGTCACTGTCATTAATGACGTTGGGAGGCCTGTGCCCGTGACGCTCGGGGCCCCGGTAACGGTGAACGGTGTCGTGCGTACCCAACCCGCCAACAATCCCACCCCGGTCTCGCGGATCGGAATCCTGTCGGTCTCGGCGGGATCGCGAGAGGACCGTCAGACGATCTACACCGTACCCGCAGGCAAGCGGCTCTACATCGAGAGCGAGACGGCAGTCACTCAGGCATCGGGGGGCGTGAAGGCGCAGGCTTCTGTCAGTGCGTTCAACAGCAGCGGTGGAGGCCTTTTCTACGATGTTGTCCCGCAGGTCGAGCGCGGCTTCTGGGACGGCCAAGGTGAGATTTATGAAGGTAGCAACGCCGTGCCCATGTTTGCCGATGCCGGCCAAGCGGTCGACGCTCGCGTATGGCTCAACACCAACGCGCCGGTGGGTGGCGGCGTTCGTGCAGAGGTGGGATTTTCGGGGTACCTCGTCGACCTGCCCTGAGAAGAGCCGTTTGCCAATTGCGTCGCATCGAGCAGCGGCTGCCCGGGGGAGGGTGCGGGACAGCCTTACTCATCCGAGCAGCTGCTGCTCGAGCATCTCTTGAAACCGCAGTTTCTGGAACCCTCCGCGCGCGCTCGCCGTGACCGCCGTGTGCGGATGACGTCTGACGTGAGCTCGTCGCCCCATTACCGATAGTGTTGCTACATTGCCCACGATGTGGGGGGCGGAGTGCCGTTTTTCCATGGCATGAGCTCTTTGCTCGAGGACGCGTCGCTATGGACTTGGATCGCATTGACGATGGTCTTCGGCGTGTATCGAGGGGCCCCCTCATCAGCGCAATGCGCAGTTGGTGGGGTACGAACGCGATTGAGGGAGGACAACGCGAAGACACTACTCACCGGAGTGATGCCTGCGGTTGCGGGCGGGTTTCTCGCAGCGGCATGATGCAAAAGGGAACCCCGACAACGGATCGCATCGGTGCATATCGTGTGATCCGAGAGCTCTCCGTAACAGGCTCGATCCAGGTCCATCTAGCATGCGAAGATGCGCCCGACGTACCTTCGCAAAACGTCGAGCTCAAAGTCGTGCCGAATGCGCCCGGCCGCGACGCGAAAGACACCCAAAAGCTGATCCGAGACCTCACCGTCTGTTCCCGGCTGACGCACCCAGGCATTGTGCTTACGCGCAAGGTTTTCAAACATGCGGACGCAGCCGTTCTCGTGGTCGAACACGTAGACGGCGTTTCTCTCGCTGAACTGCTGGCCCAAGGTGCCAACGACGAGCGGCTGCTGTCGGACGATGCGGCGTTGCTGATTGGACTTTCGATTTGCGACGCACTCGCGCACGCTCACGCGACGCTCGACGATCATCGTGTCCCTATCGTGCATCGAGCGGTCAGCCCGTCGAACATTCTCGTCGGCCGCGATGGGAGTGTGAAGCTCGACGGCTTCGGCTTTGCCAACGTCTACGTCGGCATCGCGGCTGGTGCAGAGGACGATACGGCGTGGACGCCGGCGTACATGGCGCCAGAACAGGTCACCGAACAGGCCCCCACGCCCAAAGTCGATGTCTACGCGGCCGCACTGATTCTGTGGGAGCTCCTCAGCGGCCGAAAGTCCGTCACCTTGCCGCGGCATCCCTTCGCCATCGAGGAGACGCTGAAAGTCTTGGCAAACAGGAAGCTCGAGCCTCTCGCGAAGCTGCGGCCAGACCTTCCAGAAGCGCTAACGAGCGCCGTGGACGCCGCACTCGCGTCGGAGGCGGACAAGCGCAACATCGGTTGCGCGGAAATGGCCCGGTGCGTCCGGAAGGTGTTTCAATTCGCCCGGGCGCGACGCGAATTGCGCGATTGCGTGACTACCGCGCTGGCGCGCCCGTCGCGGAGCGAGCGGCGCGCGTCACGCATCGAGTCGACCAAGCAACCCGATGCATCGGTCCGCGCGCAACCAGCGCTGGCCGTCGAGCCCAAAGCGCCGGCAAGCGCTCCTCGACGCGTAGCCAGCGCCCCGCGCCCACCCGCGGAGCAATCGCCGCCGACGGCTCAACGAGCGCCCGCGAGCGGTCGGCGGGTCGCGAGCGCGTCAAGCGAACCAGAGCAGGCACCGGACTTCTGGGCGAACGATCCGTTCGGGCCCGAGTGTGGACCGCTACTGCCGGCAAGCGCTCCACTCGAACCCATGAATCTCCCGCCGCCCGAGCCGAACGACGAGCCCAACCTTTTCAACTCGCCCCTGTCAGAGCCGGTCGCCATCGACGATGCAACGGAGGATGCCGACGACCGGGCGGCGGTTCTGCCGCCATTTCCGCGCGCGTTCGTTCGACCGAGCGACGATGTCGCGGTCACGCCTGCCCCCATGTCGTCGGAGGTCGACAGGCCTTCGGGACCCCACTCGGCGCGGCTTGCGCTGACGGCGGACAAGTTGCCAGCTCTGCATGCATCGGACACTTCAGATGCTTCGAGAGAACGGATCGCCGACATTCCGCAACGGCTTACGCTGGGGGAGATCCTCCAGGCTCCAACGCGTTGGCGCCGGAGCCCGTGGGTCGCGGCGTGGGCAGTGTTGGCATTGAGCCTCGGCGGATTGATCGTCAAGATTTCGTCCTCCCGCGCGCCGACCGGATCCATCGCTTCGCTTCGCTCGTTGCTGCCTGCCCGTTCTGACGCAGCGGCGGCCGCGGCGAAACCCGCACCCGTCGCACCATCGCCGCCGCCCGTCGCGACCGCGCCGCAACCCGTTGCCACCGCGCCTTCGCCACCGACTCAAACAGCTGCACTGACCAAAGGCACGCCCCCCCCCGGGGAGGTGAACGCGACCGACACGACATCTCCACCGCCGCCGCTCGACGAGTCGACGAAGAAATCGCTCCTCAAGCGAGGGTTCGGCCTTCTCACGGTTCATTCGACGGCGCCGCACGCGAGCGTGTACGTCAATCTCAAGGTGCTGGGCGGCGCCGAAGAGAGGCTGACGGTTCCATGTGGCAAACAGTTCGTCAGCATTGGGATTCCTCCCCGCCGTCCGGGACCGCCCATCTGGCTCGCCCCCGGAAAGTCGATCATCGTCCCGTGCGGAGCGGCCTTCGAGGCGACGTTGAACCCGCGAGCGCTCCGCTGAGCGGCGCTCACAAGCCGCACGCCTCAGAGCCGACTCAATCTCGAGACACAGCAGCGAGGCTTAGCCTGCGTTCTTGATGCGCGCGCCGTCTTCGATCAAGTCGACCGGCCACGTCCCCGATGGGCTCATCAGGCGTTCGACGATAGGATAGAGCTCGCGGTCCTCTTTCTCGAACCTGGTCGACGTGAGAGCTAGAACCTTCCGCGTTTCTTCGATGAGCTGGGCGGGCTCCCCTAGGATCTCGACCGCAGAGGTCCATCGGTTCGCGCATTCGGTGATTCGACGATGCAGCGTGCGCATCTCGCTTTGGTGCAGCACTACCTTATCGACGATGGCGCGCTCGGGATGGCGCAAGAGGCGCTCACAAACGTAGCGTTCTTCCAACGCAAGGTGCACGCGCAGCTTCCGTGCGAATGCCGAAAACTGCAATCGGATCGCCGTCCCATCTTGGGCAATGTTTTTGCGACCGAAGAGGGCCAATATCCCCTCTGCGTGTCGTTTCAGATCGCTGTGCTGTTCGTGCAAACTGCTGACTATCGCCATGACCCCCTGCGAGAACGGTTGCCACCATTCGCGCCAGCCCTTTGTTCAAAATATACATCGAGATTGCTTCTTGCGCCCGAACGGCCTGTCGGATTGCGGTGGTCAAACCGTTTTGAGGCTCAGGAAGAGAAGGCGAAAGCCAGCTAGGCGACGATGGCTCATGGCTTCTGCTCGGCGGATTGTACATAGGATTGACGACATGGTCGTCTCTTGAGAGCAACCTGACGAGTGCGATTCTGTCGTCGAATGCGCGCTGAGGCGAGCAAAGAGGCGCGCTGAAGCGCGCGGGCGGGACGATCTCGAGCGCCAACGGCGCCCGCACCGCTCGCCCAGCGCCGTAGCGGGCTCGCGGAAAGCGACCATGTAGGCAGGTTTCTCAGCGAGGACTGTCCCGTCGCGAACTTGACGTACAACGTACGACGGAGTGGCGTGATGAGCTGCTCGTTCCGGAGTACCGAGGCACGTCGCATTTTCGAGGGGCAACGGTCCAAACGCTTCGCGAAGCTATCATCGATCTGGTGTCTCCGAGCCCAGATCGAAACGTATCTCGAGGTTCGCCATGCTCTGTTAAGCGCGGGTTCTTGTGCGAATGCCGCAACTACCACAAGCTCGCGCCATGAAGCCCGCTTTGCTGGTTGCCTCAACTCTCGTTCTCGCAGCCTGCGACAACAGTCCCGCGAAGGACAAAGCGCGGGCGGCAACGGCCGAGCCTGCCGCCGTGGCAGCGGTACATGACTCCGCGGCCAAATACACGTTCTCCAATGCCGGTTCGAAGATCGAGTTCGTCGGCGCGCAGGTCACGGGAAAGCGCGACGGTTCGTTCCAGACCTTTACGGGCAACGTGAACCTCGTCGACAACAATCCCGAAAAGGGCTCTGTCTCAGCGGAAATCGACGTCGGATCGCTCAAGACCGATGACGATGATCTCACGGCCCACCTGAAGACCCCCGAGCTATTGGATGTCTCCAAATATCCGAAGGCCACCTTCACCTCGACGTCGATCAAGTCTGGCGGCGAGAGGGGCGCCGCGTACACCGTAACCGGCAACTTGCAACTCCATGGTGTGACCAAGTCGGTCTCTTTTCCTGCCACAGTCAAGATCAACGGCGTTGCGGTCGATGTCGACGCCGAGTTCGCGATCAACCGCAAGGACTTCGGCATCGTCTACCCCGGGATGCCAAACGATCTCATCAAGGATGACGTGCTCCTGAAGCTGCACGTTCGCGCCGGGAAGGCCGGCTAGCCTATCGGACGCCACTCGAGCGGCCGCGCTATGCGAGCAGAAGCCTCCGCGGGCTCGCTGGTGGGTGATTCTCGCGGGTCACGCGAGGTGACGTGAAATGACGTGAAGGCAGGTCGCGAGTGGTAACTGGGTGGAAAGGGCTTCTCGTTGGCCGACGAGCGCGCGAAAGTCGCGGAGCGATCGGCGGGGCCGGCGGGGCCGACGAAAAGGAGGGCCGCGCGCAGCCGGTGGTGGGCGCGAAGGGTGAAAAGTTCGCTGGCGGACCGCTGCGAATCGGTAAAGTCCGGCGATCGAGAGGCGCGGATCCTCGCCCCCTGCTCTACCGATTGAACGGGGCTTCGCTGACCCAATGAAAGCCGCGTTCGAGGAGTGGAAACGTGCGATCCACCTTCTGGAGGCGAGCCTCGACGAGATCTCCTTGAAACGTTCCGCTCAGCGAGAGCTCGCCTCGAGCAGGCTCGGCGTAGGTGAGCACGCCGAGCGCGGCCTTCTCGCGCGGCTTGGTCACGGTGAGGGAGCGCTTGTCGGGATCGTCTTTGATCTGAAATCGCAGCGTCGTATCGTCCATGAGGCGAATGCTGATTTCGTCGCGAGTACCGATGATGAGGTTTCTCCAGCGTGCCGGCTCGACGAGAGCCGATGGCAGGGTCAGTCCATTTTTCACGAACGACGAGACTTCGTAATAGCCGTAGAGCGCGGGACGGGGTGGTTGCTGGTTCGAGGAAGCTGTTTGCGCGCCGGCGATGAGAGCGCAGCCGATCAGCACGGCCTTCACATACGGACGGGCGCGCGTTTTCCAGCCCGGGGGGAGCGGATCTCTCGCGGGCACGGGTTCGACCGCGCGATTGAAAACGAAGACGTGGGCCAGACGTTTCAAATCGGGCAAAAGCAGGAAGACGGCCATGAGCAAGAGCTCCGTAGACCAGAGCTTCACGGGAATGTCGTAACAGAAATTGATCATCACGACGTTGGTCAAGGCAAGAGCCGACAGCAATGCGCCGAGTGTCGTGGTTCGCCGAAAGAAGAGCGCTAGCGCCCCGACCAGCTCGACCAAGCCCGTGAAGAACACATAGGTCTTCGAGTAGCCCATGAACATCCAGAGGAGCCGGTGGGGTGACGACTCGCCGTACGTCTCCGTGAGCCAGACGAGCTCCGGATCCGGAAACTGGATCTTCACAAGCTTGATGACTGCGTAAGTGATCATCGCTGACGCGAGCGTGTACCGAACGTACGTGCGCAACCCTTCGAGGCATTGCGAGTGCTCCTTTTCCCGCGTGCGGAGCGACCAGATTAGCGTGGCCAGTCCGCAGAGAAGAAGCGATACGCCGAGCATGTACCAGTCCACCGCTCGGTCGGTGCTGCCGGTTTCTCGGGTGGAAAGGGTCGGCCCGAACAGTCCTTTGGCGAGAGCGGCCGTACCGGCGACGGATAGCTCGCCGTAAATGGCCGCCAGGATCTTGAGGCCCGGCATGAACATCAGCGGGTAAGGAAAGCAAATGAAGATGAACCAAACGTACGCGAAGCGGAACCCGACGCGGACGGCGGGCTGCCACTCCGCGCGCGACGCGACGCGGGGAATGGTTGGATTCATGGATGGAGCCGCGCACTGGCGGGCGGCGAACGTTGGACAGCCATCCGTGCTCGGGAGTTCCCGAAAAACGGCCCTCGGCTCGATTGCCTGCCATCCGGGGGCGGGACGTCCTGCCCGCTGGGTACGAATGCCGCAGTGCGGATGCGGTCGGAAGGGGCCATTGACGCTGAGCGCTCTCTCTTCGCCTCCGAACACCCGGCGATGCTTCCGATCTGAATCCGGCGGGCCGCCTCCACTCTCGTTCCCGAGCGATTGAGGCGGTGCCGGTCAGGCGTAGGTCGGAGGCGACCACGCGAGCCATGACGCGCACGCGAAACCATGTGTGCTACAGTGCCAGTATGCGGGCCGGCAGGACGAAGACGACGAGTTTTTCGCTCGACAAGGCGACACTCAAGAACCTAAAGGCTCTTGCTGCGCGGCGGCACAAGGGCAACGTGTCCGCACTTCTGGCCGAGATCGCGACGCGGGAGGCGAAGTTCACGGCCGCCGAGGCTTTCTTCGAGAAATACGGCGTTCCACCGCTCGACGAGAAAGACGTGGAGCGCATCGAGGCTGAGTGGCGAGGGCTCGTGCCGGTGAAGAAAGCAAGACGGCGCGCAGCGTGACATTCACGTTCGACACCGGGATGCTCATTGCGCTCGAACGGCGAAAGCGCCGAGCAACCGAGGCCTTCCGCGCCATCATTCGACGTGGTTTTCTGCCCGTCGTACCCGCGGTCGTCTACGCGGAGTGGTGGCGCGGTCGGACGGACCTCCGCGAGGAGGTTCTCGCTGCGGTGATCGTCGAAGATATGCCTCCTATCCTCTGTCGGGCAACCGGAGAGGCGCTAGGCGCCGTACGAGGATCGTCGCTTGCCGACGCGGTCGTGATGGCATCTGCGGCCCTGCGCGGAGGCGGCGTCGTCTATACGAGCGATCTGGACGATCTCATGCGCCTCTCTCGCCACTTCCCGACGGTGCGCGTATTGCCTGTGTGACAGCGTGCTGACCTAGTCGGCCTCGAGCCATGTTGTCGAATGGTGCTTTCTAGGGCCGCCCGAGCGTCGGTCTCCGCATTTGTGCAGCAGGTTGCTGCACGGATTCGTGACCGTATCGGCGAGTTCGGCCTCGATCTGGTAACCGGATGGAAACCGGAGGCCGAAACAGAAGGGTCTCGTTTCCAAACGTTTTGATCTTGTTGTCTGATCCCGACTCTTCAGTCGGGGCGAGAGGAACTGAAACGCCATCCCACAGAAGGCGGCTGATCACGCGCGGTTTCTCGAGGAAACGAGGGTGTTCGGTGATTCTCGGGCGCGACGTACGGTGACGCGAAACGACGTAAAATCAGGTGGCGAGTGGTAACTGGGTGGAAACGGCTTGCTGTCCTACGAAACGTCGCGCAGCATCCTGCGAAAACCAATCGCGCAGACGAACGCGACAAGCGATACGAGCGAGAAGCCGAACGTTACCGGCGACAGCGATTCGCTGATGCCTTGGGTGACCACGCGTGCCGCCAGCATTGGAGTGAAGTCGTCTCTTCCCAATTGATGACTCACGAACGTGAACACCTTGGCGAGGTTCTTGGCGAGCCCGGCGAGGGAGATGAAAGCGGTGGCCATGCTCATGCCCGCGATAAATGCGAGTCGCTCGAAGCGGGGCCGCCACGCGAAAAGGCATGCAGCCGCGAGCGCCACCAACCCGAATCCCACAACGGCGTACATGGCAAAACCACCTGCCTCGAACAGTTCCAGCATTTTCGACCTCGTACGGAAGTTACCGAATCTCGTCAGGAACGCACCAGTCGAGGCAACGTGACCAAAATGAACCGTGTCACACCCGAGGTTTTGGAGCGTTCATGGGAAGTGGAGCCGACCGACCCGTCACTGATCGCTCGCCTGAAATCCGGGGACGCGATCGCGTTCGACGTTGTCTATGCCCGGTGGCGTGCCCGTATCTTCAGCTTCCTCGTCCGCCAATTAGGTGATCGCGCGCTAGCAGAGGATCTGCTGCAGGAGACCTTTCTTCGCCTGGCGGCGCATCGGTCCCGGCTCCGCGATGACACGGATCTTGGCGCGTGGCTATTCACCGTCGCGCGTCGCCTCGCGGTGACCCACGCGCGGTGGCGATCCGTGACGAGGTGGGCTTTCGGTGTCCTGCGCCGGGCTGATGCGCAGCGCACCTCCGCTCCCAGCGAGATCCTGGCATCGAACGAATCGATGGCTCAATTGGAGAGTGCGCTCGCCGGACTTGCGGGCCCTTACCGCGAAGTCTTATTGCTCATGGCGATCGAGGGTTTGGAGCCGTCGCAAGCGGCAGCAGTCATTGGGATTCGTCCCGACGCGCTGCGGAAGAGGCTCTCGCGCGCCCGGGCCCTACTTTCGGCTGCCTTGGGCGAAGAGACGGCAGCTCCGGTTTTGTTCCTCCGTCAGGGGAAGAAGCGATGAAGCCCCATATCACAGACAAGATCTGGCTACGGCTGTCCAAGCTCTCGCGACACGACGTTGACGACGCGACGGCCGCACGCATCCGAGAGCACGCGGTACGGGCACTGAAAAGCAGGCCGCCCTCACAACTAGCGGCTCTGGCGCGGTCCGTCGAACGGATCTGGAGCGACTTCTTTGAGCTTCCGTTGGCAGGCGCCGTCGTCGTCGCTTGCTTGGTATGGCTGTTTCAAGGCCTTGCGAGCGACCGCCATTCGAGCGACGAAGTGATGCGTGTCGATAGTGCCGTCGCTGCGGGGCTCCACCGCCCCGAGACGTCCGCTCTTCGAAAGCGGCGCGCCGCCCGCCACACGTCCACGCATCGGTGACGGCGGGTGCGCTGGGCAACTCAGCGCAGCGCCCTCTTCGGTGAGCGAGTGGGACGCGGAGCGGGAGGGGCTCGTCGGTGTTGGGGCGAGCAGCTCCGATGAGTCGACCTTGCGCGCGACGGCCAGGTCGTCACCCACGTTATTCAGGGCGTTTCGGACTCGCGACGCCGCCGAGTGCCCGATAAAAGTCGAGCGCGTGACCATCGTCATTGTCGGCCGCTACGAACACGTCGTCGATTCCTCAAGCCACGGCGCTCTCGAGCAAAGCAGTCACGAGACGCCGTCCGACCCCCTTTCGCTGCTGGTCCTTTCTTACGGCAATGTCGTAGATGAAGATTTCGGACTGCTCGGCTCGCGTCATTGGCCACGTATGGGCGGTGAGCCCGCCGACGATCACGTCGCCGAGGAATGCGTCCGACAGAACTCGCGCAATCGCGGCGGGCTAAGCAGCTTTTCCTTGCGTGCTCGTGGGAGCCTTTTCACCGCATGTTCGAGCCGAAGGGCTTCACTTTGCGACGCGCAGCGCCGGATGGCGCAGACGGCTAGCGGTCCCCGTCCACGCGTGTAGCGCGCGCCGCGATCGGTGTCGTGCATGGCGATCCGCGCTTTCACGTCGCGGGCGATGCCTGTGTAGATCGTGCCGTCGGCGCATCGCGCGAGATAGAGGAACCAGCGTTTGGCAGACAGCGGCATTGGTCACAAACTACTGGAACCGTCGAACCTCTGCCAAGAAGGCGAGACGCGAGCGACGTGAGGTCCGCCTGTGCGCGGAGCCTCATGGACGGCGAAGGGGCGCCGGCTGATCGCCGTGAAAAGGCCCAAGATTGCGAGGCGAGAAAGTGTGGGTTCATCGGCTGAACCGGCCCACCTTCAAAACCTGATCGAATTGGAGAACAACATGGCGGAAAATCGCGTTTCACGTGTGGTGACACGCCACGGGTTGGAACGAGAATTCCGCATCAATCGCCATACATGGAAGTGAGCGTTGGGGGGGAAACCTGGGCACCCTGGCACAGGCGAATCGAATGGGTAAAAATGCCCGCAAATGCGTATTTCTTATCGTTCCACGATCACGGCCATGGGCCTGTGTGCGGTTCTCGGCGCGGTGGGCGCCTGTTCGTCGGATGGCTCGCCCTTCGACAATCGCGACGCTCAAGTCACCGACGTTTCTCGCGATGCAGCAACCCCGAACGACACCGTCACCCCCGACGGGGCGGGCGTCGATATCAGCGTGCTCGACACTGACGCGACGGACACGAGCCGTACCGACGGCGTGTCGACTGACACTGCTCGGGGCGACGCGCCGGTCGATGCGCCGATTTCCGATCGGACGTCGAACGACGTCTCGTCGACCGACGGCGCATCCGGCGACGCTGCATTAGCCGACGTGCCCGCCGATTCGACGGCGGCCGACGCGCCTCCAACCGATTCCACGCCGACCGACGCGCCATCAGGCGATGCTGGCAACGACCCCGGCTGTGCGCCATCCTACGGCGCCGCCAGCGGACAACAATGCACATCCTTGGGCCTGACTTGTGTGTACGCCGAGGGAGCTTGCGGGTGCCTTATGGGCTGTGGCGCGCTGCCCCCGCCGGACGCCGGTTACCGCTGGTTCTGTGGGATGCGCGGAGCCGGCTGCCCTAACCAGAAACCGGCGGTGGGAAGCCCCTGCTCGATGGACGCGCAATCTTGCAACTACGGCACATGCTGCGCGGACCGGATGGTCTGCGAGAACAGCGCGTGGAAGTCCGGCGGCGTTTTGTGTCCGCCGTGAGCGCCCTCGCTCAGGGCGCTGTCGGGGCTTGAGTGCGAAGACGGCTGATTTTGCTTCGCTTGGCAAACCTCGAGATCACTGACAACTCTCGGATAAGACGCGAAATTCGGACGCATCGCAGCATCACGGGTCGTCACAACACGGGATTTCTGATCGCCACGGCAATGTGGCGTCGACGGCTTTGGCGCGGGGTAAAAGACCCGAAGGGTGGCGGGAGTCGTTCCTCGCTGGCGACCGAGTTGCTATGAACGAGTCACCATGAACGGGACCGGCATTGCGCCATTCGTCTTGTTGGCTTGGTTAGGGGCCGGCTCCGCCGCGACGATCGGCTGCCAATCGCACGCGCCCGCATCGACGCCGTCACACGCCGCCGCGTCGCCCGGACTACCCGATGACGGCATGGTCGACGTCGGCGGTGGCGTGTCGCTGCACGTGCACTGCGACGGGGAGGGGTCGCCGATGGTCCTGCTCGAAGGGTGCCTCAGCTGCCAAGTGATGAGCGGCGGCTATCGCCCGATCTGGTCCGAGATAGGCCGCTTCACGCGCGCGTGCCGGTACGATCGCGCGGGCGCCGGGTACAGCAGCCCGGCTCCGAAGCCGCACCTCGCGCGACAGATCGTCGGTGAGCTTCGCAAGCTGCTCGGAGAGCGCGACGGGTCGGGGGCGATCGTCCTCGTGGGCCACGGCCTCGGGGGGCTCGTCGCGCAGCTGTATGCGCGCGACTTCCCGCGCTCGGTGGCCGGGATGGTCCTCGTGGATCCGCTGACGAAGGACTACGACTCACGTTATTACGCGATGTACCCGCCGAGCGCGCTCGTGGCGGCGAGGGCGGACCTCGACCAGAGCGGGCTCGTGGCAAGTCCGGAGAACGTCGACGCGGACGACGTGTTCGGCGTGATGGCCGACCTTCGGAGGGCACCGCTGTCGCTCGGCGATCGCCCGCTCGTCGTGATCACCCGCGGTAAGCCCCCGTCGCCGAAGTTCGGAATACCGGCCGAGTCCTGGGGCAAGCTCGAGGCGACGTGGCGCACGATGGAGGCGGATGTCGCGTCGCTCTCCAAGAACTCCGCGCACGTCGTGGCCCCGGAAGCTGCGTCGATCCGGTACGAGGCGCCCGATCGCGTCGTCACCGCCGCGTGGCAGGTGGTGTCGTCGGTGCGAAGCGGCGTCCCCTTGAGCCGGCTTTCGGCGAAGGCTCCTCCCGCGGCGTCGTCGTCCGCGGCGGCTCGGACTG
>Ga0111538_10008389_pt1 | contig 13869 bp, 13 predicted proteins | sample SoiMethybrSBSTD1_FD_79669 | JGI IMG/M metagenome (GOLD analysis project Ga0111538, IMG submission 79669) | Bulk soil microbial communities from a Populus tree surrounding site in Tennessee, USA - Soil MetaG P. TD hybrid SBSTD1 (version 2)... | ecosystem: Environmental > Terrestrial > Soil >...
GTCCTTACCACATGCCGCCCAGGGTTTCTGACAATAAACATTCCAAACAGCAGGCAGAACAGACAGATTGCAATTACAGTCGCACTCTGCAACCACAACGGCGACAGATCGAAAAACTGACGCAGTGCAGCAAGCGCTGACCTCTTGTTTGTCGTTACCGGCGTGGAAACAAAGCCCGCTAAAGCTTCATCACGCCATGTGGTGATCGATTCACGCACGAGGCCAAAAGACGCAGCTTCGTCACGACAAACGCTGCAGTCACGAAGATGGAGCTGGAAGTCCTGCGCTTCGCGCTCGTCAGCTTCGTTATAGATGAACGCGATCAAATCCGCTGCGCGTTCACAAGTGGGAGAGTGGTCTCTTTCTTTCATCTCAATTCCTGCTTTCAAACTTCTGCAGACGCATCTGCAACTGCTTCAACGCCGTGTACAACCTGCTCTTGACCGTGCTCAACGGTAGGTCGAGTGCCTCGGAAATCTCGCGGAAAGTGAGTTCTTCAAATTCCTTCATCACCACCACCTGCCGCAACTCGACCGGCAGACTGTTTATCGCTCGACGGACTGCTGCCGTTTCCTGTCTCCCCTCGGCGACCCGAGCGGGCGAGTAGCTCAACGGCATGGCAAAACTTCGGGAATTACTGTCCTCTTCGTCTTCAAGTGCTGACTCGCTTCTCACTTTCGAGCGTCTCTGTCGCGAAATACACTGGTTCACCGCAATCCGGTGCAGCCACGAGGAAACCTTAGCCTCGCCGCGGAAGCCACGCAGATTCCGAAAAGCGGCGAGAAAGGTCTCCTGAGTGGCGTCGCGGGCGTCTTCCTCACGACCGAGCATGCCGTAAGCAAGCGCAAAGATGCGTCGCTCCCAGCGCCGTACAATCTCGCCGAAAGCCTCCGCATCGCCCGTTAAAGCACGCTCAACGATGATCTCGTCCGTACTCAAAGTTTCCATTCAGGAGCCTTAAGGCTCAGGGGTTTAGACGCAGTTGAGTATTGAAAAGCCGAACAAACCTTTGGAGTGCGGCGGCCTGAGGCCGCTTTGTTATCGAAAATGCGTGATCGAGGCCAAAGCGGCGCCAGGCCGCCGCACTCCAAATGTTAAAACTCGTTGACACTTTCGAGGGGCTCGACAATAATAGCCAGACGCCGAGCTATGTGGCTCGGTAGAACAGTGTCACCTGCCGAACCCCGACGACCTGCCGTCGATTGTACCGCCAGATTTCAAGAATGCTCGAAAAACTCGGACGAATCCGTCTCCTGTACATCGTTTTGGGAGTCCTGCTGCTGGTGGGCCTCTTGCCGCTGACCTTTACCGGATTCCTCCTCTCGAACCGCAGCGCCGACGAACTTCGGTCAGTCGAAGGTCGCTATCAGGCTCAGCTCGTGCAGGACAAGGCACGCCAAATCGAACTCTACGGCCAGCGGTATCGAGACGTTGTCACGGGACTCGCTCGAGCCTTTGAAATCTCGGGTGGCATCAAGGAGTTGAACAATTCAGGCTACGATCAGCGTCTTCAAGCAACACTCCAGGAAGACCCAAATCTTATCGCACTCGCCCTCTGGCCGGTCGATGGCAAGCTTCATCGCGCGTTCCAGCCCGACGTAATCAAACTCGAGGAAGTCGATGCACGAGTGAGCGAGGTGCTCGCTCACATGAGTGGCCGCGGCTTGGTCGTCAGCCGGCCGCAAATCATTCGTTCCGGACAGGAGATGGCACTCACGATCGCCGAACCCGTCTTAGGTGGCACCAACAATCAGGACGTCGTCGCTGCGGTAGTTGCGATTGTTTCGTTTCAGGAAGTATTTGATGCGGTCCAACAGCCGACTTCGAAGAGCGAGCGCGAGCTTCTGAATGCCGGCCTACCCGTTGTTTTTGTGGTCGATCAGAACGGTCGTGCAGTGGCTCATCCCGAAGCGAGCGTCGCTTTCTCGGAAAAGTCTATGACCGACCTGAAAGTGGTTCAGGATTGGCAGGAGTCAGGTGACCAGGTTCAGTCAGCGCTCGCTCCATTCACGGCAACCCGCGACGGTCGAAGTGTGGAGATGCTCGGGTCGTATGCGACCGCCGAACTCGACAAGAGCTCGCGCCTGGGCGTGATTGCTATTCAGGACGAAGCTGCGGCGCTGGCGTCGGTTTCCGATATGCGCTGGCAAACGCTCTGGATTAGTTTGATCGCAGCCGCGTTGACGACCTTAGTCGGAGTATTTTTCGCAAACAAGCTGACGCATCCTGTAAGCGAACTCGCGGGTGGTGCACACCGCATTGCGTCGGGCGACTTTTCGAAACGAATTGAAGTAACGAGCCGCACCGAGCTCGGGGACCTGGGCAACTCCTTCAATCTGATGACAGACCAGGTCGAACGATTCATCGTCGACCTACAGAAGTCTTCGCAGGAAAACCGGGAGCTGTTCCTTGGCACAGTCAAGGGTCTCGCTGCGGCGATCGACGGCAAGGATCCGTACACTCGTGGTCACTCGGAGCGCGTCTCGCGTTTCTCGATGGCGATTGCGCAGCGCCTCGGTCTCTCTGATGACGAAGTCGAAAAGATCAGGATCAGCGCTTTATTGCACGACGTCGGCAAGATCGCGATCGACGACAACATTCTCAAGAAGCCTGCGGCGCTCACGGATGAAGAGTACGAGATCATGAAAGGCCATCCACAGAAGGGCTACAAGATCATGTCGCAGATACCGGCGATGAAAGAGTTTCTGCCGGGCATGTACATGCATCACGAGATGGTCAACGGCATGGGCTATCCGCAGGGACTCAAGGGAGACGAGATTCCGCTCATGGGCAAGATCGTCGCAGTTGCAGACACGTTCGACGCGATGACGACTGATCGTCCCTACCAGAAAGCGATGAAGTTTGAAGACGCCCTTGCTCGAATCGTGAGTTTTGTCGGCACGCGCTACGACCCGGGCGTTGTTGCCGCGCTCTCCGAAGCGTGCAGCGAAGGCCAGATCAAACCCGGACAAGTTAAGCTCAGGAGACCTGCAAAACCGGTCCTTACTCCACAGATTACACCGATTACGCAGAGAAATGACTCAGTTTCAGCCTGATATGTAATCTGACGAGTTTGTGCTTATAATCGTCGGCACATGGGACTTTTTTGGAGAAGAAAGAAGGATGAGTTTGTCTCACTCCGTCTAAATGAACCTGCTGAAGCTGCACCGGAAACACCGGCGCTGCCCGTCGAGCCTCCGCGCCAACAAGTAACACAGCCAGTAACCGAGCCAGTAAAAGAAGAACCGCCGCTGCGGACGGTGAAACCTGAACCGGTTGCACCGACGAGGTCACCGTTTCAGAGCTCTGTTCTCGGACTGAACCTCTCAATGGAGGAGCTTCAGGCGCAGGAAGCTGCTCTCGAACAGGAGTTCTCGTCTCGGTTCCGGCGTGCTGTTGCAGCCACACGAGATTCTTTATCCGACAAGCTTGATACCGTTTTCGCCGGACGCAAGAAGATTGACGATGAGTTGTTGGACCAGCTCGAGGAAGTGTTGATAGCGGCAGATATCGGTGTGCCGACCACGCTCGACATCCTGGAAAAGGTCCGTCGCGGTGTTGCACGTAATCAGATCAACGATCTCGACGCGCTTAAGGCTGCCATCAAGAACGAGTTGCTGAATATACTGCAGGCTTCTGAACGCCAGGGTGTCGCTTCGGAGCTGACTGTTCCGGAAAGCGTTGCGCCGTACGTGATGATGATCGTGGGTGTGAACGGGGTGGGTAAAACCACCACGATCGGCAAACTCGCGCAACGCATTAAAGCCGAAGGTAATGATGTTTTGATATGCGCGGCCGACACGTTTCGTGCAGCGGCGTCTGATCAGCTCGCGATCTGGGCTGAGCGAACGGGCGTTCCGTTGATCCAGCAGAAGCAGGGAACCGATCCGGCCGCAGTGCTTTTCGATTCGCTCAAGGCAGCGAAAGCACGTGGCTCAGAGGTGCTGATTGTCGATACCGCCGGACGCCTGCACACAAAGTCGAACTTGATGGCGGAGTTGGAAAAGATGAAGCGCGTTGCGGCGCGTGAAGTCGAAGGCGCACCACACGAGACGTTGCTCGTAGTTGATGCGGTTACGGGGCAGAATGGTCTCGAGCAGGCGCGACAGTTTTTGAAAGTCGCTGGCGTAACCGGAATCGTGCTCACGAAGCTTGATGGAACGGCGAAAGGCGGCATCGCGGTCGCGATAGCGAAAGAGTTAAACTTACCGATTCGATATGCGGGAATCGGTGAAAAGGTCGACGACCTGGTCGTTTTTGATCCGGAGCAATACGTAAATAGTTTGTTTGGGAATTGAGCCACGGATTAATACGGAAAAAGACGGCTTTTCTTATGCAAGTGACCCTAACTGAACCAACTGTCTGGACGGACACTGATCGCCAAATGATGGCGCGTGCGCTGGAGTTGGCGAGGAAAGGGATTGGGCAGGTCAGTCCGGGACCACTGGTGGGTTGTGTCGTTGTGAGTCCGGCGGGCGAGATCGTTGGTGAAGGCTTCTATCTCTTTGAAGAAATCAAGCACGCAGAAACTATCGCGCTTGAAGTCGCTGGTGAGAAGGCGCGCGGTGGCACTGTCTACGTCTCGCTCGAGCCACACGCGCATCACGGTCGGACGTCGCCGTGCACCGATGCTCTGATAGCTGCCGGTATCAAGCGTGTCGTGGCGCCGATCGAAGACCTTAATCCAAAAGTCTCAGGCAAAGGTTTCGCTCATCTCCGCGCGGCAGGTATCGAAGTTCAGATGGGATTGATGCGCGAGCAAGCGGAACAGATAAACGAAGCGTACCTGCACTACATGTCGACCGGTATGCCGTTCGTTCATCTGAAACTCGCAGTTTCGCTTGATGGGAAGATAGCGACTCGCACACGAGACTCACGCTGGATCACCGGTCCTGAGTCACGTGCACGCGCGCACGAACTGCGGCACGAGTACGATGCGATTCTTGTCGGCGCGGGAACGGCGGAAACAGATGATCCGCAGTTGAGCGATCGCTCGGGATTGCCACGACGGCGTCCACTGGTTCGCGTCGTGCTCGATGACGAAGTTCGATTGTCGCCGGACTCACAGTTGGCAAAAACGACGTCTATGGCGCCCGTGATCGTCTTTGGTAATGAAGATGCAAATCACGCGGACGTACTGCGAGCTCAAAGCGTTGAAGTCGTTAACGCGACGCGTGGAGATCTCGCGGGCGTGCTGCGACAGCTTGGCAACCGTTCGATTCAGAGCATACTCGTCGAGGGTGGTTCAACTGTCGCGGGCGAGTTTATCGATGCAGGCCTCGTAAATAAGGTGACCTTTTTGATTGCTCCAAAGATAATCGGAGGTGTTACCGCTCCCACCGCAATTGGCGGCACCGGTGTTGCTTACCTGTCGGAGGCGCTGGAACTCGAAAGAGTCACTACGATAAAGCGTGGCAACGATATAGAAATCACAGGGTACCCGCGCGCCGGTAAAGGAATTCCTTCGGATGAAGGATGAAGGTGCTGAGCCTTATCCATCCAAGCGACTGGGCCAACACTTCCTCAGGGACCAGCGCATCATTCATCGCATAATCGAATCCCTTGCTCCGAAAGCCGACGAGACTATCGTCGAGATCGGACCCGGCACAGGCGCGCTCACGTCAGTGCTGGTCGAGCGCGCGGGTCGCCTCATCGCAGTCGAATTCGATCGCAAGCTGACTCCATTGCTGAACGAACGCTTCGGCAGCTTCCCGAATTTCAAATTACTGATGGCAGATGCGTTGACGGTGGATTTTTGTGCGGAAATTCTTCCCGCGCGATCGGCAAGACTGGTTGCGAATCTTCCTTACAACATCTCGACCGCAATTCTGCAAAGACTGATCGCGCAGCGCGAATGTTTTGAAGAGATGATTTTGATGCTCCAGCGCGAAGTGGTCGAACGACTGCTCGCTCCCGCCGGAACCACGGATCGTGGCTTTATCTCAGTCCTTGTCGAAGCTTACTGCGAAGCAGAGAAACTCTTTGACGTCGCACCGGGCGCATTTCGGCCGCCGCCAAAAGTCTGGAGCAGCGTGATGCGACTCAAGTTTAGGCCGCGGATTAACGCGGATGTCGCGGATGAAGGCTTGTTGTGGGAGACAGTGAGTGCCGGATTCGCGCAGAAAAGGAAGACTATACTCAACAACCTGCGCAATGCTTCTGGTCGACTACAGGAAACACTCAAACGCAACGGCGGCGCCAGTATTGTCCTCTGCAAGGCTAATGTAGAGTTACAACGCCGAGCAGAGACATTGACGCTTGAAGAATGGAGAAAGATCGTGCAGGCAATCAGTTAAATCCGCGGTTCAATTTGCACCTTAATGCCGTTGCGCGGTCGAAGAGAAAGAACAGGCAACACCTCAACTTTGTGCTCCGGATCCAAAATAAATCGAAACCGCTGCCCGATCGTCGCGAGCAACAAAACGATCTCCATCATCGCGAAGTAGTTTCCGATACATTGCCGTGGCCCGGCGCCGAAAGGAAAGTAAGCATACTTCGGTATCTGCTCACTGTTTTCCCAACGCTCGGGTTTGAATTCATCAGGCTCATCGAAGTAACGCGGATCGCGATGCGTCACCCATTGAAACGCAAAGAGCTGCGTGCCCTTCGGCACACGATAGCCGCCAATCTCCGTTTCCTCGATTGCCTCACGCCCGACCGCATACGCAGGTGGGTAGAGACGCATCGTTTCTTTCGCAATCATTTCCGTGTATTTCAGCTTCGGAAGATCTGAAACAGCGGGCACTCTTCCGCCAAGTACTTCAGCAAGTTCGGCGTGAAACCTCTGTTCGCACTCCGGATAGGTTGCAAGTAAATACCAGCTCCACGACAACGCGAGGGCCGTCGTCTCGTGACCTGCCAGAAACAACGTCATCACTTCGTCGCGGAGTTGTCCGTCACTCATCTGAGTGCCGTCGTCGTCCTGCGCCTGGAGCAGCATCGACAACAGATCGCCTTCGTCATAACCACTGGCGCGACGTTCCGCAATGATGCGAAAGACGATCTTGTCAATTTCGCTGACGGCGTTGAAGTATCTGCGATGTCCGGGCGTGGGCAGACGATTGTCGAGAATCCATTTCAGGGTTGCCTGTGACGCAAACGGTTTCACCAGACTCGAGAGGATCGCGCCGATGTGATCGGCATCGTTCGAGACGTCGGAATTGAAAAGTGTCTTGACTACGATCTCGAGCGTGAGGCGATTCATGTCGCGTGCCAGATCTCGCATATGGCCATGCTTCCACGACGCTATCGCGCGCTCGGCGTATTGCACCATCACGTCGCCATACGAGCTGATACGCTGGCGATGAAACGCCGGCTGCGCCAGACGTCGTTGACGCCGCCAGAATTCACCTTCGCTAGTGACCAGACCATTTCCGACTAGTCTATAAAAAAACGGCGAACGCAACGACCGCGCTTTCCGATAGCTCTTCGCGTTCGTTGTTAACAGCGACTCGATATCATCGGGGTTGTAAAGAAAGTACGCGTGCAGGTAGAGAAATCTCATGCGAACGACGTCGCCGTAATCCCTACAACGTGTGACAAAGCCGAGCGTGTCGCGATTAAAGTCGCGCATCACACCCATTATTAACGAGCCCTTCGGTCCGGGCGGGACAGTGTTGCGACCGCTCTGTCGCTTTGCGGGGATTGCTTCTGCGGTATTCATCGTTTCAAGTCTTCAGCAAGTCGGTGTAAATGCCGGGCTCGCTGTCAGGAATAATAATCGCACCGACCGTCTTCTGATAAAAGCGTACCGGCCCCGCAGCGCCGATGATGGCGTAGACATAACCCATCTCTCGCAGGGCTTCGAGTGAAGCGAGCAACAGCGCCTTCCCGACGCCTTTTCGTTGAGCGGCTTGGACGACGCCTGCCGGACCAAAGAAACCACGCCGCGTGCATTCGTAAGCGGCAAAGCCGGCAAGCCGACGATCTATCGTAGCGACAAAAACCGAAATCGGCTGGCGTGCGAAGCCGACCGAAATCTCGTCGGCCCAACTGGCTGAAAAGTTTTCCGTGACGAAGTTGCGGACAGGTGTTAACTCAAACGGTTGCGCCCGGCGAATGTTGAATTCGGGCGCCAATGAAGCTTCGCGCGCCGGTAACTTCAAAAGGTTTACAAGCAGATCAGGCATTGTCCTTCGATTTGGGTTGAAGTAAACCCGGCCGTAAACCTTTCTCAGAAAGCTCAACCAGTTGCTTGAAACGCTTCAAGCGCGTCTCTTCTTTCTTGCCGCCCATTACCCAGAATATTATGGTTCTCTTATAACCGGGCGGCTGCTTTTCAAAGAAGCTCCAGGCAGTTTTGTTTTGGCGGAAAGCTTTCTCAAACTCAGGGGAAAACTCACGCGGTCTGTTCTCAAAAGCATAGATCCCGGTGCGTTTCGGATCGCGACGCGCGTACGCTTCGATTCCCGGTGGTCGCATGCGTCCTTCCTTTGTGAGACGCTCGACATGTCGCACGTTAACAAGACTCCAGATACTTCTCGACTTTCGTGGTGTAAATCGAATCGTATAGCTCGTTTCGTTCAGATTCTTTCGGACGCCGTCGATCCAACCGTAACAGAGCGCCTCGTCGAGTGCTTCCGCATAAGTGATGCTCTTCTTCCCTGAACTCTTCTTGTGAAAACCCAACAGCAACTCGTTCTTGCTGTCATGATTTTGCTCGAGCCAGTCGCGAAACAGTGCCGGCGAACTGAAGAACTTCGGTTTCATCGTTAACGTGTGGGTGCTTGTCCCGGCAGCCATGCGGGCCGGAAATCTGAGTTGGCGAACCACTGAATCGGTTTCACAAGCGAATTGAGCGCACGCGTCATGAAGGGAAAGTCGATCTTTCCAACCTCGTCACTGACACGATGATAATCCGTGTGCAAACCAAAGCTCGAAATCGTATGTGCGATCACGCCGCGCAAGGCGAGCGGATAGTTGTCGGAACGCTGAAAGAAATGCTGTTCGGGATGTGGATCAGCGACGACCGACGCGCCTTGTTTTGCCAGCTCCGGACCCAGTGTCGATCGGTCGAAGCCGGTCAACCACAACGTACCCGGAGCAACTTTGGCGTCGGGACGTCCGAGCATTTCGAAGGTGATGTCAGCGACGACTTGCTCCAGCGGTACCGGCGGATGCGCGATGAAGTATTGCGACCCAAAACCACCGCGCTCTTCACTGCCGAAGCAGACAAAGTAGATCGTGCGTTTCGGGCGCTTTCCTGAACCGAGCACGCGGGCCATCTCCAACACGGCCACGCAACCCGATGCATCGTCGTCAGCGCCGTTGAAGATCTTGTCGCCGGTGAGAGCCTCGTTAACACCGAGATGGTCCAAGTGAGCGCTGAGCATGATTACCTGAGCTGCCGCACCTGCGTCAGAACCCTTCAAAACACCGACTGCATTCCATGTGGCACGTGCATCGGAAGCTTCAGTCGCCGATTCGAGCGGTACACGCTGTACGAAAGACTTGTTCCCGGCGCTATCCGTATCGCCGGCAGGCTCGAGTCCGAACTGACGAAACTGTGAGCCGATGTATTCCGCGGCGATGCGCTCGTAGTTAGTGCCACTCCCGCGACCTTGCATTGCATCGCTCGCGAGAAAGCCGAGCTCCGCGCGAATGTTCTCTTCACGAATCTGATTGTTAGTTTGCGCTGGAGCTGGACCACAACAAAGAATGACACACAGGGATACGGAGAGAAGGGTTCGCATGGTGAGGTAGTATCCTGTCAATCTTGTTCATCTTGCAAATCCTGTTAACAGGATTGACACGATTTGCAGGATTCACAGGATTAAAACGGAGTCACCGAACTCGTGCGTTTTGTATCCGTGCGCGGTGAGTTCTTCGGTAGCGCGTTCGAGGGTTGAGTCTTCCAGAAAGGCGCGCAGCAATTCGTAATGACTCGTTCCCGGTTCGTGTGTGCCGGAAAGAATCGCATCAACAACGCGTAAACGGGTCGTTGGACCAATCTTTCCTCTTGCCATCCCGTCACCAATGCGTAGATGACCATCTTCAGTGGCTGCATGCTCGAGCGCGCGCACGACAGAGGTGCCGACAGCAATCACGCGACCGTCACGTTGTCGTGTTATTTCAACGGCTTTCGCAGTGGTTTCGGGAATGTGGTATGGCTCGTCAAAGGGGAGTAGCCGATCGAGATCGTCGTCGCCGGTCGAAGAGATACCCGCGGCATGTGTAACTGTCGCAAAGCGTGCCCCATGTTCGCGAATCGTCGACAGCCCTTCCCAATCGAGAATGAAACCCGCTGAAGGCGGCTCGAAAGCCACCGGCAAGCCTGCTACTTTGGTCCAAACATCCCACAACTCGAGCGACCTCTGCACATGTGAATACTGAATCGGTTTGCCATGACTCGCGAGCCCGGCCCACACTTCGTCTGTCGTGCCATGAAAGAGAAGAGAAACCAATCGTGGATGTCCGAGTAGTTCTTCAACGGTTGCATGCAACGGACCAAGCACGAGCTTGTCGCCTCGAGTCAACGGTGGCGGCAAGGGTCTGTCTTCCGTGCGGGTGTGAAAGTCTCCCTCACCGAAGACGACAGCACTGAAGCGACTAACCTCCATAGGGTTTAATGAAGGACGTCCGGCAAGTCTCACTTCGATCTGTTTGCCGGTTGGTTGATGAACACCGCTAAGACTCGCGGGCAACGTTGCAGCATCGTTTGCGATGACCAGATCGTTCGGCCGCAGAAACTCCACGAACGCGTTGCGCGGAACATGAATAATGTTTCGGTGCGCATCAACTACGAGAAGCTTTGCCCCCGCGGGACGCTGTACTGCTGATGTGGCCGCAATCATAAATTCACACTCGTGTTAACTGTGGCAAAGCTGCCGCAATTGCCTCGATGAACTCATGCGCAGATTGCTCGGGGCGCTTTAACGTCGCCGGATCTGCGCCGGGAATCGCACTGTGGTACATCGGCGTATCCATGTCGCCCGGATCGAGGGAAAGAAACCTCACGCCTTCACCGGCGTGTTCTTCATTCCAGATCCGGCTCAATTGATGAAGCGCGGCTTTGCTGGCGCCATACGCTCCCCAGTGTGGATACGCACTGATGCCGGCATCGCTGATAACGTTCAGAACGACTGCGCCCCGACCTTCGCGGGCAGACGCAGCGAGCGCGCCCATCAGTGCTTTGGTAAGACGGAATGGACCAAAAAGATTGGCGGAGAACACTTCTTCGAGGTCTTCACATTCGGTGTCGGAAAGCAGTCTGAGTGGTGTTGGACCAAGACTCGAGGCGTTGTTGATAAGAACATCGAGGCCGCCGAGCTCGCCTGTGATCTGGATCGCCATCGGGTAGATGTCTTCCTTTTTCGAGACATCGGCCACGATCCCGTGCGCGTCGGGATTTTCCCTCGCGACTTGTTCGACTCGTTCGCGAGTCCGTGCAACAAAGGCGACTCGCGCGCCTCTGCGGACCAGTTCACGAACAAGTGCGAGGCCCAGACCCGAAGTCCCACCGGTTATAGCGACTCGCAGTCCCGCTACCGGATCGTCCGAAACAGCCGTTGAAGTATGTGTCATCATCCTCCCACTTTCTAAAGACAAACCTTTATTAAGTCGAAGCGTAGCACTAGAGCTTGACTTTGTAAAGAGACTTCTTTAGAAATGTTCACATGAGTGCTGGAGTGCAGGCGCCGGGTGAGCGGAAAACACGCCGGGCAATTACCAAACTTCTCAAAACTGAGGGGCCAATCGACTCGGCGCAACTGGCAGAGCGACTCGGGCTGACTGCAATGGCTGTCCGCCAACACCTGTATGTTTTGCAGCGTGAAGGGCTCGTAACGGCGGAAGAGAGGCCGGTGCCGATTGGCCGGCCGGCAAAGTTCTGGCGGCTGACTCGTGAGGCGGATCACCTGTTTCCCGAAGCGTACGCTGAGTTGAGTGTGGCGTTGATCGACTCGGTCAAGGATGCGTTTGGTGAGGAAGGCCTCGAGCGCGTGCTGACGTCACGTTGCGCGCGGCAGCGAACCGACTACGGCAAACGAATTAAACCGGGCGACCCGCTAGAGCGAAAACTGCGAAACCTGGCGCAGTTGCGAACCGAAGAAGGCTACATGGCCGAGATCAAAAAGGAAGGCGACGGCAGCTTCATGCTCGTCGAGAACCACTGTCCCATCTGTGCTGCGGCGAACGCGTGTCAGGGTTTCTGCTCCACCGAGCTCGATCTTTTCCGCTCTGTCCTCGGACCCGGCGTGACTGTCGAACGCGCCGAACACATCATCAAGGGCGACCACCGCTGCGTGTATCGTATATCGCCACAAAAAGGCACAAGAAACACAAAATGATTAACTAAATCTTTTGTGCTTCTTGTGCCTTTTTGTGGCTACTTCTTTTTTGTGGCCTATCGTCGGGCGACGCCGATCTTTCGTTGCACCAGACGCTCGACCTCGAGTGGCACCCCATCCGCTTTGGCGGCACGAATGAAGTCGGTATCGATCTTGAAGATCCGCAGCTTGACGAGATCTTCAATGTGAAGATCGTTTAACCCTTCGTTGCGCATCTCGGTGATAAATTCCGGAGTCACTTTGAAAATCTGCATCTTCACCAGACTCTCAAATGGCTCCTTCTCGAAACCCATCTGACTCACTTGCCTCGCAAACTCGGCATCGACCTTGAAAATTCTCGCTTTGACCAGTTCCTCCATGCCGAGGTCCTGGAACCCGCTTGCCTTCATCTCTCGTGCAAACTGTGAATTGACTTTGAAAATCGCGGCTTTGAAAAGATCCTCGACCTGAAGTTTCCCGAGACCCGCGGAACTGAGGTCGTCGGCAAGTGCGGTCGTAACATTGAGCGTCGTGGCGGCAAACAGACGACTCTCGGAATCGCGATCTTCATCATCCGGGTTCGACTCAAAATCGAAACCGCGGGTCTTCATTGCCGATATAAAACTCGGATTGCCCGTAAATCGAAATGTGCCGGAACCCTTGCCGTTTTGGAAACTACCTTCCAGATCGATTCGTCCAGCTTCCCGCACGAGACTAAAACTGACTGGACCGCCATTGAGAGCCTGTTCCCGAGTCAATCCCTGCAAGTCGGAAAACTCAAAACTCTGCCCCATCTGGTTCCGGCCGTGTTTCGCGCTTTTCCGTTCAAAATTCAACTGAATTTTGGAATTGTCTTTAGAGGAGACGGTGGCCGTCCACTCACCTGTGTAGGTGTTTTGGGCGACGGCACTCGTGCCTGCGATCCAGATCAGCAAGGCGACGCTTGTGATCAGAGCCATACCGATAAAGAAGCGGTTCCAGACAGTTCTTGGCATTGGAGTCCCTCCGGTGATTTATGAAATTCAAGGTTCCAGAGTGATAACACCCACCAGGCGGAGTTTGTGACGGGAAATCTTGGCATGCAGATAAACGCGGATTGGATCCGGATTTGCCTATGTTCTAAAAAGAATCTTAGGGCCGTACGAACGTAATTCAACGAGGAGGTGCACATGCCGGAAAAGGAGACATTGGAGCGAGCTCGGAAGGACAAAAGAGAAGGGAAGGCGCCGAGCACGCAGGCGGGCGAGTTTGTTAGAGAAGAGATTGAGCACATTCGGGAAGGAAAGCACGGAGCTCGGTCAACTAAGCAGGCGATCGCGATTGGACTCTCGAAAGCGCGACGCGCCGGAGTTGATCTGCCGCCTTCGGAGGGTTCTTCAGAGGAAGTCAAGGAACAGGCAGCGCGCGACACTCGCAAGGCAAGGAGTAGGAAGCGTCCATCGGCAACACGCTCGCGAGCGACGCGAAAGGCGTTGAAGCGCGAAGGACACAGCGCCGCCTCGAAACAAGCGCTTTCGCGTCAGGCCCGCAGCGCCGCAAAGAAACGTTCGGCTGCTTCGCGCTCGCGTTCAGCGAAGAAGGCCGCAGCCACAAGAAAGAAATA
>Ga0111538_10008390_pt1 | contig 13869 bp, 10 predicted proteins | sample SoiMethybrSBSTD1_FD_79669 | JGI IMG/M metagenome (GOLD analysis project Ga0111538, IMG submission 79669) | Bulk soil microbial communities from a Populus tree surrounding site in Tennessee, USA - Soil MetaG P. TD hybrid SBSTD1 (version 2)... | ecosystem: Environmental > Terrestrial > Soil >...
ATATGGCCTCTAGCTTCGGCCGCTGGTGATTGCGTCTTTGCGCACCGAGTTTCGTACCTCAGAGATGCTCTCGCTGACCTGGGGAGACGTCGCCTTCGGTCGCCGAGTCATTACTGTGCGTGCAGTCTGGGTCAAGAATAGCAAGAGTCATAGCATGCCGATGAATGAGGTGTTGACCACCACGTTGCAGGCAGTTAGAATGAGTATAGCCGCCGCCGGCCCGGTGTTTTGGACCTTGTAGGGTTACAGTATACCGATCCTATGGCACAGCGTTTATGCATGCAGTACGCCAGGTGGGTATGATGGATTTTACCTTCCATGACTTACGCTTATACCTTTGTGAGCCGGTTGGTCATGAGTGGTGGTGATCTGTGCCTTGATGGGGCACTAGGACATTAGTATGACACTCCAGTACACGCACGCCTCTAGCAATCATAAGCAGCGGGCGCTCCGTGTACTAGAGAGCCCTTTGCGAAAAAGCCCCACCATTGTTCCCGCAGGGGGAGAGGGAAGGGGACAATGATACCACCCAAGGCTTTGAAAAACTGAATTGCTCCCGTAGCTCAGGTGGATAGAGCGGTGGATTCCTAATCCGCAGGCCGCAGGTTCAAGTCCTGCCGGGAGCACTTTGAGGAAATCTTATAAAGATGCTATGCAAGACATGAGATAGTTTTTATAATACCATCTGATTGGGTTCTTGTTTTAACTTTATGGTTATCCTGTAAAGATTTACCTAGAATACTGTTTTAATTGTACTCTTGAGTTAGCCCCATGCTGCAATGGTATAATGGATGGTCTTTGGAGGCGATTTTATAGGCCAAGCATGGGGAGGTAGGGTGAGTTCTTGGTATATTGTTTACACTGGATTGACTTCAACTCCAAAGTTATTCTTGAGGGTATAAGGAGGTCATAGTGGCCAGTCGTACGGGAGAGGCAATTCGGAATGTAGCTCTAGTAGGGCACTCTGGCAGTGGGAAGACAATGCTGGCTGAGGCTATGCTTTTCAAGGGAGGAGAATTAAGCCGACTTGGGAAGGTAAGCGATGGAACAACGGCAAGTGATTTTGATCCCGATGAGAAAGAGGGTAAGAAGTCTTTCTATTCTGCGTTGCTTCATACTCCGTGGAAAGGTCGGGATATTAATATTATTGATACCCCTGGCTCTGCCGACTTCATCGGACAGGTCTATGGCGCGCTTTCAGTAGTGGAATTGGCACTCATTACTGTCAATGCTGCTGCTGGCATCGAGGTTGGAACGCGTAAAGCATGGGAGATGGTGAAGCAGCAGGGCTGTGCCTGTGTATTTGTGATTACACGCATGGACGCTGAGAACGCGCGATTTGATGAGGTCGTAGCCGCATTGCAGGCGACGTTTGGACCGGCGTGTACACCCTTGATGTTGCCATTAGGAAGTGGAAGTAGTTATAGAGGAGTTGTGAACTTACTGCACCCTGATGAAGTCCCTGATTCCATGCAGGAGCTTGTTGAAACACAACGCGGTATACTCATGGAGTCAGTGATTTCTGGCGATGACGCGCTGCTTGAACGCTATCTAGAGGGTGAGACAATATCGCCTGCAGAGCTTGAAGGAGTATTAACACCAGTCTTGGTCGAGAGAACCATTATGCCTATTCTCTGCTGTGCTGCGGAGCAGGATAGGGGTGTTGCTGAAATCTTGGACTTCATTGCTGCCTATGCACCCTCACCGGCATATGCGAGAAAACAGATTATTAACAACCAAGGGGTGAGGGAGGATCATGTTGTAGAGTTGGAAGGTCCTCTGGAGGCGCAGGTTTTTAAGATTATGTCCGACGAGTTTGTGGGCAAAGTAAGCTTTATACGTATTTTGGGGGGTGTATTGAAAGGTGGGGATACGGTGGTGATCGCTAATTCCGGAAGAACCGTCAAAATCCCTAAGCTCTTTCGTCCCCAAGGGAAAGACCAGAAAGATGTCAACGAGGTGGAGGCTGGAGCTATCGTTGCGACGGCCAAGGTGGAGGAACTCCACGTTGGTGATACGCTAGAGGCTACGAAGGACCAGCGACCATTCGTGATGCCTCACTATCCGCTTCCTATGGTGGCAAGAGCCGTAGAGCCAAAGACGCGTGGAGATGAAGCCAAGATCTCTGAAGGACTGCGTCGCCTTGCCGAGGCAGACCCAACATTTCAGGTTGAAATGAATCCACAAACGAAAGAGCTGGTGATCTCCGGTATCGGTGAGCAGCATATTGGTTTGATGCTCAATCGTTTGCAACGTCGCGGGATCCAGGTTGCGACCAAACTCCCCAAAATTGCGTACCGTGAGACTGTCAGTGGCAAGGCCGACGTGCGTTATCGTCATAAAAAGCAAACAGGCGGGGCAGGGCAGTTTGCTGAGTGCGCTATCCGTGTTGAACCGAACGAGCGCGGAGCTGGATACGCATTCGTCGACAAAATCTTTGGTGGTGTTATCAGTCAACCGTTCCGTCAAAGTGTTGACAAAGGTGTCCAGGACAAGATGACCGAGGGAATCATTGCTGGCTATCCAGTTGTCGATTTGAAGGTTGAACTCTATGATGGTAAAGAGCATCCCGTAGACAGCAAAGACATTGCTTTCCAAATAGCTGGCCGTGAAGCGGTGAAAGAGGCGGTGATGAAAGCCTCTCCGGTCTTGCTGGAACCCATTGTCAAAATGGAGGTTATGGTTCCGGCGAAGTATATGGGGGATGTCACTGGTGATATCAGCAGTCGACGTGGTCGTGTCAGCGGTATGGAGAGTTTGGGCGATTTACAAGTGGTAAGGGCTGAAGTCCCTCTAGCGGAGATTCAACAGTACAGCGCCTTTCTGCAGTCTATCACTGGGGGCGAAGGCTCATACTCTATAGAATTTCTACGCTATGAAGTTCTTCCGCAGCATCTGATGCAGGCTGTTGTGGCGGGTGGAAAGCACGACGAAGCATAATCCCCACTGACGTCTTTCTTCCGTACGGGCAGGCGGTGCCTGCCCGTATGCCTTTTGGTGCTCAAACGATTTGATGCTTCTGGCCTTGGACAGCATGCTCTCTACGATGTCGTGGTTTCAGAGGTCACGAAAGGGGCGATGGAGTGGCTGAACAACGTTTGTCTCGCAAGGAAATCAGGCAGCCGGATCAGTTTGTTTCTTTGAGTGTACAGATTGCTGTTTGGATCAAAGCCCACACCGTCTTTCTGATTTATGGCATTGGAATGGTAGCCGTAGCAGCAACGCTGATGACTGGCTGGTGGGCCTGGCAGAAGCATCGTGAGCAGCAGGCAGACATAGCACTTTATGAGGCAACAAAGTTCATGCGGACACCTTCTGCCAATCACTCAAAGGCTGTTGCGCAGTTACAAACGCTCGTGAGTGACTATAAGGGCACAGCCGCTGCCGCTTTAGCTTATTGGCATCTCGGGCACTTATATTTCGAAAGAGAAAATTATCCTGCTGCCCTCACAGCCTATAGGCAGGCACAACAGCGATTGAATAAATCTGACCAGCCGCTGATGGTGGTACTCGCAACTCTGGACGTAGCCTATGCCCAGGAAGCCAGCGGCGCCTGTGACCCAGAAGCTATCACGGGCTTTGAAGCCGTATTACAACTGCCGGCTTACTGGCTGCGCGGGGAAGCCTATCTAGGCATAGGGCGATGCCACGAAAAGACTGGGGGATCACGCAAAGCAGTGGCCATTTATGAACGCGCGCTCTCCGATAGAGAGATTGACGAGGTAACCCGGCAAACGATTTCCGAGCGCTTGGCGCTTTTACAGTCATCTGCCAAGGAGCAAGGATAAGGACGAACCATGATTATCTTGCGCCTCATATCAATCGGCACAATCTAACTTCTGATAAGGGGTATTATGTAAACTTTTCGGCGTACAAAATATACAATCCCTACTACCTGTATCTTTGCCTTCCCTTGAAATCTAACTAATCTTTGTCGCTTCGCGCTCGCGGATAGCTTCCTTGTGGCTGAGACGTATGCGTCCATTACGATCAACTTCCAGCACCTTTACGAGGAGTTGATCACCTTCTTGGAACTCATCCGTCACCTTATTGACACGCTTATCAGATATTTGGGAAATGTGCAGGAGGCCATCGGTACCCGGGAAAATTTCAATGAAGGCTCCAAAATCCATGATTTTTCGTACAGTCCCCAGATAAATCTGACCAATTTCAGCTTCTTGCGTTAACTCGTGTACCATACGCACTGCCGCCTGAGATGCGGCTTCGTCGGTAGCGGCAATAACCACTGTACCGTTATCTTCGACATCAATAGTGACACCTGTAGCCTCGATAATGCCGCGAATAGTTTTTCCGCCAGGCCCGATTACCTCACGCACCTTATCTTTGTGAATTTTGATCGTTACAATGCGTGGGGCATACGTCGAAGTCTGTTGGCGTGGTGCCTGCAGGATAGTTTCCATAGCTTGCAAAATGTGCATCCTGCCCTGACGAGCCTGCTCCAACGCCTGTCCCATAATCGCATGGGAGACCCCGATTGTTTTAATATCCATCTGAATAGCGGTAACACCTTGTGTAGTACCCGCGACTTTGAAATCCATGTCGCCAAGGTGGTCTTCCAGACCCATAATGTCCGATAAGATCGCTACATTATCACCCTGAGCGATAAGCCCCATCGCAATGCCTGCTACTGGAGCTTTGATGGGCACCCCTGCATCCATGAGCGCTAGTGTACCCCCACACACCGTCGCCATAGACGACGAACCATTGGATTCCATGATGTCTGACACCACCCGTACCGTATATGGAAAAGCTTCACGAGAGGGCAAGACAGAGCGCAAAGCTCTTTCAGCTAAGGCGCCATGGCCGATCTCCCTTCTTCCAGGCCCGGTGAAGCGTCCAACTTCTCCCACGCTAAAAGGAGGAAAGTTATAGTGCAACATAAAACTCTTCGAGCTTTTACCCTCTAAGTCATCAACGATCTGTGCATCGCCCTGGGTGCCCAGTGTTGCCACGACGAGAGCTTGGGTTTCTCCTCGCGTAAAAAGAGCTGAACCATGGGTACGCGGTAACAAAGAAACACGACCGCTAATTGGACGAATGTCCGTGGTCCCGCGCCCGTCGGCCCTATGCCCTTCTTCCAGAATCTTGCGACGCATCTCCTGGCTCTCTAGATCGTGTAAGAGGGTCTTAATAATTTTACTGCGCTGCCCTGCCTCTTGGCTTTCCCTCTCTTCCCCGAGAAGCGCTCGCATGATCTCGTCCTCAAGGGTCTGTAAAGCCTCTTGGCGCTCAAGCTTCCCCTCGATTACTAAGGCCGCCCTGAGATGCTCATAACCCATAGTGCGGACCTGGTGCTCGAGTTCGGCATCCCGCAGGGGAGTTGCAACCGGCATCTTGCCTTTTCCTACTGTACGTTGCAGATGCAGTTGCAGATCGATACAGGGCTGTAATGCCTGATGGGCGGTTTCTAAGGCAGAGTGGATAATTGACTCTGGCAATTCGCGTGCGCCGCCTTCGACCATCACAATAGCATCACGTGTGCCAGCAACGACCATGTTGAGCAAACTGTTCTCAAGCTCTTTATAAGTCGGATTCACAACTAGGTGGTCATCAATATACCCCATGCGGACAGCACCAATAGGGCCTAAGAAAGGAATATCTGAGACGGTCAACGCCGATGACGCAGCGATAACGGCCACGATATCTGGATCGTTCTGCTGGTCTACGGAAAGTACCATGCACAGAACTTGTGTTTCTTTGCCATAACCATCGGCAAAAAGCGGGCGAATGGGCCGATCAATAATACGTGAGGTAAGGGTTTCTTTCTCACTGGGCCGGCCTTCACGTTTAATGAAGCCTCCAGGAATTTTGCCCGCAGCATAGGTTCTTTCACGATAATCCACCGTGAGAGGGAAAAAATCCAGCCCCCCGCGGTCTTCTGGGGCAGCCGTCGCAGCAGCCAGTACCATCGTGTCGCCATAACGGACTACCGCCGACCCGTTGGCTTGTTTGGCTATTTCTCCTGTTTCAATAGTCAATGTACGTCCGTTGATGACGTGGCTAACAGCTTGATGATTCAAGGGTGCTCCTCCATGCAGGTCATGATCTTGTCTCAAACCTACCTGCAGCTGTTTTAGCGGCGAATACCGAGGCGCGCAATGACATGCTGATAACGCTCGTGATCCTGTCGTCTCAAGTAATCGAGTAAGCGGCGGCGCCGCCCCACGAGTTTGAGTAAGCCGCGTCTAGAATGATGATCCTTTTTGTGGGTCTTGAAGTGTTCAGTAAGATAACTGATACGAGCGCTCAAGAGAGCAATCTGAACCTCTGACGAGCCTGTATCGACATCATGGGTACGAAAGTCTGCAATAATTGTGTCTTTCTGTTCCTTTACTAAGGGCATAATGCTTACTCCTTTGCGAATGCTCTATTGAGACGTATCTCGTATACTAAATGCTTAAAGAGTTGTGTGGCACCAGGAATATTTAGGAGCTACGGCGGAACATATAATTTCCATTTTGATATCTTCGCAGGAGATAATTGGCGTTGGATAACAGCGACAGTCTTCTGTGAGGATATACACAGACGATAACCAGAAGCGTGCTGAGGCACAGGTTGTAAGGGGGCCAGAATGGTAGCAAGAGCGCTCCCCTGTCGGGTACAGAGATCGTCATATTGTTGCGGTGTCAGCATTAACGACGGCAAAAAGGACAAGGCTTCTGTAACAGGCAGAAGTGTGTGTGACACAGTTCCTGCATGCACCTGTTGTTGTAAAATACTCAGTGAGCATGCATCTTGCAAAGAAAAATGGCCTACACGACAACGTTGGAGATGTAATACATGTGCTCCACACCCTAGTGCTAAGCCAATATCCTCACCTAAAGTACGGATATAGGTTCCTTTGGAGCACGTGACACTCAGGGTTATTTGTGTCGCACGTTGATCTAGGAGTTCTACGCGCCGTACAAAAATATTGCGTGCTTGGCGCGCCACAGTTTTACCTTGGCGGGCAAGACGATAGAGACGTTGGCCACGATACTTCACGGCTGAATACATGGGAGGGACTTGCTGTAATGTACCTTGAAAACGCGCTAAGACATTGTAGAGTTGTGTAGGGGTAAGAGGAGGCACCTCGTGCTGGCGTGTCACAGTACCTGTGGCGTCCTGCGTATCTGTACATACACCCAGTCGTAAAACCGTCCAATAGGTTTTTTCCAAACTTTCAAAAAAACGCGCAAACTGTGTTGCCTCACCAAGACAAAGTACTAAAACTCCACTTGCTTCTGGGTCGAGTGTCCCAGTATGGCCGACAGCCTTTGTCCCTAATATGCACCGCACCGCCGCGACCGCGTCATGGGATGTCATGCCTCGCGGCTTATCGAGATTTAAGATACCACTAAGCATGCGACGTGTCACTTTCCGCTGATTCTACAGAAGGGGCTGGAATAAGGTCATGTAGGATACGGGAGATTCTTACACCATAGGCAATAGTGGTATCGAGTTTAAAGGTGAGATCGGGAGTGTAGCGCAAGGTCAAAAATTTGCCCAATTGACTACGAATAAAACCGGCAGCATGCTCAAATCCCTGGATAGCAGCTTGTTGCTCAGCTTCACTCCCCATCCGGCTGACATAGACACAAGCATGGCGCAGATCAGCCGAGACTTCCACTCGGGAGATCGTTGCCATGCTCAGTCGTGGGTCCTTCAGTTGACGTACTAGGAGATGCGCAATTTCGGCTTGGAGGAGTTCCCCCACCCGGGTTGCACGATATCGGGTCATAGCGATTTACCATAGCTCGATCTGATAATCGAGCAGATCAGCAACGTACATCGATTCAACGAAATTTACCACCTTGCTGAGAATACCATTAGCATGGTCTTGCGCGGTACTCACCACCGCTACACCCAAGACGGCACGCTGCCATTTGTCCTGGTAGTCCACCTCTGCAATGGCGACATTAAAATTATTTTTCACACGCGTAATAATACTTTTGAGTACTTGCCTCTTATCTTTAAGGGAACGAGCTTCTCGCAGGCGTAACTCAAGAGTGCATACTCCGACAATCATTCTTATACGTACCTCTACGCCCCTCACACAGGTTAGAGCCGGGGGGCTACCTCATCAAGGGTAAAGGATTCAATAACATCGCCCTCTTTAATATCCTGGTAGCGCCCTAGCCCGATACCGCATTCGAAGCCCGCTGTCACTTCCTCGGTATCTTCTTTCACACGTCGGAGTGAAGCAACCCTGCCTTCATGGACGACCACATTGTCGCGGAGCACACGTGCCGAAGCATTACGTCGGATCACACCTTCACGGACCTGGCATCCTGCAATAGCCCCAATCCGTGAGATATGAAAGAGCATTCTCACCTCAGCACGCCCAAGTATTCTTTCAGTATATGTCGGCTTCAACAGCCCAACCATAGCCTTTTCTACGTCGGATATCGCTTCATAAATCACTGTATAGAGACGTATATCGACGTGCTCCTGTACGGCAAGTTCGGCGGCTTTTGGTATAGGACGTATACTGAAGCCTATCACGATAGCATTCGATGCTGAAGCGAGCATGACATCTGATTCAGTAATAGCACCAGTCGAGCCATGAATCAAGCGTAGGCGGACCTTGTCACTTTCAAGTTTGGAGATAGCATCCCACAGCGCTTGGACGGAACCCTGCACATCAGCTTTAATAACAAGATTCAAATCCTTGACTTCGCCAGCGGAAATACGCCGGTACAAATCATCGAGTGTCACACGATTTGTCTGGGAGAGTTGCTTGGTACGGAGTCTGTCTTGGCGTATACTGCTGATATGACGCGCCTTCCTTTCGTCTTCCACAACCGTAAAGGCATCCCCTGCAGCAGGGACATCGGCAAAGCCAAGCACTTCAATAGGAGTCGACGGCCCTGCAAGCGCGACTTTGCGGCCGCGATCATCAAACATCGCCCGCACGCGGCCATAATGCACACCGGCTACATACGCGTCACCGATGTGCAAGGCTCCTTTTTGGACCAAAACAGTCGCTACGGGCCCCCGTGTTTTATCAAGCTTGGCTTCGACCACAGTGCCCTTGGCCAACTGATGGGAATCAGATTGCAGTTCGAGGATTTCAGCTTGGAGTAAAATCATTTCGAGCAAATCTTCCAGACCAATTTCCCTCTTAGCGGATACTTCCACAAAGATTGTACTGCCTCCCCATTCCTCTGGGATCAACTCTAAGTCGGAGAGCTGTTGCTTTACACGGTCAGGATTGGCGTCTGGCAGATCGATTTTGTTGATGGCTACCACAATCGGTACCCCAGCCGCTTTGGCATGGGCAATGGCTTCCCGTGTCTGTGGCATAACGCCGTCATTCGCAGCCACGACCAAGACTACAATGTCTGTGATTTGTGCTCCGCGCGCACGCATAGCTGTAAAAGCTTCGTGACCGGGGGTATCTAAGAAGACGATCTTGCCCTTCGGCGTTTCTACCTCATAGGCCCCAATATGCTGGGTGATCCCTCCGACTTCCGTGGCTTGAATATTTGCCTCACGGATAGCATCAAGGAGTGAGGTTTTCCCATGATCGACGTGCCCCATAATTGTGACCACAGGTGCGCGTGGCTCAAGATGATCTATATCTGTATTGTCTTCTGAACGCTCGATAGCCTCTTCCTCTGAAAGCAGGAGCATATCTTTCCCGAGTTTCTGAGCTACAGTGTTGGCAAGGTCAAGCCCAATCACTGTATTGATAGAAGCCACCGTGCCTAAACTCATAAGCTGCATTAACACATCTCTTGTTTTGAACTGCAACGCTTCAGCGAAATCCTTAACTGTAAGAGCTTCTGGAAGACGTACTATGGTACTGGTCGGTTCTAGGGGAAGAGTAGGAGACACAAGCTCTACAGGAGGTGGCGTAGGCGGAGTAAACGTAGACGAGAGCATTGTAGGGCTTTCCGTTGGAGGAGGATTTGTCGCGACAGTCGTCGCGTGGGGACGATAGAGGTCAAGTACTAGCCCTGCAGTTTCTTCGTCCATTGTACTCATGTGACTCTTGACATCAATACCTTGGTTTCGCAACTCCTCAATAAGGTTCTTGCTTGAAATGCCTAGATCCCGCGCTAATTCATAGACTCTCATACCTGCCATGCAACATCCTCCGCACAAAAACTGTGAGCATATCGAAATAGAGAACTGTAGTTAGGACAAAGTTCATTGCACTTCAATCCCTATTGTGAGCTATTTGCAATCTTTCGAGTGAGGTCAGCCTGGCAAGCAGGAGTTTAAGAAAATGAGGTGCTGTAAGCCCAACAGCACTCCGGCTAGGCTTGCCTATGATGTGGCCTAGTTCCTCTTTCGTAAAAAGGGTCACATACGGCACACCGTGCTGTGTACACCAAGAATGGTATTCCTCAGCTCGTCCAGTCGCAATGTCCTCTGCCAAGATCATGTATAACACACGTGCCTGAGCAAAGGCTTGCCGCAGCGGCCCATAGCCAGAGACCACAGCACCAGCCTTTTGCCCCAGACTCAGACAGGTTCTGAGACGCTTGTACAGCAACCTCCTGACTTCCTGATATACTGTATCAAAATCTGGCGTCATCACGGGGCGCTTCAGTGCAAGAGCCAGCTTGGCAGGTTTGAGGGCTTTGCGTAAGCATACTACATCACAACAAACGTATATCCCTCGCCCTGGAGCGTGTCCTGAAGCATCCAAAATGGCTTCCCCCTGTGGAGTACACACAAAGCGCAGCAAGCTACGAGCTTCTCGCTGCGCTTTGCATCCTATACAGGTACGCTCGGCGCCATGCCGAGAAAGGGCATGGCCCTGCTCCTTCTGGTGGTGCTGACCAACGTTTATCTCAGCCATGGACAGGTCACGATACCGTAGGCTACGAGGGCAAACCCTCTAGGATAGAAATATCATCGCGTGGCGTAAGTGCATCCGTCACTACACTTTCCGCATCGGCCCCCTCCTCTCTTAGCGTGCTTAGGGGGCTTAAGGTTGGAGAAGGCAGGTCCGCCACACTCCGCTTTGAGGTATGAAAAACTTGTTCGGCACGACGCAACGCTTCCTTCCGTTCGCTGTCTGAATCCACTTCACCTTCACTTTTGATATCGATTTTCCAATGGGTTAGCTTCGCCGCCAAGCGTACGTTTTGGCCACGCTTCCCAATCGCTAACGACAGCTGATCATCGGGCACAATAACTTGCATAGTCTTGTCCGCCTCATTGATGGAGATACGCGAGACCCTAGCTGGACTCAGCGCATTGCGGACATACTGGACTTGATCATCAGTCCATTGAATGATATCAATTTTTTCGCCGCGCAACTCTTGGACAACAGACTGTACACGCATACCTTTGAGCCCTACACAGGCACCAATAGGATCAACATCTTTGTCGTGGGAGACTACAGCAATCTTGGCACGACCGCTCGAATCACGTACTGCGCCCTTAATCTCGACTATCCCCTCGTAGATTTCAGGTACTTCCATTTCGAAGAGACGCATAAGGAAGCCCGGATGTGTACGTGACAGAATGACTTGCGGCCCGCTGGAAGCACGCTTCACCTCAGTAATATAGGCTCGAATGCGATCACTACGCTTGAACGCCTCACGAAACGATTGTTCACGACGTGGCAACAACCCTTCGGTCTTCCCCAAATCGACAATGAGGTTCCCTTCACGCTCAAGGCGCGCCACTAAGCCATTCACCAACTCCCCTTGGCGATCTTTGAAGTCTCTATAGACCATGTCACGTTCAGCCTCACGCACCTTCTGGATAATGACTTGTTTCGCGGTCTGGGCAGCAATACGGCCAAAATCGTCAATGTCATGTTGGACTTCAATCATGCTTCCTACAGTCGCATCGGGGCGTATATCTAGGGCCTCTTCCAAACTGATTTCGAGGCTATCATCAACAATATCGTCCTCATCCCGAACTGTTTTCAAAGAAAAAAGCGTAATGGCACCCGTAACTTCGTCGAGACGTGCATTGATATTGTCAACAGTGCCAAAACGTTTGCGCGCTGCTGAGAGGACGGCAGAGAGCACCGCATCAGTTACTACAGACTTCTCCACACCCTTTTCACGACTAATCTGTTCGATAAGATGCAGCAATTCTTGATTCACCTACGGCATACTCCTCTCGTTTTAGCGTGCGCTAGGTCTAAGCCTTGAGCAAGCGCTCTAGTGCTATTTAAACTCAAGCTCAACAACCCCATAGTCAATCTGGGGAAGCGGAATGGTGAGTGGTGTATTGGGAGGAAGGTGCAGGACAAGATGGGACGCAGTCACTGCAGCCACTCTTCCTATTTGTTGGACCTGACCCATATAGGGGGAGTTGAGGAACACCGTCACCATACGCTGATGTTGGCGCTGAAAATCGCGAGCAGTACGTAGAGGCCTATCCAAGCCTGGCGATGAGACTTCCAGCACATAGGAAGTAGCCATGAGATCTTCTGCGTCGAACGCTTGTCCTATGCCGCGGCTCAGCCTCTGGCAATCTTCCAGTGATATCCCTCCTTCAGCATCAGCAAACACTCGTACCAGCCATTGTCCTTTGCGTTGTTGTAGCTGCAACTCAACCAATTCAAAGCCCTGCATCTGAAGCAAGGGCTCAACTATCTCTGCAATACTTTGCCGTATCGTCTCACGGTACATGGTAATCTGATAAGAAAGAAAAAAAAAGTGGGCTCTATGCCCACTCCAGTGGTGGATATTTGCCTGTAAGTATGACAAAGACAGCAAATAATTGCAAGAGGGGGTTTCCCTAGTACTACAGTTGTACTTATGGCCATTGTGCTGTACGCCGTTTGTAGTGACAGCGCTTGGCCACAGCGTGGTACGGTCGCCGCCATCGCGACCACCGGCTCCCATGCCCGCGTGTGGGCCTCTGGCTCCACACCAGCCACCACAGCAAGCGGTGCACTGCAGGCACCGTCAGCAGGAGCAACGCCTGCGCTGGGTGAAGAGGGCTCTGACCCTGCGCCCCTTTTTTTGCCCGTCCTGGGCTGCGACGCCTGCCGCACGCATGGCTGTTACAGAGACCTGCGCGCAGAGCGCTAGAACGCTGATCAATTGCTTAGACAGGGCCTCGTAGAGGGTCGACAAGCGCGGGAGGTTTGTGCTCTGATAGGTGGAAGAATCCTGTGCCCCTTCCCCCGTGAGGAGCCCAGCATGTGGAACCCGCCGATCGCGTTGATCCCGGAAGAGCAGAAAATGGCCGCACGCACACGTAAGACGCGAAAGTTTTTTGTGTTTCTGATTGGAGTCTGGCGAATTCTGTGTATAGCCCAAATTGAACACAAGAGGAGATCCGTGGACGCTAGGAGTGCCCACCCACAGCGTCCACCAGAAAGGATATCCCCTTGCTCAAGCTCATGGTACAGCATTCGCCCACACGCCTGGCCTGTGTGTGTGGGTTGCACCTGCCTCTGCCCACGCCACCAGGGCAGCCTGGGCTCCGCCTCCCCGCTGCCCTGGTGGTCTCCGCAGCCCGGCACACCACCCTCGCCAGTTTGGCTCGCCGCCTTGTCGAGGCTCCCGCCCCCGCGCATGGGGCGGACACGCTGCGCCGCAGGCCGTGGACGGCGGCGGCCTGGCGGGCTCCCCTGCGTCACTGTATCGTGGCCGACGTGGTGGCCTACGCCCACCAGAGTGACCAGTGGCCCCTCTCTGTGCGCCTGGATGACTCATGAGGCGACAAAGACAAGGGCACCGTGCATGGGGAGGTCCGCTGCGCCCTGGGCGCACGGTCCTATGCGTAGGATTGGCGGCTCTCCCGCCGCGAGAAGACCGGGCGGCGTCTCCATCGAGCGCGGGCCCCTGAGCCGCGGCGCCACTTGCGCAAGCAAACCCCGCTGGCCCAAGCGCGGCTGGCGGCGTTCCATCAGCGCGTGCCGTCTGGTGTCCCGGTCCACGG
>Ga0111538_10008391_pt1 | contig 13868 bp, 7 predicted proteins | sample SoiMethybrSBSTD1_FD_79669 | JGI IMG/M metagenome (GOLD analysis project Ga0111538, IMG submission 79669) | Bulk soil microbial communities from a Populus tree surrounding site in Tennessee, USA - Soil MetaG P. TD hybrid SBSTD1 (version 2)... | ecosystem: Environmental > Terrestrial > Soil > Tree...
CCGGCGCCACGCGCTATGCCGTGCTCGTGCTCAGCGAGCAGCGCGGCGCCGTGATCCGCGAGATGAGCCCGCCCGCGAAGTAGCCGGCAACCTGGCCCGGAAACTCGGCACGGTCGTGCTGACCCAGAGCATGTCCGATGCCAACCTCTTCGAAGGGCAGTTCGTCGCACCGGAGTGCTGGCTCGGCGGCGCGCGCTACGCGGTGCACGTACGAGTCCTCGATGCGGTCGGAATGTGGTCCGAGTGGTGGCCGCGGCTCGTGGTGCAGTGAGGCGCGCAGGCGCCACTGCGGATCGCGATGGGGCTGTCGACCCAGGTGCCAGTGCAGGCGGCGGCGCGTTCGCCACTTCTTCGTGGAGGCCTCGGCGGAGTCGGAGTCACGGATACGGCTCGTGCGCGGAGGCCGAGGGCCGCCTGCGGTGCGCGTGTCAGCGGGCGACGCCACCGGCGGGTGGGCTCACCTGCAGCGGGAACGTCAACCCGCTCAGCCCCTTGAACGCCGCTCGAGGGACCGATGATGCCGCGCCCGGAACCGGGCACGCTCACGGGCGCGGGCCAGCGGACTGGCGCATGCAAGCCCGGATTCCCGGAACGGCGCGGCGAGGTGCGGACGCATGCACTGCATGAGCGGCCAGGCTCGAGCTTGCCCTTCCGTTGCCACCCTGGCTCCTGGACATCTCCCGTGTGCCGTGATCGCATGACGTGGCGGTGCGTGGGTCGGAGCGTGTACTCCCGATCGCGTGCGCCAACGCTGCCCTCGCGAACCGACGCCGTGAGCCCCGACCCATGCGTCAACCCGGAGCCATTCGACCCTGCCCACGAGCTCGCGTTCGTGCAGGCGGTGCTTGCCGGTCGTGAGGCGGCGGTCGTGATGTTCGGGCAACGCATGCTCTGCGTGCCGCGCATGCTCGGCGCACTGAACCGGCGCCGAGCCCGCCCCCTGCAGGACCACGATCTGGCCGACCTGGTACAGGACACGATCCTGATCGTGATGCGCAAGCTGCACGAGTTCCGGGCCTTCGTACCCCTGGAGGGTTGGATCTTCCGCCTGAGTTACCTCGAGTTCCTGAATGCGGTTCGGCGCCGCGGGCGTCAGCGGGAGCAACCGATGGAGCTCGGCGAACAGACCCTCACGACCGGCCCCGACACCCGACACGACCACGACGACCTGCACCTCGCCCTGGAGGAGCTCGGCGGCGCCGAAGCCGAGGTGATTCGCATGAAGTACTTCACGGAACTCACATACGAGGAGATCGGCGTGTTGCTCGCGGTGCCCGCCAACACGGTCAAGACGCGCTTCCACCGCGGCCTCGCGAAGCTCACCGAACGCCTGAACAGCACGCGGCGGCGTGAGGAGCGCACCCGTTGAGCACCCACAGCCGGGACCACGAAGCCCTGCTGCAGCGGCTGACGTGTGAACCTGCGGCACTGCCGGACGAGTTGTCGGCGTGCCCCACTTGCCGGGAGCGTTGGCGCGAGCTGCAGGCCACCGCTGCCGGATTGCGGGGCCTTGCCGCCGAACAGCGGGAGGTGTTGGCCGAAGCGAGCGCCACTCGCGGGGATGTCGGCGAGGACCTGGTCGCGGGCCTGGTCCGCGCCGGCCTGCGCGGACGGGGTGGGAAACCGAAGCGCCGCTGGCCGTGGTTCGCCCTCGCGGCCGCCATGGTGATCACGGTCTGGCTCGCGTCGGGGCGAGGCGAGCCCACTGCGCCCACGCCGCCCGACATCGTGCTGAACGAGCGCGGTTTCGCGCCGACTGGACGGGGCGTTACGGACCTGCGTTTTCGCTGGCCGGACGATCGGCGCGCCGGGCAATCGTTCGTCCTCTATCTTCTCGACGACCCGGACGACCTGCTCAAACCACCGTGGCGGCAGATCCCTTGCGCGACGAACCAATGGACCCCGGACGAGACCACCGCCGCGGCGATGCGGCAGCGCGACCACTGGATGTGGCGCGTCGGCCGAGTCGGTCCATCGGGCGCGGGGCAGCGTGCACCCGAGGTGCTCGGCACGCTGCAGGAGTTCTGGTTCACGCCCTGAGCTTCGCTGGCGCATTGCTCGCGCAGAGCGAGCCGGAACGGTTTGCATCCGCGGCGCACCAATTGGCCGAGGCCGACGCGAAGGGGTTCGAGGCGCTGTACGCGCTGCGCAAGGAGTTCGTGCCCGCCGACTTCACCGAGTCGCAGCGGCGCGAGCTGCGCGCGCTGGCGGTGCAGATGTTCCTGCCTTGGTGCCGGCAGGCCGCTCATGCGGTCGACGCCAGCAAGGTGGCCACCACGCTGGCGATCCAAGTGGCTGAGCACGACCTGGCGTGCGGACACGATTCCGCCCGCGCGGTCGCCGTGCTCGACTCGGTATGGCCGTTCCGCGACCAGGCCGACTACCGCGCCTGCGAACTGGCCCTGACCCTCGCCGAAGCGCGCCGCGCCGCCGGCGACTACGCCGGAGTCGAGCAGGCGCTCGACCACTTCGCGGGCCTGCGCCACTCCGAGTCATGGCAAGACTGGAGCAAGCACCCCAAGTACGGCCCGATGCTGCCGATCCACGAACTGGTGCACGAGTGCCGGCGGGCCATGCTCGAACTCGAGCTCGGCAACCCGGACGGCGCGCTGCACCGCCTGCAAACGGCCACGAACCTGCAGCGGGTCGCGCGCGCGACGCCGCCGGAAGATGTCGCCGCGGTGGTCGCGCGGGCGTGGCGTGCGGCCGAGGTCGAGTTCCACCGCACGCGCGTCGACTGCTACTTCGCACTCGGGTGCTTCGGCCCCGCGGTCGCGGCGGCGGATGCGGTGCTGGCGCGTCCCGAGTTGCACGAGCATCACCCGATGTTCACGCTGTACCGAGCGCTCGCCGAGTACTGGCACAGCGCAGCTCCCGGGGCGACGGCGAACGCGCACCGGGTGGTGAAGGAGTTCACGCGCCACGAGAACCCGGAATGGCGCCGTGCAGCCCAGCTCTGCCTGCTGGAGGACGCGCTCCATGCAATGGACCCGACCGACTCCGACGCCGAACTCAGCGCGTGGCTCGACGAGCAGTCGAGGCACCTCGAGCCCCGCGCCACGACGCTGCAGACAGGATGGATGCTGCGCCGCGACCGGACCGCGCCGCTGCCCGAGGACCGAATCGCCGCGCAAGCGGCGGCGCAGGCGCGCGCCTGGCAGGCGGTCGCGGCGAGTTGGGCAGCGACGCCGGTGCGGGATGGCGGCGTCGGCTTCCTGCACTACCTGGACCGGCGCGACGACCTGGTCCAGCTCGTGGCGATCACGCTGCGGGTCGGCGAGCGCGACGGCAAGCCAACCTCCGAGGCCGTCGCCAAGGCACTCGAGTACGTGATGGCGGCGCAGGTGCACGGTGCGATGGCGCGAGCGCTGCGCGTCACCACGCCCAGGGCAAGCGAAGTGCAGGCGGCGTTGAGGCCGGGCCACGCGGTGCTGCTGTTCCTGCCGGCAAGCGCAGGGACCCATGTCTTCGCGGTCACGGCGGACGACATCGAGCACCATGTCCTGAAGGCGAACGCGTTGTCGCTGCGCGACAACGTCCAGGCCTTCCTCGACCTGCTGCAGCTCGCGACCGGGCGCGTCGACATCGAGGCGACCGACGCAGAGCGTCTGGCGGCGCAACTGCGCACCGCGGGTCAGGACCTCGTGGACACGCTGTTCCCGGCGGCGCTGCGGACACGCCTCGCCAATTGGCAGGCTCTCACCGTGGTAGGCGCCGAGCTCCTGCACGGCCCGATCTCGGGGCGCGCCGATGCAGGGTTCCTCAACTATCTGCCGCTCGAGTGCTTGCCGTGGGGCAACGAGCAGCTGTTCGGACAGCGCTTCGCGATCGACCACAACGCATCGCTGCCGGTGTGGCTACGGCTCGCAGCGCGCGCCAGCCCGGCCGGTCCCGGCGCCGAGCTGCGCGTGTTCGGTGCACTCGGTCCCGGCGAAGGCGCGGTGCCGCCGCTGGTTGCTGCCGACGGAGCAGCACCCAAGGCTGCGGTTCGGCAGTACCTCGACGCCCAGTGCACGCTCGCCAACGTGCAGGCCGAGAGCACCGCTGCCGAGCCGGCAAAGCAGCCGGCGGGCGCCCGCATCGCGGTGTTCCTCGGCCACGGCGGCTACGACGCTGCCAACGAGCGCGGCTCGTGGTTCCAGCTGCACGACGAGTGCCTGCGCTGCGAGCAAGCCCAGGCGCTTGGCCGACCCGACGCGCCGTTCGCCGATCTCGTCGTGCTCGCCGCGTGCCGCGCGGCCAAGGGCCCGAGTCGCGCCGGCGACAGCCTCGCCAACCTCGGCGGAGCGTTTCAGCTGGCGGGCGCCACGACGGTGGTGCAGTCGCGGTTCGACCTACCTCTCCGAGGGACCCACGCGCTGCTCGGCGCGCTGCTGAGAGAGTTGGCCGCCGGCACGCCGTGCGCCGAGGCGATGCGCCGGGCCCGCGCGCGGCGTCCCGACAGTGAGGCCTCGCCGCTGCATGCCTACCGCACGGGCGTGCTGCAGGTGCACGGCTGCGGCCAACGCCACGCCGGCCAGTGAGCTGCGCGCATCAGCGAATCGGCAGGCTCACTTGCCTCACGTGCAGGCCGATCAGTTGTCGTGGATTGTAGCGCGTGATGTCCTGTGGCACCGCGCCGGGCAGCGTGTGGTCGATCAAGTAATCACTCGTGGGCACTTGCACCTCCTCGTGGTCAATCGTGCCACCAGTGAGGAACGACGGACGCTGCACACCCGCGTCGTCGAACAGCTGAACCTGAACGAACAGCAGTTTCGGAAAGTCGATCTCAGCTCCGGGAAGCAGTACCCGCACATAGCCGTTGAGCCCCGCGACCCCGTCCGGTGTGAGATCCACTTCGAAAGCCAGCGTGGCGACCTCGCCGTCGCTCATGCTGTCCAAACCGGTGTAGCCGGTGATGACCAACCTGGTGAAACCACTAAGGTCCTCCGGGCGCAAGCCCACGTACAGTGCCCCACCCTCGTCGAGCTCGTGCGCGAAGTCGTCGAAGATGTTCGGGAACAGCGCCGCCGCCGGGTCGATCCGGCCCCGCAGTCCGCGCGAGAGGACCAACCAGTTCGAGCCGGCGGCGGCGAGCGGTACGAGCAGGTCAGCGCAGCCGTCGTGGTCGTAGTCGCACACGCTGGCCGGCCCCTGGACGCTGCCGACGTTGCCGATGGTCACCGGCGGAACGGTGTCGGCGCCGGCGAAGTGTGGCGCCGCCCCGAGGTTGCGCACCAGCCGCACCGCGTTGCCGCCGTCCTGGATCGCGAGGTCGTAGATGCCGTCGCCGTCGAAGTCGCCCGAGCCCATGCCGCCGAGCACGTTGTCGGCGACCAGCAGCGTGACCGCTTGCGGCGCTTCGACCGCGGCCTGGCTGATGTGCACCAGTTCCCAACCGGCGGGCGCCACCTTGCGGCGCAGCAACGCGAGCGAGTGGCGCTGCGTGAGCTGCGGCACCGGTTCGATGGCGCCACCCGGTGCAGCGAGCGCCAGGCTGAACAGCGTGGTGCCGGTGAGGTCGACGATGCGCAGCTCGGTGTCGGTCAACACGGCGACGTCGGCAACCTCGTCCTCGTTGTAGTCGACGAAGCACAGGTCGCGGATCGTGGCGCCGATCTCCACCCCCGGCACCTGCACGAAGGAACCCTGTTCGAAGCGCGTGCGCAGCAGCGTGGTCCCGGCGAACGACTTGCCGGCGACGTCGACGCCGGTGGCGTCCTTGCGTGCGTTCAGCAAGGTCGAGCGCGACCAACCCGACTGCGTCACGAGAGTGACGACGGGCTCGCCGGTCTGGCCGCTCCACGCGACGCCCAGGTCGACGCCCGTGAGCCCGGAGAACAGCAGCGCGTCGTGCTGCGTGTTCTCGGGACCCGCCGCGAGCGGCAGCGCCACCGCGTCGGCGGCGATCATCCCCAGGTCCAACGTTCGCACCACCGAGCTGATGCCCGGGGCGACGGCGGTGCCCGCAGCGGCGCCGCGCAGGCCGATCGCAGCCAGGTTGTCGTTGGTGTGCCAGAACAGACCAACCAGGTCGCGCACGGCGCCAGTGCCGAGCTCCGCTGGCCACGGGATCATGTTCTCGCCAGGCGCGAATGTGCGTGCCCCCGGCGGCAGCTGGGCTGGCAGGGAACAAAAGCAGCTGAGAGCGAACAGGAGGGGGAGCGAGCGCGGCATCGGTTCCTCGGGCAAGAGAGGTGCGGCACCCCGGTCGGGGCGCCGCGCGAAGCCTAGCAGTGCGAACGGCTCGCAGCCGCCTCGGCTTCCGTACGCAGAGGTGACCGTCCTCGCCCCCCGCCCGCGTTTCAAAAAAGCCGCGGCCGCCGCAATCAGAGCTGCCGATCGGAAGCGCCGGTCGCAAGGGCCATCAGAACGGATCGTAGAGCACGAGCATGCTGTCGTTGACGATGCCGAACTCGCTGTTGCCGTCGATGGGACGGCAGACCGCCCATCCACGGGTCTGCGAGCGCAGGAACACGTTGAGCAGGCACTTGCCAGTCATCGCCTTGGTCGTCGTCCACTGCGTGCCGTCGAAGCGCAGCGCCTTGCCCAGGTCCGGCGACACCGCCTCGTCGATCCGGTTCTCGACGCCGACCAGCACCAGCGGGCCGTCCGGAGCCATCGCGACCGACCGGTACGGAATCGCGAGCACGGGGGCCAGGGGGTCGAGCACGAAGCTCGGCGACTGGCCCTCGGGCGCGAACGCTTGGAACTTCAGCACGTAGCCGTGTTCGGCGCCGGCGGTGTAGTCGCCGCCGACGGCGTAGACGCTCGCCGCGTACACCGAGGTACCCTTCGCGGCGACACCGTTGAGCTTGCCGGACAGCCCGCTCGGCGAAACGTCGACGAAGTCCACCGTCGAGCCGTTGACGTGGACGTAGTAGGCCTTGGGGGCTGCTGTCGTGTAGCCGACGACGAAGCCGGCGTTGACGTTCAGGAACGAGACGCCGGTGAGCACCAGGTCGTTCGGCAGGGAGTGGGGCACGCGCAGGAACGAAGCTCCGCCGTCCCCGGACCAGAGCACCAGGGGCCGAGGACCCTGGGCGGTCTCTTCGGTGCCCACCGCCCAGAACCTCGCCCCCGTCCCGTGAGTGACGTCGTTCAGGAAGACGGATTGCGGCGAACTCGCGGCGATGACGTTCGAGACGTTCGAGGCGCTCCACGTCGTGACACCGACGTCTTTGAAGTAGGCGGCGTTGTTGCCCGGCTTGCTGAAGTCCACCCAACCGACCGCGACTCCTCGGCCGTCGCCGTACGCCACGCCCTTCAGGATGCCAGTGAGATTCGTGTTCGTCGTGTCCCCCATCTTGATCTGCCACGTGCATCCCCCGTCACTCGTGTCCAGGATCGCTTGCTGGCTGCCGACCGTGGTGCCGTTCATGTCGTCGACGAAAGCGATGTCCTCGAGCCGGTGCTCCATCGTGAGGCCGTCGGCTGACGACGGGTTGACCGAGGTCCAAGGCGCCATCGCGTTGAGGCTGGTGCGGTGGAAGCCCCACGACCCGACGATCATGCACTCGTCCGTGCCGGTCGCGGTCGTGTGCACGTCTGCCAGCGGAGCGGTGAACGGGTCGGTGGACGTGCCGGACGGCTGGTTGCTCCACGTGCCGCTGCCCGGATCGCGCGAGTGAATCTGCCCGCCGTAGCCGCACGCGACGGCGCGGCGGTGGGCCAAGGCAGCGACGCCGTAGTGCGTGTTGATCGGCTGCAGCGCGCCGCCGGCCTCGAGCACGAACGAGCGTCCGCTGGTGGCCGTGCGGTAGATGCCGCCGTGCCCGGTGCCGGTGCCGCCGGCGAGGTAGCCGGTGGCATTGCGAATGTCCGCCGGGTCGGCGACGAACTCGATGTCCCACGGGTCCTCGATCGCGACCCCGCCATGGTTGGGATCGGTGCCGTCGAAGGTCGTCGTGATCCACCACTTCCGGCCGCCGACAGAGGCCGGGACGCTCGAGTCGGTGTAGAAGACGACGCCCTTCTCCGGCGTCGGCGTCGCCCCGCCGCATGGGTGGCCGCTCCATTTCTGGCCGATGCACACGCCGACGAAGTCGCTCGGCGTGCCGAGCAGCTCGAGGCCGTAGAACTCGTAGTCGCCCGCGCTCTGCGCGGTCTGCAGGCTCGCATCCGTGAACAGCTGCACGTCTTGCCACTCACTGGCCAGATCGCCGCCGAACACGGTGAACTGGAACGTGCGCAGGCCGCAGACGAAGCCGCGATCCGGGTCGAGGAAGCGGGCGCGCCAGAGCGTCGCGGGCTCGCCGCAGAAGTTCAGGATCGGGGTCTGGGGAGCGCCGTTGAGGTACGTCCAGTTCCCGCCCCAGTTGGTGGTCGTCAGCAACCGGCCGCCGACTCCTGCCGCCCAGCCGGTCCCGGTGGCGAGGAAGTAGACGTCGAGTAGCGACTGCGACGCACCCGCGGGCGTGGCCTGCGCGACGAAGGCTCCACCTCCCGCCGAGTGGCGGATCTGCCCACCGTCGCCGACGACCCACATCCGGTTGCCCTCGTCGCGGTGGAAAACGTGGCGCATCTCGCCGCCCCAGAGGAAACGGAAGCCGTCGCCCAAGGCGCCGCCGAGCAGGCAAGCGGGATCGGTCTGACCCGCAACAGGTGCCGCCAACAGCAGCGAGAGCAGCAGACAAGGCTGGATGGGACGCGAACGAACGAGAGGTCGATACATGTGCGTGCGATGCCGGTGGGTTCGATGAGAACGAACACAGCGGTGGCGGACGCCGGCGTCGCCGCACTCGCGCGTGCTCGCGAACGCGATGGGTCCGCACTGCCGCGCGACGTCTCAGATTTTGCTGCGGTCGCTGTGCCTGTGCCGACTCGGTCGGCCTACTTGGAGTCGAGCACCGTCCGCAAGGAGGACGTCGCGCGCCGACTCTTGAAGTAGCACTCTTCTGCGAGTGGAAGCGCGTAGGAAGTCCAAGCTGCGGCGTCCCGACCGGCGCCGTGTAGGCCCAATGAGGCCTGGTCGCCCCCGGTTTCGCAGGCGTGTTGTCGCCCTGGGGCACGACGGCTGCGAGCAGGCAGAGCGACCACATGCGGACACGAATACCACGGCGGCAGGACTGCGCGCAGCAGTCGCCGCAGGACGAGGCGGTCGGATGTGGGACGGGCCGCCGCGTCGGGCCGCCTTCCTTCACTGCCGCACGCGGTGTTGTGCACGGGGCTCTTCTTCGCCATGGCAGCCGCCGGTCTGCTTCACCACATCGCGCCGAGCGATGCCGCCACCGCGCCGGTCCCGCCGAGCGTCACCGGCGCGCCCATCGCGTCGAGCTCGAGCGACAGCACCTGGTGGAAGACGGTGGCGCCGAGCAGCGCCGTGATCCGCGGGACCGGCAGGTGGTGGCTCGACGCGCCGGCCACGGCGACGGCGGCCGCGACGTAGTCCGGGGCCGCATGGAGGAAGCAGTTGGTGCCCGCGATCGGCAGCACCGTGGCGAGGTTCAGTTGCAGCGGCTGGAAGCCGTACACCGCCAGCGCCAGCGCGGTGGCGGGGAGGTTCGACGCGCGGCTGTTCAAGGCGCCGCCGAGCCACGCCGGTTCGGCGGCCAACTGCAGCTGGCCGCTGCCCTGCGCGCACGCAACTCCATACTCGAGCAGCATCCCGGCGCACGCAGGGGCGACGCGCGCGACCGCCGCCGACGTCACGTTGTCGATGCGGACGAACGCGCCGGCGATCGCGATGCGGCCGTCGGGCGCCGCGTGCAGATCTTCGATCGTGTCGTCGGCGCCCGTGCCGTAGGCATGCCAGCTCGCGCCGTCCCAACGCGCGAGGTTGTTCACCGCCACGCCGCCAGCGCTCGCGAACGTGCCGCCGACCAGCACGTCGCCGTTCGGAAGCGCCGCCAGCGCCCGCGGGAATTGCGCGGTCGTGGTCCACGCCGCGTTGAGGTCGCTCCACGCAGTCCCGTTCCAGCGCGCGACGCGCGGGCTGATCGAGACGCCGCTGAAGCCGAAGATGCCGCACGCGAACAGATCGCCGTTCGGTCCGACAGCGAGGCGCCTCGGCACGTGCGTGAGACTGCCGAGGGGTTGGAGCGAGACGCCGTCCCAGACGCCGATGTTGCCGAGCGCCACGCCCGAGATCGCCAGCGAGCCCGCCAGCGCGAGCCGGCCGTCGCGCAGGAGCGCAAGTGCGCTCACGCTGCCAGTGAACCCCGGGATGACGACCGACCAGGCGGTGCCGTTCCAGCGGGCGATCCCGCGGATCGCATTGCCGCCGACGAATCCGAAGTAGCCGCCGATCAGCAGGGTCCCGCCTGGTTCGGCGAGCAGCGTCAGCACCGAATCGGTGCCGGGCAGCGCCGTCCAGCCGAGGCCGTCCCAACGGCACACGTCCACCGAAGCGGACGTGGCTGGACTCGTCTGCACGACGGCGAAGAGGCTGCCGTCGGCCATCTCCGCCGCAGCATGGACGGCGATCGCCGGCATCGCGTTCCAACCGCTGCCGTCGTGCCGCGCCGCGCCCGGAGAGGCGATGCCATCGATGCGCGCGAGATCGCCGCCGACGAACGTGCCGCCGTCGCGGAGGTTCAACACGCAGCGCGCGGTGCCGACCGTACCCGAAGCGACCGGGTGCCAGCTCGCGGTGTTCCAGCGCGCCAGACCGCGTCCGTACTGACCAGCCACATCCTCGAAGTTGCCGCCGCCGAGGAACCCACCGCCCGGCAGTGGCTCGATCGTCATCATCACGCCTGGCGAGCCGAAGCCGAGCAGTTGCCAGTTCGCGCCGTTCCAGAGCGCGGAGGGCGCGTTGAGTCCAGGCGCGGGCGCCAGGTTGCCCGCGAGCACGATGGCGCCGCCGGGAAGGGCACGCACGCACGCCGGCATGCCGCTGACGCCGTTGCCAAGTGCCGACCACGACGTGCCGTTCCACCGAGCGACGTTGGCAGCGGCAACGCCGGCGACGCTGTCGAAGACGCCCGCCACCACGAGGTCGCCGTTGGGTGCAGCGTCCATCGCCCATGCGCCCGCGAGTCCGTTCGCCTTGAACAGCCCGGTGCCGAAAGCGGACCAGGCAGTGCCGTCCCACCGCGCCAGCCCATTGACGACCAAGGTCCCGATACGGTCGAAGTTGCCGCCGGCGACCAGGTCGCCGTTGGGCAACACGCAGAGGGAGCGCGGCGGGAGAACGGCACCGGGACCAAGCAAGAACGTTCCCATTGCGTGCCAATTGGCGCCGTCGAAGCGCGCCAGACCGCCGATGGGCAGCCCCTGGATGTTGGGGATCAGGCCGGAGACGACCACGTCGCCGTTCGGCAACCCAGCCATCGCGTAGATCGTGGCGCCGATGGAACCTTGCACGGCGATGCCGCTGCCGAGCGGCAGCCACGACGTGCCGTCGAACTCGGCGACATTGGCGAAACTCGCGCCGTAGATCGTCGCGAACGAGCCGCCGATCAGCAGGTTGCCGTTGGCCCGCACCGCCAGCGCGGTCACTGACCCGGCGACGTCTCCCAACTCACGCCAGGACCCAGACGTAGGGTCATACATGCCAATGCCCCTGGCGCGCCGGTCGACGAGCTTCGTGAACGAGCCGCCGATGACGATGTGCGTACCGAGCGGGCCGGTGCCATCGGGATCCCATTGCCTGGTCACGTCCACCGGTCCGTCGGTGCCGGGAACACCGGCTCCGGGAACGACGGCGGGTGCGCACTGGGCACGCGGCACGCTGAGACAACAGGCCAGGACGAGAGCCGGGATCACGTGAGTCGCGTGACAGAGCATGCGATCGCGGGAGCACGAAGCGTACCACGCAGGCAATGGACGCGAGCGACCACCGCCTCGTCGCCACGTTGGAAGCGCGCGCGCGCGTAGGAAGTCCAAGCTGCGACCCGGACCACCCGGAACCCATCCCGTCAGCATCGAAGGCTCCCGCCACCGCATCAACGCCCCAGCCCGACCTCACCTTCGCTGGGTGTTCTGCCCGAGATTCCGCCCTCGGCACGCACCGGTAGCCCGCCGCGACCCGTCTGTCATCCTCGCGACCACGCGAACCCAGCTACCACGGCAACTCCGCTTGCTCCGGTGGTGACCGCGCGGCCACCGGCACCGGCAGCGTTGCCGAGAGTCCCATCGCGAGCAGCACTCGCCGGATCAACTCCGGATCGTGGATCGCAGCGAGCAGCCGCCTTGTCGCTCCGCAGTGCGGGCAGCGTAGGACTTCGACCAAGTACACCCGCTGCAGCAGCTCCGCCCACGTGTACCTCGGTCGCCCTCGTCGCCGCTTGCCAGGAGCGTGCGGCGCGATGCGCCGCGGCTCCACCCGGCGAACAGATTGGTTCCGACCCGCCTGCACTGCGTCAGCCTCGACGTTCGCCACCGCACCCGTGTGCCGGCACCCATCATCCGCTTCCACCCGCGGCACGATCCACGGCCGGATCCCGGCCGCTGGCGCCAGCACGCCGTGATAGGTCACCAGGTGTTTTCGCGGCCGCGGCACCAGCGCGCACAGCCGCTCCATCAGCACCTGCTTCGTCATCACCACGGCCGTCGTCCCGTCCTGCCACCGCTTCTTCAGCGAGTACGCCACCCGCCCGTCCGGCAGCAGCGACAGCCGGCTCTCCGCAACCGCCGGGCGACCGGCGTAACGGCAAAGATGCTCCAGCCGATCACGATCCCGCCCCTCCACCCGCACCGCCGCGTGCAGCGAAAACCCATCGACATCTGCGCACAGTGACCCCTTCACGAACGGCTCGTTCCGCGTCCCGCGACCAACCCGTTGATCCCGCTCGCCTGCTCGTTCGCCCAGCGCCGCACGGCCCTGCACCGCCGCCGCAACGAGGTCCATCTGCAGCTCGCCATCATCGCTGACGTCCACCGCCTCCTCGGCCGCTGTCGACGAATTCCCCACTCGCCGCAGATACCGCAGCACGCGAGCGCGGATCGCCGACACCAGACCCGCCACGTCACCATCCGACACTTCGTCGTGTTCGCAGAACTCCGCCCGCCCGCGGCCCGGCTCGCTCGCATACACACCATCAAGCCACAGCACGTGGAAGTGAAAACTGAGTCGCATCGCCGAGTCGAATCGCTGCGCAAACGCCACGGCCCCGGCCCGCGGCCGCGGCTTGCCCTGCCTTCTGGCTCGCCCCTCGTAGTAACCCGACACCGCCCGCACCAGGATCCGTCGCACCCGCCGCGCACACTGCCGGGTCATACGCGCACTGCAACCGCACCCGATGCGGCAACGACAGCACCCACTGCCGCACCGGCACCTCCGGGATCACCCGATCCACCAGCCACGCCGCCGTGTCCACCATGCGCCGGGTTCCACACGACGGGCAGAACCCGCGACCCTTGCACGAGAACGCCACCACGTCCTCCTTCTTGCAGACATCGCAAAACACGCGCGCCAGACCCCAGCCGAGGATCCCACAGCGCAGGAACTGGTCGACCTCCCGGCGGCAGAACCGCGGCACCACCCGTTCGCCAGCCGTGCTGCTCAGCTACAAGAACCTCGCGCAATGCGAGGTGCGCTACTACGAGCTCGACGTCGAGTTCGCGTTCTCGGCGCAACCGTTCGCCGACGCGAACGGCACGACCGCCGCCTTCGTGCAGCCGAACCTGCGCGAGACCCGCGACCTCGACAAGGTGAAGACCGAACTCGCGTTCGAGCTGCCGAAGCAGTTCCACCAGAAGAACGTGCTCGTCGAGGTGCGCGGTGCTGGCATCGTGCGCTCGCGCCAGTACTTCGCGAACGCGCTGTCGGTGCGCTTCCTCGAGTCGTACGGCCAGGTCGCCGTGACCGAGCCCGGCACCGACGCGCCGCTGCCCAAGACCTACGTCAAGGTCTTCGCGCGTCTGCCCGACGGCAACGTGCGCTTCCACAAGGACGGCTACACCGACCTGCGCGGCCGCTTCGACTACGCGTCGTTGTCCGACGA
>Ga0111538_10008392_pt1 | contig 13867 bp, 13 predicted proteins | sample SoiMethybrSBSTD1_FD_79669 | JGI IMG/M metagenome (GOLD analysis project Ga0111538, IMG submission 79669) | Bulk soil microbial communities from a Populus tree surrounding site in Tennessee, USA - Soil MetaG P. TD hybrid SBSTD1 (version 2)... | ecosystem: Environmental > Terrestrial > Soil >...
CGTAGGTCGCGAGCTGCTCGAGGTGAGACACCTCGCGGACGTCGACCTTCGCGGCCAGATGGCGGCGGATCGACTCCTCGAGCGTCTCGCCTTCCTCGAGCTCGCCGCCGGGGAGGCTCCACGCGCCGCGGAACGGATCGCGCGCCCGTTGCCAGAGCAGCACCTGGAGCGACGCGTCGCGGACCTGGAGAACGACCGCCAGGGAGACGTGCCGCGGTCTGGTAGACTCGCCTCGAGGTTTGCGACTCACAGTCGAAAACTAGCAACAGGAGTGACTTCGATGACTGGAACCCATTCCCGGCTCGTCGCCTTCGCGGCCGTTCTCCTCGGTGTCGCGGCGCTCGCGTCGGGCTGCGGTGGGGACGACGAGTCGAGTGGCGCCGGGACCGAGACCACGCCGCCGACGTCGTCGCTCAAGGTCGGTCTCGTCGCCGACGCGGGGCAGCTGAACGACAACGGCTTCAACGAGCTGGCCTACAAGGGCCTGAAGCGTGCCGAGCGCGAGCTCGGGATCAGTGGACGCGTCGTCGAGGCGAAAACCGCCGCCGACTACGTGCCGAACATGACGACGCTCGCGCGTCAGGGCTACGACCTGATCATCGGAGTCGGCTTCGCGCAGGGTGACGCCGTCGCCGCTGCCGCGAAGAGGTTCCCCGACACGAACTTCGCGATCGTCGACGTCGACCAGTCGTCCCTCAAGGGCAAGCCGAAGAACGTCCAGGGGCTCCTGTTCCGGGAGGAGCAGGTCGGGTATCTCGTCGGCTACCTCGGCGCGCTCGAGGCGGAGAAGTCGGGCAGCAAGTCGATCAGCGCCGTCGGGGGCTTCAAGGAGCCGCCGGTCGATCGCTTCATCGCGGGCTACAGAGCCGGCGCAGAAGCGGCCGTCCCGGGGACGAAGGTCGCGTGGTCGTACTCGCAGGACTGGGAGGACCAGGCGAAGTGCAAGGAGCTCGCGCTCAACCAGATCGCCGCGGGCTCGAAGGTCGTGTTCCAGGTCGCCGGTGGGTGCGGGCTGGGTGCGCTCTCGGCCGCGAAGGACGAGGGTGTCTGGGGGATCGGCGTCGACGGCGACCAGTCGTTCCTCGGCCCGCACGTCCTGACGAGCGCCCTCAAGGGCGTCGACAGCGCGGTCTTCCTCACGATCAAGTCCGTCGAGGACGCCGACTTCGCCGGCGGCAAGAACGTCGTCTTCGGGATCGACCAGGAAGGCGTCGGGCTCGGCACGTTGAGTCCGAAGGCCGACAAGGACGACGTCGCCAAGGTCGAGCAGGTCGAGCAGAAGATCGCCGACGGCGAGATCGCAGACATCCCGACGACCGTCAACTGAGCATCCCGCCGGGGCCTGCGATGCAGGCCCAGGCTACAACATCGGGATGAGCAGCACGGATGACAGGTCGGCGCCGATCGGCTACGCCCGCAGCGGCGACGTCAGCATCGCGTACCAGGTGACGGGGGGCGGGCCGATCGACCTCGTCCTCGTGCCCGGGTTCTTCTCGCACCTCGAGATCGACTGGGAACATCCGGGCAGCGCGCGGCTCTTCGAGCGGCTCGGCTCGTTCGTGCGCCTGATCCGCTTCGACAAGCGGGGAACCGGGCTCTCCGACCGGGCCGTCGGCCTCCCCGACCTCGAGACCCGGATGGACGACGTCCGTGCCGTCATGGATGCCGTCGGCTCCGAGACGGCCGTCCTCCTCGGGTACTCGGAGGGCGGGCCGATGTGCGTCCTCTTCGCGGCCACGTATCCGCAGCGCGCTCGTGCCCTCGTCCTCTACGGCGTCTACGCGAAGCGCCGCGACCCGGACGACGACTACCCGTGGGCGCCCACGCGCGAGTCCCGTCAGCGAGACGCCGAGGCGCTCGAGGCGGGCTGGGGCGTGGACTTCGACCTGTCGACGGTCGCTCCGTCCGCCGATCCCGCGATGACCAGCTGGCTCGGTCGCCGCGGCCGGGCGAGCCTCAGCCCCGCGGGCGCCCGCGACCTCATCCTCATGAACTCGATGGTCGACGTCCGGGCCGTGCTCCCGAGCGTCCAGTGCCCGACGCTCGTTCTCCACCGGACCGGCGACCTCGACGCGGCCATCGGAGAGGGCCGCTACATCGCCGAACGGATCCCCGGTGCGCGGTTCGTCGAGCTGGAGGGGGACGACCACGTGCCGTTCGTCGAGCCGGATCAGATCCTCGACGAGGTCGAGGAGTTCCTCACCGGCGTGCGACCGTCCCACGTCACCGACCGGGTGCTCGCGACGATCGTCTTCACGGATCTCGTCGGCTCGACCGAGCGCGCGACGGAGCTCGGCGACGCGGCATGGGCGGCGCTCGTTTCCGAGCACAACGCGGCGGTGCGTCGCGAGCTCGACCGGCAGGCCGGCGAGGAGATCGACACCGCGGGCGACGGGTTCTTCGCGCTGTTCGACGGGCCTGCCCGGGCGATCCGGTGCGCGCTCGGCGTGCGCCGGGCGCTCGCGGCGCTCGGCCTCGACGTTCGGACGGGGATCCACACCGGCGAGGTCGAGCGGGCGCGCGGCGAGAAGCCGCGCGGCATCGCCGTCCACGTCGCGGCGCGCATCATGGCGCTCGGCCAGGCGGGAGACGTGCTCGTCAGCGCCACGACGCACGACCTCGTCGCCGGCTCGGACCTCGAGTTCGAGGACCGCGGCGAGCACGTGCTCAAGGGCGTCGACGGGCCGCGGCGCGTGCTCGCAGCACGCGGAGCGCTCGTCTAGGCGGCACGCACGCTGTACACCGGCGCGAGGTGCTCGGCGATCGCCCCCCACGTCGCGCCGCCGTCGGCCGAGCCGAAGACGTCCCCCGACGTCGCGCCGAAGTAGAGCTCGAGGCTCGCTCCCTCGCCCGCGGCGTCGAACGCCTCGCGCAGGACCGTGAGGTACGCGTTGCGGTGCGGCAGCCCGTCGCCGCGCGCCGCCCACGACGCCCCGGCGTCGCGCGTCTCCCAGACCCGCACCGAGCCGTCCGGCATCGTGCGGTCGCCGGAGCCGACCAGCGGGATGACGAAGGCGCTGTCCGGGTCGGCGGGGTCGAGGACGATCGGAAAGCCGAAGTCCGACGGGAGGCCCGTGTCGGTGCCGACGTCGAGCCAGGACGCACCGCCGTCGTCGGATCGGTAGACGCCGTCGTGGAACTGCATGAAGAGGCGCTCGGGGCGTGAGGGCGCGCGGCGCACGTCGTGGACGCAGTGGTTCATCGTCGCCGTCGCCCGCGCCTCCTCGGGCAGGTAGCGCGGGACGATCCCGTCGTTCGCGACCCGCCAGGTCTCGCCGCCGTCCTCGGTGAGCCAGACGCCGACGGCCGAGATCGCCACGAGGAGCCGCTTCGGGTCGCCGGGCCAGGGCACGATCGTGTGGAGGCAGAGGCCGCCGTTCCCGGGCTCCCACGTGTCCCGGGACGGATGCTCCCAGAGACCGCGGTTGAGCTCCCAGGAGAGGCCACCGTCCCTCGACTGGAACAGCGGCCCGGGATCCCCGCCCGCGTAGAGCACGCCGTCCTCCACTCCCGGAACGATGACCCAGAGCCGGGCGAGCGTCGCGTCGCCGCCCTCGGGCAGCTCGACGCCGGCCGCCTGCTCCCACTCCCCCGCGGGATCGTCGGTGATCCAGAGCTTCGGCCCGTAGAACCACGAGGTGACGGAGGCGAGGTAGCGCCCGGTGCGCGGATCGCGCATCGCGTACTCGACGCTCTGACCGGCGAACGCCCTGGCCGTGACCTCGAACTCGCCGGGCGCGTCGCCCTCGAGGCGGAACAGGCCCTTCTTCGTGCCCACGAGCAGCTCCGTCATGCCAGTGCTCCTTCCAGTGCCGTTACCGTGTTCCCGGCGAGCGAAAGCGCGCCAGGCGAGGACGCAGGGAGCGACCATATCCAGGAGATATGGGCGCGACTGAGGACGACGGATGGCGCTGCCTTGCAGCCGCCAGGGACACGGAGAACGGCGCTCGTAGGAGCACCTAGCCGCCCGTGATCGCAGGGAGGACGTGCACCCGGTCGTCGGGCGCGACCGGGGTCTGCTCCTCGCCCTGTGCGCCGTTGACGAAGACGTTCACGTGCTCGCGGATCCGCCGCTGCTCGTCGAGCACCCAGCCCGCGATGGGCGGATGCGCGCGCTCGAGCTCGACGAGCACCTCGCGGACGGTGCCGCCGTCCACCTCGTGTCGTCGACCGCCGCAGAGCTCGGAGAGCGGGGCGCGGAGCATCACCTGCGCCATGTCGCCATCCTAGAGCCGTCGCGCGTAGCGCTCGCCACGTCTCCGAGACGAACGGGACCCCGCGAAATCGACACGACTATCGGCGCAGGAACACGTTGAGCAGGATGGTCGCGACGATCGAGACGACGACCATCAGCCCGACGGGCACGTAGACGCTGACGTTGTCGGACTTCCAGTGGAGCGTGAACGGAAGCCGGTCGACCCCGAGGCGGGCGAGCACGAGGGCGCCGACGCCGAGCAGGGCGAGAACCAGCGCGCCGCCGAGGAGCACCTTGCCCGCGGTCTCCATGCGACGAGGGTAGCCCTCCGACCCGACGTGGGCCGGTCACACCGCGAGCTCGAGGACGCCGTGGGGAGACCCGTACGCGGCGAGCATGTCGAGGAACGGCGGGGCCGGGAACGCCTCCGGGCCGAGCACGCCGACGCCCTTCCAGGCGCCCGAGGCGAGCAGCTCGAGCGCGACGACCGGGTTCAGGGCCGTCTGCCAGACCACGGCCTGGGAGCCGTATTCCCGCATCGACCACTCGTTGTCGACCACGTGGTACAGGTAGGTCCGCCGCGTGCGGCCGTCGGTGCCCGTGCCCGTCACGAGCGTCCCGGCGCACGTCTTGCCGGTCATCCGCTCGCCGAGCGTCGCGGGGTCGGGCAGCGCCGCGGCGACGACGTCGCGCGGCGCCACGTCGACGCCCTTCACCCGGATCGGCTCCTTCCCGTCGAGGCCGAGCTTGTGCAGCGTCTCCAGCACCTCGATGAACTCGTCGCCGAGGCCGTACTTGAACGTCACGCGGCGGCAGTCGACCCAGCGCGGCACGAGCAGCACCTCCTCGTGCTCGACGTTGACGCACTCGACCGGGCCGATCCCCTCCGGGAAGTCGAACACCTCCGGCTCGGAGAACGGCGCCGTCGTGTACCAGCCTCGGCCGCGCTCCCAGATCACCGGCGGGTTGAGGCACTCCTCGATCGTCGTCCAGATCGAGAACGTCGGCGCGAAGTCGTAGCCCTCGACGACGAGGCTCGAGCCGTCGCGGATCCCGACCTCGTCGATCTCGGAGAACAGCTCGTCGGCGGCGTGACGTGCGAAGACGTCGGCCGCGCCCGGCTCGATCCCGATCCCGACGAGGGCGAGGAGGCTCTTCTCCTCCCAGGCCCCCGAGCGCTCGAACTGGTAGTCGCCGAGTTTGACGCCGGTGAGCTCGAACGGCCGCTCGGGGTGCGGCTCGGACAGCGTCATCGCCATGTCGAGGTACGTGACCCCGGCCTCGAGGCAGGCGTCGAAGATCGGCACGTTGAAGAGCGGGTCGACGGCGTTGAGCACGGCGTCGGGGCGCGTCTCGCGGATCAGCGCCAGCATGCCGTCGCGGCGCGACGCGTCGACCCGATGCGCCGTGAACCGGTCGTCGTCCGCCGCGGCGACGACCGCCTCGGACCGCCCGAGGTCGTAGTCGGCGAATGCGCAGTGGTCGAAGAACGACCGTCGCCGCGCGATCGACGCGACGGCCGAGCCGACGCCCCCGGTACCGACGACGAGGATCCTCATTCCGACGCGATCGGCCGGCCGACCGTGAGCGCCTCTCGCAGCACCGGCGGCAGGTCGTTGTAGGCCGAGTCGGGCTCGACGCCCAGCCCGTCGAGCGTCTTGGAGAAGAAGCACCGCAGCGCGGCCGCGAAGACGACGTCCGCGATCTCGGCGTCCGAGAGCCCCAGGTCGCGGAGCCGACCGACGTCGGCCTGCGTGACCGCCGTCGCGTCGGCCGCCACCTTGTCCGCCAGCTCCATCACGGCGCGGTCGACGTCGTCGAGCGCGCCCGTGGGACGCGACCGCGCGAGCGCCGCGACGTCGTCGTCAGTCATGAACCGGTCGGCGAGGACCTTGCCGTGCGCGAGCGTGCAGTAGCTCGAGCGGAGACGACGTGCGGCGGCGAGCGTCGCGAGCTCGTAGCGCCGCGTGTCCATGTTCGCGGAGACTGCGGCCGAGAGCGCGCGCCAGGCACGGTAGACGCCGGGTCGCTGGGCGAAGGCGCGGGCGTAGTTCGGGAGGTAGCCGCGCAGCTCGACGTCCGCCTCGAGGAGGTCGGTGGCGTCGCCCGCCTTCTCCAGTGTCAGGAGCTCGATGTAGGCCATGGGTCCTCCGCGTCGGAGTGAGACGGTCTCGTGCGTTCTACTCCATCGGGAGCGGACCCTGCGCTGCGCATCGACTAGGCTCGAATCGACTTTCGAGCCCCGGAGGAAGCGATGAGCGTTGCGGTTGTTCAGCAGAGGATGTTCCTCGACGGCGAGTTCGTCGACGCGCGGTCGGGCGAGACCATGGAGGTGCTCAACCCGGCCACGGGCGAGGTGATCGCCGAGGTGCCGAAGGCGGGGGAGGAGGACGTCGACCGCGCTGTCGCCGCCGCCGAGGCGGCCTGGGAGACGTGGCGCGACAAGACGCCGAAGGACCGCATGGAGCTGCTCCTGAAGCTCGCCGACGTGATCGACGAGAACGCCGAGGAGCTCGCGCGGCTCGAGTCGCTCAACGTGGGCAAGCCGTGGTGGGTCGCGGTCGACGAGCCGGGCGTGATGTCCGACAACCTCCGCTTCTTCGCAGGGGCCGCGCGGAACCTCGAGGGGAAGGCGGCGACCGAGTACGTCGAGGGCTACACGTCGATGATCCGGCGCGAGCCGCTCGGGGTCGTCGCCGGCATCGCGCCGTGGAACTACCCGCTGTTCATGGTCGTCTGGAAGATGGGGCCGGCGCTCGCGGCGGGGAACGTGCAGATCATCAAGCCCGCCGAGCAGACGCCGCTGACCGTGCTGCGGTTCGTCGAGCTCGCGCAGGAGGTCCTCCCGAAGGGCGTGCTGCAGGTCGTCACCGGCGACGGCGTGCCCGTCGGCGACCGCCTCGTGCGGCATCCGTCGATCCGGCTCGTGTCGCTGACCGGTGACACGGCGACCGGGAAGCTGATCGCGAAGAACGCGGCCGACACCGTCAAGCGCGTGCACCTCGAGCTCGGGGGCAAGGCGCCGATGGTCGTCCTCGACGACGCCGACCCGGCGACGGTCGCGGAGGCGATCAAGGTCGGGGGCTACTTCAACTCCGGCCAGGACTGCACGGCGTCGTCCCGGATCCTCGTCTCCGACCGCATCTACGACGATGTCGTCTCCTCGACAGTGACCGCGGTCGAAGGGATGACCGTCGGCGACCCCGGAGCGGACGACGAGATCCAGATGGGGCCGGTCATCTCCGCAGAGCAGCAGGAGCGCGTGCTCGGCTTCCTCACGCGTGCCCAGGAGGCGAAGGCCAGCGTGCTCACCGGCGGCGGCAGCGTCGGCGACCGCGGCTTCTTCGTCGCGCCGACGATCGTCGCCGACGTCGCCCAGGACAGCGAGATCGTCCAGAGCGAGGTCTTCGGCCCCGTGGTGACCGTGCAGCGCTTCGCCTCGGACGACGAGGCGGTGGCGATGGCGAACGACGTCCGGTACGGGCTCGCCGCCTCCGTGTTCTCCGAGAACGTCGGCCGCGCGATGAAGGTCGCCGGACGGCTGGACTTCGGCACCGTGTGGGTGAACGAGCACCTGTTCCCGCTGACGCCGGAGATGCCGCACGGCGGGTTCAAGGAGTCCGGCTACGGCAAGGACATGTCCATCTACTCGATGGAGGAGTACACGCGGATCAAGCACGTCTGCGTCAAGCTCGCGTGACCCGTCCGTCGGGTCGGGCGCGACGCTCTCGGGTGCGGCGGTAGAGCCGCCGCACCTCGCTCCGTTTCGCGAGCCGGAACGGTCGTCTTTTGACGCGATGCGTCGCTACCTGGTAGGAACGTCCTCGCATTGCGCAGTCGGCAACAGGCGAAGGCTCCGCGCGCGACCACCGCCCGCCAGCGGCGCGGGCCCGTCTCACGGGCGCCCGGTCTCGACCACGTCGACCGTGGGATCATCGAGGCGCTCCAGCGCAACGGGCGCGAGTCGTTCCGCCAGATCGCGGCGTCGCTCGGCGTCTCCGAGGCGACCGTCCGCGCGCGCTACGGCAAGCTTTGCGATCAGAGCATCCTCCAGGTGACCGGTGTCACCAACCCGCTGGGTCTCGGCTTCGAGGCCCAGGCGATGGTCGGAATTCGGACGACCGGGCCGCCCGAGGCGGTCGCGGACGAGATTGCCCGCTGGGACGAGGCCGACTACGTCGTGGTCACCGCCGGCCGCTTCGACATCCTCGTCGAGGTCGTCTGCGCCGACCGGCGCGGGCTCCTCGACGTCACGAACCGGATCCGCGAGCTGCCGCAGGTCATCTCGACGGAGAGCTTCCTCTACCTCGAGCTCTGGAAGCAGCTCTACGACTGGGGCGTCGGCATGAGCGGCGCGAGCAACGGGGGGCGGCGATGACGGCCATGGCGCCGGACGTCCGCCTCGTCGACGTCGTGAAGGAGTTCCCGGAGCTCCGCGCCGTGGACGGCATCTCGCTGGAGATCCCGCGCGGCTCGTTCTTCGCCCTGCTCGGCCCGTCCGGCTGCGGCAAGACGACGACGTTGCGCATGATCGGCGGCTTCGAGGAGCCGACGTCGGGGCAGATCTTCCTCGCCGACCGCGACGTCGTCGGGCTGCCGCCGTACAAGCGCGACGTGAATACCGTCTTCCAGAGCTACGCGCTCTTCCCGCACATGACGGTCGCCGACAACGTGTCCTTCGGCCTCGAGCGGCGCGGGATCGCGAAAGGCGAGATTCGCACGCGCGTGTCGGAGGTGCTCGAGCTCGTCGACCTCGCCGGCCGTGAGAAGGGCAGGCCGAAGCAGCTGTCGGGCGGCCAGCAGCAGCGGGTGGCGCTCGCCCGGGCGATCGTCAACAACCCGCGGGTGCTGCTTCTCGACGAGCCGCTCGGCGCGCTCGACCTCAAGCTCCGCAAGCAGATGCAGCTCGAGCTGAAGCGCATCCAGAACGAGATCGGGATCACGTTCGTCCACGTCACGCACGACCAGGAGGAGGCGATGACGATGGCCGACACGATCGCGGTGATGAATGGCGGCAGGATCGAGCAGCTCGGCAGTCCGACCGAGCTCTACGAGCGGCCGCGGACGGCGTTCGTGGCCGCCTTCCTGGGGAAGTCGAACCTGCTCGCGGGACACGTCGAAGCGCAAGACTCGGTTCGGCTCGATGACGGCACCGTCGTGCGTGGAGCCACAGGTGGCGCGACGGGGAGGGTCGCCGTCGGCGTCCGACCGGAGAAAGTGTCGCTCGGCGCCGACCGCGAGAACGTGCTCCCGGGCACGGTGCGCGAGAGCGCCTACATCGGTGTCGCGACCGAGCTCGTCGTCGACACGCCGTGCGGCGACATCACCGTCTTCCACCAGAACGCCGAGATCGGCGCGCCGATCCCGGCCCTCGGCTCGCGAGTGAGCGTCTCCTGGTCGCCCGAGTCCACGTTCGTCGTCGACGGGGACGAGGCGTGACCGTCGCCGGGGGAATGACGCGGCGCGACCTCGTCGGTCGCGGGATCGCCGGAGCCATGCTCCTCTCGCTGCCCGGAGCGCTCACGGCCTGCGCCGGCGGCGGTCACAACGCGTCCACCGAGGTGAACGACGTCCTGCGGTTCTCCAACTGGACGCTCTACATCGACTACGACGAGAAGACCAAGACGTCGCGCACGCTCGAGCAGTTCACGGCGAAGACGGGCATCGAGGTCGAGTACCACGAGGACATCAACGACAACTCGTCCTACTTCGCGAAGGTCGCGGGGCCGCTCTCGCAGGGTCGGTCGATCGACCGGGACATCTTCGTCTTCACGGACAACTCGCGGTACCCGCAGCTGCTCGTGAACAAGGACTGGGTGGAGCCACTCCAGAAGGACAAGATCCCGAACATCGTCAACCTGATCGACGCGCAGAAGAGCCCGACGTTCGACCCGGATCGCACGAACAGCCTGCCCTGGCAGTCCGGGATGACGGGGATCGCGTGGAACGAGAGCGTCACCGGCCCGGTCGAGTCCGTCGAGCAGTTGCTCGACGACCCGAAGCTGAAGGGCAAGGTCACGATGCTCACCGAGATGGCGGACTCCGTCGGGCTGGTCATGCTCGCCAACGGGGACGATCCGTCGGTGGTCACGGATTCGACCTTCGGAAAGGCCGTCGAACGCATCGAGAAGGCAGTCGGGTCCGGCCAGATCAGGCGCTTCACCGGCAACGACTACGCCCAGCCGCTGACGCAGGGTGACCTTGCGGCCGCAGTTGCCTGGTCGGGCGACGTCGTCCAGCTCCTCTCGAGCAATCCGAAGCTCAGGTGGGGCATCCCGGAGAGCGGTGCGATGCTGTGGACGGACAACATGCTCGTCCCGCTCGGCGGAAGCGCGGCGACGGCCTCGACCTTCATGAACTTCGTCTACGACCCGCAGATCGCGGCCCAGATCGCGGCGTACGTGAACTACGTGACCCCCGTGAAGGGCGCGCGGGAGGAACTCGCCAAGACGGATCCCGAGACGGCGGGCAACCCGCTGATCTTCCCGACCGACCAGATGCTGAAGCAGCTCCATGCCTTCTCCGGCGACGCGCTCAACAACCAGGAGTACATCGAGACCTGGCAGCGGGTGCTCGGCGCGTAGGCATGGGCTGGCTCCATCGACACCGGAGCGTCACCCCGTATCTGCTCCTGCTCCCGGGACTCGCCTGGCTGGCGCTCTTCTTCCTCGTGCCTCTCGGCTTCCTCGGCTACCAGTCGCTGCAGACCGGGACCTTCGAGTCGGGGTATACGTTCGACTGGGCGTTCTCGAATTACTGGGATGCTCTCTCGACCTACCACGAGCAGTTCGTCCGGTCCTTCGCCTACGCCGGAATCGCGACCCTCGTAGCGCTCCTCGTCTCGTACCCGCTCGTCTACTGGATCGCTTTCCGCGCGGGTCGGTGGAAGAACGTCTTCCTGCTGCTGATCGTCGCGCCGCTGTTCGTCACCTACCTCGTGCGAACGCTCGCGTGGCTGAACATCCTCGCCGACGAGGGCCCCGTCGTCGGCGCGCTCCGCGACCTCCACATCCTCGGCCCCGAGGGGCGGCTGCTCGCCACGCCGGTCGCGGTCGTCGCCGGGATCACCTACAACTTCCTCCCCTTCATGGCGCTCCCGATCTACGTCTCGCTGGAGCAGGTCGACCAGCGGCTGCTCGAGGCGGCTGAGGACCTGTACGCGAGCGCGCGGCAGGCGTTCCTGCGCGTGACGCTGCCGCTCTCCGCACCGGGCATCGTCGCCGGCACGCTCCTCACGTTCATCCCAGCTGCAGGTGACTTCATCAACGCGCAGCTGCTGGGCACCCCGCGCCAGTACATGGTCGGAAACGTGATCCAGTCGAAGTTCCTCGAGCTCCTCGACTACCCGGCCGCCGCCGCGCTGTCGTTCATCCTCATGGCACTGATCCTCGTGGCGCTTCTCGTCTATGCGAGGGCCGTGGGATCGGAAAGGCTGACGGGGTAGGGATGCGGCGCGTCAGGCGATACGTCCTGCCGGCGTACGCGCTGCTCGCGTTCGTCTACCTCCTGCTGCCGATCGGCGTCGTGATCCTGTTCTCCTTCAACGCGCCGAGCGGGCGCTTCAACTATGTGTGGGAGGGGTTCACGCTCGACAACTGGCTGAACTGGGACGCCGTGCCCGGTATTCGTGACGCGGTGATCAAGTCGCTCGAGCTTGCGCTCGTGTCGACCATCGCGGCGACCGTGCTCGGAACGCTGCTGGCTCTGGCGATCGTCCGCCACCGCTTCCGGGGCCGCGGGGCGACCAACCTCCTGATCTTTCTGCCCATGTCCACGCCCGAGATCGTCCTCGGGGCGTCGCTCCTCACGCTCTACCTCAACATGCGCATCGTGACGGGCTTCATCACGATCTTCATAGCGCATGTGCTGTTCATCGTCAGCTACATCGTCGTCACGATCAAGGCGCGGCTGATCGACTTCGACCGGCACCTCGAAGAGGCGGCGGCAGACCTCGGTGCGAACGAGTGGACGACGTTCCGCAAGGTGACCTTGCCGCTTTTGGCGCCCGCGATCCTGAGCGCAGCGCTGCTCGGCTTCGCGCTCTCGATCGACGACTTCGTCATCACGTACTTCGTCTCGGGGCCGACGACGACGTTCCCGCTGTTCGTGTGGGGCGCAGCGCGCGTGGCGGTGCCGCCGCAGGTGAACGTCGTCGCGAGCGCCATCTTCGTCGTCGCCATCCTCGTCGCGCTGGGCAACGTCCTGTGGGGCCTCCGCTCGCGCCGCACCGCCCTCGAGCCGATGCCTCAGGCCCTTCCCGTTCCCGAACAGCTCCACCACGCGGAGCCGGCATGACCCAGTCGACTGCCGTTGATCTCCAGCAGCTCGCCAAGGACCACCTCTGGATGCACTTCACGCGGATGGGCGGCTACTCCGACCAGGAGGTGCCGATCATCGTCCGCGGCGACGGGTGCTACCTCGAGGACACGAACGGGAAGCGCTACCTCGACGCGCTCGCCGGGCTCTTCTCCGTGAACATCGGCTACTCGTACGGCGAGGAGGTCGGCCAGGCCGCGCTCGAGCAGATGCGCGCGCTGCCCTTCTACACGAACTGGTCGTACGCCCACCCGCGCGCGATCGAGCTCGCGGGGGAGGTGGCATCGCTCGCTCCGGGCGACCTCAACCGCGTCTTCTTCGTCTCGGGCGGCTCGGAGGCCGTCGAGTCGGCCTGGAAGCTCGCGCGGCAGTACTACGCGGCACGCGGCGAGAAGCGGCTCCGTGGCACGGCGCACGAGCCCGAGCGCGGCCACGACGCGATCGTCGCGGCGCGCGGGTCACGGCGCTACAAGGCGATCGCGCGCCACATCGCGTACCACGGCACGACGCTCGGCGCGCTGTCGATCAACGGCATCCCGGCGCTCCGCACGCCGTTCGAGCCGCTCCTCCCAGAGGTCCGTCACGTCCGGAACACGAACCGCTACCACCGGCCCGTCGAGGAGACGGAGGAGGAGTTCACGCGGGGCTTGCTCGACGACCTCGAGCAGACGATCCTCGCGATGGGCCCGGAGACGGTGTGCATGGTGCACATGGAGCCGGTGCAGAACGCCGGCGGGTCGTTCACGCCGCCGGCCGGGTACTGGCAGGGCGTGCGGGCGCTCTGCGACGAGTACGACATCCTTCTCTCCGCCGACGAGGTGATCACGGCGTTCGGGCGCCTCGGCTACTGGTTCGGCTCGGAGCGCTACGACATCCGGCCGGACATCGTCACGTGCGCGAAGGGGCTCTCGTCGTCCTACGCGGCGATCGGGGCCGTGATCGCGACGGATCGCGTGATGGAGCCGTTCCTCGAGTCCACCTCGATCTTCTCCCACGGGATCACGTTCGGCGGTCACCCGACGATGTGCGCGATCGCCCTGAAGAACATCGAGATCATGAAGCGCGAGGGCATCGTCGAGCACGTCCGCGAGAACGAGAGCCGCTTCCGCGAGAAGCTCGAGACCCTCCTCGACCTGCCGATCGTCGGTGACGTGCGCGGGACGGGCTTCTTCTACGCCGTCGAGCTCGTGAAGGACAAGGAGACGCGCGAGACGTTCGACGAGGAGGAGTGCGAGACGCTTCTCCGCGGCTACCTCTCGGGCGCGCTCTACGACGCCGGCTTGATCTGCCGCGCCGACGACCGCGGCGACCCGGTCGTGCAGATCTCGCCGCCGCTCGTCGCCACCGACCGCGAGA
>Ga0111538_10008394_pt1 | contig 13866 bp, 14 predicted proteins | sample SoiMethybrSBSTD1_FD_79669 | JGI IMG/M metagenome (GOLD analysis project Ga0111538, IMG submission 79669) | Bulk soil microbial communities from a Populus tree surrounding site in Tennessee, USA - Soil MetaG P. TD hybrid SBSTD1 (version 2)... | ecosystem: Environmental > Terrestrial > Soil >...
CGGCACCTTATTGAACAGGCCTCCTGACAATCGTTAGGGGGCCTGTTCGCGTTTACCCTCCAGCGCCAACTGGTGTACCTGCTAACGCCCCGTGGAACGTTGACGTCCCACGGTGCTGCTCCTGACCTTTCGGCCCACGACGAGTCCAGCCCTCATGATCGGCACCACGACTTCCCACTACCGAATCATCGACAAGCTCGGCGAGGGCGGGATGGGTGTCGTGTACAAGGCGCAGGACACTCGGCTCGAACGCATGGTCGCGCTCAAATTCCTCCCGGTCGAGCTCGCGGGCGCGCCCGCCGCGAAGCAGCGCTTTCTCAATGAGGCCAGGGCCGCGTCCGCACTGAACCACCCTAACGTCACCGTGGTCTACGACGTCGGCGAGGCGGAGTCGCGCCCCTTCATCGCCATGGAGTACGTGGAAGGCGAGACGCTGAAGGCACGGCTTCGCAGCGAACCGCTGACCATAGAACAGGTCAAGGCGGTGGCCCTGCAGATCGCCGAGGGCCTGCATGCCGCGCACGGAAAGGGCATCGTCCACCGCGACATCAAGCCGGACAACATCCTGATCACCCGTGACGGCACGGTGAAGATCATGGATTTCGGCATTGCGAAGCTCCGCGGCGATGCCGACATGACCCAGACCGGGATGACTCTCGGCACGCTGTCGTACATGTCACCGGAACAAGTGCTGGGTGACGTCGTGGACCATCGGAGTGACATCTGGTCCTTTGGTGTGGTGCTGTACGAAATGCTCGCGCGCGAACTGCCCTTCCATCGCGATCGCGAAGCGGCCGTCCTGTACGAGATCCTGAATCGCGAGCCGACGCCTATCGAGTTCCACCGGCCCGAGGCCCCGCAGGTCCTGCGCAGCCTCATCCAGCAGATGCTGGAGAAGAATGCGGAGCGGCGACCGGCTTCGATCGCTGAAGTCATTACGCAGCTCAAGGGCGCCACCACCGGCCAGATGGCTGCCCAGGGAGTGCCGGCGAAATCCATCGCGGTGCTGTACTTCGAGAACATGAGCTCAGAGCGCGAGAGCGACTACCTCTGCGCCGGCATCACCGAAGACATCATCACGGACCTCTCGAAGGTCGGCGAACTTCGCGTCGTGTCGCGCACGGACATGCTCCCGTTCCGGAACAAGGAGATCAACATCCGGCAGGTCGCTGATGCGTTGCGCGTCAACTACGTCCTGGAAGGGAGTGTGCGGAAGTCGGGAAATCGCATCCGCATCACGGCGCAGCTGATCAGCGCGCGTGATGGCTATCACCTCTGGGCTGACCGATTCGACGGTCTGGTCGAGGACATCTTCGATGTCCAGAACGAAGTCGCACACAAGATCACCGAGGCCCTGAAGGTCTCGCTGACCGACAAAGAAGAAGAGTCGCTGGCCAGGAAGCCGACGGACGACCTCCGCGCGTACGACTTCTTCATGCGAGGCCGGGAGTACCTCAGCCGCCGCGGGAAGAAGAACACCGAAGCCGCGGTCCGGATGTTCGAGAACGCACTCGGCATCGATCAGCGCTTCGCGGCGGCGTATGCCGCGCTTGGCGAAGCGTGCGCCTACATGTACGAGTGGTACGACGGCGCCGCCGAGTGGCTGGCGCGAGCCATCGAGATGAACCAGAAGGCGCTCGAGCACGATCGCGGATCGGTTGAGGCGCAGTTCGGAATCGCGATGGTGTATTACCACCAGCAGCGCTTTGCCGAAGCGAAACGCACCCTGCTTGGTGTGCTCGACGCGGACCCGCGGCACTTCCTGGCGCGGCTGCGCCTGGGCATGCTGGCGGAAAGGACCGGAGACCTCGAGTCCGCGCGCACGCATTACCAGAGTGCGGCCGAACTCCGACCGCATGACGACGATCCGTGGCGTTTCCTCGCCGCCTTGCACCGCAAGACGGGTGACTTGCGTGCAGCACAGGACGCAGCCATGAACGTCATCGAAATCACTTCGAGGAAACTGGAAGCGAGCCTCGAAGACGTCGTGCTCCTGAGTCGTCTCGCGGAAGCGTACGCCCGCTTCGGCGGGAAGGAAGAAACGAACGCCATCCTTCGGCGGGTGCTCGAGCTCGATTCTTCGGATGGACTGGTGCTGTACAATTGCGCAGCGGCAGCCGCGCTCCTTGGGGAGCAAGACAAGGCCGTGCTTTTCCTGCGACGCGCGTTCGAGAGCGGTTTCCGCGCCGTGGCCCATGCGGCGCAAACGGATAGTGCGTTTGCCGGTATCACGCAGTATCCTGAATTCACCCGGCTGGTGGCCGAGTTGGGCTGACGGCGCCAGGGTTGCCGTCGCACGTCACGTCTTTAGAGGAGTTTGGGGAGATGCCCAAGTACGTCATCGAACGCCTCATTCCAGGCGCCGGTAAGATGACCGCCGACGAGTTGAAGGCCATTTCGATGCGCTCATGCGACGTCTTGAACCAGCTGGGTCCACGTATCCAGTGGATTCACAGCTACGTCACCGACAACAAGCTGTATTGCGTCTACATCGCTCCAAACGAAGAGATGGTGCGTGAGCATGCCCGGTTGGGCGGTTTTCCCGCGAATCATATCGCGTCGGTGAAAACGCTCATCGACCCAACCACATCCGAGCAACCGGTCGGGAGTTGATCGCGGCGCCCGGTCAGTCCTGGTGAGTGCAGACACACGTGCGCGCGGGATTCGTCGCGGTCGCCGGCCGGCCTAACGTCGGCAAGTCGACGCTCCTGAACCGGCTGGTGGGCCAGAAGCTGGCGATCACCAGCCCGCGGGCGCAGTCCACCCGCGACCGGGTGACGGGGATACTCACGATCGACGACACGCAAATGGTGCTCGTCGATACGCCGGGATTGCTCGATCCTTCGGTGGCGCTCCAGGAAATCATGCGCGCGACCGCCCTGCGTGCGCTGCACGACGCCGACGTGATCCTCCATCTCGTGGATGCGACCGAGCGTGCGCCGAAGACGCTGCAGGAACTTGCGGGGCTGGGCGCCGTTCCACGCGCCCCGGTGCTGACGGTCTTCACCAAGGTCGACCAGCTATCGAACGAGGACAGGCAGAAACTCGCTCTCCGGCTCACACCCGAGGAGTGCGCGGTTTCAGCCGTTACCGGACAGGGAATCGATGAGCTGATCGTCCGCCTGCGGGCCCTCGTTCCAGAGGGACCGTTTCTTTACCCGGACGACGATGTCAGCACGCAGCACCTGCGCTTCTTTGCCGCGGAGCTCATTCGGGAAACGACGCTCGAGCAGCTCGACGATGAGGTCCCTCACGCAATCGCCTGCGCCATCGAGGAGTTTCGGGAGGATCGAGTGCCGGTATACATTCGGGCAGTCGTGTATGTCGAGCGCGATAGCCAGAAGCGCATCGTGATTGGCCATGAAGGAAAGCGCATCAGGGAGATCGGCCGCGCGGCACGTCTGAAGATCGAGGACCTGGTGTCGTCCAAGGTGTTCCTGGATCTGTGGGTCAAGGTGTTACCGAACTGGCGACGTGATCACGATGCGCTTCGAAGGCTGGGTTACGTAATTCCGGAGGTTCCGCGGTCATGACGCTGTCTGAACAACTCCTCGCGATCCTGGTCTGCCCGAAGTGCAAAGGGGAACTTGATTATCGGCCGGAAGAGTCGCGCATCGTGTGCCCGGCGTGCCGTCTCAGCTACCCCGTGCGGGACGACATTCCCATCATGCTGATTGATGAGGCGACGAAGCTTTAGCCGGTTTCTGGTTCCCTTCGCCCTGTGCGTCGGTACAGTGGCGGAGGCGCAGGGCAGCGCGTTCCTGTTACGACCCGTAGGTGCCCGTGCGGTGGGTCTCGGGCAGGCCGTGGTTGCGAGACGCGATGGGTCGGAAGGACTGTGGTGGAATCCCGCCTCGCTCGTTGGTGCGACGAAGCGTGAGGTCTCGATTCACCATTCCCAGGACTTTTTCGCCACCGGTGACGCGCTCACCTTCGTTGTCCCAACGAAGCGTCTGGGGGTTTTCGCCATCGCCGCCGACCTGCAGAATTTCGGTGAGCAGGAGAACACGACTGACCCGTCGGTGCCTTCCACCGGCACGGTCCTCACCCGGTCCTTCGTGTTGTCTGGATCCCTGGCGATGAAAGTCGGGAGTCGAACGGCCGCCGGGGTCGCGCTCAAGCTCGTCCAGATGCGGGTCGACTGCACCGGGCCTTGCGACTTCCCGAATGACGTGGCACAGACGTTCGCCATCGACGGGGGTGCGCAGTTTGCGATCGGTGGATCGCGCCGCGTTATGTTAGGCGCCAGCGTGCGGAACCTGGGGCTTGCGCTGGAATCGCCAGACAGTGAGGAATCGGATCCACTGCCGACCCGCGTGCAGGTCGGGTTGTTGTACCACTATCCACTCCCGGCGCGTTATGCGACGGACGCAGAGCTGAACATGACCGCGGACCTCATCGATGGCCTGAACATTGACCGTCCGTTGCCACGACTCGGCGCGGAATTCGTCTGGCAGAAAAAGGCATTCGTGCGCGGTGGCTACGTGTTCGATAGCGCCGATTCGGACGCCGGCGGTCCGACACTCGGCCTGGGATTCTCGCGGAACAATCTCGTGCTCGACCTCGCGCGAGTGTTCACCGGATTCTCTGCCGATGCCGGTCAGGCGCCAACGTTTCTCTCGCTGCGAGTTTCCTTCTAGTCGATGCCACTCCGCCGCGAGCGCCTGATGGAATTGCATTGGTAGTCGCTCACGCGCTGAAATCAGAAAAAGTGGTGGCCTTGGAACGAGCGCTAGCGTACGATCCACCGGTCGTTGGTCGTCATTCATGTGTGCGTTCGAGTTTTTCGCATCCGCAGCTGAACCGCCTGACGAGCGCACACCTCATCCGTTGTGTGAGAGCATTGTGTCTATCCTATTGGGATGAAGTGATTTAGCGCGCACGTGCAAAGCAATCTAACCGCCCTCATTCTCACGACTTCCAAGCCGCCAATCCTGGCGGTTCTCGACGCGTGGCTGGTGGAAACCGGTCTCACGCCGGTCGTCGTGGGCTCGCCGAACGAACTGCTGTCGGTGTGCCTGCGCGGAAGACCGCGCGTGGTTGTCGTCGACGCGCGCAGCGACATGGCTGTCGCGGCGGAGGCGTGCGGTCGGATCAAGGCCGACTCGTACACGGGGGTCGTTCCCACGATTGTCGTTTGCACCCCTGGCAACGGCGACATGGAGCGGTGTTTCGCGGCGGGTGCCGACGAAGTGCTGACCAAGGCAACGCCGGAAGCGGAATCGAGAAGCCGGTTGAACGCGGTCCTTGCACGATCCGACCGCGACATTCATGTGCACCCCTCCACGCGTCTTCCAGGTACCGATATCATCGAGACGTGCATCACCAGGGAATTGGCCAGGAACGTGCCTTTTGGTGTGGCATACGCCGACCTGGATCATTTCAAGGAGTTCAACGACCGATACGGTTATCACGAGGGCGATCGTGTGATCCGTGTCCTGGCCCGTATACTGCACGACGTCGTGAAGGGGCTGTGCGGTGAGGAGGGGTTTGTCGGTCACATCGGTGGAGACGACTTCATCTTCATCATTCCTGCTGGTGCGGTTCAGCCCGTCTGCTCCGAGATTCTGGAAGTGTTCGACCTGTTGGTCCCGTTCCAGTATTCCGAGTCGGATCGGCGGGCGGGCTATTTCTTCGGCAAGGATCGCCGAGGACAACTCCACAGGGTTCCCCTCATGACGCTTTCCATTGGCGTGGTGACAAACGACAAGAGGCCGTTTACGTCGCCGGCTCAGGTGAGTGAGCTGGCGACCGAAATGAAGGCATACGCGAAGTCGCTCGTCGGGTCCGTGTATTCCGTTGACCGGCGTTCGGAGACATTGACGCCAGTGCAGCCGCGGGCGGGACTGCAGACGCCACCAAGCCTGAAATTCCGATGAACGTTTCCTGTCCCGAGTGCCGATCGGTCTTCAGGCTGGATCCGGCGAAGATCACCAGTGTGGCCATGCGCGCACGTTGCTCCGTGTGCGGTGGGCTCATTCCCGTCGGTGCGGCGGTCAACTGGGGCGATGACCTCCAGGTTTCGGCAACGGCAACGTCGGCGGCACCCGCCATGGGCAGGACGCCCGTCGGCGGGAAGCCGGTGCTGGCGAGGGCAGGAACGCCCGCGCCCTCCGGCGCCGCGGCATCGTGGCCACCGCCCGTTCCTCGCCCTGAGGCTCCGCCGCGAGTCCAGGCTCCCCCGCGAGTGCAGGCCCCACCGCCTAACACGGCACCGCCGACCCCGAAGCGCGCCGATCCTCCCGCGCCGCCACCGCGTCCTCGCACGCCGCCGTTTTCGCCGCGCAGCGTGCCATCGGTTCCACGAGAGCAGGGGCCGCCGCCCAGCGCGGAATCGAATCCTGCGGTGACGCGGTCCGCGTCGTTCGGCGCGCCGCTCACGCCACCAATGCGAACGGCAATTCCGGAACCGCCGTCGCCGCCGGCGAAAGGCTCACCGACGCCACCGGCGTTTGCCGCCGGCGGGAGTGTGGCCGCGGCTTTTTCCACGCCGTCCACGCCGACGCCGCCTCCGGCGGTGGTGCAGCGCAAGCCAATCAATCCATTCCTCGCGAACGACCCGAACCAGAAAGCGCGCCGGCTCGCGCGCGCGCTGGTGTCAGACATGGTGGCGTACAATCCCTCCAAACGGGATGAGGGCCTCCAGGGCGGTACGCTCAAGCAGCTGTTCCGCGACGAGATCAAGAAGAGCTATGAGGAATACGTGGAGCAGGTCGGTCGCGAGTTTGCCGAGTCGACGGTTCACTTCCAGGAAGCGCTGAACGACGTGCTGGCGGCAGGGCGGAAGGTGTTCTAGCGCGGTGGATGCGCGGATCACATTCCGCTATACTCCGAACGACAAGCTTTTACCGCACGAGCCGTTCCCCTCGGGGGAGAACGGCTCTTCGCACACTCGGAGACAGGAATCCCCATGGCGGAATCAGAGCGCGCCCGTTCGCTGAATGAGTTGAGCGAGCGACTCGAGGAGCTCAGGAGGCATCTTTGACCTTGCGCGCCTGCGCGAGGAGCAGGGTCGTCTGGATGAGCAGATGGCCGACGCCGCCTTCTGGGGGAATCAGGAAACCGCTCGCACCGTCGTGCAGCGCGTCAAGGAGCTGAAGGGCTGGATCGAACCCTTCGACCGCCTGGCCGAGCGCCTAACGAGTGCGCGCGAACTGGATGAATTGCTCGACGCCGAGCCGGACGCGTCCCTTGGCGGCGACCTGGATTCGGAGGCGGCGTCACTCGCGACCGACCTGCGCGCCTTCGAGCTGCGAACCCTGTTGCGCGGTCCGGATGACTGGCGAAGCGCACAAGTCGAGATTGCGGCCGGGGCGGGCGGCACCGAAGCCATGGACTGGTCGGAGATGTTGATGCGCATGTACACGCGCTGGGCCGAGCGCCATGGCTACAAGATCGACATCCTCGACATGAGCGAGGGCGAAGAGGCGGGCATCAAGGGCGCCGTCCTGGAGATCAGCGGCCAATACGCCTACGGCTTTCTCCGGCCCGAGACGGGTGTGCACCGCCTCGTGCGGATCTCGCCATTCGATTCGAATGCACGGCGTCACACGTCGTTCGCGCAGGTCTTCGTCTATCCGGTCGTCGACACCGAGATCAACATCGAGATCCGCGACGAGGACATCAGGATGGATGTCTTTCGCGCCAGCGGCGCCGGCGGGCAGCACGTCAACAAGACCAGTTCCGCCGTTCGCCTGACCCACATCCCCAGCGGTATCGTGGTGTCGTCGCAGCAGGAGCGGTCGCAGTTCAAGAACAAGGCGACCGCCATGAAGCAGCTCAAGAACAAGCTGTACAAGCTCGAGGCGGAGAAGCAGGCCGCGGCGAAGGCGAAGCTCGACGCGACGAAATCGGACAACTCGTTCGGGAGCCAGATCCGCAGCTATGTGTTCCAGCCGTATACGATGGTGAACGACCATCGCACGGAGCTGAAAATCCCCGACGTGCAGCGTATCATGGATGGCGACATCGACGAGTTCATCGAGGCGTTCCTGAAGCGGTTTGGTGCGGGCGGCGTGGAGGCGGCGTGACTGAGGAGCCAGAGCTCGGAGATCTCAACTTCGTCATGAAGGCCAGGCGCGATAAGCTCGCGGCCCTCGAAGCCGCCGGCATCGCGCCATTCGCGTACGGATTCAATCCCACGCACGACGCATCGGCAGCGCTCCGCGCGCTGCCCGAAGGGGTGGAGCAGGGTGAAACCGTCACGGTAGCGGGACGGCTCGTGGCATGGCGGCCGCACGGCAAGACCGTGTTCGGTCACCTCGCCGACCAGTGGTCGCGCATCCAGGTGTATTTCCGACGCGACGACCTTGGCGAGGAGGTGTTTCGCCTGGTCGACCTGCTCGATCTCGGCGACGTGATCGGCGTCTCGGGACCGCTCTTCAGGACGAGGACTGGTGAGACCACCGTCCGCGTGGAGTCGGTGGCGTTGCTCGCCAAGTCGCTGCGTCCACTGCCGTTCGGGAAGGAAGAGCGTACCGACGGAAAACTCGTCAGGCACTCGGGCTTCAGCGATCCCGAGCAGCGGTACCGCCAGCGTTATGCGGACCTCGCGGTGCATCCTGAGGTGCGACGGCGGTTCGTCGCGCGCGGGCGGATGGTCAGCGCGATCCGCCGTTACATGGACGGCCTCGGCTATCTCGAAGTGGAGACGCCCGTGCTCCAGCCCCAATACGGTGGTGCCGCGGCCCGTCCGTTCCTGACGCACCATAACGCGCTGGACATGCCGCTCTACCTGCGTATCGCGGACGAGCTGTACCTCAAGCGGCTCGTCGTGGGCGGGTTGGAGCGCGTCTACGAAATCGGGCACGACTTCAGGAACGAGGGCATCGACCGGACGCACAATCCGGAGTTCACGATGCTCGAGTTCTACGAGGCCTACGCCGACTACACGGTGATGATGTCCCGGGTCGAGGCACTCCTCGTCACGGCGCGGCAGGCGGTCGAGGAAGTGCTGTGTGCTCACGGCATTTCGCCGGAAGACCGGCTTGTGCTGCCTGACGAGTCCCTCATCGCGTCAGGCACGTTCCGCACGCCGTTCCCGCGCGTGGAGTGGGTCCCGTCCCTGAACGCGGCGGCCGGGAAGGACGTGATGGCGCTCAGCCACGCGGATTTACGGCATCTTGGCGAACGCGCAGGCGTCAACAGCGTGGCAACACTCAGTCGTCCCAAGCTGCTCGACGAGATTTTCCAGGCACTCGTCGAGGTGCACATCGATGCGCCGACGTTTGTCATCGACTATCCGATGGAACTGTCTCCCCTGGCGAAACCGAAGCGGGGGAACCCGGCGCTGACCGAGCGATTCGAGCTGTTCGCGAAAGGAAAGGAAGTGGCCAACGCGTTCAGCGAGCTGAACGATCCGATTGACCAGCGGGCTCGACTGGAAGCGCAGGCCCGGTTGAAGGCGGCAGGTGATGAAGAAGCGGTCGGCGTGGACGAGGACTACCTTCGAGCCATGGAGTACGGCATGCCGCCCATGGGCGGTGTAGGAATCGGCATTGACCGGCTCTTCATGTACCTCACGGAGACGCCGAACATCCGTGACGTCATCCTTTTCCCGACGATGAGGCCCGAATGAGCCGATCGCTCGAAATGACCATCGCGCTGCGCTACCTGCGCGCGCGTCGTGGATCACGACTGCTCTCCTTCATCAGTCTCATTGCGATCGGCGGCGTGGTCGTTGGCGTCAGCGCCCTCATTGTCGTGATGGCCGTGATGAACGGGCTGCAGCGTGACCTGCGCGAGAAGATCCTGATTGGCAGTCCGGACCTGCGGCTGCTGACCTTCGGTCAGGAAATGAACATGCCCGACTGGCGCACGACGCTGGAGAAGGTCAGGAAGACGCCTAACGTCATTGCGGCCGCGCCGTGGGTGCACACCAAGGGGCTGGTACGCTCCGGGCCGAACAACCCCGACATGGCGTTCATTTCGGGAATCGAGCCGCAGGGGCGCGGCGTCGCTGAAGTGACATCGATCCGGAACCACGCGGTGCAGGGCGATTTCCGGTTTGCGTCGTCGGATGGCCTGACGCGCGGCGTGGTGGTGGGCGACCTGCTCGCGAACCGGCTGGGCGTGGTGCTCGGTGATACCCTGACGCTGGTGACCGTGTCCCCCAAGGACATTTCTGCGTCGACGGGGCAGGTGATTCCTAACACCATCGATTTCCAGGTGACGGGTATCTTCCAGACCGGGATGTACGAATACGACGACAACTATGTGTTCGTGGCGATCGATGCGGCGCGTGAGCTCGCGCGGTTAGGCGACGCCGTCACCGGCATCGAGGTGAAGACCACCACCCGATGGGTGGCGTCGGAGGTCGGTGCGAAACTCGAGCAGGATCTCGGGTATCCGTACCGTGCCGTTGACTGGCAGGAGCAGAACAGCTCCCTGTTCCAGGCGCTCAAGCTCGAGAAGCTTGGCATGGGCGTGATCCTCGGCCTCATCATTCTCGTGGCGGCGTTCAACATCGTCAGCAACCTGACGATGGTGGTCGCCGACAAGACGCGCGAAATCGGGATCCTCAAGGCGATGGGCATGCGCTCGTCGTCGATCAAGCGGATCTTCTTCCTCCAGGGCCTGGTGATCGGCCTGCTGGGAACGGCGTTAGGCGTGGGCTTCGGGCTCTTCGTCTCGACCCTGATCGGGGCACGCAAGCTCATCCCGCTGGACCCGCAGATCTACTTCATTGACCACCTGCCGGCGATCAACGAACTGCCGGATGTCCTGCTCACGATCGCCATCAGCCTCCTGATCGCCGCCCTGGCGACGCTGTATCCGTCGCAACAGGCCGCGCGGCTGTACCCGCTGGAGGCGATCCGTCATGACTGACAAACCTGACCCGGCTGGTTCCCCGACCCCCTGCACGATGGTCTCGTGGCCCGGGCGCTGCTCGCGCGTCACATTACGAGAGGCAGGTGCATCGGGGAGGGACGCCAGATGAGTGTCCTAGTAGCGCGCGACCTGGTGAAGTCATTCCGCGGTGGCGACGGAGGCGTCGTCTCCGTGTTGAATGGCGTTAATCTGTCTGTAGCTCGGGGTGAGATGATCGCGGTTGTCGGAGCCAGCGGTGCGGGAAAAAGCACCCTGTTGCACGTGGTAGGTGCGCTGGAACGTCCGGACCGCGGTGAGGTGGTGATCGGGGGACAGTCGCTGTCCAACCGAACGGACGATGAGCTGGCCGCGATCCGGAACCGGGCGGTGGGGTTCGTCTTTCAGTTCCACCACCTGCTGCGCGAGTTCTCGGCACTCGAGAACGTCATGATGCCCCTGCGCATCGCCGGTCGCGACCCCGGGCCCTCCCGGGCACGCGCCCAGGAGCTGCTGGCCCGCGTGGAAATGAGCCATCGCGTTGACCACCTCCCATCGGAATTATCCGGCGGTGAGCAGCAGCGCACGGCGGTGGCACGCGCGCTGGCGCTCGATCCCGCGATCTTTCTCGCCGACGAGCCCTCCGGTAACCTGGATCATCACAACGCGGAAAACCTGCACAACCTGCTGGCGACGCTCGCACGGGACCTGGAGATCGCCATGGTGGTTGTGACGCACAATCGCTCCCTGGCACGGCGCGCCGATCGGGCGCTTCATCTGGAAGACGGTGTACTACGGGAAGCTGACGTTCAGGGGGTGGTTGGCTGATGCTTTGCGATGTTTGCCGGGAGCGCGATGCGACCGTCACCCTGACGCACGCAGTCAAGGGCGAAGTGAACGTTTTGCACCTGTGCCAGCGCTGCGCAGCCGATCGCGGCATCGAAACGTCGATTACCACGCCGCTCAAGAACATGATCGCGGATTACCTGCCTGCGGTTCAGGCGTCGCAGGCCGTCACGGCGCAACTGGATTCGATGCGCTGCGCGTTCTGCTCCATGAGCCTGGCCGATTTTCGTGAGTCGGGACGGCTGGGCTGCGCGTCGTGTTACACGACGTTCGACCAGAGCCTGCGCGCGTTGTTACGCCGGGTGCACGGGAATGCGAAGCACGCCGGCCGCCAGTACGATGCTCCACCGCCTGACCTGCTGCACGAGGTGACGGCCCTGGGTGAGCTGCGCGAGCGGTTGCGGCGCGCGATCGCCCAGGAGGAGTTCGAGCAGGCGGCGCAACTTCGTGACCAGATACGGGGGATGGAGTGATGTTTGACCTGTCTCTGCTTCCTGATGGTGGATTGGGATGGCTCGACGCGTCAGGCGACCAGGCCGACGTGGTCCTGAGCACGCGGGTGCGCCTGGCGAGGAACGTCGAGGGCTACGCCTTCACCGGTCGCTCGCGCGAAGGCGAGCGACTCCGGATTCTGGCGCAAGTCCGCGACGCGGCGGCCGGCGTACCCTCGTTAAGCGGCGGTGTGCTGCTGCGGGTGGATGAACTGGACTCCGATGACCGCCGGTTACTCCACGAACGCCATGTGATCAGCCGCGAACTGGCCGGTCTCGAGGCCTCGTCAGGCGCCCGCGGTGGCGCCGCCGTTTACGTGGGTGACGGTGTAGGCGTCATGGTCAATGAAGAGGATCATCTCCGCCTCCAGTCCGTGCGGTCCGGGTTCGCGCTCGAACCGGCATTTGCGGCGATATCACGGCTGGATGAGGAACTGGGCCGGCGGGTGCCGTACTCGTTTCACAAGGAGTTCGGATTCCTGACGGCGTGTCCGACGAATACGGGAACCGGCATGCGGGCCTCGGTGCTGATCCACCTGCCGGGGCTTGTGCTGACAAAGGAAATACCGAAGGTGCTGGTAGGACTGCAGCAAATGGGGTTGACGTACCGCGGCTTGTACGGCGAGGGGAGCGAGGTTCTGGGAAGTTTCTTCCAGATCTCTAACCAGACAACATTGGGTCGATCCGAGGAAGAACTGGTCGATCACCTCTCCAATGTGGTTCGTCACGTCATTCAGAGAGAACAGGAAGCGCGGCGCGTTCTGTGGCGCGACGCTGGCTATATTATCGAGGACAAGCTGTGGCGCGCGTACGGTACGTTGCGTTTTGCGCGTAGTCTCACCTTCGAGGATGCGATGAGCCTCCTCAGTGGCGTGCGACTCGCGGCAGGTCTGCAACTGATCCAGGGTCTCAGTGTATACACGCTCAACAAGCTCCTGATATTCAGTCAGCCGGCGCACCTTGCATGGTCGGAAGGACACGAGCTGACGGATGCCGAAGCCGACGTAGCGCGAGCGCGTTTCATACGGCAGGCACTAATCGACGAGATGGGCCCGATCCAGTAGTGGATCGGAAAGCGTTTGAGGTACTATGAACGGTTACAACTTTACTGAGCGGGTTCGAAAGGTCCTCCAGATGGCGCGGGAGGAGGCCCAACGGCTCCACCACGAATACGTGGGCACGGAGCACATCCTGCTTGGCCTCATCCGCGAAGGCGAGGGCGTCGCTGCGGCGGTGCTCCAGAACTTGAACGTCGATCTCGACGAAGTTCAGCAGAAAATCGAGGAGACGGTCAAGAAGGGGAAAGCCGTCCAGGCCACCGGGCCTGACCTCCCCTACACGTCGCGCGCGAAGAAAGTCCTGGAACTCGCCATGAGCGAGGCGCGCGAACTCAATCACAGTTACGTCGGCACTGAGCACCTGTTGCTCGGACTCCTGCGCGAAGAGAAGGGCATCGCCGCCCAGGTGCTGACCGAGTCGGGCGTCAACCTCGACGCGGCTCGCACCGAAACGCTCCGCCTCCTCGGCACCGAAATGCCGCAGCAGGGCGGAACGGCGCCGCAGGCAGCCGGGCAGTCGCCGCCGGCGGCCGCGCCAAAGACAGACAAGAAGTCGAAGACGCCGGCGCTCGATCACTTCTGCCGCGACCTCACGCAGCTCGCCGCGGAGTCGCAGCTCGACCCAACGATCGGTCGCCAGAAGGAAATCGAGCGCGTCATGGAAA
>Ga0111538_10008397_pt1 | contig 13861 bp, 10 predicted proteins | sample SoiMethybrSBSTD1_FD_79669 | JGI IMG/M metagenome (GOLD analysis project Ga0111538, IMG submission 79669) | Bulk soil microbial communities from a Populus tree surrounding site in Tennessee, USA - Soil MetaG P. TD hybrid SBSTD1 (version 2)... | ecosystem: Environmental > Terrestrial > Soil >...
CCGACGGCTCCGTTCGGTCGCCGCCGCCGTCGCCCTCGCCCTCGTGGCGGGCGCGGCGGCGTGCGGCGGTCCCGGGACCCCGACCGGCGACCGCGGCGCCGGATCGGGCACCGGGCGCGAGCACACCGTGTCGCCGGTGCGCCTGTCGCCCACCGAGCCGGGCCCCCAGGGCCGCGTCCCCCAGTTCGTCGTCGAGTGCGCCTACAGCCACTCGGGTCCGAACGACCCGATCGTCCACCCCGGCCACAGCGGCCGCTCGCACCTGCACCAGTTCTTCGGCAACACGACCACCGACGCGTCGTCGACCGCCGCCACCCTGGCCGACGGCGCCACGACGTGCGACCAGCGCCTCGACCTGGCGTCGTACTGGGCGCCGGCCCTGCTCGACCACGGCGCCGAGGTGCAGCCGATCAAGGCGGTCGCCTACTACCGCCCCGGCGTCGGCATCGACCCGGCGTCGGTCGAGCCCTACCCGTACGGGCTGAAGATGCTGGGCGGCGACCAGGTTGCGACCGCGCCCCAGTCGCTCGACGTCGTGGCGTGGTCGTGCGGCACCGGCTCGGCCCGCGAGGTCACCCCGCCGACCTGTCCCGACGGCCGGCCGCTGCGGGTCGCCATCAGCTTCCCCGACTGCTGGGACGGCGAGAACCTCGACAGCCCCGACCACGTCACCCACGTGGCCCGCAGCGGCGACGGTGCCTGCCCGGCCAGCCACCCGGTGGTGGTGCCCCAGCTGCTGCTCACCATCACCTACCCGGTCACCGGTGGGGGCCACGACCTGTCGCTCGCCTCGGGGTCGCTGCTGACCGGCCACGCCGACTTCTTCAACGCCTGGCACGAGGACAAGCTGCGTACCGAGGTCGAGTCGTGCATCCACCGCGGGCTGACGTGCGGGGTGGCGAGCAACCGGAGCTGAGGTGGCCCGCTCGGGGGCGGCGGATGCGGGCGCCGGACGCGGCGACGTCGGTCCGTCCGCTGCTGGCGTCGGTCGGCCTGCGACGACGGTCGGCCTGCGACGACGGTCGGCCTGGGGCGTGGGTCGGCCTGGGTCGCCGGTCGGCCTGGGTCGCCGGCCGCCGCACGGCACCGTGGGCCCCGTGCTGTGGGCTCGCCACGGCCGGGCCTCGGACCTGTGGCACCGGCACGGCCGGGTCCTCGGCAGCACCGCCTACGGGCGGCGGTAGGCGGTGGCGTACGCGGGGACCGGAGGGTCTCCGACGACGTCGTCCGCAGTGACGGGCTCGCCGAAGCTCGTCGCCACCGGGACGACCCCCGCCCACACCGGCAGGTCCATGTCCTCGGCGTCGTCGAGCGGTCCGCCCGTGCGCACCTTGACCGAGCACTCGTCGAGCGGCAGCGCCAGCACGAGCGTGCCGCGGAGCTCCTTGTCGTTCGGCACCCGGGCGTCGGCCAGGCGGCCGGGCACGATGTGCTCGACGAGGACGTCGAGCGCAGCGCGGCGCTCGGTGAGGTCGTCGACCGGGGTGGCCCTGCCGAACACGACGACCGAGCGGTAGTTCATGGAGTGGTGGAACGCCGACCGCGCCAGCACCAGCCCGTCGACCAGCGTCACCGTCACGCACATCTGGGTCCCCCTGGCCCCGCCCCGCAGGAGGCGGCTGGCCGGCGAGCCGTGCAGCAGCAGCCGGTCGCCGTCCCGCCCGTAGAGCATGGGGATCACGACCGGGCCGTCGTCGGTGGCGATGCCCACGTGGGCCACGAGGCCCTCGTCGAGCACCGCGTGGGCGGCGGCCCGGTCGTAGGACCCCCGCTCGGGGAGCCGCCGCACCTGCGTGCGGGCGGACGGCGCCGGGTCCGACGACGGCGCTGTGGCCGCCTGTGGGGACGGGCCCGCCGGCGACGGGGTCGACGGAGCGGGCCGGGGCGAGGTCACGCGCCGCAGGGTACGGGCGCCATCGGACCGCCGACCAGCGGGTTCCCGAGGGCCTCCCCCGTTCTGGCGTCTGTCACCGCGCGATGGCGCGGTGACAGACGCCAGAACGCTGGGTGGGGGTCCGTTACGGTGCGGCCATGACGGTGACCGACCCCGCCGCCCCCCGTCCCGCCGGGTACGCCGCGCCCGACCCCGACCGGGTCCGGCAGGTGGCCGACGCCCTGCTCGACGTCGCCCTCGAACCGATCGTCGACATGGTGGTCACCACCGACGGCGACTCCTACGAGGCGCGGACGGTCGACGGGCGGGTGCGGTTCCGGCGCGAGGCCGTGCCGGCCGCCGCAACGCACGACGGCGGGGCCGACGGGGCCGACGACGGTGACGTGTGGCGCTTCGTGGACGTCGATGTCGAGGGCCGCAACCCGCTGGGCGACACGGCCACCGACCGGTTCCCGTCGCTCGACGACGAGCTGGCCCACCGTTGGCCCGACCGCACGCAGCAGGCGTACCCGCACGGCCACGAGCACATCGCCCAGCTGTTCGACCACCCCGCCGCGCCCGACCTCGTCTGCCTGCACACCGCCGCGCACAACTGGGAGGACCAGGGAGGCGAGCGCGGCGAGCACGGGTCGCTCGGGACCGTGCAGGTGCGGGCCCCGTTCGTGCTCGCCGGCGCGGGCGTGCGCCAGGACGGGCTCGTGCCCCGCTCGTGCCGCCTGGTCGACGTCGCCCCGACGGTGCTGGCCCTGCTCGGCGCCGCGCCCCGCGCGGGCGGCGGCGTGGGCCCCACCGGCTCCCCGCGCCCCGACGCGCTGCTCGCCCGCCAGGACGGCCGCCCCCTCACCGAGCTGCTCGACCCGTCGACCACCCCCGACCACGTCATCGGGGTGCTGTGGGACGGCACCAACGCCAACGTCCTCTACGAGATGGTGGCGGCCGGCGAGGCTCCCAACGTCGCCCGCCTGCTGGCGATGGGCACCGGACTGGGCCACGGCGCGCTCTCGTCGCTGCCGTCGGTCACCCTCGCCAACCACACCACGATCATCACGGGCACCCATCCCGGCCACCACGGCATCCTCAACAACGCCTGGTACGACCGGGCGACGGGCGAGCAGGTGGTCACCAACTCGCCGGCGACGTGGCCGTGGTCCATGCAGTCCCTGTCCCCCGAGGTCGAGACGCTGCACCAGGCGGTGCACCGTGCCTTCCCGGGCGCTCGCACGGTGTCGGTCAACGAGCCCTGCGACACCGGTGCCGACCGGTCGACGTTCGAGGTGCTGCGCACCGGGGGCGACCTCGTGGTCCCCCCGAAGGCCGAGGACCTGCCGTTCGCCACCGAGCGGTTCGTGCGGCCCGAGAAGTCCTACGAGATCGGGTCACGCATCGATCACACGGGCATGGTGCAGGCGCTCGACGTGTGGGACGGCGCCCGCGACGGTCGGTCGGCCGACGGTGCCCCGTTGCCGCGGTTCACGTTCGTGAACTTCACGCTGACCGACGCCGCCTTCCACGCCGGCGGCCCGTACTCCGACATCGCCCGGGCCAGCGTGCACGACTCCGACGCGCGGCTCGGCCGCATCCTCGAGGCGGTCGAGCGCTCGGGAGCCTTCGACCGCACGGCGTTCTTCCTCGTGGCCGACCACGGCATGGAGGACAGCAACCCGGAGGTCACGGGCGACTGGGCCCCGGCGCTCGTCGAGTCGGGCGTGCCGTGCCGCGACGAGGCCTACGGCTTCGTCTACGTCGACGAGTGACCGGAACGACGGGGTTTCCCCGGCGAGATCGGGCGCCATGGCGCCCGATCTCGCGGGGGAAATGCTGTGGACGGCAGTGCGGGGGTCCGGATGGACGCCCGTGGCGTAGGAGACGGGGCGTCAGGCGACCGGGGTGTCGAGGTTGGTCCAGTTGGCCTGGCCCGAGCGGTCGCCGGCCGGGGTCAGGTCGTCGAGGCGGGCCAGGTCGTCGGCCGTCAGGGTGACGTCGAGTGCGCCGACGTTGTCCTCGAGGTAGGTGCGGCGCTTGGTACCCGGGATCGGCACGACGTCGTCGCCCTGCGCCGCCAGCCAGGCGAGGGCGACCTACCCGGGCGTGGCGCCGTGGGCGGCGGCGATGTCCTTCACCACGGCCACCAGCTCGAGGTTGCGGCCAAGGTTGTCGCCCTGGAACCGGGGCTGGGTGCGGCGGAAGTCGTCGTCCTGGAGCTGGTCGAGGCTGCCGACCGCACCGGTCAGCAGGCCGCGCCCCAACGGGCTGTAGGGCACGAGCCCCACGCCGAGCTCGCGGCAGACGGGCACGATCTCCTGCTCGATGTCGCGGCTGAAGATCGACCACTCGGTCTGCAGGGCGGCGATCGGGTGCACGGCACTGGCCCGGCGGATCGTGTCGACCGACGCCTCGGACAGGCCGAGGTGACGCACCTTGCCGGCCTCGACCAGCTCGGCCATGGCGCCGACGGTCTCCTCGATCGGCACGGTGACGTCGGGTCGGTGCTGGTAGTAGAGGTCGATGTGGTCGGTGCCGAGCCGCCCGAGCGAGGCGTCGCACGCCTGGCGCACGTAGGCGGCATCGCCCCGCACCCCGCGCCCGCCGGGGGCCTCGGCGTCGGGTACGATGCCGAACTTCGTGGCCAGCACGACCTCGTCGCGGTGAGGCGCGAGCGCCTTGCCCACCAGCTCCTCGTTGTGGCCGAAGCCGTACATGTCGGCCGTGTCGAAGAAGGTGATCCCGAGGTCGAGGGCCCGGGCGATCGTCGCGAGCGACTCGTCGGCGTCGGGGGTGCCGTAGGCGAAGCTCATGCCCATGCAGCCCAGGCCCTGGGCCGAGACGGTGGGGCCGGTCTGTCCGAGGGCGCGCGTGGGAAGCGTCATGGTGTGTCCTCCGTGGTGGGCGGCGGGTGTCTGGGTGGTGGCGGACGCGCTCCGGGTTGGGGCGACGCCGCCGCGGGGTGGGGGCGCTCCCCGCTCAGGGGGCGCACGCGCCCCCGTAGGTGGCGATCTTGAACTCGATGACGCCGAGGGCCGACTCGAGGTCGACCAACCGGGCCTTGACCTCGTCGCGGTGGCGTTCGAGCAGGGCGAGCCGCTGGTCCTCGTTGCCCGGCCCGTCGGCCACGAGCTGGAAGTACTCCTGGATGTCACGGATCGGCATGGCCGTCAGCCGCAGTCGCGTGATGAAGACGATGCGGCCGACCTCGTCGGGGCCGTACACGCGGCGCCCCGCGTCGTCGCGGGGCACGGTGACCAACCCGATGCGCTCGTAGTAGCGCAGGGTGTGGGCCGTGACGCCGAGGCGGTCGGCCACCTCGGCGATCGCGAGCTGCTCGTCGGGCGCGGCGGTCGGTGCCGGCCCGGCGCACGCACCCTCGGCCGTGCCGGTCGCCGGAGCGGCGTCGAGGTCGGGAGCGGTCGCGGGGGGAGCCACGTCCGCCGTGACCACGTCGACCGTCGGGGCTCCCGCCGGTTCCGTGTCCAGGATGCTGGTGGAGGTCACGCCGACGACCGTAGGGGTTGGAGCGCGCTCGAAGTCAAGGGGCGCTCGCGGGGGAACGGGCCGACGCGTGCTCATCCGCGCCGACGGCGGACCGTCGCTCGCTGTTAGGCCTCCCTAATGATCGCGGTAGGGTCGGCCCATGACCGACACGTCCGCCGCCGCGACCACCGGCGCTCCCGACGCTGCCGCCGCGACCGCCGGCGCTCCCGACGCTGCCGACGACCCGGTGGCCGCCGAGCTCGCGGCGACGGCGCCCGCGATCCTCGCCGGGCTCGACGCCGACTTCGAGGACTCGGTGCTGCTGATCGGCCGCGTGCTGGGCGACCGGCCGCGGGCCACGGCGGCGCGCATCGTCGCCGTGGACCCGGCGGGCGCCGACGTGGTCGTGACCGACGACGAGGGCGACCACGCCCACCGACTCGCCTTCGGCAGCGCGCTCACCTCCGGAGACCAGCTCACCGCCGAGCTGTTCGCCTTCGTCGTCGAGGCCCGCGAGCGCTCGGGCGAGGAGGGCATGACCAGCGCCGAGCTCGTCATGCAGGAGATGACGTCGATCCGCACGTTCCTCACCACCGTGTCGGCGGTCGAGGACCTCACCCCGCACCTGCGGAAGATCACGTTCCGGGGCGGCGACCTGGCCACGTTCTCGCCGGTCGGCCCCGACACGTTCCTCTACGTGCTGGCGCCGCCGCCGGGCCGCGCCGAGCTCACCATCGACCGGTCGTTCACGTGGGCCGCCCACGCCGCGATGCCCGACGAGGACAAGCCGGTCGGCGCCTACTACACGCTGCGGCACTGGCGGCCCGAGGCGCAGGAGCTCGACATCCTCTGCGTCCTCCACGACGACGCCGGCCCCGCGTCGGCCTGGGCCGCGGGCGCCCGCCCGGGCGACCCGGTCGCCCTGTGGGGGCCGCGCACCGCCTACGCCCCGCCGCCCGGCACCGACTGGTACCTGCTCGTGGGTGACGAGACCGGGCTGCCGGCCGTGGGCGCCATCCTCGAGTCGCTGCCGGAGGGCACGACGGCCCGGGTGTTCGCGGAGGTGGCGGACGTGGCCGAGCGGCACCAGTTGGCCGAGTCACCGTCGTACGAGGTCACGTGGCTGCACCGCGACGGGGCGCCGCCCGGTACGACGACGCTGCTGGCGGACGCGGTGCGGGCGATGCGGTGGCCGGGCGGCACGCCCTATGTGTGGGGTGGCGGCGAGAGCCGCACGATGACGCAGGTGCGCAGGTACGTGCGTCACGAGATCGGGCTGCCCCGCCCGGCGGTGTCGCTCGTCGCCTACTGGCGCCACGCCGGCCACGCCGGAGACCCCGACGACGAGTAGGCCCCGAGGTCGTCGAGACCGCGGGCCTCCGCCGTCCGGAGCCTGGGGAACCGGCAGCGCCGGCCCGGCGAGAGGCGAGGCGATGGGTTCCGCCCCGCCGAGGACACCCGAGGCGATGGGTTCCGCCCGGACAACGAGACCCGAGGCGATGGGTTCCACATCCGGACGCGCGAGGCACAGGTTCCACATGCGGAACCTCCTGCCTCATCCTGCTCCGATCGGAACCCATTGCCTCGCCCCACCGCCGACCAGCCCCCCGCCGATCGCCCGGTCGGGCGACATCCGATCAGACGCCGATGCGGCCCCAGGGGCCCCAGATGGCGAACGTCATCCCCCGGCTGGCCTGGATGTTGACGAAGAGGGTGCGCCCGCTCGGGCTGAAGCACGCCCCGGCGAACTCGTCACCGAAGCGGGGCGTGCCCGTGCTGCTGAACAGCCGGTTGAGGGCGATGTTGCCGATCCGACCCTCGGGCGACAACGACCGCAGGAAGTTGTCGCCGGTGCTGTCCTCGCACAGCACGAGCGTGCCGCGGTTCGAGACCGTCACGTTGTCGGGCAGGTCGAGCACGTCGACGCCGGGCGACTGGAAGACGAGGCGCAGCCGTTCCGACCGCGTGTCGTACGCCCACACCTGGCCGGTGCCGTTGCCGAACCCGCCGACCGTGTCGCTGGACCCGGGCTCGGGCGGCCCGCCGCCCTGGGTCGAGCAGAAGTAGACGACGCCGCGGTCGTAGGTCGCGCCCTCGAGGCGCGAGAACCACGCCGCCCCCTGCGACCGGCCCTGGCCGCCCACGTGGTTGAGCGCCACGTCGTTGGTGGTCGGGGCGGTCTGGCCGGGCGTGTAGGGGAACGTCGGCGACGGGTCGTCGATGTCGACCCACCGCACCGCGTACGTGGCGCTCGCGGGCTGGGCGGCGGCCAGGTCGGCCTGGTCGATGCCGGCCACCGCCAGCATCTGCAGCCGGCCCGCGTTGCCGATGCGACCCCGCACCAGGGGGTTCTCGTCGGGCAGGTAGCGGTAGAAGCCCGACGGGAACCCGAAGTTGTCCTCGGTCATGTACAGCACCCCGGCCCGGGGGTCGAAGGCCACGGCCTCGTGCAGGAACCGCCCCGCGGCGGTGATCGGCTCGCGCGACGACAGCCCGCCGGCGGGCACCTCGAACAGGTACCCGTGGGGCTTGGTGAGCGGCACGTTCGATGCGCCGGTGAAGTCGGGGCCGACGTCGGGCCCGTTGACCGTCTCCTCGCACGTCACCCAGCTGCCCCACGGCATGGGGCCGCCGCTGCAGTTCATCTGGGTGCCGTTCAGGCTGGTGAACGCCCGCAGGACCTCGCCCTCGCGGGTCACCTCGATCGTCGTGGTGCCGCCACCGGCCATGGCGTCGTAGGCCTTGGACGCGTCGCCGAACGCAGGGGTGGGGTTGTTGACCTCGTGGTTGCGCACGAGGACGACCGTGTTGCCCCGGCCCGGGAAGGCGGCCATGCCGTCGTGCCGACCGGGCAGCGTCGTGCCGTCGTCGAGCACCACGGTCTGCTCGGTGTCGTGGAAGGACCGGTACTGGAACCCGGCGGGCAGGTGCAGCCGCACCACACCGTCGCGCAGGTCGGGGACCGGGCCGAGCGCCACCGCGGGCGAGGCCCCCGCCGGCGCGGCCAGGTAGCCGGCGAACGGACCGCCCACCGCCGCGGCGCCGGCCACGGCGACGGACCCGGCGAGGAAGCCGCGCCGTCCGAGGCGCGTGCCCGTCAGCGGCCCGGCGTCGATGCCCGCGCCGGTGGACGTGGTCGAACCGGTGGTCCCCTGGGTCGTAGCCATGTGCGTCCCCCTTGACGTGTGCGACCGGGCACATCGTTCCACAAAGGAAATGAACGGTGGACGAAACGCGAACGCGACATGCTCGACGGCGTGCAGATCCGAGACGCCGAGCCGGCCGACTGGGCCGCCATCTGGCCCTTCCTCCGCCGCATCGTGCGGGCGGGCGACACCTACACGTGGGAGCCCGACGTCACCGAGGAGGCGGCGCAGGCGCTGTGGATGGGTGGGCCACCGTGGCGCACCGTCGTGGCCGTCGACGACGACGGCACGGTGGTCGGCTCCGCCAGGTTCGGCCCCAACCACATGGGTCCGGCCTCGCACATCGCCAACGCCAGCTTCATGGTCGATCCCGACCAGGGGGGCCGCGGCATCGGCCGGGCGCTGGGCGAGCACGTGCTCGCCGAGGCGCGGGCCGACGGGTTCCGGGCCATGCAGTTCAACGCCGTGGTCGAGACCAACGTCGGGGCGGTGGCGCTCTGGCGCTCGCTGGGCTTCGACGTGATCGCCACGCTGCCCGAGGGCTTCCGCCACCCGACCGAGGGCGACGTCGGCCTGCACATCATGTTCCGCCGCCTCTAGCGCGCCGGCCCCCGGCGAGACCACGGCCGGACACGACCACGGCCGGACGCGACGGAGCGGGGGCCGAGGCCCCCGCTCCGCTGCGGTCGCGTGGTGACGTGCCGGCCGCCGTCAGGCGACCGGCGTCACGAGGCTCAGGAGATGGGCGCGGTCGCCGCCTCGGCGACGTCGCTCGGCCCCTGGCCGTTCTGCGTGCCGGTGGTGCCGCTCCCGGCGTCCTTGATGCCGGCGCCCTCGCGCTTCGAGAAGGCGATGGCCCCCAGCAGCACGACCAGCGCGATGGCGGCGACGACGTAGCCACCGGCCTCGGGCGTCGTGCTGAGGATGTTGTCCTCGCTCACGTTCGACAGGCTGATGATCGCCGGCAGGATGAGCAGCGACACCAGGTTCATGACCTTGATGAGCGGGTTGAGGGCGGGGCCGGCGGTGTCCTTGAAGGGGTCGCCGACCGTGTCGCCGATCACGGCGGCCATGTGGGCGTCGGAGCCCTTGCCGCCGTGGTGGCCGTCCTCGATGTACTTCTTGGCGTTGTCCCAGGCGCCACCCGAGTTGCTCAGGTAGTTGGCCATGAGCTGGCCCACCAGGATGACGGCCGCCAGGAAGGCGCCCAGCGCGGTGTAGCCGATGCCGAAGCCGATGATGACCAGCGTGAGCACGGCCAGCAGGGCCGGGGTGGCCAGCTCGCGGAGCGAGGCCCGCGTGCAGATGTCGATGACGGGGGCGTAGTCGGGCCGCTTCTCGCCCGACATGATCTTGCCGTCGGCGAACTGGCTGCGGACCTCCTGCACCACCACGCCGGCGGTGCGCTGGACCGCCCGGATGGCCAGCGACGAGAACAGGAACGGCACGGCGCCGCCGATGAGCAGGCCGATGAAGACCTTGGGGTCGGCCACGTTGATCGGGATGGCGCTGAAGATGCCGCCCGACGTGTCCTTCAGCGCCTCGACCGTGTCGGCCGCGAGGACCTCGGTGCCCGAGATCTCGATGAAGCTGGCGAACAGGGCGACGGCGGCGATGACCGCCGAGCCGATGGCGAAGCCCTTGGTGACGGCCTTCGTGGTGTTGCCGACCGCGTCGAGGCTGACCATGACCCGCTCGGCCTCGCCGTGGAACTCGCCGGTCATCTCGGCGATGCCGGCGGCGTTGTCGGCCACAGGGCCGAACGTGTCCTCGGACACGACCACGCCGGTGGTGGCCAGCATGCCCATGCCGGTGAGGGCGACGAGGTAGAGGGTGAACTGCGTGTCGCCCCCGCCCAGGCCGATGGCGGCGCCGAGGGCGACGGCGATGGCCACGACGGCCCACACCGACGACTCGAGGCCCGACGACGTGCCGGCCAGCACCGTGGTGGCGGGGCCGGTCTCGGCGGCGTCGGCGATCTCCTGCACCGGTGCGGTCTCGGTCGACGTGAAGTACTCGGTGATGCGGCTGGCCACCTGGGCCAGGATCAGGCCGATCACGACGGCGCCGAACATGCGCCACCCGACGTTGGCGATCTCGCCCTCGGGGTTGCCGACGTACACGAGGGCGGTCGCCAGCGTGCCGACCACGGTGAGGATGCCGGCGGTCAGGAAGCCCCGGTTGATGGGGCCCATCGCCGACTTCTCGTTGGCACGGGCCCGCACCATGAAGACGCCGACGATCGACGCCAGCACGCCGACCGCGCGGGCGGCCAGCGGGAAGAGGGCGCCGACGGCCCACAGCTCGGGGTTGTCGGGGAAGATGCGCTGGAAGGCCGGGACGCCGAGGATGATCGACGCCACGAGGGTGACCTCGTACGACTCGAACAGGTCGGAAGCCATGCCGGCGCAGTCGCCGACGTTGTCGCCCACGTTGTCGGCGATGGTGGCCGGGTTGCGGGGGTCGTCCTCGGGGATGCCCGCCTCGACCTTGCCGACGAGGTCGGCGCCGACGTCGGCGGCCTTCGTGAAGATGCCGCCGCCGACCCGCAGGAACAGGGCGAGCAGCGAGCCGCCGAACCCGAACCCGACGAGGATCGCCGAGCTCGTGTTCTGGAAGATCATCATGATGAGCGTGGCGCCGATGAGGCCCAGGCCCACGCAGAACATGCCGCAGACGCCGCCCGTGCGGAACGCCACCTGCAGCGCAGGGGCCATCTGGCCCTCGCGGGCGGCCGCCGCGGTGCGGACGTTGCCCCGCACGGCCAGGCCCATGCCGATGAAGCCGGTGAGGCCAGACATGAGGCAGCCGGCGACGAACGCCAGCGTGCGGAAGGTGCCCGACGCCCCGAAGGACAGCGCCACCTCGCCGTTCGGCTTGTCGACCGCCACCGACGTGACGAAGACGATGACCGCCAACGGGACGAGGATGAACCCGATCGTGCGGAACTGCCGCTTCAGGTAGGCGAGCGCGCCTTCCTGGATCGCCTTGGCGATCTCGATCATCTTGGGCGTGCCCTGGTCGGCGGCCAGCACGCCGCGCATGAGCACGAAGCCCACGGCGATGGCCAGCAGCGCGGTGAGCGCGGAGCCGATCAGGACGAACCATTCACCCCCTGCGAGGGTGAATTCCTGCCAGCCGCCTTCGGCGGCGAAGAGCTGCATCGTTGCGTCTCCCCCTGGAGTCGTGGTTACTCGGTTGTCTCGGATGTTCTGGCGCCGACCGGACCGGAGCCCACGGCTTCGATCGACCCGATGGTCGTCACCGGGCCCGGGCGCAGCGTGCGGGTCACGTAGACCTGCCGCGCCACGCGCTGGCCGATGGTGCGGGTCTGCCCGTCGATCCGCACGACGAGCGGGCCGTCGAACGGGTGCTTCTCGATGACGGCCACCTCGACGCCGGGGACGACGCCGAGGGTGCCGAGGAACGAGAGGATCTCGGCGTCGGTCGAGCCCGACACCGCCACCTCGGCGACGTCGCCGGGCTCGAGGTCGTAGAGCTCGGGGGTGTTCGGGACGTCCTGCGCCTCGGGCTGCGGGATCGGGAAGCCGTGTGGGCAGGTGGCCGGCCGGTGCAGCGCGACGAACAGGCGCTCGGTGACCTCGTCGGGCAGGTCGTGCTCGAACGAGACCGCCAGCTCGTCGGCCTCGTTCCACGCGTAGCCGAGCATGTCGGCGAGGAACCGCTCGACGATGCGGTGACGGCGGATGGCGGCCACCGCGGCGCGCCGGCCCTCGTCGGTGAACCGCACGCCCTGGTAGGGGCGGTGGTCGACCAGGTTTCGGTCGGCCAGGCGCTTGACCAGGGTCGTCACGGTGCCCGGCGAGAGGCCGAGGCGGTCGGCGAGCGTGCCGGTGTGCGCCTCGGAGCCATCCCGCGTGAAGCGGTAGATGGCCTTGAGGGCTTCCCGTTCGGTGCGGGTGAACTCGGTGTGCTGCATACAGGGTTTGGGCCAGTCAAAACCCCGGCTTCGGGGCCTTGCGATCCGCTTGCCTACCACGGTCCGCAACTCGCCCCCAAACCCGGCCTGTGCCACACTGCACCTCGTTCTCTGACGGTGCGTCAGGAACCGGAGGCCCACCGTCACCGCCCCGCCCGCCCCGGGAAGGAGCGCCATGTCGAGCGCAACCACGACGCCCGCCATCGCCGGGTGGTTCACCACCGGCGACGTCCCCGCGCTGCTGGGGAGCCGCTGCACGACGTGCGGCACCGCCTTCTTCCCGCGCGAGGAGGCGTTCTGCCGCAACCCCGGGTGCAGCGGCGAGGCGTTCGACGAGGTCGAGCTGGCCCGCACCGGCCGGGTCTGGTCCTACACCGACGCCCGCTACCAACCGCCGCCGCCCTACGTCCCGGCGACCGACCCGTACGAGCCGTTCGCCCTCGCCGCCGTCGAGCTCGACGCCGACGGCCTCGTCGTGCTCGGCCAGGTGGCCGAGGGGTACGGCGTCGACGACCTGACCGTCGGCGCACCGGTCGAGCTGGTGGTCGAGACGCTGTACACCGACGACGAGGGCGTCGCCCGCACCATCTGGCGCTGGAAGCCCACGGGCGAGGCGACCGAGGGGGCCCGGCGATGAGCAACGACGTCGCCGTCGTCGGGGTGGGCATGCACCCGTGGGGCAAGTGGGGCCGCCCCTTCCAGACCTACGGCGTGCACGCGGCCCGGGCCGCGCTCGCCGACGCCGGGCTCGGGTGGGACGACGTCCAGCTCGTCGTCGGCGGCGAGACCGTGCGCAACGGCTACGCCGGCTACGTCGCGGGGGCCACGTTCGCCCAGGCGCTCGGATGGAACGGCGCCCGCGTCGCCACGGCCTACGCCGCCTGCGCCACCGGTGCCCAGGCGCTCGACACGGCGCGCGCCCGCATCCTGGCGGGCATGTGCGACGTCGCCCTCGTGGTCGGCGCCGACACGACGCCGAAGGGCTTCCTCGCGCCCAACGCCGGCGAGCGGTGGGACGACCCCGACTGGCTGCGCTTCCGGCTGCTGGGCATGACCAACCCGGCGTACTTCGCGCTCTACGCCCGCCGCCGCATGGACCTGTACGGGGCCACGGTCGAGGACTTCGCCGCGGTCAAGGTCAAGAACGCCCGCCACGGCCTCGCCAACCCCAACGCCCGCTACCGCAAGGAGGTCGGGCTCGACGACGTGCTCGCCTCGCCGGTGGTGGCCGACCCGCTGCACCTGCTCGACATCTGCGCCACGTCCGACGGCGGGGCCGCGGTGGTGCTGACCTCGACCGAGTTCGCCCGCCGGCGGGGCCTCGCCGCCCTGCGGCTGCGCGCGGTGGCCACGGTGGCGCCCACGTTTCCCAACACGGTCATCGAGATGCCCAACTTCGCCACCGACTCGACC
>Ga0111538_10008398_pt1 | contig 13860 bp, 11 predicted proteins | sample SoiMethybrSBSTD1_FD_79669 | JGI IMG/M metagenome (GOLD analysis project Ga0111538, IMG submission 79669) | Bulk soil microbial communities from a Populus tree surrounding site in Tennessee, USA - Soil MetaG P. TD hybrid SBSTD1 (version 2)... | ecosystem: Environmental > Terrestrial > Soil >...
AACTCGAGGAACGCCTCGGCCGCAATCATCTGCTCGAAACGTGCGCGTGTAATGAAATTATAGTCGATGCCGTCCACTTCTCCTGGCCGGATCGCCCTGGAGGTGTAGGAACGCGAGAGCGCCAGGTCGGGCACAACCTGAACCAGGCGTTCGGCAACGGTGGTCTTGCCCGTACCTGAGGGCGCTGAAACGACGAACAGAAGGCCCCGCCTCGACATCCGTTCAGATCCCGGATCCCGGACAACGGATCCCGACGGAAGGTCCGCCTTACTCGACATTCTGCACCTGCTCGCGCATCTTCTCGAGTTCGGCCTTCAGCGCAACAATCACTTCCGAAACGGCCGGTCCTTCGGCCTTCGAACCCACGGTGTTCACTTCCCGATTCATTTCCTGGAGGAGAAAATCGAGCTTTCTGCCGCAGGGCTCCGGTGAGTCGGTCAAGGCGCGCCAGTGGTCCAGGTGGCCGCGAAACCTGACGACCTCTTCGGTGATATCCGATCGCCCGACGAACTTCGCGATCTCCTGTGCGATGGCCGCTTCGTCGGCCAGTGTGTCGGCGCGGAGCTCCCGTACGCGTTCCTGCAAACGCGTCTGCAGCCCAACCATCCCGTCGTCTGCCGCCGCACCGGCACGGGCAAACAGCTCGCTCAGCGTCGCCCGACGGCTCTCGAGATCGGCCCGGAGATATCCGCCTTCGCGAACTCGCATGGCGTCCAGTTCGTCGAGCGCTGCGCTGACGGCTTCTTCAACTCGTGTCGACACCTGATCGGCATCCGTTTCCGCATCCTCGGCGCGTTCTCGAATCGATAATGCCTGCGGGAAGCGGAGCAGGTCGCCTGGCGCCATCGTCCCGGAGACATAACCGCGTTCGCGCGCGCGATCGATGGCGCCGCCGAGCGCCTCGAGAAATGTCTCGTTCAACTCGACTTCGAGCGCCGGAACGCGCCGCTGCTGCACCGCAACCGTGATTTCAACACGCCCGCGGCTCACTCGCTTCTGCGCGAGTGCCCGCAGGCGGCTTTCGATCGCCGCCAGAACCGTCGGCAGCCTGACCTGAAGATCGAGGAACTTGTGGTTCACCGACCGAATCGTCACGGCAATGGTCGCGACGTCATCGTCTTTGGTCAGCGACGCGAAGCCGGTCATGCTCTTGATCATGACACCGAGGGGACTCGCCCGACGACCGGCGCATGTTCGGTTGCGCGCGTGTCGAAGATCTGGAGCGCATAAAGCTTGGCGTACACGCCACCAGGGCGCTGCAGCAGCTCGTCGTGCCGGCCGATCTCGGCGACCCGGCCTCGCTCGAGCACAATGATGGCGTCAGCTCTGCGTACTGTCGAGAGCCGGTGCGCGATCACGAATGACGTCCGGTTGCGCATCAGATTCTGGAGTGCGTCCTGCACGAGCAGCTCGGATTCAGCGTCCAACGACGACGTTGCCTCGTCGAGAATGAGAATCGGTGAATTCCGGAGCAGCGCGCGCGCAATCGCGAGGCGCTGCCGCTGCCCCCCCGACAACATCTGCCCACGCTCACCGATCCGCGATTCGTACTTGTTCGGAAGCATGGCGATGAACTCGTGCGCATGCGCTGCCTTCGCAGCGCCCTCGATTTCCTCCGGTTTGGCACTCGGCATGCCATAGGCGATGTTGCGGGCAATGGTGTCGTCGAACAACACCGTGTCCTGGGTCACGATACCGATCTGCGATCGCAACGACGCCAGCGTGACGTCGCGAATATCCACGCCGTCGATCAGGATCGCTCCACCGCTGACGTCGTAGAAGCGTGGAACCAGGTTGACGAGTGTCGTCTTCCCGGCTCCGCTCAGTCCGACGATTGCCACTGCTTGTCCGCTGCGAACGTTGAACGATACGTCCTTGAGGATCGTCTTGCTGACGCCGTCGTACGAAAAGCTCACGTTCTGGAACTCGATCGCCTGACGCAGCCGACTCAGGGGCTGCGCATCGGCACGCTCGGGCACTTCTGAATGCGTATCAAGTATTTCGAAGATCCGTTCGGAGGCGGCCATCGCCTGCTGAAGCGTTGCATTCACGCGGCTGAGCTTCTTGATCGGCGCGTACATCATGAACGCGGCCGCGAGGAAGGCGGCGAAGTCCCCTTCAGTCAAGACCTTCTCGGCTATCTGACGGCTTCCGTACCAGATGAGGCCAACGATCGCGACACCACCGAGCAGTTCCATGAGCGGCGGCAGCAGCGCAAGCGCACTCGTCACCTTCAGGTTCGTGCGATACAGGCGCTGCGATGCCTGCCGGAATCGTTGCTCTTCGCGCCCTTCGGCGCCAAACGCCTTCACGATGCGATGACCGGTGAAGGCTTCGGCGGTCACGTGCGACAAGTGTTCGAGATGCTCCTGGCTGCGCCGGGTCGTGCTCCGAATGCGCTTGCCGAATCGAACGAGCGGATACACGACGAGGGGCGCGCCAGTGACGGCGACCAGCGCCAGGCGAGCATCCAGGTAAAAAAGATACGCAGCGAGTCCGACCAGTGCCAGTCCTTCTCGCATCAGATCGCCGATCGTCTCGGAGACCGCCTGCTGCACCTGGTTCACGTCGTTGGTGATGCGCGACATGAGCTGTCCACTGGTATGACGGCTGAAAAAAGTCGCCGACTGATCGAGGATGTGCCTGAAGAGCCGATCGCGAAGATCACGCACGACCCGCTGACCGATGTCGGTCATCACGAACGCCGACGCGTATCCAGCAAGTCCCTTCACCAGATAGACGACTAACAGCGCCGTGCACCACTCGACGAGGCCGGTGCCGGTCGGCAGGACGCTATCGATGACCGGCTGGATCAGGGCGGCGACGGCGGCGTTGGCGACGGCATACACCACCATTGCCGCGATGGCCGCGGCGAATCGCCCGCGATACGGACGGGCATACGCGAACAGGCGCTGAAGCGGATTCACTCGGTGAACCGGTACTTGAGCAGCACCCAGAGCGCGACGAACCCGTCGCGCCAGGTAATCTTCTTCCCTTCGTCGTAGTTGCGTCCGTCGTACGTAATCGGAACCTCGTACACGCGATAGTGCCGCTTGAAGATCTTCGCCGTGAGCTCCGGCTCGATGCCGAATCCGTTCGATTCCAGGCTGAAGGAGCGCAGCACTTCGGTGCGCATCACCTTGTAGCAGGTCTCCATGTCGGTCAACATCGTGTTGTAAAGCACGTTGGTGACGAGCGTCAGGAAGCGGTTGCCGACGTAGTGCGTGAAGAGAAAGACCCGGTGACGGCCGAGAAACCGCGAGCCATACACTACATCCGCTCTCCCCTCGCAGATGAGGGAGATCAGCTCCGGAAACTCCTCCGGCGAATACTCCAGGTCCGCGTCCTGAATGACGACGAGATCGCCGGTCACCTCTTGGAACCCGCGCCTGAGAGCCGCGCCCTTCCCGCCGTTTGATGGCTGGAGGACGAGCTTGAACGGCAGCTCCTGCGCCAGCCGTGACAGGATATCCCGCGTTCCGTCCCGCGACCCATCGTCGACGACAATGAGTTCGGTGCGAATGGGCACGGCGAGAACCCGCCGGATCATCTCCTCGATCGTGTGCCGCTCGTTATAGGCAGGCATGACGACCGAGAGCAATGGATCTCCGAGCTGCCCCCTCAGCCTGGACATCTACGCGGTGGCCTTCCGATAGCCAACCCCGCCAGTAACGAGAACACTGCTCATGGACGCCCTATGGAGAGGTAGGTGAACCCGTGGGCTCTGATTTGATCAGGATTGTAGAGGTTGCGGCCGTCGAAAATGACCGGACTCCGCAAGAGCTTTTTCATCCGTTCGAAGTCGGGTTCACGGAATTCGTTCCACTCGGTGACAATCGCGAGTGCGTCGGCCCCCTTCAGAGCCGCATAACTGTTCTCGGCGAAGGTCACCTTCGACCCGAAAATCCCGCGTGCGACCGTCATCGCCTCGGGATCGTACGCCTGCACCGCTGCTCCAGCAGCCAGAATCCCGGTAATCAGCGGCACTGCAGGAGCCTCGCGCATGTCGTCAGTGCGCGGTTTGAACGAGAGACCCCACACGGCAATGCGTTTTCCCTTCAGCGGGCCGATCTGCGCCTGCATTTTTGCAAGCAACCGCATCTTCTGGCGCTCGTTCACCCCTTCGACCGCTTCCAGGATTTCGAACCTGTAGTCCTTCTCGGCCGCGAAACGGACCATCGCCTTCACATCTTTCGGAAAGCAACTCCCACCATAGCCGACACCGGGAAACAGGAACGACGACCCAATCCGCCGATCCGACGCCACCGCGCGCCGCACTTGATCGACGTTCGCACCGGTGGCCTCGCAGACGTTTGCCACCTCATTCATGAAGGAGATGCGTGTGGCTAACATCGCGTTGGCTGCGTACTTCGAGAGTTCTGCACTGGCGCAGTCCATCAACATTATCGGCGCACCGGTCCGCGTAAAGGGGGCATAGAGCTCCTTCATGAGCTCCGCCCCGCGAGGGTCCTCGGCACCAATGACGACGCGATCGGGCTTCATGAAGTCGTCGATCGCCGCGCCCTGCTTGAGAAATTCGGGATTGCTCACGACGCTGAAGGGATGGGTCGTTTCCCGTCGAATGACCTCTCGAACCCTTGCTGCGGTCCCGACCGGAACGGTGCTCTTGTTCACGATCACCTTGTAGCCATTCATGGCGCGCGCCGTATCGCGTGCCACGTTCAGCACATGCTGCAGATCGGCTGACCCGTCTTCCCCGGTCGGCGTCCCGACGGCGATGAAAATAATCTGGGAATTACGAACTCCCCGCTCCAGGGCGGTCGTAAATACCAGCCGCTTTTCGCTGCGATTGCGGCGTACGAGCTCTTCCAAACCCGGTTCGTATATGGGGACCTTTCCGCGCTGAAGGGCCCGGATCTTGGCCGGATCCTTGTCCACACACACCACCTCGTTACCGTTTTCGGCCAGACAGGCTCCGGCAACCAGTCCGACGTACCCGCTCCCAACGACCGCTATTTTCATCCGCGACGCACCTTCCGACGATCTATAAACCGCTAACGGTAGCACAGCGGAAAAAATCGTGTCAATCTATTGAAGGCCAAGGGTTTGGCGTTATCCCTGCTGTGTTACGATCCGGCGCGCGTGGACATCCTGATCGACTACCGACCGGCTCTCCGCCAGCGGACCGGCGTCGGCCAGTATGTCCATGGGCTCGCCACATCACTGGCCGCACGTCTGGACGCCCACGATTCCCTGACCCTGTTCTCGAGTTCGTGGAAGGATCGGCTGCCCGCCTCGGTGGTGCCGGACGCGAAGCAGATTGATGCGCGAGTTCCTGTCCGACTGCTGAATCTTGCCTGGCACAGGCTGGAATGGCCTCCAATCGAGTTCCTGACGGCTCACCATCCTGACGTGGTCCATTCCCTTCATCCCTTGCTGATTCCGTCTCGATCGGCGGCACGTGTCGTGACCGTCCCCGACTTGTACTTCCTCGATCGGCCGGAACACACCGCTGCCGAAATCCGGCGAGATTACTCGTCGCTGGCCGAAAGTCATGTCAGGCGCGCCGACGGCGTCGTGGTGATTTCCAGATATACGGGTCGTCAGGTTGCACAACGGTTCGAGATCAGTCCGGATCGGATTACGGTGTGCTACCCCGGCAAACCGTCGTGGTCACGCCGTCCGGACCCTGGCGTGTCCGGGCCGGTCCTGTTCCTTGGCACCGTCGAGCCGCGAAAAAACGTCGCGCGGTTGATCGAAGCCTACGCGGCCATCCTCGATCGCCGGCCCGACACGCCGGACCTGGTGATCGCGGGAAGGTTGGATATTCCCAGGGAGGAACTCCTCTCGCGCGCTTCCGCCGTCGTGGGTCTCTCGGCTCGAGTGAGCTTCGCTGGCTACGTCGACGAAGCCGAGCGCAAGCGACTCCTTTCCACCGCCTCAATGCTGGTTCTTCCGTCTCTGGACGAAGGTTTTGGCATCCCGGCGCTCGAAGCCATGACCATCGGCCTGCCGGTTATCGCATCGAATCGGGGCGCGCTACCCGAGGTGGTCGGCGACGCGGGCATCCTGATCGAACCGGAAGACGTGCGAGGGTTGGCGGCAGCGATTGAGCGCGTACTGACCGACGACTACCTTCGACGATCGCTTTCGGCGAAAGGCGTCGAGCGAGCGGACCAGTTCAGCTGGGGCGCGAGCGCCGAAGCCTTGTATGGCGCGTATCGCGCAGCATCTTCACGCCGGCAGCGGAGCGCCCGGTGAGCGACCCGCTTCGAATCGGCATCGATGCGCGTGAGTTGCTCGGCGAGGTGACGGGCGTCGGGCGGTATCTCGGAGAGCTGATCACCCGCTGGACCAGGCGGGCCGACGCCGACTCGCGCCGTTTCATCCTGTACGCTCCACAGGCGCTCGACCTGGTGCTGCCCAGGCAGTCAGCAGAATTTCGAGTCGTTCCAGGCGGCACCGGCACCTGGTGGGAACAGACGGCGCTTCGGCGTGCGGTGCGCGAGGACAAACCTCATGTCTTCTTTGCTCCGGCTTACACAGCTCCCCTCTTCCTCGGCATACCCTTCGCGGTGACGATTCACGACGTCTCGTTTCTCGCGCATCCGGAATGGTTCCGGCCGCGCGAGCGCTGGCGTCGCCGGATCCTGGCGAACCGAATGGCAGCCTCGGCGTCGCTGATCTTTACGGACTCGGAGTTTTCACGATCGGAAATCGCCTCGCTCCTGCACGTGGACGCAAACAGATTGAAGGTCATTCCACCGGGAGTAAGTCAAGTGCCCGGCACCGCGCACGCCGACGTTTCTCAGCCGCGCGATCCGCTCGTGCTCTTCGTGGGGACCCTCTTGAATCGCCGGAATTTGCCGGAGCTGATTGCTGCGTTCGCGAAAGCCGCGACCGCCACACCCGCGGCTCGCCTCGTCATCGTCGGGGCGGATCGAACGTGGCCGCCCCAGGATTTGAAGCAGGCGGCGGCTGCATACGACGTCGCCTCGCGGGTGGAAATCCGCAGCTACCTTTCGCACGAGCAGTTGCGCGACCACTACTCGCGCGCGTCGGTATTCGTGTTCCTTTCTGAGTACGAAGGGTTTGGCCTCACACCGCTTGAAGCGCTCGCTGCGGGAGCGCCCATCGTCGTACTGGACACGCCGATTGCGCGCGAAGTTTATGGTGACGCCGCAGAATTCGTCGGCGTCGGCGATATCGACAGCACGGCGAACGCCATCGCGAGATTTCTCGGGTCCCGCGCCGCCGCCCGCGATCAGCTCGCGCGAGCGCCGGCGGTATTGGCCCGCTACTCGTGGGATCGCGCCGCCGACGAGACGCTCCATCACCTCGAAGGGATCGGGCGGTGACGACGCTGACGATCGTCATCGTGAGCTACAACGCGTGCGCGCATCTCGAAAAATGTCTCGAGTCGCTCGCCGCCTCGCCCCCTTCAACACCTCACCAAATCATCGTCGTCGACAACGCATCACCGGATGCCAGCGTCGCAATCGTCCGTGGCCGCTGGCCTGCCGTGACGGTGATCGCGCAGCCGACCAACGTGGGCTTCGCAGCGGCCAATAACGCGGCCATTCGGTCGTCGGAAAGTGAACTCGTTCTTCTTCTCAACAACGACACGATCGTCCCTCCCGGCGCGATCGATGCACTGGTTGTGCGGCTGCTCGCTCGCCCTGACGTTGCCATCGCGGGCCCGAGGCTCGTTGACGGCAAGGGGCGGCCGGAGCTCTCCTTCGGAGGGATGATTTCCCCCTTCAATGAACTGCGACAGAAGCTGACGCTTGCTCTGTACCGTCGCGGTGTCGGAACCGTCTCACGATGGATTGAACGTGAAACCCGACGCGAACAACTGGTTGATTGGGTCAGCGGTGCGTGCCTGCTCGTGCGCCGCGCCGACGCTGAAGCAGCTGGACTGCTCGACGAGCGGTACTTCCTGTACACGGAGGACGTGGATTTTTGCGCCGCGATACGCGCGATGGGACGGCATGTGCTCTTTACGCCGGCTGCGCATGTCGTGCACCTTGGCGGCCAATCGCGCGCGACGATCCCCTCGGCGGTGAACCGGGCGTATCGGAGAAGCCAGCTGGCCTTCTACGAGAAACATCATCCCCACTGGGCGCCGGTGCTCCGGGCGTACCTCAGATTAAAGGGAGAATTCCCGAAGTAGAATCCAGTGTCCGCATCGCATGATTGGAACCGATCGCAAAACTCTGAGGCGCGCCACGGATAAAGTTTTCAGAATCGCCATCGATGCTCGCAAGATTCGGGACTACGGCATCGGCACGTATCTTCGGAATCTTCTCCGCCATTTATCGCGGCTGGACTCGGAGACCGAGTACGTTGTGTTCTGTTATGCCGTTGACAGTGGAAGCTTTGACGAGCTCGGCCGGAACTTTCGCACGATAACCGAGAAGGCGAAGCCCTACTCCGTGGGCGAGCAGGTCCGGATTCCGCTCGACCTGAGACGCGAAAAGATCGATTTGTTTCACGCGCCGCACTACGTGCTGCCGCCGTTGACGCCCTGTAAAGCGGTCGTCACCATTCACGATTGCATTCATCTCCGGTTCCCCCAGTACCTTCCCAACCGCCTGGGATACGCCTATGCGAGATCGGCAATGTGGATAGCGACGCACCGGGCCAATCGCGTACTCACGGTGTCGGACGCGTCGAAACGCGACATCCTGCACTATTTCCGGATTCCGGAACGGAAGATCGAGGTCATCCACAACGCCATCGATGACCGGCTTGGCGAAACACCGAGCCCGGAAGAGATCGAGCGCGTCCGTGAACGCTATCAGCTCAACGCACCCTACGTTCTCTATGCGGGCAACATCAAGCCGCACAAGAACCTCGAGCGGCTGATTGAAGCGTTCCACACGCTGCGCCAGGATCCGGATCTCGCGCACGTCAAGCTCCTTATCATCGGCGACGAGATTTCGAAGTACGCGACGCTGCGCCGAGCGGTTCATCGATACAAGCTGCACAAGTACGTAAGGTTTTTCGGCTTCGTCTCCGACAAGACGCTGGCTGTGCTCTATCGTCTCGCCCGAGTGTTCGTCTTTCCGTCCCTCTATGAAGGCTTCGGCTTTCCACCGCTGGAAGCGATGGCCAGCGGAACGCCCGTGATCACGTCGAACGTCTCGTCGCTGCCCGAGGTCGTCGGCGATGCGGCACTGCTCATCGACCCGCTGGATGCGAACGAAATTGCGCAGGCCATTCGCCGAGTGTTGATGGACTCCGATCTGCGAGAAGACTTGCGCGAACGTGGTCTTCGCCGAGTGAAGGAGTTCTCGTGGGAACGATCGGTGCGGCGGGTGCGAGAGATTTACGGAGAGGTGCTCTCCGAATGATCCTGCCGCGTCTCGCTGCTCGCTGCTCGCTGCTCGCAGGGCAAAGCGAATCTGTCGCCGTTAGCACTTCGCGGTTCGCCGTTCGTACTTGCACCACTGCAGGCATGGACTCGTGAGTCACGGGCAGAACGAGAAGCGAGGAGCGAACAGCGAGGAGCGACAACCGAAGGTCGCCATCGTCCACGACTGGCTCACCGGGATGCGCGGTGGCGAGAAGGTCCTCGAAGCGATCTGCGAGCTGTATCCCCAGGCCGACATCTACACGATCGTGCACGTCAGAGGCAGCGTCTCGGAACGCATCGAATCGCATCGGATCCGTTGCTCCGCCGTGCAGCGGTTCCCGAGGGCCGGACAGCTTTATCGTCAGTATCTGCCGCTCTTTCCGATGATCGTCGAAACGTTCGACCTTGACCGTTACGATTTGGTCATCAGCAGCAGCCACTGCGCCGCAAAGTCGGTTATTCGACGAGCATCGGCGACGCATATCTGTTACTGCCACTCCCCGATGCGATACGCCTGGGATCAATTCGACTGGTATTTCGGTCCGGCACAGGTCGGACAGGTCAAGAGCCAGCTGCTTCGTCCGGTCCTGGCACATCTGGCCCGGTGGGACGCCGCCACGGCGGGACGGGTGGACCGCTTTCTTGCGAACTCTCAATATGTTGCGGGCAGGATCTGCCGATACTATAATCGCGGATCGACTGTTGTGCATCCTCCCGTAGATACATCCTTCTATCGACCTTCGGCGCCCGCGCCAGCTCAGCTTCCCCAACCAGCGTTCCTCATCGTGTCCGCGCTCGTGCCCTATAAGCGGCTGGACGTGGCCATTGACGCCTGTCGTCGGGTAGGCGCGAAGCTCAAAATTGTAGGGCGAGGGCCCGAAGAGGCGCGGCTACGGGCTCTGGCGACAGCGGATGTCGACTTTCTCGGCTGGCGTACCAACGAAGAAATTCGAGATCTGTATCGCGAAGCGACCGCCGTCCTGCTCCCGGGAACCGAAGACTTCGGGATGGTCCCGGTCGAAGCCCAGGCCTGCGGCACGCCCGTCGTTGCCCTCGCGGATGGGGGGGCCTGCGAGACCGTCCAGGACCAGGTCACGGGCGTTCTCGTTCGCGACGACTCGATCGCCGCCTTCGCCGAGGGGCTCGATCGCGTGCAATCGCTGAAGCGCGATCCCGAGGAGTTCCATAGGCACGCCGAGCGTTTTTCGCGCGTGCACTTCATGACCAATTTCCAGCAGGCCGTCGCGGAAGCCGTGGCAGAACGGGAGCGTCCGCGATGATGCGGCGGTATAACCGCCTGCTCGTCCTCTTCTTCGTCATCAGCGACGCTTTAATCAGCGGATCATCGTTCGCGCTCGCTTACATGCTGCGGTTCCATTGGCTGGCCGACATCATCCCGGTCACCAAGGGCCTTCCGCAGTTCGAGTACTACGGCAAGCTCCTGCCCTTCGTCATGGCCATCCTGCCGGTTGCGTTTCATGTGCAGGGTGTCTATCACCTCCGCCGCGGCCGCTCCCGCGTTGACGATTTCTTTGCGGTCTTCGTCGGCAGCATCCTCGCCGTGGTTTTCGGCGTTGGCGGCACGCTGTACTACAACACCTACTATGTGCCCGACGCGCTGAAAGACCTCGGTGTCTACGAAGTGTCGCAACTCGTCTGGGCGTTCTACCTCGTGATCAACATCGTGCTTGCCTACGCATCGCGCGAATTTGTGCGCGAGGCACTGGAGCGTCGGTGGAAAGCGGGCATCGGCCTCAAGCGCGTGTTGATCGTCGGAGCCAGCGATCTCGGGAAGCTGGTTGCTGACAAGGTGCTGGAACATCGTGAGCTTGGGTTCAAGATCATCGGGTTTTTGGACGACAAGGCCGCCGGCGATCACATCGGGTATCGTGGGCTCCCGCTTCTTGGGACCTTGTGCGAGGCGGACGAGATCATCCGGCAGGAAAACATCGATCACGTGTACGTCGCGCTCCCGCTCGAAGAACACGTAAAAATGCTGGGGATCGTCGAAGCCACGAACCGCGAAGCGGTCGAAGTGCACGTCGTCCCGGACCTGCTCCAGTTCATCGCGCTGCGCGCGCGCCTGGAAAACCTCGACGGCGTTCCGATCATCAGTCTCAACGACGTTCCGCTGAGGGGTTTCAACAGCGTTCTAAAACGCGGGATTGATGTCGTCATCTCCTCGTGCGCGCTGGCGGGGCTGTCGGTGCCGTTCGCGATTATCGCGGCACTCATCAAGCAGACCTCCGAAGGCCCGGTGTTCTACAAACAGGAACGCATGGGTCTCGATGGCAAGGCCTTTCAGGTCTACAAGTTCAGATCCATGTATCCGGGAGCCGAAGATGAAACCGGCCCGGTCTGGGCGCGTGACGAAGACCCGCGGTGTACGCGGGTGGGCCAATGGCTTCGCCGAATGGATCTGGACGAACTGCCGCAATTCTGGAACGTGCTTCGCGGCGATATGTCGATTGTCGGTCCACGACCGGAACGTCCGTATTTCGTCGAGCAATTCAAGCACCGCATTCCCCAGTACATGTTGCGCCACAAGGTGAAGGCCGGAATCACTGGCTGGGCGCAGGTCAACGGCTGGCGCGGCAACACCTCGCTCGAAAAGCGCATCGAGTACGACTTGTATTACATCGAGAACTGGTCTGTCGCGCTCGACATCAAGATCATGTGCCTGACGGTGTTGCGCGGGCTGCAGAAGCACGCATACTGAGACACTGAAAGTGCTGATGGTTGATTTTTGATTGCTGAATTGGCGCGGTCTGACGACCGCGCTGAATGCTCATGAAATCCACAATCAACAATCTCGATCAACAATCCACAATCTTAACAATCAGCAATCACCAATCAGCAGTCGACAATTTCAGAACTCACCTATGCGTATTGTCATTACCGGCGCCGCCGGCTTCATCGGTTCTCACTTGTCAGAAACGCTTCTCGATCGCGGCCATTCGGTCATCGGCATCGACAACCTTCTGACGGGCGACACGGCAAACATCGCGCACCTGTTCGGGCGCGATTTCTTTTTCGTGAAGCATGACGTCACCAACTACATCCACATCGAAGGTCCAGTCGACGCGGTGCTGCATTGGGCGAGCCCGGCAAGTCCGATCGATTACCTCGAGCTGCCGATCCCGACGCTGAAGGTTGGCGCGCTTGGGACCCACAAGGCGCTCGGACTGGCAAAAGCCAAGAATGCGCGGTTCGTGCTGGCGTCGACCTCAGAGGTCTACGGCGATCCGCTGGAGCATCCGCAGAAGGAGACGTACTGGGGGAACGTGAACCCGATTGGCCCGCGTGGCGTCTACGACGAGGCCAAGCGGTTTGCCGAAGCGATGACAACTGCGTATCACCGCTTTCATGGCGTCGACGCGAAAATCGTTCGCATCTTCAACACCTATGGCCCGCGCATGCGGCTGCGGGACGGCCGGGCGGTGCCGGCGTTCATGAGTCAGGCGCTGACGGGAGAGGATGTCACGATCTTCGGGAGCGGCAACCAGACCCGCAGCTTCTGCTACGTCAGCGATCTGGTCGACGGGATCATTCGCCTGATGCAATCCAACGTGAACGATCCCGTCAACATTGGGAACCCGCACGAGATGACGATCGAAGAGATCGCCCGGACGATCATCAAGCTGACCGGTTCCAAGAGCAAGATCGTCTATCGTCCTCTGCCGGAAGACGATCCGAAAGTCCGTCAGCCGGATATCACCCGGGCGCGTACGCTTCTCGGGTGGGAGCCAAAGGTGCCCTTGGAAGAGGGTCTGACTCGCACCCTCGAGTATTTCCGGACCAAGGTCTAGGGGTCAGACCGGGGTCAAACCGGGGTCAGACGTGTGGTTTGACCCCGGTTTGACCCCCGCCTGACCTCGGTCGGTCTTGGCTCGGAGGCGCTTCGTACCGCGCTCGATTTTGCCCGCCAGTTCGCGCTCTGCCTTCAACGCGCGCAGGGTCGTCTGAGATTCTTGCACCAGCTCGGTCAGGCGCGTGAAGTCGGCCATCGCCTGCTCCATGATCGTCTTGTGCTCGCCAAGGGTGTCCATGTTGAGGCGCACGTCTTCGAGCATGTTGACAATGACGTTCGTCTTCACCTGCACTTCGTCGACGACTTTTCGACGCCCGTCGATCGCCGCGATCCGCGTTTCTGTCTCCGCGATCGTGGCCAGGAGGCCGTCCAGCTTATCGCGCAGTGTCACCATCTCTGCCCGATGCGCAGCGACATGCTCGAGATCCGCCTTGCTTCGCGCGCTGATCTCGTGAATGCCCTCGACTTCGCGTCGAACCGTCTGTACGAGTGTTTCGCGGTCGGCGACGCGTTGCAGGGTGCCTTCGATTTCGTTTGCCATCTCGCCCAAATCGACGAGCTGTGTCTCGAACGCGCTAATCCGCTTTTCCGCGAAGGCGAGCTGTGAACCTCGTTTGTCGAGATCTCTGGCCGCAGCTTCCAGCCGCTTCAGTTGGCCGTCAACCGCATCCAGTTGCGTCGCGACGTCGTTCTGGCGCGCCTGAACGCCGCCAAGCTCGTCGATCAGCTC
>Ga0111538_10008399_pt1 | contig 13859 bp, 8 predicted proteins | sample SoiMethybrSBSTD1_FD_79669 | JGI IMG/M metagenome (GOLD analysis project Ga0111538, IMG submission 79669) | Bulk soil microbial communities from a Populus tree surrounding site in Tennessee, USA - Soil MetaG P. TD hybrid SBSTD1 (version 2)... | ecosystem: Environmental > Terrestrial > Soil > Tree...
ACAAGGCGATGGCTCTCGCGTAAACAGTGCGCGAGTCTAGCCCGTTGACCAGCATGAAAACAATAACTGTTCTCGCGGCAGTATTCGCCGCGTGCCTGCCTTCCGTGTATGCGGCGCCTCTTACCGAAAGCACCGTCACCGAGATCATCAAAGAAGTGAACGTGCTTGCCCCCGGCACCGCGGCGCCTTCTGCGGCGAAGCTCGATGCGCTGGTCAAGGCGCCCGAGCGGGTGCGGACTGGCGCCGAATCGCGCACCGAACTCACCGCGTCGGACCGCACCATCACGCGCATCGGCGCGAACACCGTCTTCTCGTTTGAAACGAGCGGCCGCGTCATCAACCTCGAGCGCGGCAGCATTTTGCTTCACTCGCCCAAAGGCGCGGGCGGCGGGACAATCAAGTCCGGCGGCGCGTCCGCGGCTATCCTCGGCACGACGCTCATTGTCGCTGCGACCGAGAACGGCGGGTTCAAAGTGATCGTCCTCGAAGGAAGCGCGCGGATAACGTTGCCCAACGGAAGAACGTCGAACCTGGACGAGGGCCAGATGGTATTTGTGCTGCCGGCGGGCGGGGGTTTCAGTCCGGTGCTGAACGTCAACCTCGGTCGACTGGTCGCAGGCTCGCTCCTCGTGAAAGGCTTTTCGCGCCAACTCCCTTCCGTCGAACGCATTAACACTGCGGTCAAGAAACAGAGCGCGCAAATTGAAAAGGGCCGCGCGGTGGACACGGGGATTTCGGCGGAGCAATTCGCGGCGGCATCCTCCGCAACGGCGGTCGCAAATGGCCTCAACGCGATCGATCACAATTCGTACAAGACGGGCGTTCATCCTGCGCTGACACCTGAGCAAATACGTCAACTTCTTGTCCCGGATCCGACCGGACAACTCAAAGTCAGTGGCGGTCCGGGCGGGCTTGGAGTCGTTCCGATAAAGATAGAGCGCCGCGTGTCGCAGCCGCAGCCGCAGCCGGGGCGGCCGTGAGCCAGGCCGTATTTCAGAGAGCACCCTAAACATGAGAAAACTAAAATTGATTCTTCCAGGCGCATGCCTGGTGTTAACGATTTGCACTGTCGCGGCACAAACTCCAGGGGCCATTCGGCAAGTGGAGTCCGACCAGCAGCGCCGGCAGTTGGAACGCGCCGCGCGCGAAATCCAACCAGGCGAGACGGCGCCGGAATTGTATCCGGGCGAGGTCACCGATATCGGCCCGCAGTCCATCATCAAATACAAACCGCGCAAGAGCTACGTCGAAGCGATGGTGGACGGGCAGTATTTCTATACGGACAACATGTTCCTGAATGAGGAGGACAAACAGGAGGCGGATGTCTTCGTCGGCACGGCGCAAATTGCGCTGGCTCCTACGGCTTACGATCTGGGCCCGGGCAAACTGGCGCCGCGCATCGGTTACCGCCATCAGTGGTACATGTTCGGCCTGCTGAACGATGACACCGTCCAGGTTTTCGATTTCGAAACGCTCAGCGTTCGGGAGGTCGAACTGAGAAAATTCGACTTCAACGCGCAGACGCTGTTTACCGACGGACGGTGGACAATGGGCAATTGGGGGGTTGATCTGGGATTCGAATACACGCGGTTGATGGAGTCAGATGACTACGATCAGTTTTATCAGGAGTACGTGCCGCGCTGGGGCGTGCAGCGCGTTTTCCCGCTCTACGAATCAGGCGCGCTTTCACTGGGCTACGCGGGCGACTATCGCTTCGCGGACACGGACATGCCTCCGCCGCAGTTCAACGAAGACTTCAACAGCCGCACCGATCACAGCCTGAACATTGCCTTCACGCAATCGCTCTGCAAACACGCCGTGGTGCAACCGTATTATCGGTTCAAGTACACCAGGTTCACCGAAGGCGATGAACGCGACGATTACCTGCACTCCTTCGGCGTGGCGGTGCACTGCTTCTTCACCCAGCAGGTCGGTCTGCGAGCCTTTGCCGGCTACGACATGCTCGAAACGAGCAACCCCAACATTCCGGACTACCGGCGCCTCGACGCCGGCGGCGGGCTGAATTTGACCTTTAGATTCTGATTTGGAGCGCAAGCGCAGGATTAGGCGAGGCTTTTAAAACCTCAGCGGATCGTTCCTCAACGAGGAGCAAATTCGGTCAAGCACTTTTTTCATCAAAAAATGTCCGCTGGTGTCCTCTCGTGTCCTCTCGTGTCCGCTCCTGTCACATTCATATTGGCCGCAACGCGGTTGCCGCAAAAACCCATGATACAATCCGCACATGAGGAAGAACTATGCCTCTGTCTCGGCGTATCGCGGGCTTCCGGCGGCACCGTGGAGCGTCCGCCCATTTAGGCTCCCGGTCCTTCGCTTAACCCTCCGTACCAACCCGGAGAAAACCGGAATTTTCCGGAATTCCGATTCCGATTTCCGGAACAGGCGAACGGTACAAAATCGGCGAACTCGCCGATTTCCGACCGATGCGACCACGCTGTACCAAGCACTTACAACAAATCAAAATCGGCATTCGCCGATTTCGCCGATTCGTGCTTTCGTCATTCTTTCGTCATTTCTGGATTCGTCATTTGTCATTCGACCCTCACCCGGCAGCCCGCCCTTGTCACTTAGCCATCCTCCGCTACCTTCCATGAAACGTGGATCCCGTCGCATTCAAAATCGGTCCGCTAACCATCCACTGGTATGGTGTGCTGGTCGCCCTTGGCTTTCTTATTGGCCTGTGGATGGCGGGGCGCCGCGCGCTGCGGGAAGGGATTTCGCCGGAGAAGATCATGGACATTGGCCCGTGGCTGATTGTGGGCACGATCATTGGCGCGCGGACGTTGCACGTCATTTCCTACTGGGACGCCGAATTCGCCGGCAAGCCATGGACGGAGGTCTTTATGGTCCACAAAGGCGGTCTCGTTTACTACGGTGGCCTTATTGGCGCGACGCTCGCGGGGATCGTCTATCTTGTCTGGAAAAAACTCCCAATGTGGAAATTCGGCGACGTGCTCGCCCCCAGCATTCCGGTCGGCTACGTGCTTGGCCGCATTGGCTGCCTGATGAATGGCTGTTGCTACGGCAAGCCCTGCGACCTTCCGTGGGCTATTCGATTCCCGAAGGAACACGAGGGCACCGGTGGAGTCCCCGTACACCCGACGCAGCTTTACGACGCGTTGCTCAGCCTCGGCCTGTGGCTGTTCCTGGAATGGCTGTTCCGGCGCAAGCGCTTCGACGGCCAGGTCTTCGCGGCCTACCTGATTGGGTACGCGGTGCTGCGGTCGATCGTCGAAGTTTTCCGCGGCGATTATTCCCGGCATTACCTCGGCGGCTGGGCCACGCCCGCGCACCTCGTCAGCATGGCCATCTTTGCCGTTGGCCTCATTCTGCTCTGGCGCCTGCCCAAAGCGCCCTCGCAACCCGTCCGGCCCGCCCAATCGTCCGCGCCGTGAACCTCGACGCTGCCGTGGCGAAGTCGGTGGTCGTGCTCACTGGGCCAACGGCGTCGAGCAAGTCCGAGGTGGCGCTACTTCTTGCCGAGCAACTGCGCGGTGAAATCGTCTCCGTCGATTCCATGCAGGTTTACCGCGGCATGGACATCGGCACCGCCAAACCGTCCATGGCCGAGCGGGCGAAAACTCCACATCACCTCATTGACGTCGTCGACGTCACACAGTCTTTCGACGCCGCGCAATTTGCCAGCGCGGCGCGAGCGGCTATTGACGAAATTCAAGCGCGGGGAAACAGGGCGATCCTTTGTGGCGGCACCGGCCTGTACGTCAACGCGCTTTTCAGCGGCGTCGGCACGGCGCCCGCAGCCGACCCGAAACTGCGCCGCACTCTGGAGCAGACACCGGCGAAAGAGCTGCTCCGCGAACTCGCCGAACGTGATCCCGTGACCTACGCAAAGATTGACCACAAGAATCCCCGGCGCGTCATTCGTGCCGTGGAGGTGATCCGTCAAACAGGCGGGCCCTTTTCAGAGCATAAATCGAACTGGGAGTTACGCTCAGTGACGCCGCACGCCTTTGCCTTGCGGCGCGCCCCCGCGGATCTGCACAGGCGGATCAGTGACCGTGTCGACGCAATGTTCGCGCGCGGCCTCGTAGAGGAAACGCGGCGGTTGCTCGAACATGGCCTCGCGAACAATCGCACCGCCATGCAGGCCCTGGGCTATCGGCAGGTAGTTGAGCATCTGCGGGGCGAGCGAACGCTCGACGAAACCATCGAATTGATCAAGCTGCGCACACGTCAATTTGCCAAACGGCAATTGACCTGGTTTCGCAACCAGCTTCAGCCAACGTGGATCGATGTCGCACCCGCCGAAACCGCTATGGAAATCGCCGCAAGCATCCGGCGCTTGATGCGCGATGGGTAGGCTTGCGCCGTCCAAGGGATTTCAGTCTATTATGAGCAATCTCATTATGCAGCGATTAGCAATTCTGCTTTGTGCCCTCTTCGTGGCCGCGGGCGGCGGCCCGGCGGCAGCTCAACTCAAAGCCCCATTCCAATTCCAAAACGGGGACCGTGTCGTACTCATCGGTGACACGTTCATCGAACGAGAGCAGTCCTACGGTTACATCGAATACACATTGACCACGCAGTATCCCGAACTCGACGTCACGTTTCGCAACCTGGGTTGGAGCGCCGACACGCCCCTGGGAGTTTCCCGCGCCGGCTTCGATCCGCCGGAGAAGGGCTTCGACCGCGTCAAAGAACAGACCGCCGCATTCAAGCCGACCGTGGCTTTCCTGTTCTACGGCATGGCCGCGTCTTTCGACAGCCAGGAGGGCTTGCCGAAGTTTGTCTCAGAGATGAAGCAATTGATGAGCGCGATCACGAATTCCTCGGGTCGCGCCGTGCGCTTCGTCATTGTCAGCCCGATCAAGCACGAGAAGCTTCCCCCTCCGCTGCCCGACCCCGCGAAGCATAACGAACAGCTTGCGGCCTATACCGCGGCGTTGGAGAAGCTGGCGAAGGAACAGAATGCCGAGTTCATCAATCTCTTCCGAACCCTGGATAACGCGATGGTGGCGCCCCCGCACGAACCGCTCACGGATAACGGGATTCACTTGACCGATTACGGCTACCGCAGGGCGGCAGAAATGGTGGCCACGGGTCTGGGATGGAGGTCCTCGGCGTGGCGGTTCGGAATCCAATCAGACGGGAGTCTGCGCCCCGGCGGCTACGGAACGCAGGTAACCGAACACAACAAAACGGAGGAGCGCGCCAAAGCCGTTACTCAAAACGAGCGGCTCGACGTGCCACCGTGGCGGCCCGGCGAAACGCCGAAATCGACCAGGACGCCCGTAAACCGCATTCAGATTCTTGGCATTAAACCCGGCAACTACGACTTCAAAGTCGACGGTCAAGTTGTCCGAGTCATCACTGACAAAGACCTCGTCCCTGGATGGGTCGTCGACGAAGGCCCGCAATTCGAACAGGCCGAGTTGTTGCGTCAAACGATCCTTAAAAAGAACGAGTTGTTCTTCCACCGCTGGCGTCCGCAGAACAACACTTACTTGTTTCTCTTCCGCAAACACGAGCAGGGACAAAATGCGAAAGAGATTCCCGAATTCGATCCGCTGGTCGAGAGGGAAGAACAGAAAATTTCGATCCTTCGCCGGCCAAGCAAACACACTCTGGAGTGGGTTTATTCGGCGAACCAGTCTCCCGAAGCGACCAATCGCGCGCCTGCAAAATTAAAAACGGCGCCTCCGCTCGCTGTCACCGACCACCCACAAACACCGTTTCGCCCCCAACCGCTGCCGGTGTTCCAGACCGATCCGAATATTGAAATCGCGTTGTGGGCCGAGAACCCGCTGCTCGCCAAGCCGATCCAGATGAACTTCGATCCGCAGGGCCGGCTCTGGGTCGCGAGTTCGTCGGTTTATCCGCAGATTTCGCCCGGCCAGGAAGCCGACGACAAGATTCTCATCCTCGAAGACACGAACCGAGACAACAAAGCCGACAAGACCACCGTCTTTGCCGAAGACTTGCTTATCCCCAGCACAGTCGAACCAGGCGACGGCGGCGTGTACGTCGGCCAGAGCACGGAGTTGCTGCACTTCAAGGACACCGACGGCGATGGCATGGCTGACAAGAAGCGCGTCGTCCTTTCCGGTTTCGGCACCGAAGATACGCATCACACTTTGCACACCTTGCGCTGGGGTTTCGACGGGCAGCTCTACATGAATCAGTCGATCTACATTCATAGCCACATCGAGACGCCCCATGGCGTCGTGCGCCTGAACAGCGGCGGCATTTTCAATTTCCGGCCGCAAACGATGGAGCTGGATGTGTTCATGAAAGGGTTGGTCAACGGCTGGGGGCACCACTACGACCAGTTTGGCCAGTCGTTCGCGACCGACGGCGCGGGCAGCGGCGGCATCAACTATGTGGTCCCCGGCGCGATGTATGTTACCTACGCGGGCGCGCGGCGCATCCTTGGCAGCGTCAGCCCCGGCAGTTACCCGAAATTCTGCAGCCTTGAAACTCTTTACTCGAAGCACTTCCCGGATGACTGGCAGGGCAACATGATCACGTGCGACTTCCGCGCCAATCGAGTCGTGCGCTTTGCCATCGAGGAGCAAGGCTCGGCCTACACGACCAAAGAAATGCCGCTGTTTATCCGCACAACGAACGTGACCTTCCGCCCGATTGACGTGAAGCTTGGGCCCGACGGCGCGCTCTACATCGCGGATTGGTCCAACCCCATTATCCAACACGGCGAGGTAGACTTCCGAGACCCGCGCCGCGATCGCGTCCATGGCCGCATTTGGCGAGTCGCCAGGAAGGACGGCAAGGCTCTCCAACCGCCAAAATTTCTCGAAGCGCGCAACTCCGAACTGCTCGACACGCTGCTTTCGCCCAATGGTTACGAAAAGCAACAGGCACGGCGTGTTCTGGCCGAGCGCGGAACGAATATTCTCGAAGATCTTCGGGCGTGGACGGCCGCGCGCAGCGCCGATCTTCCGCGTCTGGCGGGCCTCTGGATGTACCAGGCGCTTGATGTGGTCCAGCCTGAGCTCTTGAACCAGTTACTCGCCAGCGACGACGCGCGGATTCGCGCCGCAGCCACGCGCTTGCTTGGCTACTGGGTGAAGCGCGTCAGCAACCCGCTCGAGCTCCTCGCGCTGCGGATCAAGGATAATCATCCTCGAGTGCGGCTCGAAGCGGCCCGCGCGTTGAGCCGCATTCCGGAAGCCCGTTCTGCCGAGTTGGTTTTGTCCGCGGTCGATATGCCGGTGGACACGCACCTCGATTATGCACTCTGGCTCAGCATCAACGATCTCGCGAAACCGTGGATCGCGGCGATCGAGGCCGGCGAATGGAAACCCGAAGGCCGTCAAAAACAACTTGAGTTTGGGTTGAAAGCCATCGAGCCGGAACTGGCCACCCGCGGGCTCGCCAAAGTCATCACGACGATTCCAAAGGATGGCCCCGGCGGCATCATCGAACTGATCGGCCAGGCCGGAAGCCCGAAGCAGCTACGACAGTTGTTCGATCAACTCGTCGCGAAAGGATTCACCGAGGATGCCGCGGCGCGCGCGCTCGGCGCGCTGGCCGAAGCCGCGCGTCTCCGGAACGCCCGCCCGGAGGGCGACCTGGAAAGCGTTTTGGCGTTCATCGAAAGCGCCAATGAAAAAATCCGCGCTGGAGCGATCCGAGTCGCGGGCGTTTGGAAGATGAAGGCAGCGACCCCGACGCTGCTCAAGATCGCCGGCGACAACACCGGTTCACCCACCGTGCGGCAGGCCGCTTTCGACGGCTTGCGCGAAATCGGCAACAGCGACGCGATCTCCGGGCTGCGCAAACTCGCTGAGAAAGACAAGCCACTCGCGCTCCGACAGCAGGCGACCGTGGCGCTGGCGACCACAAGCATGGCCGGTTCGATGCTACAGATTCTGGCCGTACTCAAAGACGTTAGTCACGAGGACGAGGCGCTGGCACTCTGGCGTGCTTTGCTCAACGTGAAGAACGCGCCCGCGGCGCTCACGCGTGGGCTCGCCAGGGAAAGTCTCCCGGAAACCGTCGCCAAAGCCGGCGTGCGCGTCGCGCGCGAAGGCGGGCGCAACGAACCTGATCTCGTGCTCGCGTTGAACCGCGCCGGCGGCCTCACCTCCGACGTGAATATTACGGACGAAGAGATTCACGCCATTGCTTACAACGTAACGCGTGGTGATCCAGTCCGGGGCGAAGCGATCTACCGCCGCAAGGAACTCGGTTGCATCACCTGCCACGCCATCGGGGGCGCCGGCGGCAAGGTCGGGCCCGACATGACCAGCCTTGGGGCAAGCACAGTCACTGACTACGTCGTGGAAGCAGTCCTCGCTCCCAACAAAAAAGTCAAAGAGGGTTATCACTCGATCCAGCTCACCACCAAAGATGGACAAGACCTCAGCGGTATTCTCCTGCGCGAAACCAATGAGGAAATCATTCTGCGCGACGCGACCAACAAGGAAGTCTCCGTGCCGAAGAAGAATGTCGATTCGCGCAAAATCGGCGGCTCGCTCATGCCCGCGGGGCTGGTCGATATTCTAAATCCGAACGAGCGCATCGACCTCTTCCGCTTTCTCATTGAACTCGGCAAGCCGGGCCCCTTCGACGCTTCAAAAGGGAACGTCGCCCGCGCGTGGCGCATCAACACCACGAGCACCGGGACCAACGATCCCGAAATCCTGCAGAGCGACGTGAAGGCCTGGGACGTGATGTACACGACGGTGCGCGGCGCCCTTCCCAAAGAGGAACTCAAGACGGAGCAGGGCGAGAAGCGCCTGCCGCTCTTCGCCGCGGCGCGTTTTCAAACCGCAAAGAGCGGCCCGGTAAAACTCAAACTCGAAGGCGTTGGATCGCCCAAAGCCTGGATCGACGGCAAACCGGTTGGCGGAAATTCCGAAGTCGTCGCCGACCTCCCGGCCGGCACGCACACTTTCGTGGTGAAAGTCAACGTGAGTGACGTCAACAACTACGTGCGGCTCGAGTCCGCGGACGTCTCGTTTCTCGTTGAGTAGCGAAACGTCACCAGTCCGGGTGACGCAGTTTCATTTCGGCGGCCAGGTTGGGCAAGTACATCGGCGCTGAGCCCATGAGCACCGCCGCCGCGCCCGCGTCGAAGAACCGTTGCACGTCCTCGTCCGACGAGACGCCCCCAACGCCAACCAAAGCCAGCTTAAAATTTTGCTCGCTGATAATTTCCGCCGCCCGCCTCAAAGTTTCGACGGAGTTCCCGTGAATCCCGCGACCGACCACGCCGGCGGTCGTGAACTGGTCACCGAAGACTGGCCGCTCGTTGCGCTGCAAAACCGGGCGGCTCGGCGCATTCGCCATCGTGATGCCGTCGGCGATCCCATTCACGAATTTCAGGAACATCCGCAGCTTGCTCGCGTCGCCAAACTGCCCGGCCTTGAGCAGCAACGGCTTCTTCCCGATTCGCTCGCGGATCGCCGCCGCAATCGTGCGGCTCATCTGCGCGTCCATGTAAATACTGCCTTCCTTCGCGCACACATTCGGGCACGACAGATTTGCTTCGATCACGTCGGCGTCGGACTCCGCAGCCCACGCGGCGCATTGCGCGAAGTCATCCGCGACCTGGCGCGCGGCGGCGTTCTCGGGCGACGTAGCGACGACAGAAACAATCAACACCTTTCCAGACGGCAGGGCGGCTTTGGCGCGGCGCACGTCCTCGCGCCAGGTCTGCGGGGCCATCGAAGGCATGCCGAAGCAAACCGCCGAACTGATTTGCGCAGGGTTGGTTGGAATACGGTCGGTCGCGTAAACCGGACCCTTGCCGCTCTCGTCCTGGACAAAGACCCAGTTCGGAGGGTCGTAGCACGCACGATAGGAGGACCGCACCGTTTTGTAAGTCAGAATGTCGAAGCCTCGCTGCGCGTACCCAAGAACCCATTTGCTGTTTAAGAGTAGTCCGGCGCTGATGCCCAGCCGGCTGCGGACCTCCAAGCCGAGAAAATCTTTCATCGGACCCGGGGGCACGGGGATCGGCTGGGTCGCAAATGACGGGCCGCGGTCGTAATTGTACTGGTACGTTTGGTTGATGTCGTACGTTTGGACCATGGTCAGGCAAATCAACGGACGATTTTCAGGGCGATATCTTCACTGAACTGCGGCGAAGTCAGTCGCAACGTTCCACCCGGATGTTGAAGGCGTTGCGCGGCATCGATCTTCCCAGAGCGAGTGTCCAGCCATCCCAAGCGATAACGCCCACTCGGGAGGTCCAGCTGGACCGGCGTTGATACTTGCTCGATCTGCTTCGGGTCCTGGGAAATGTAGATCGCGTACGCCTTGCCTGCTTCCACGAGCGAGCGCGCCGACAAACCCGCCGACAAGTCGGTGACCAGGTTGGTTTCAGGCCGCATGCGCACAAAATCGAAAGCATGGATGAAGTCTTTGAGGATCCCCATTTCACGGCGGAAACCGGGGTTGCCGCCGCCGGGTTGCTTTGCGGGATAGGTAAACGTGCCGTCCTCGTGACCGACGGTGAAGGAGTAATCCAGGTTGTTGTAAAGGGCGCCGCCCGCGAGAATGAACTCCCAACCCTCGCGGCGATAAGGAAAGTTGTTAGTGCCCACGAATCCAGTCTCGTTGTCGCCGATGACTTTTTTGAGGTCGTAGTTCATACCGACCGGGTCCGGCGGCGAAGCGTAGTGGAAATTGAAAATCGAGATCTGCGGATGAGGCCGCTGAATCAGCGCCTTTTTGTTCGCGATGTTTTGCGAAATCAGGTGGCGAAAGCGGAAGGAGCGCTGCGTTTCGGTGATCACGTCGGCGATCCGGTGCTGCCATTGCGTGGTCACGCCGCCGAAGTAAGGTTCGTTGCAAATCTCGTAGTAGACGTTGTCGAAGTTGCGCAGTTCCGTGACGATCTTACGTGTCATCGCTTCATGGTAGGCGAGCAGTCCACCGTGCTTGTCGAGGGTATAGACGTTGGTGCGCGCAACCCTGGCGATGCCGTTGACGTTGTTGGCTGGATTTTGCGGGCTGATTTTCCACTGGTCCTCTTCGTAGAAAGGGCAGAAGAGATTGACCTCGACGATGACCCCGCGCTTCTCGGCGTATGCGACGAAATCGCGCAAGCGCTTGAAGTAAGCGTCATCCCATTTTTCCAGATCGAACTTGTTGCCGCCGTTGGCGTAGCCGGGGGTGATGCTGCGCGCCCACGGGCAGATAAACCGACCCGGCAGCGGCGCCAGCGTGTTGCTCGCAATGTTGAAGGCGCCGACCGGTTCCACGTACGAGCCAACGAAGGTGCGCGTCAGGTTCAGCCGGTCGCGAGAGAGAGTGTCCAGATACTTCTCGTAATCGAAATCCTGGTTGAGCACGGCGCCATAGTGCTCGGCCGAAGTGACCAGCACTGTCGGCTTGCCGTGATAGAGAAAGTAGTGGGGATTGTCAGGATGCAGCGCCAGCGGGCTGCTCGCGCCAAACATCGCACTCACCGACCACGCCCAGCAGACAACCCATAGCAACGCGTCTCGCATAGAACGGCGCAGAGCATGGGTGTGGGGCCATGGCGCGTCAATTCGTTTGCGGCGGACGGGCCGCGCCAGTAAAAGGAGCGCGTGAAAAACAGGCCTGTTGCCGCCGCCACAGAGTTCGTGTCCCCCGGCCTTCGTAAATATCTTTACTTTACCGCGGCGGTCACGGGCGCCGCGATCATGATCGTGGAGATTCTGGGCGCGAAGATGCTGGCGCCGTACGTGGGCACGTCGCATTTCGTGTGGACGGCTCAGATCGGGGTGACTCTCGTTGCGTTGGCCTGCGGTTATTACCTGGGCGGGCGAATCGTGGACCGGTCGCCCGATTTGACGAGGCTGTACTGGGCGATTCTCTGGGCGGCGGTTTACCTGTGCTTTGCCGTGCTGGTGATCGAGCCTGTCGCGTACTGGTGCCTACAGTTTCGATTGGCAAGGGGTTCGCTTTTGGCTTCCGCGTTTCTGTTCCTTGTTCCCCTCGCGTTGCTCGCCATGGCCGGGCCGTTCATTGTTCGGGTGCTCAGCGCATCGGTCGCCGGCGTTGGCGGCAACATGGGGCGGTTGACCGCGATCAGCACGCTCGGGAGTGTCGTGGGAACGGCGCTCATCGGTTACGTGCTGATCCCCCTCGCTCCGAATTCCATTACGATGTACGGCACGGCGGCGGCGCTCATCCTGGTCGCGCTTGGATATTTCGGGCTACACCGGAGAACGGTGAGTGCTCCCGTGACCGTCGCAGTCGTCGCGATTCTGCTCGCCGCGTTCGGCATATCGCGCGAATCAGGATCACGCTTTTCGCGCGTCGACGAACTAGCCCGGCGCAACTCCGAATTTGGGCTGCTTCAGGTTATCCAGGACAAAACGAGCTCTCGCCGTTATTACCTGAATGATTACCTCACGCAAAACACTTACGACACACGGGAGAAGAAGAGTACGTCAATGTTCACGTACATGCTCTATGGGCTGGCGAACGCTTATACCCCGGGCATCTCCAACGTCCTCTGCATCGGGCTCGGGGTTGGTATCGTGCCGATGGAGTACGTGCGCGACGGCGCGAAGGTCGATGTCGTCGAAATCAATCCGGCGGTGGTGCCCCTGGCGACGAAATATTTCGATCTCGAACCCGCGAAGCTGAACATCACTTATGGAGACGGCCGGCATTTTCTGAATGAGTGCAATCGCAAGTACGACACGATCTCGCTCGATGCCTTTCTGGGCGATTCCTCGCCGTCGCACTTAATGTCGCGCGAAGCGTTCGCATCCATGAAACGGGTGCTGCATCCGCACGGGACACTTGTGATCAACACGTTTGCCGATCTCAATCGCGGTCATGATTTTTTTGCGGCGTCGCTCTCGAAGACTTTGGGCAGCGTGTTTCGCAGCGTGCGTATACACGCCGGGAGGGGTGGCAACACGATGTTCGTGGCGTCGGACCGGGCTGATCTCGCGCCCGTGCGGGAGTTCGACTTCAGCCGCGTGCACGCCTCAACGGCCTGGAGCGTTCAAGAGGCTTTCGCCGGGCTTCGCGAAACCGATCCAGCGCACGGGATCGTCCTGACGGACGACTTCAATCCCGTCGAGTTTTACGACGCGAAGAACCGCGAGGAATTGCGGAAGAACCTCGTCGTGCAAGTTCGAGATCTGTGAAGGCCGGTGGCATTATTTCGACTGACGATCGGGCTTGCGCATTTTGAGGGAGGAAAGCCGCGGCGGAATGGGGATGTGGCTGGCCTTCTCGCGGACGAATTCTTTGAGTTGCTTCCACTCCTTGTAGCCGACGCGTTGCGCCAGCGCTTCCAGGGCGATGCGCCCTTCGTTGATCCAGTGCTCCAGCTCGTCGGCGGTGTACGGGCCGTAGATTTTGCGGTCGGCGCCGACGATTTTGAAGACAGCCGCGGGATCGAAGCGCATGCCGGAGGGATCACCATGGCTGGCGATGACGGGTTCGGGCGCTTCAGGTTCTGAAGGGACAACGGCAGAAACGCGGACTGGTTCGGGACGGTTGGGAGTCGCAGCGTCGCCGATCTTCGCCTCGGGAAATTTCATTTCGGCGATTTTGAAATCGCCGATTTGGTCGAAGCCGCGGAGCGGTTGAAACTCTTCGCGGAGGGAAGCCGGGGCCCGCGAGACAACGCTTTCGAAGGTTTGATATCCATTAACGATCGATTCGAGGCGGCCAGTGTTGACGTCGACGAGAAGCCCGTGCACCGGAACCTTCGGACCAATCAACGGACTTTGCCGGATGAATTCAACGCCGCGCAAAACATTTTGCCGTTCGCTCGCGAAGAGCCCGAAGAACTCCTGCAAGTTGTCGGGCAGCCTGGAGCGCGGAATTCCGAGTTGCGCGAACTCGTTGGTTAATTCCAGCGCGGTCGTCTTGCAAACAAGACAATCGGTGTGGCCGAT
>Ga0111538_10008401_pt1 | contig 13858 bp, 17 predicted proteins | sample SoiMethybrSBSTD1_FD_79669 | JGI IMG/M metagenome (GOLD analysis project Ga0111538, IMG submission 79669) | Bulk soil microbial communities from a Populus tree surrounding site in Tennessee, USA - Soil MetaG P. TD hybrid SBSTD1 (version 2)... | ecosystem: Environmental > Terrestrial > Soil >...
CAGGATGCCGCCGTTCAGGATCGGCTCCGAGAAGCTCGAGCCGATGAACCCGCCCACCGCCTCCACCTCGGAGACGATGATCGAGAGTGCGACACCTTCGTCCTGCGAGTTCGATCCATCGGTGACGCCGGCCTTCGCGGCCGGATTGACTTCGAGCCGCAAGCGCTTATTGGCGGCCTCGCTCACCGAACCGCGGTACAGGTTGAGGGCGTACTTGAGGCCGCCCTGCACCAGCACGACGAAGAAGTAGATGAAGCAGAGCACCGCGATCGCGCTGTACTCCGCGCGCTGGGTGGCGCCGTTGATGATGCGTCGCTGCAACTCGAGCGGCGCCAGTTGCACGACGAATAGCGCCACGGCAAGCAGCGACAGGAAGACCTGGTGCCTGCCACTCACCTTCCAGATGTAGCGGTAGAAGTCCCTCACCAGTCGGTATCCTCCGCCTTATCTCCGGGAAGTCCTGTGCGGCCGCGCACATTAAGGACCTGCGGCGCCCGGAAAGAGCGTCACTGCCTAGCGCGTCAGCGTGAGCAGGATATCGGCGTACCAGGCGCAGTTCAGGTCAAGGTGCTCATCCTGCCCGGCATCGCGGCCGGCCATGTCCATCCGCGTCGCATGGACTCCGAGCAGCCTCCAGGGGAATTCGGCACGACCCGCTTGCGGAGCCGGTGCGCGAACGACGACCGGCGCGCCGCTCGTCCCGCGGTGCATGCGCGCGTCGGTGAGGAAGTATCCGTTGCCCTGAAACCGGATCCCGAACGCCGAAGCAATCACGGCCTGGCGGGCGACCGGGAGTCGATGCAGCGTGTCGTGAAAGCCCAGTGGAAAGCCGACGATGAGCACCGAGGTCCCTACTTCAACCTGATCGAGCTGCGCGATCAGGTGAGCCGGCGTGAACGCCGCGAAGTACAAGGTGGCCGGAAGCGCGGAGCGCTCGAGTTCGAGCACCGCCACGTCGATCGGCCCCTTCGTGTCGCGCCCATCCCGCCACACCGATTTCTGGTTGCGGTAAAGCGGAATCGAAAACTGCCGCGTCGCTCCCACGTTCTCCGCGGCGACATGCAACTCGATCTCGAGGCGATCCGGATGATGCGCGCTCTCCTCGTCCAGCACCACGTGCCGGTTCGTGACGAGAAACAAGCGCTTGCCGTGCTCGAAGAAAAAGCCAGTGGCGCTGGTGAGCGCTTTCTGCCCGGACATCGTCGTGACGCGAGTCACGGCGAGAAGCAGGGATTCAATCATTCAATGCTTGTGATTCCCGGAGCGAGCTCGGCCGGGCCCTGAAGGTGAAACTACCTGCCCAGTTGTTTGCGCACCTTGCCGACGGAGGTGCCGACCGCCTTGATGGCGGCACGAAGTTGCGCTTGCGTGCAACCGAAACGCTGGCACCAGTGAATCACTTCGCCAATCGCCTTCACGTTGATTGGAGTGCTGTCCGGGTCTTCCCTGTAACGCAGGCCGTCTTCCATTACGCTGTCCCCAGATCTGTCGTGGCTTCGAGTTATACGCCTAACCAAGCGCCGTGCCTATGGCGCTCTTGGACCCCCTTCGAGACTTGCGCGCAGAAAATAAGGGAGCGCAAAGCTGCAGCCTCATAATCCGCGGGTTGTCTCTCGCGCCAACGCGACCCGCGCATGCTCGATCTTCTGGCAGGTTTTTCCAGGTGGCTTTTGCGCCAGGGCCTTACGCTGCTGCTGATCCTGGCGGTGCTGGTCGGTTTCGCGTGGGTCAAGGGTGAATTGAAGCGCGCGGATCGGCTGACCCGGGAACGAGCCGGCGCGTCGACTCGGCAGGAAGCGCTCTCGCGCGAAATCGCGCAATTGAAGCAGGGGGCGCTCGAGCGCTTCAGGAAATCGCAGTATTTCGATCCGCTGCTCGCTCGCAAGCGCGCCGAGCGGCAAAAGCTCTGGGACGAGAATTTCTGGACGCGCAGCCTGCCCGGCTCGGATGCCTGGACCGAGATCAAGGTGCTCGACGCGGAGATCGCGGGCTTCGAGCGGATCATCGGCAATGTCGCAAAGGCGAACGAGTCGGGAAGCCGGCAGCTCGAAGCGCTGCAACAAGCGAAAGTCGAAGTCGACCGTCAGCTTGCCGCCCTCGATACGACTCTCGCGACGTCGTTTGTCTCGCGCGTCGCGGCGATCGTCGACCGCGAATTTCCGGTCGCGATCGCGGTGCTGATCGGAATCCTGCTGGTCCCGCTCGGCATCAAGGCGTTCCTGTACTACGTCGTTGCGCCGTGGGCGGCGGGCCGACCGCCGATGCGCCTGCTGCCTGCCGCGGACGGCCGCGTCAGCGGGCGTGAAATCGCAGGCAGCAGGGTGTCGGCCGTATCGATACCGGTCGTTCTCGGCAGCAACGAAGAATTGCTCATCCAGCCCGACTACCTGCAAAGCTCGTCGGTGCAGTCGGGCAAGGATACGAAATGGCTGCTGAACTGGAGCATTCCGTTCGCGAGCCTTCTCTCGGGGATGTATCTGCTCACGAGGGTCAGCCCGGCCGGCGCGGAGCCGGTCGTCCTGTCGTCGACGAAGGATCCGCTCAGCGAGCTTGGCATCCTCGAGCTGGGAGAAAACGCGGCGTTCGTGGTCCGGCCGCGTGCGCTCGCTGGGGTGATCCAGGACCGGGCGAAGCCGATCCGGATCACGCGCCACTGGCGTTTTGGCCTGCAAGCGTGGCTGACGCTGCAACTGCGGTTTCTCGCCTTCCACGGTCCGGCAAAGCTCGTCGTCAAGGGCTGCCGCGGCATCTGCGTCGAGCCTGCGGGCAAGGGCCGATTGATCAACCAGGCGGCTACGCTCGGCTTCAGCGCGCAAGCCGGATATGGCAACTCGCGCTGCGAGACGTTCATCTCCTATTGGCGCGGCAAGGAGGAACTCTTCAACGACTTGTTTTCGGGAGATTCGGGCGTGTATGTCTATGAGGAAACGCCCGCCGCGGCGCGCGCGGCCGGCATTGGGCGGCCGCTCGAAGGGTTCACGGATGCATTGTTGAAGGCGTTTGGTGTATAGAGATGGCTGCAAGTCCAACAACCAACAATTAAATGAGCGTCCATCTTGCAACACGAGCGTTTCCGGCCCGCATCGCCGACCTGGGCTTTGCACTCTCGCTGCCGCACGATTGGATCTCGCACGACCTGCCGCAAGAGGCTCTGAATTTCGACGATCCGACCCAGTTGATCGCGCTCGCCGTGGTGACGGCACCGCATGCAGCGATCGTGCTTGCGATCGCTGCGCGGCCCGCATACGACGACGGCACCGTGTCGGACTGGGGGCGCTACCTGCTCGACAACGACTCGGCAAGCGTGCGCGCGATGGGCGAGGGACGCCTCGGCGCATTGCCGGCGCTCATTGCCGAAGCGACGAAGGACTCCGAGGTCGGAACGCTCGTACTGCGCGCTGCGTTCGCCGAGGATGGTGCGCGCCTGGTCAATGTCACCCTGACCGCGCCGGAGCTGCTGGCCGACGCGGTCTATCCCGTATGGCAGGCGGCGCTGGAATCGTTTGCGCTCAGTACGCCGCGCGGCGCCACGGTGCGCGTCTATCCGCCGGTCACGGTGCCGGTGCAAGTGTCGCAGGCCGAGGCCGAGTCTGCGCCTGTGCCAGCCGTCGACGAAAAGCCGGACGAGCCGCCCAAGGCGGAAACCAAGCGCATGCGAAAACAGCGGCGCAAGCAATTGACGAAATCGGACGGTCCGCCCGCATGGTGGGCGCAAGCGCAGGCACTCGAAGCCGATGGCAGGATCGAGGAAGCCGTCGCGCTCGTCGGTCGCGAATGCCAGTTCCAGGGCGCACTGATCACGCAGGCGGAACTGTGGCAACGGACGATGAGCAGATGCCTCGCCGCGGGAGACCGCGAAGGGGCGCGTCAGGCGTGGAGCAAGTCCCGCGACTTCGCTTACGGATACGCTGCATCGGCGACGAGCGGCGGAGAGGGCGCAGCGCTATCGCTGGAGCGCGACGCTTTCCTGGCGCAGCTCGGCCCCGAACCGGAATGAATTGACAGGCATGGCGACCGAGACTTCCGCGCCGCGGCGCAAGCTTTCGGCGATCCTGATGGTCGACGTCTCCGGCTACAGCCGGATGATGGGCCGCGACGAGGAGAGAACCACGGTCCTCATCCGGGAGTTCCACGGTCGCACGAAGGGACTCATCGACTCGCTGCAGGGCCGGGTGGTCGATACCGCGGGCGACTCGGTATTCGGCGAATTCGACAGCGTGATCAACGCGGTGCGCTGCGCACAGGCGATCCAGGATGCGCAAGCGCAGGTGAATGCCGATCGCTCGGCCGCCGAGCGCATCGAGACGCGCATCGGCGTGCATCTGGGCGATGTGATCGTGCAGGACTATCAGGTCTACGGCGACGGCGTAAACATCGCGGCGCGGCTGCAGTCGATCGCCGAGCCCGGCAGCATCTTCGTTTCGGAGGCGGTGTACCAGCAGGTGCACCAGAGGCTCGACCTGGCGTTTGACGACCTGGGCGCACGCCAGCTGAAGAACATCGAGCATCCGATCCGCCTGTACCGCTTGCGAAGCCGCGACGGTTCTCGCGCGCTCGACACGCGCCCGAGCGAGCGCGACGAGCCGCGCGCATCATCCTCTGCTCCCGGTTCCTGGTCGAACGCGCTTTTGCATCCGTCGAGCATCGTTCCACTGATCGTCGGTGCCTGGCTGCTCGCCACTGCGCTGGGCCTGCCTCCGCAGGGCCGCATGCTGCCGGCGATCGGTGCGGTCGTTGCGGGAGTCGGCGTCGGGCGTGCGCTCAGGCTGCGTACCGGCAAGAGAGGGTTCTTCCTGATCGCCCTCGGAACGAGCCTGGCGCTCGCCGCAGTGATCGCCCAATGGCGTGCCGGAACGCCGTGGTGGCTGCTCCTCGGCGGAATCGTCGTGGTCGCGGTCGGTCTCAGCCGGCTGCGTGCGTCGCCCGGACCACGCTAGAGCGATTCACGCGAGGCTAGCAGCCGTTCGCCATCGCGTTCGGCAATCCTTTACCCTCGGACGCGACGCGCCAGATCGTCGCGACCGCGCCTCCTTTCCAGGGCGCGACCTGCGCGAGAGCGATGGCGTGATCGCCGCGCAGCACCCGGACCTCGGCGCACGAAAACGCCGCACCCAATCTGCGCCTGCCGCTCATCGAGGTAACAAAGCTTGCAGAAACCTGAATGCTACGACGACTGCGGAATCAAGAATTCCTTACGGGCAGGAAAGCCGCTCTCGCACTTCGCAATAGCGCACGGTAGACTGAACGCTTCAAGGGGGAGGGCGCTGGTACGGCGGAGGGGCCATGCCAGGGGAAAACGACATCCAGAAGGCGCTCGAGCTTCAGCTGCAGCTGAGGCGCGTGTTCGACCTGCACGCCGGCGGCACAAAGGATCGCTCTGGCCTGCAACGCGTGCGCGAACTCTGCGACCTGGCCGCGCGCGCGACGACCGACCAGATCTGCCGCGGCAAGCTGACGCAGGTGCAGACGCTGGCCGACGCGCTCTACTCCGACCGCAAGAACCAGAAATGGGCGCGCAGCGCTCGCCGTTCCGGGGTGCAACCCCTGCGCGGCCGGATTTTCGATGCGCTAAACGCCTTCGACGAGCGCCTGCGCGACATGCTCGCAGTCCGGCGCGCCGAAGGCAGCTCGAAAGAGCGGAGCGAAGCGCGCTAGATCAGCCGTCGCTCCGCTCGCGCAACAACATCAGTACTTCTTGTCGCGGTCCCTGGTCGTCGTGGTCGTGTCGGTCGTGGTTCCCATCGAGCCGGATGCGCCGGTGCCCGTCTCCCGCTGGGTCGTGGTCGCGGCGCTTCCGGCAGGTCCGGCGGTTCCGGCAGGACCCGTGGTACCGGCCGCGCCGGACGGCGTCGACGTCGTGCTCGACGACGATGGAGTCGTCGAAGTACGGTCGCGAGTCCTGAATGTGTCGCAGGCGCCCAGAGCGAGCGTAATGGCGAGCACGGTGGCAGATAGCATCAGTTTTTTCATGGCGGTTCCTATGTACGTTTACGGAAAGGTCTTCAGCACCCGATTCGAAGCACGAACGAGGCCAAACGCCATCGCGATGGGCCGAACGGCCCACCGTTTTCTGAACCGTCTTTGCAGGAAGAGAGTGCCTTACGGCTTTTGCGTCCGGCGCAGCCGATAACCGCGGTACAGCAGCGCGATTCCGGCCCACGCGCCGACGAGGACCAGCGGGTAGGCGACCACCTGCGGAAACACCGCGACGACAACCGACAGCGCGCAGAGCAGCAGCCCGGCGGTCAGTGCGAGTCGTGCCTCGATCGGTCCCAGCGGACGGCGATTGGTGAACGCAGCGCCGATCGCGTTGCCGATGCGTACCGCGCCCGCTGCGGCGCGGCCCGCGCTGCCGCCGCCTCGCAGCGACGTCACCCGACGATGCTGAGGCCGCCCGGGTGCGCGCGGCTTGCGTCTTTCATCCAGCACGACTTCGGTCGCGTTGGCGAGGTCCTCGACGTACATGGTTTCCATTTGCTGCGCGAATTCGCCATCCTCGATCACCGCGTCGAGCTCGCAGTTGCCGAACCAGCTCGCGATGTTCAGGTTGGTCGAGCCGACCCGCGCCCAGCGCGCGTCGGCCACCGCGGTCTTCGCGTGCAGCATCGTGCCGTTCCACTCGAATACGCGCACGCCGGCTTCGATCAGCGCCCGGTAGCCTGCGCGCGACAGCGGCTGCACCAGCAGCACGTCCGTCGCATTCGGCATCAGCAGCCGCACGTCGACGCCGTCTTTCGCTGCCGCGCGCAGCGCCTCGACGAACGCCGGCGTTCCGGCGTAGTACGCATCCGTCATCCACAAGCGTTCGCGCGCGAGCGCGGCGACGAGCTGGTCGAGACGGAACATGCCCGCGGTGGCCGGCGTGCTCGCGACGATGCGCAGCGCGGTGCGGCCCGCAACCTCGGCGCGATCGACGATCTCCTCGGGCGGAAGCGCAACACCGGTCATCGCCCAGATTTGCGCGAACGCCGCCTCGATCTCCACGACTGCCGGGCCGCGCACCTCGATCCCGGTGTCGCGCCACGGCTCGATGTTCTTCTCGGGAATTCCCTCCCAGCGCCGCCCGATGCACAGGCCCATGATGAAACCGACTTGGCCGTCGACCGCGAGCATCTTGCGATGGTCGCGCGACACCCACGCCAGCGGCGACTCGAGGCGCGGCGGGTTGTAGCAGCGCACGTCGACCCCGCCTGCGCGCAGCCGGTTCCAGAACGAGCGCGAAGCTGCACCGAGGCAGCCGAACCAGTCGTAGACGAGCCGCACGCGCACGCCGGCCTGCGCCTTGCGCAGCAGCGCGTCGGCGAACCTCGCGCCGGTCGCGTCCTCGTAGAAGATGTAGTTCTCGAAATGGATGTGGCGCGCGGCAGCGTCGATCGCCGCGAGCCACGCGGGATAGTTCTCGCGCGCGTCGCGCAACAGGCGGACGCTGTTGCCGTCGATCAGGCCGGCGCCCGCCGCGCGCGAGAACGCCTGGTCGGCCAGCTGGCGCACCGTCGTCATGAAGGCTTATCTATCACAATCCCGGAACGGCTTCTCGATTGAACTTGCGTTGCACGCGATAATCGAACCCGACGTGAACCCGAACGATGCGAGCGCCGGGCAGGGCCCCGAAGCGGTGATCTTCGCCGACCGCGAAGGCGTGATCCGCTACTGGGGCGGGGCTGCCGAAAGCGTGTTCGGGCATTCCGCCGCCGACGCGCTCGGCGCCAGCCTCGACCTGATCATCCCGGAGCGCTTCCGGCGTGCGCACTGGGATGCCTACGACAAGGCGATCGAGAGCGGCCTGACCAAGTACGACGGTCGCGTGCTGACGACCCGGTCGATGCGCAAGGATGGCGGCAAGCTGTACGTCGAGCTGAGTTTCCTGCTGGTGAAGGACGCGCGCGCCGCCGTGCTCGGCGCACTCGCAACCGGGCGGGACTGCACGGCTCGACATCTGGCTGCGCAACAGGAACAGGGCGCCCAATGAGCCGGCCGGTTCCAGGTTTTCCGGCTCCGGGCGCCAGCACCGAGGCGCCTCTCGAGATGCTGTCGGCCTGTCACGCCCGGATCGAGCGCCAGTGCGCGACGCTGCGCCGCCTGGTTCCGCACCTCGCTGCGCACGGTGCCGACGACGAAGCGCGCACCGCGGCGGCGAATGTGCTGCGCTACTTCGATTCGGCCGCGAAGCATCATCACGACGATGAAGAAAAAGACCTCTTCCCGGCGCTGATCGAGTCGATGGCGGGATCCGACGCGGTCTGCCTGCGCGACCTGACCGATGCGCTCAGCGCCGACCATCGCGCGCTCGACGCCGCTTGGCAGCGTGTACGCGCATCGCTCGCGAGCATCGCCGCGGGAACGTCCGCGAGCCTGCCGGGCGACGACGTCGAGGCGCTGGTCAACCGGTACCAGCAGCACATCGAGCGTGAGGAAAAGGAGCTGTTGCCGATGGCCGCGCGGCTGCTCGCCGACGACGAGCTCGCGCGGATCGGCAAGGCGATGCGCGAGCGGCGGGGGATCGGCGAAGGCTGAGGCGGGCTAGAGGCGCTGCTCGGCGCGCGCTTTCACTGCCGGGTATTCGGGCCGGATCTGGAAATGCAGGCGACGGTGTGCGTTGCGCAGCGCGCTCTCGGCCGCATACGGATTGTCGGTGCGCGCAAACAGGAAGCCCAGGTAGCTCGCCCCGGCAGGCGGCGGCGCGATGACCTGGCCGGCCTGCGCAGTGATCGTGATGCCGGCGATTCCCGGGACCGCGAGCGCGGCATCAAGGCCGTCGACCCCGTGGTAGATGCCGCGCCGGGGAATCGGGATCATCATCACGCCCGAAGCGCCGGACTCGCGCACTTCGCCGAGCCGCTCGCCGAGCGCCTGGCGCAGGATCAACTCCTCGAGGCTCATGCCCAGCGAGTGCGTCAGCACGCGCGCACACAGTCCGCCGATCGAGCGCGCGGCGATCTCCAGGATCCAGATGCCTTCATCGTTCACGCGCATTTCCGCGTGCACCGGTCCGGTGATCAGGCCCGCGAGGCGGCACGCGCGTCCCACGACGTCGTGGATCCGCCGCTGCACCGACGCCGGCAGCCGTGACGGCGTGACATAGAGCGTCTCCTCGAAGTACGGCCCGTCCAGCGGATCGGGCTTGTCGAAGAGCGCGAGCGAGACGAGTTCGCCGCTTTGCAGCGCTCCTTCGAGCGCGTATTCGTTGCCCGGGATGAAGTCCTCGATCACGATGCCCAGGTCGTCTGCGTCACGATCCGCGCTCGCCTGGATCGCGCGCACCCAGTTGACCGCGTGCAGCAATTCGTCAGGGTCGTTGGCGCGGATCACGCCGCGGCTCGCCGAAAGGCGGCGCGCCTTGACGACGCACGGAAAGCGCAGGTCGCCGAGCTGGCGCGGATCCCGCCCGCTCGGCAGGTGGCGGAATTTCGGGCACAGAAAACCCTGCTCGACGAGGAGCCGCCGGAACGTGAGCTTGTCGCGGGTGCGGCGCACTGCACCGGCCGGATTGCCCGGCAGCCCGAGCCGCTCGGCGAGCGTCGCGGCGAGCTCGACGCCCGCATCGTCGACTGCGAGCACGGCGTCGGGCTTGCGGTCGAGCTCGCGCAGCGCGGTGTCCGCGGCCTGCGCCGGCCGATCGAATTCCAGCGCCAGGATCGGCGCGAGTCCCCATTCGGGCGCCAACTGGTGGCAGTAGTTCGCGGCGGCGACGATTTCGACGCCGAGCGTAGTGGCGGCGGCAAGGAAATCGTCGTTGCGATATCCGGTCGTGGGCAGCAGCAGCAGGACGCGCTTCATGAGCCTTTCGGCTTATCCGGGACGGCGATGCGATCGACGGAGATGATACCTGCGGACATGGCCCCGTTCCTGCTTGGGTCTATCGATGCACTCGACCTCATATTACTGATAGGGAATTGCCATGAGATATTGGATGCTACCCGCAGCGATCGTGATCCTTGGTGTCGGAATGACCGCCTGCGACCGCGAAACCAGGACCGTCGAGAAGAGCACCGGAACGACGGTGGTTCAGCCGAAAGAGACGGTGAAGGAAAAAGAAACCGTGGTCACGACTCCGGGACCGACGGGCCCGGCCGGCCCCGCGGGCGCACCCGGGCCGCAAGGCGAGCCCGGAAAATCCGCGAGCGACGCCGGCAAGGAGTCGACTACCGAGACGAAGAAGGACTAGCGCCTCAGCGAGCTTCATACCGCCTGGAGTTGCTGCTCGGTAGGCTCGGCGCAGCAATACCACGGCTCCGAGAGCCGCGGTATTGCTTCGTCCGCGATCGGCGGCAAGGGTGGCGTCGGCCGCCCGATCGCCTGGTGGGCCCTGCGCCAGATCGCCGCGAACAGGTCTCGCCGGGTTGTTCCCGCAGCAGCAGCGGCCACCGTTTGCTGGATGTCTTGCTGCAACTGGTCGACGCGCGGATCCGCGTGGCGCCATGGATAACCGAGCACCCTGGCGTCGAACGGCGCGAGCCGCTCGGAGAACCCCGGCAATTCGAGAAGCCGTGACCCCTGCGGGACGAGCAGGCGGATCGAGAGTTGCACCGGAGGCACCGCTTCCACCAGCCGCAGCTCGAGAATGCGCTCGAGGAGCGCGATGTAGCCTTCGAGCGTCGTCCACGGCGTAAACGCGACGAACGTCGGCGCGAGCGCGATGCCGGTCGCGCGCGTCAGCGCGACCGCGCGATCGAAGTCGCGCGACGAGTGATTCTTTGCCAGGTTGCGCAGGATGTCGTCGTCTACGGCCTCGACGGCGGACGTGATGAACTCGCAGCCGAGGCGCCGCATCTCCGGCAACAGCGCGGCGTGCTCGATGATGTGCTGGACCTTGATCGTCGCGTCGAACGTTACTTCGGGGAATGCCTCGTGCAGCGCGCGCGCGACCCTCATCGCGTGAGTGGGGCCGTTCAGGAAGTCCGGGTCGCCAAACGAGATGTGCGTTGCGCCGGCCTGGACCTGCTGGCGAATGTCCTCGAGGACGATGTCGGCCGGGATCGCGCGGAATCTTCCTGCGTAGACCGGCACCACGGGGCAGTGGCGGCACAGGTGCTTGCATCCGCGGCTCGCTTCGGCAAACCCGGCGACGCGTTTGGTTCCGTCCGCCGGCACGAAGTGCGCGTAGCGCGAAAGCTCCGGCAACCCGCTGCGATCGGGAACGACGAACGGCACCTTTTCTATGCGGATCACGGGACCGACCTGCGCTGTGTCTTCGCCGTTCGAGCGCAGGCGCTCGGCAAGCGAGACGAGCGCAGGCTCGGTTTCGCCGCCCAGGACCGTGCCGATGCCGAGCGAACGCAGCAGGACTTCGTTCATCGGCGCGTACAGACCATAGGCGCATAGATGCGCCACCGGTGCGAGGCCGCGGATGCGCGGCAGCGCCTCGACGGCGATCCGGGTCGCGGTGTGCATGCCGAGATAGAGCGCGACGAGCCGCGCTTCCTTCAGTACTTCGGGCGTCAGCGTCTGCAGCGAGAGATCGAGGCAATCGACCGCGAAGCCCGAGCGCTTGAGCAGCGCCGCGGGCTCGGCTAGCGCGAAAGGCTGGCGCCCGAGCTCATACGGATTGATCAGAACGACCCGGAAGGGATGCCCGGCTGCCACCGCTACTTCGACTTCGGCCGCTCGGCGTACGGCTCAGGACCCGGCTCGCGGCTTGCGCCGGCCTGCTTGATCCGCTCGAGGTAGTGCCGCCACATCGACTCCTGCTCTTCGCCGAACTGGTACAGCAGGTCCCACGAGTAGAGGCCGGTCTCGTGTCCGTCGGAGAACGCAAGCTGGATCGCGTAGCTCCCGACCGGCTCGGCGCGCGTGATCTCGACATCTTTCTTTCCGGTCTGCAGCACTTCCTGGCCGGGTCCGTGACCGCGCACTTCGGCCGAGGGCGAATACACGCGCAGGAATTCGTATGGCAGCCGAAAGCTCTTGCCGTCGTCGAAAGAAATCTCGAGCACGCGCGACTTCTGGTGCAGCTTGATCTCGGTGGGTTGGGGCGAATCGCTGGCCATGCGTGTCGTGCGCGGAGCGCTTGCGGCCCCGCGCCGGCTACTTCTGCTGCGGCGGGACGTATCCCGCGGCGACGTCGGCCCCGGTGCCGAAGAAATGGCGCTCCATCTGCTGCGCGAGGTAGTCGCGCGCCTTCTTGTCGGCGAGGTTCAGCCGGTTCTCGTTCACCAGCATCTTCTGGTGCTCGAGCCACTGCTTCCACGCTTCCTTGGAGACCGATTCGTAGATGCGCTTGCCGAGCGGGCCGGGATACGGCGGAAAATCGAGCCCTTCGGCTTCGCGCCCGAGCTTGACGCACTGGATCATCCGGGCCATGGCGAAATTCTACTTGATCGGCGCGCGGTCGAAGGTCTTGCCGCGCATTTTTCCGTTGACGAACTGCACCGTGATCACCGCGTCCTTGGCCACCCACTTCGACGCGGTTCCCGAGATCCCGAGCACGCTGACGCTCGAGGACTCGGTCGGAGTGCCGAGCAGCCCGAGCACTTCCTGCTCGCTCATGCCGTCGCGCAGTTTCTGGAAATTGTCCTCGTTGATCTTCGAGCAGGCCGCCGCGAAGAGGAGGGCGAGCCCGAGCGCGCAGGCGGCGATCCGCATTCGCCCACTATAATCGATCCATGCTGGTAAGAGCCGCCACTGCCGCCGATTTTCCGGCGATCCAATCCATTTACGCGCACCACGTGCTGCACGGCCTCGCGTCGTTCGAAGAAACCCCGCCGTCGGTGGAGGAAATGCGCAGCCGCTACGACGACATCGTTGCGCGCGGGCTGCCCTACCTGGCCGCCGAGGAAGCGGGCGAAGTCCTGGGCTACGGATACTGCTCGCTCTACCGCACGCGCTCGGGGTACCGCCACACGCTCGAGGACTCGGTCTACGTGCGCGCGGGACAGCATCGCAAGGGAATCGGCAAGAAGCTCCTGCGTGCGCTGATCGAGCACTGCGAGCAGCTTGGCTACCGCCAGCTGATCGCAGTGGTCGGCGACAGCGCGCAGCACGCTTCGATCGGCTTGCACGCGAGCCTCGGTTTCCTGCGCGCCGGAACGCTGCGCTCCGTCGGCTTCAAGTTCGGCCGCTGGGTCGACAGCGTGATCATGCAGCGCCCGCTCGGCCCCGGCGACGGCACGCGGCCCTAGGCCGCGTTCTTCTGCTCGAGCATCAAGAGCAGCGCATAGAGCGCTTCGAGGCGCGGCGCCGGCACCGCCAGGGTGCGCGCGGCGCGCACCGCGTTTCCGAGCAGCGCCTCGGTTTCCATCGGCCGGCCCGCGAGCAGGTCCTGGCCCATGCTGGAGACATAGTTCGGCAGGCGCAGCGTGCCGGTGATCTGCTGCTGCGGCCAGTCTTCAGGCAGCCGATGGCCGGCGGCCGCAGCGATCGCGCAGACTTCTTCGATCGCGGCGCGGGCAAACTGCGTCGTCGCTTCGCTCGCGAGGATGTCGCGCGTGCCAAGGCCGCCACCAAGCGCCGAAATCGGATTGAACACCGTATTCCAGGCACATTTGCGCCAGCGCGCGCCGACGATGTCCTCGGTTACCTGCACGCTCGTGCCGCCCGCCTTGATGAGACCGGCCAGTCGTTCCACCGCGGGCGAGAGACCGTTCGGATAGTTGCCGATCACCAGCCGCGTGAATCCCGAGTGGTGCACGACGCATCCGGGGGCTTCGCGGCTCACCGCCGCGTAGGCCACCGCCGAGATCAGCTCGTGCCCCGGCAGTGCTTCTGCGATCTCGCGCTCGACGTCGATTCCGTTCTGCACGAGCACGATTGCGGTGCGGGGCGCGAGCGCCGGGCGGATGAGCGCGGCCCGATCGACTCCGCGCACATGCTTGAGCGCGCAAAGCACGTAGTCCGCTTCGCCCCGATATTCGCCCGCGGA
>Ga0111538_10008403_pt1 | contig 13858 bp, 1 predicted proteins | sample SoiMethybrSBSTD1_FD_79669 | JGI IMG/M metagenome (GOLD analysis project Ga0111538, IMG submission 79669) | Bulk soil microbial communities from a Populus tree surrounding site in Tennessee, USA - Soil MetaG P. TD hybrid SBSTD1 (version 2)... | ecosystem: Environmental > Terrestrial > Soil > Tree...
ATCGATGATCCAGACGTCCTGACGCACCTCGTAATCGCTCTCGACGACAGATTCGTCGCCGGGCGCGTCCACGACCCCCTGGTTGTGCTCGAGTATCACGTTACCGAATGCGTCGTAATCGCGCTCGACGCGCGTCGTGATGGTGTCCTCGCTCCCCTCAATATGGGAGACGTCCGTCCGAGCCGCGAACGCGAAGCTCACCTCACGGTCATCTTGGCCCACCGCCAGCACGCGCCGCGCCCAGAAGTTCTCTTCGCGGAGGAAGACTTTCCCCGTCGCGTCGAGAATCTCCTCAAAAAGCGGCTTCCCCTTCATGCAGTCCGCGTCGAAACCGGCGTCGAAGCGGTAACTCGAGACGCGGTCCGGCGCGGATTCGTCGCCCACTTCGCGCATCCGCACGTTCTGGAAACCTCGAAACTCCTGCTTCGCGGAGCTCCAGAACGGGTCGCGATAAGTGAACTCGCGCACATTCACGTTGCCGCGGCCGTCGTCCTCGACGAGGCGCTTCACGACGGACACCGAAAACTGCAGGGTGGAAGTCCAGGGAGTCCCGCCGCGACGCGCTCGCACCATCTGGTCCGTCGATGACTCGATCTCGAGTCGTTGCACCAGCCCGATGCCGTTTTCGGCGGACGTCAGGACGTACGGCTTGCCCTCGGGCAGGAGCTCGACGACGAGCAGGCGGGAGCCCGCGGGACGAGCGCTGTTGGCGATCACGATGTCGGTCGAGCCGCTGCCGTTCATGTCGGCCCAGCGCAGGGTGTCGCCAGCGAGCGCCGCGGGCAGTCCGTCGAGCTGACGCGGCCCTTCGAGGCCGTTCTGGAAGCGGTTGAGCCAGTACAACACGCTGCGCAGGGCGATGGCTGGCCGCACGACGGTGAGGTCTTCGAGCCCGTCGCCGTCGATATCGCTGAAGCCCGACTTCTCGATGTCGCTCGCGGTGAGCGTGCGACCGAGCGGCAAGATCTGGACCTCGCCGAACTCTCCGCGGCCGTGATTCGGGAACCACACCACCCGCGTCGGCTGGACCCACGCAAGGTCCTGGAGACGGTCGCCGTTCAAGTCGGCGATGTGAGTGCCCGGCAGATCGAATCGGAACGTCTTTTCCTCGCAGATGAGCGGAGCCAGCCGCATCTCTTTCGCATACTGCCTGTTGGGCAGGAAGAGCCATAGGCTGTAGCCCCACTCGGCCGTGTACAGGATGTCGTTGCGCCGGTTGTGGTCCGTGTCCACGGAGCGCGACGCCGTGCCGTTATCGCCCTCGAAAGGCCAAATCGGCCAGGTGTCGGTGCTGCGGATGGGCACGGGGCTGGGGACCCAGGCATTCTGGCCGGTGTTGTCGAAGCATTGAATGTGCGTGTTGGTGACTTTCACGATCAGGTCGGAGAGGCCATCCCCCGTTGCATCGGCCAAGTGCGCCGTGGGAGATCCGATGTCGATCGTTGGCGCGTTGCCGACCGGGGTCAGAGGGCCCCACGCCAGGCGGCCGTCGTCCGTCATCCCGAGGTTCGTGGCCACACGATGCTGGATACCGCTCGTCGACAAGAGATCGGGCAGCCCGTCTCCATTCATGTCGCAGAGCTCCACGCTGGGTGAGCTCAAGGTCTCCGCCGGCTCCCCGAGGCTCGAGACGACCTGCGCCGCGACCTCCGTCGGCGGGGTCCAGCGCGTGTACTCGAACGTGGCGGGAGGCAGCGCAGTTGCGCCGTCGCACCCAAAGGAAGTCACACGGCGCAGCAGCGAGACGGGGGCGTCGTCGTGGTACTCAAAAGTCCAGCGCCGGATGAGCGCGTCGGTGACGCCGTTCTCGTCGAGGTCGCCACGTAGCGCGTCGACACGCGCCGGCAGGCCTTCCGAGAACACGTCCAGCCGCACGGCGCGCTGCGCAGTGCGGATTTCGAAGCCGGACCGGAAGTCGGAGAAGACGTCGGGGCGGCCCGGCGCGTAGGTCAAGAGCACCGCGATGGACGATGAGGGCTGCCCCCATCGGATGGTTCGCAGGTACTTCTGCCCGGGCGAGCCCGGCTCGGACGCGTACTCGTAGGCGATGGCGTTGCCGTCCGTGTCGATGACTCGATCGAGGAGCCACGCGAAGACGCGGGAGCCGTGCTCGATGCGCGACGCGGAGGTCATGCCGAGCTCGAGCTGCGTACCGTCCCTCCGTCGAGCCACCCATCCCTCGCCGCTGCGCTGGTACTGCGTGAAGGCCCCTTCGCATTCGGTCCGGTAGGACCCGTTGCCGAGAGGCACGAGCTCTTCACGGTCCAGGCCGGAGAAGACGTCGATCTCCTCGGGGTTGTCCTCCACGCCATCGGCGTCGTCGTCCAGGCCGTTGTCGGCGTCGACGTACCGGGGGATCCCGAGGTCGATGTTCCGACGGATGGAGACGGCCCCGTTCAAGGCCCAGCCCAGGCCGAAGCAGCCGTTGGCCGCGCCCGCGTCGTAGCTCAGGTGGAGCTCCGGCGTGTGGCCGGACGTGCCGGTGGGAAGCGGCAGCGCGAGACGGTACGTCGCCCCGCCGTGGTTGATCTGGGGCTGGAATGATTCACCCAGCCCCTGGACGGATCCCGGCCCCGAAGGGAGTGAGATCGCCCAGGGTGCGACGCCGTTTTTGTCCTCCGCGCGGACGGCGACCGCGAAGGCGAGCAGCACGAGCCCCGTGCCGGCGAGCGGTCGGGAAGCCACGTCAGGTCCTCGGGATCGATGCGACCGTCATCGCGCCGCCGCTTCTGCGCGCTGTCTCGCCCACGTTTTCGGCTGGGCGGCCATGTCGCGCTCGAAAGAGGAGTGCTGGGGATCCGTCGCGGGATTGACGAGGTGGCTCTGGTCGAGACTGTTCTGTAGGCGCCGCTGCTGGGTCGACTCTCCGAGCACCTGCAGGTCCTGGAGGTCCTCCCCGAGGTTGTTGACGCGGATGGAGAGCTCGACTTTGCGGAGCTCCCAATTGATGTCGCGGGCGATGCTGTGCGTGATGGTTCCCTCGGAGTCGATACGGTTCACGAGCCAGCGATCGTTCCGCGCGCGATCCACGTGCTTGTTCCAGTCGATAGTGACGACGGCCGTCCGGCTGCCGGGGTCGAAGTCCAGGTGGCTCGTATCCCCGCCCCGCACTGGGCCCTCCCGCAGGATGACCGTCCCGCGGTGGATGCGGATATTCGTCACGAGATCCTGCCCGGCCTTTGTGGTGATAAACGCCGATACTCCGGTTTTGTAGCTGCCGTAGCTGCGCACGGAGTCCGTCACGACCAGCCCGTGCCCTTGCGCGACCTGGGGATCCAGCCCGTCCGGGTCGATGTACTTGAGCGGCTGGCGCAGTGCGTAGGCGTACAGGTTCGCCATCTGGGGGTTCAGGAGGTACGAGGCGAGAGCGGTCTGGTCGTCATCGCTTCCGTGGCCGAGGGCCGCGACCGCGGCGTAGCGCGGGTCGGGGCTGAGAAACACGCCCGCGAGGTCGAGGTACGTGCGCTCCCCCATGTGCACGAGGCCGCTCTCCGGATCGCGCTCGTGCCCGGTGAAGTCGTGGTCCGTGCCGCTTCGGGGAACGCCCGGGCGGTGTAGGTTGCGCACGGCGCCGTACGGGTAATGCGCGCGCTCCTCGACCAGATCTCCGTTCGCGTCGGTGATGGCCGCCGTCGAGCCCACGGAATCGGTGTGATAGAACTCGAGCGACACGGCGTGCGCGTCGACCGGCTGGAAACGCACCTCATCCTGCGTCCAAAAGCATTGCGCCGTGCCGAGCTCCGCGGGCGCATCCGAAAGGAATGCGGGCAAAGATGAGTCGCGACGGAGCCATCGCCGAGTCACGGCGTCAAAAACGAGAAAGCTCGGAGCGCCTTCCAGGTCGACCGCTGGACGGAAAGCCTCGAGGCGCGGCCAGGCGTGCAGCGGGCCCACCGACGTCGTCGACGCCGGCAGCGAGCGCGCGCGGCCTTTCCACGTGACCCGCCGCGCCGTCGGAACGTGGACCCACAAGGCCTTGCCGAAGGGAAGCGGGGCGGCGAGGTCGAGCGGTGTGTAGCTGGTCGCGCCATTGGCGACGAAGACCGAAGCGTCCGCGCCGCAGACATCGCGCAGTTTTGCGCTCGTCTCGAGGGCCGAGCTGAGGAGAGTCCACCCGGCGGCGAGCCGCTGAGACTGCACCGTCTCGCGTTCCGGGTCGAGACTGCCCTGGATACGCGCCACGCGGCGGCCGTTGAGGAACGCGTACTTGACGACCGTGCTCGCCGCGCCTTCGTGACGCACTTCGCAAGCGGCATCAATCTGCCAGACTTCTTCGCGGCCCGCGGAGCGCTGAACGCGCCGGATGGCTCGCTCGCCCGACGCATCGTAGACGTACTCCGCGACGCTGTCCGGATCGCTGAACTCCGCGAGGCGGCCTTCGAAGTCCCAGCTCAACTGTGCGCCGTCGTACCCCGTGACGTTGCCGCCCGCGTCGTAAGTCAACGAGTGTCCGCTCGCGGTGGCCGTGAGGGCGTGTGGGCCCGGGGGATCGCCAGGCCGCCGCCCCGTGCGGTCCTCGCGCCCGCCGCCATAGCTGATCGATCCGAGCGCGACCGACGAGTCATCGATGTGACCCGGCTGGCCGGGCGCCGGCGTCAACTGCGAGAGAAGATTCCCCAGCGCGTCGTAGTTGTAGTTGATGCCGCCGAGGGAGCTCCCTGTACCAAATTTCGCCTGGACGAGGCGCTGGAGCTCGTCGTACTCAAACCGCGCGGTCGTCCGCCGCGGAGATTCGATCGGAATCACGCTGGCCGGGCGCAGGTCGTCGATGGTCGTGAGGTTGGAAGTGGGGTCATAGGCGTAGCTCTCGTGGCGGAGCTCTGCGCCATCCGGCGCAAGCAGCCTCTCGGTCTTCAGCCGATCGTTGGCGTCGTACTCGTACGCGGATTCCGTGCCATTGCCCCACTCCAGACGCAGCGGCCGGCCGCTGGCAGCGTACTCCGCCGAATCCAGAATCGATTGCGACTGGGGACCGTCGCCCCGAATCGAGACGACGAAAGAGCCCTGGCCGTAGCTGAACCGCAGGAGATCGTTGTCAGGGAACACGACTTCCAAGTCGCGATTCAACAGGTCGTGCCGCCGCTGTGTCCTGTACGGCAACAGGAGTCCGGTGGCGTCATCTCGAACGCGTTTTAAGGTCCACTCGACGTTGCCGCGCTCGTCGTAGGAGAAGTGAGTCTCTCCCGAAGGGTCCTCGCTCCACGCGACCCGGCCGACGGTGTTGCGCGCAGTGCCGGTCGAGCCATCGCCGAAGTCGAGAGGCCCCGCGGGCAGGTCGTAGTGCCAGCGCGCCTCCACAACGTCGCTGCCGTTCGCCCCGGCGCCTTCGTGGATCTTCTCTTCCACGCGGTTCGCGGCGTCATAGCGGAAAGACACGACCTGCTCGCGCGCATCGGTGCGCTCGCTCAAGTTGCCGACATCGTCGAACGTGGATCTCCACAGCCCCCGGTCGGGATCGTCGATCTCGAGGAGCCGGCCAAGGGAGTCGAAGCGGTAGCGTTTGACGTTCCCGAGCGCGTCGACGACCGATTCCAGGTCGCCCCGCGCGTTCCAGCCGTAGCGCGTGGTGTAAGTCTCAGCGCCGTTCCGCTCTTCCACCTCGACGACGCGGTCGAGGCCGTCCGAGCGGCGCACATCGGGGCTGCCTCCACTCGCGATGTCCCGGCCGTCGAGCTGCTGCACCTCGAGAGGCCGGTAAATGCTGCGCGTGCGGGACCCGTCGGGGGCCAGTGTCTCGACCACACGGCCGAGGGCGTCGTAGAGCTTGGCGTCGTTGGGAAGCGCAGGGTCGGGCACTTCGAAATCGGGTGTGGCGCTCAGGTAGGCTCGCCACACGCGCGCTTCGAGCTTGCGCGAATTGAAAGCTTTCGCTGCAGGCACACGCCACTTCCCCCCCTCCGCTTCCAGCTTGGTCAAGAGCTCCCGGCCCTGGCCATCGTAGAAGACGTGCGCGTCAAGCGTCTCGCCGGAAGCGCTCTCGCGACCGCGCTTGATCACGCGGCTCGTGGGCGCTCCCAGCTGGTACTCATACGTCTCGACGGCTCCCCCCGCATCGCGCTTCTCGATGAGGCGCCCCAGAGTGTCGTGCTCGAATTCGGTGGCTTGGAGAGCAAAGTTCACGGCCCGCGTGACGACGCCCAGCCCCAGATCGTACTCCGCGGTCAGGGTGAGGTCGCGATCGCCGAGGTGCACCGTCTCACGAACCGGCCAGGCGTTCAGCAAAGGGTCGTACGCGGTGCTGCGGCGGCTGCCGCGTGCATCGGTCTTCTCGATCACGTTTCCGAAAGCGTCGAACTTCTGGCGCAAGGCGACGATGAAGCGGTCTTCGGTGTCGAGCCACAGCTCGAGGCGCTCGAGGTTTCCGCGCGCATCGTAGAAGGATCGCTTCTCTGCCAACCGCTTGCCGGCGCCGTCGCGCGTCGTCTCGCGGGACAGCAGGTCCAGACGCCACACGTCGAGGCGGAGGTCGTAGGCGCGTTCGGTCACGAGTTCATCGCCCTCGGAGTCCGCTCGCCCCAGACGACGTTCGACTGTGACATTGCCGAAGTCGTCGTACTCGGCCTCGCTCCGGATGGGGACGCCCTCGACCTCGCCTTCGTGCACGAGTTGGTCGGTCGCCTCGCTGAACGCGTAGCACACTTGCCGGCCGTCCACGCCTTCCGCCAGGACACGTTTGCGCCACGTCGTGTGCGCGCTCGTGAAGAGCTTTCCGTCGCCGTCGAGCACCTCCTCGGAGAGCTGGCGGCCTTTCAAGCAAGCTTCATCGCGGCCGGTGTCGTACACGAACCGCGACACTTTCGCCGCCGCCGACGCGTCGCCTTCATCGCGCGTCTCGGCCTGGCTGAAACCGCGGAATTCCTGCTTGGTGGGCTCGTAGAAAGGGTCGCGGTAGCTGATGACCTCGTCGTAAGGAGGGCTCAGCCCGTCGTCTTCCCGGATCCGTCCAACGACCGTCACCGCGATCGGCATGACGCTGCTCCAGGGCTGACCAGCCGCGCGCGCCCGGACCATCTGCGCCGTCGAGCTCTCGTAGTCCATGGAGATCCGGCGTCCCAGCCCGTTGTCGGCCTGCCGGAGCAGGTGCGTCTTGCCTTCGGGCACGAGGTCGACGAACACGATTTTTTCGCCGGCCGCGCTCTGCGCCTGAGAGATGACGATGTCCGTCGTGCCGTTGCCGTTCATGTCCGCCCATCGCAGCGCGTCCCCTGTCCGCTGCGGCGGCAGCCCGTTGACGGTACGCGGACCGTCCAGGCCTCGATCGAATCGATTGAGCCAGTAGATCACGGTTTGCGGCTGCGCGGCCGGCCGCACGACGGTCAGGTCCACCAGGCCGTCGCCGTCCACGTCGGAGAAGTCGCTGCGCTCGATTTCTGCCGCATCGAGCGTCCTTCCGAGCGGCAGGATGATGGGCGGCGCGAAGCTGCCGCGCCCTCGGCTGGGGAAATAGACGACGCGCGACGCCTGAATCCACGCGAGGTCCTGCAGCCGGTCGCCGTTCAGGTCAGCGATGTGCGTTCCCGGCAGGTCAAAGCGGAACGTCTGCCCCTCCACCACCAACGGAGCGAAGCGGAGCTCGCGGGAATAGCGGCCGCCCGGCAGGAGCAACCAGAGCTGATAACCGCTCTGCCCGGTGTGGAGGATGTCGTTCGTCCGGCTGTAGTCGCTGTCGAAGGAGCGGGACAGAGCGCCTCCGGCGCCGTCGTACGGCCAAATCGGCCAGGTGTCCGTGTTGCGGATGGGGAATGGCGCGTTGACCCAGGCGTTCTGGCTCGTGTTGTCGAAGCAAAGGAACGACGTGTTGGAGACTTTGACCATGAGGTCCGACAAGCCGTCGGCCGTGGCATCGGCGAGGTGCGTCTTATCGCTCGAGATGTCGATCGTCGGCGCGTTGCCGACCGGTTGGCCGGGCCCCCAGCGCAGGCGACCGTCGTCGCCGACGCCCAGGTTCAGGACGACGCGATGCTGACTGCCTGCCGTCGTGAGGAGGTCGGGGAGCCCATCGCCATTCATGTCGATGAGCTCCACCGAGGGAGATTCGAAGCCAGCCGCCGGCGCGTCGCGACTCCGGATCAGCGTCCCGGCGACGTTGTCCGGAGGCGTCCACGGCGTGTACACGTAGGTCAGAGTCGGCAGCGCGGTCTGGCCGTCGGAGCCGAGCTGCGTAACGCGCTCGATGAGCGACAAGTGCGCGTCCACCTTGTAATCGAACCGGTAGCGGCGCACGAGCGTGTCGCTCTTGCCGTCACCGTCGAAATCGGCCGTCGAGGCGCCGAGGGACGCGGGAAGGCCGTGCGAGATGACGTCGACGCCGCGCAGGCGCAAGCTCGTCTTGAGCTCGAAGCCGGAACGATAGCTCGTCACGACGTCAGCTCGCCCCGTCTCGTAGCTCAGCACGATGGCCACGTAGGCCTGCGGCCCGCCCCAGCGCACGCCCGTCAGATGCTTCTGCGCCGGCGAGGCAGGGTCCGCGCCGTACTCGTACTCGACGACGTTGCCGTTGGGATCCTCCACGCGCTCGAGGCACCACTCGAACACGCGGCCGCTCTCCTCGATCCGCGCTTCCTGCGCGAGGCCGAAGAGGTACCGTCGTCCGTCGCGGCTGCGAGCCTCCCAACCGGCCCCGATCCGCGCGTAGCGAAGGAACGTGCTTTCATTCTCGGCGCGGAAGCTGCCGTCGGGCAGCGTCACGAGCTCCTCGCCCTGCGCGCCCGTGAAAGTGTCCAGCTCCTCCGGGTTGTCGATCTGGCCGTCGTTGTCGTTGTCGGCTCCGTCCGAGGCGTCGACGTAATAGGGCACGCCCCGATCCGTGGAGCGGCGCACGGAGAGCATGCCCGAGAGCGACCACCCGAGGCCCAGGCTACCGTTGCCGGCGCCCGAGTTGTAGACCAGCGACACATCCGGCACGATGCCCCCGGGCCCGCGCGGCAGCGCAAGCCGGATGGCAGTGGCGCCGCTGCCCGTGTTGAGTTGCGGCTGGAACGACTCTCCGAGACCCTGGATGGATCCCGGCCCGGCCGGCAGCGAGATCGCCTGCGGCGCCACGCCGTTTTTGTCGATCGCGAGAAGCGAGGGCGCCGCGGAGAAGAGGCCTGCAGAGACCGCGGCGGCGAGGGCTGCGAAAGCCGCACGCAGCACGCATCGGCGGCGTGGATGGAAGTAGAAATGCGCTCGTTGCATGGGTGTCTCGGTGGTTCTCAGTCGGGGAATTTGTCGGCGACGGCGCGGATCGAGGGGTCCGAATGGCTCCTCAACTGCGCTTTCACCTGCTGGGTCGTAGCCTGCTTCCGGAATTCCTGGTTGTAGGGATCGTCACTGTTGACATCGAGGCCGTCGTGCACCTCCTCGCCCATGCGCAGCCGAGGATCGAGCGAGCCTCGCGGCAGCTTCATGCGATCGACGGTGTCGCCCAGGGTGTCGAGGAATTTCCGCACGTGGACCATGTCCTTGTTGTTGTTGAGCATGTTGCCCTCGACGTGGCGGAACTCGTGATGGATCGTGTCGGCCAGCTCTAAGATGAGCGTCTCCTTGTCCGCAAACCGCTTCTGGTGGCGCGTCAGATTGATCGTGATTGACGCGCTGTCCGTCTTGTTGCTCAGCTGGGACTGGCCGAGCGCTTCCCCTTTCCAGCCGGTCTTGGGAACTTCACCCCAGACGCGCCCCGCAGACAGCGTGACTTTGGCTCCGGAGGCCTCCATGCGCGCGAGGATGCGCTGCCCTTCTTTCGTTTTCTTGAACAGGGCCAGCGCCTCCTGGAACACGGGGCTCTTCTGGAGCACGGGCGAGAAGACGACTTCGAGGCCGCTCGGATCGACGTGCTTGAGCGGGTTCCGCCCGCCGTAGGAGTACAAGTTGGCGAGCTGCGGGTTGTGCAGGAACGCGGCGAACGAAGACGCGTCACGTCCCGGCCCCAGCCCGAGCGTCGCCGCTTCGGCGTAGCGAGGATCCGGACTCAAGAAAGCGCCTGCGATGTCGAAATACGCGCGGGCTCCCATGTCGACAAGGCCGCTCTCGCGGTCCCGCTCCTTGCCGGTGAAGTCCCACCGGCCGCCCGAGCCTGCCAGAGCGCCGTCATCCGGCTGGTGCTTGCTCCTCACGCCTCCATAGGGGTAGTGGGCGACTTCCTCGACGAGCCGTCCCGCCGCATCGGTGACTGCCGCCGGCGAGCCCACGGAGTCCTCGTGGTATGCGAGCGTTGCGGTGGCGGCCGTCGCCGACGGCTGGAAACTCGCGGCGGAGCTCGACCAGAAAGCCGTGGCGGCACCGAGATCCGCCGGCGCATCGTTCAGGAAAGACGGCAGGGAGGCATCGCGCCGCAGCCACCGCCGAGAGCGGGCGTCGTACACGAGCAGACTCGTGGAGCTCGCGAGATGCAGGGCCGGTTGGAAATTTTCGAGCCGCGCCCAGGCGTGGAGCGGACCCGGCGACACCTGGTCCGATGCCGGCGGGGAAGGGCCGCGCAGGACGGCCAGGCGCGCAGCCGGCACGTGCACCCACAGAGCGCGCGCGATCAGGATTGTCGCCGAGCCGCTCACCGGCGCGTAGCTTGCGCCGCTCGCCTCGTAGAAAGAAGCGTCGGGACCGAAGACGTCACGCAGCTGCGCGTTGCTCTCGACGGCTGCCGCGACGAGGTTCCAACCTTCGGCCAGGACGAGCCGCTGCACTCTCTCGCGCGTGGGATCGAGCACGTCGTTCACTCGCGCCAGGCGTCTGCCGTCGAGGAAGGCGTACTTGATCGGGGCCCCGTCCTCGACCTCAAAAGCCTCGTCGATGCAGTGTGTCTCGCTGTGCGAGCGATCGCGCTCCACGATCTTCAAAACACGGCGGTTGGAATGGTCGCGCACGTACACCGCGTCGACCCCCGACCGCTGGAATCGCACGAGCCTATCCTCGAAGTCCCAGCTCAACGCCGCCGAGCCGAGGGCGGTGACGTTGCCGGACGGGTCGTAGGTCAACTGCTGGCCGCTGGCCATGGACGTGACAGCGTGAGGACCCGGCGGATCCAGCGCGCCCCGCCCATCTCGACCGCTCCTCCCGCCCGCGTACCCGAGGTCGCCGAGCTCCACGGAGGCGTCGGAGATGTGGCCGGGCGAGCCTGCGGCAGGCGTCGTCTGCCGGAGGAGATTGCCGAGCGGGTCGTAGACGTAATCAATGCGCCCGAGACTGCTCTCCGGGCCGTAGCCAGCGCGCGTCAGGCGATTCAGGTTGTCGTACGTGAACTGCGCCGTGCGCCGTCGCGCCGAGCTCGCCGGCACGTCAGCGAGCGGCCGCTGGTCGACGATGGCCGTGACGTTCGCAACGAGGTCATAGTCGATGGTCTCGTCGAGGAGCGTGTTTCCCGCGCCATCCTTCACGCGCAGCGCGCCCAGCCGCTGGCTCTCGTCGTACACGTAAGTGGTCTCGGCGCCGTTGCCGAAACGCAACACCGCCGGCTGCCCGTTGGGGGCGTAGTCGGCGCCGCTCAGCACGACACGACCCTGTGGCCCTCCGTCGATGCGCTCGACGAAGCCTCCCTGGCCACGGACCATGCGCAGCCGGTCGTTGTCGGGAAAAATCGTCTCCGTCTCGCGGTTAAGAAAGTCGTAAGCCTGCTGCAGGCGGTACGGAACCAGGATGCCCGTCCGCGGGTCGCGCACGCGCTTGAGCACCCACTCGATGTTGCCGCGCTCGTCGTAGGAGAAATGCTCCTCGCCGCTCGGGTCCTCGACCCAAGCCAGGCGACCCTCGACGTTCCGGGCGGAGCCTCGAGTCCCGTCTCCGAAATCGAGCAGGCCGTCGGCCGGAGCGTCGTAGTGATAGACGGCGTCTTTCGGATCGGTGCCATCGACGACGAGGCCCACATAGTCCCGCTCGAGCACGCGGTTCACGGCGTCATAGCTGTAGCGCGTGACCTGGCCGCGCGCGTCGGTGCGCTCGATCACGTTGCCGACGTCGTCGTAGGCCTGCCGTCGCGTGCCGCGGTCCGGGTCGTTCATCTCGATGAGCCGGCCCAACGAATCGAATTGGAAGCGGCGCGTATTGCCGAGCGCGTCCACGATCGACTCCAGCTCGCCGCTGGCTCGCCACGCGTACGTGGTCACGTAGTGCTCCGCGCCGTTCTGCTCTTCGACCGACCTCAGCCTTTCGAAGCCGTCGTAGCTACGCAGGTCCGGCGCGCCGCCCTGCGCCGTGTCGTTGGCGTCGTAGACCGCCACGGCGAGTCGCCGGTGCTCGTGCCGGACGATGGCGCCGTCCGGCCGGGCGCTTTCGACGATCCTGCCGAGCGCGTCGTAGGTGCGGGCCTCATGGGGCATCGCCACGTCAGGGGCGGCATAGTCCGGATCGTCTGTGAGATAAGGAAGCCAGACGCGCGACTCGAGCTTGCGCGCGTTGTAGGTCTTGACGTCGAGCGCGCGCCAGCGGCCGTCGTCCGATGGAATCCGCGAGCCGAGGGGCCTGCCATAGCCGTCGGAGTAGAAGAACGAAGCGAACGTGGCCCCCGCCGTGTCGAGGCGGAGCCGCTTAACGACCGAGCTGACCGGATCGCCGAAGTGATACTCGTAGCTTTCCCCTGCGCCTCCGGGCCGGCTCGCCTCCACCAGCCGCCCCAGGACGTCGTAGCCGTACTCGGTCGCCTGGCCGTGGAAGTCCGACGCCGCGAGGACGACACCGAAGCCGAGGTCGTACTCTGCGCTCATCTCGAGGTCGCGGTCGCCGAGGTGCAGTGTCTCCTTCACCGGTAGGGCGTGGAGGATCGAGTCGAACTCAATCGTGCGGCCGTTGCCTCTCGCATCGCGGTTCTCGACCACATTGCCAAAAGCGTCCAAGCTTTGCCGCAGGATCGGGATCCAGCGGTTCTCGGTGTCGAGCCAGCTCTCGACGCGCTCGAGGTCGCCCGCGGCGTCGTGAAAAAAGCGCTGTTCATCGAGCGTCCGGCCGCTGCCGTCCGTTCGGCGGATGCTCTTCGGCAGACGGAGAAGCCAGGAGCTCAGGCGCGGCTCGAAAGCCCGCTCGATGAACACTTCGTCCCCCTCTTGATCGACGACCCCGAGGTGCCGCTCTCGGATGGGGTTCCCCAGGTCGTCGTACTCCATCTCGCGGCGGAGCAGGATGCCTTCGGCTTCGCCCTCGTGGACGAAGCGGTCCTGGACGCCGGGCACCGCGAAGCAGACGGGTCGGTTGTCGATGCCGACGGCGAGAGTGCGCTCGCTCCACGAAGTGGTCGCGCGCTCGAAGATTTTCCCGTCGTCCCCCAGGATGTCCTCGCTCAGGACCTTGCCTTTCAAGCAGTCCGACTGGACCCCCGTGTCGAACACGTAACGAGTCCGTTTGGAGTCGATGGAGTCGTCGCCTGCCTCGCGCGCCTCGGCGCTGCGGAAGCCCCTGAACTCCTGCTTCTGCGCATCGTAGAACGGATCGCGGTACGTGAAACCCTGATCGAAGACATGCCCGAGGCCGTCATCCTCAGCGACGCGCGCCACCACGGTGACAGGAATCGGCATGACACTCGACCAAGGCGTGCCCGCGGCCTCCGCGCGCACCATCTGGGCCGTGGAGCTCTCGTAGTCGAGGCGAACGCTCAAGCCCAGACCGTTTTCGATCGACGTGAGCAGGTGGATCTTGCCTTCGGGGATCAGGTCGATCACCAGAATCCGCTCCCCGGGAGCGCTTTGGGCCTGGGAGATGACGATGTCCGTGGTCCCATTTCCGTTCATGTCGGCCCAGCGCAGTGAATCGTTGGCGCTCAGCGCGGGGAGACCGAGCACGCTCCGCGCGGGCTCGAGGCCGCGGTCGAACCGGTTCAGCCAGTAGACGACGCCGTTCGGCAGAAAAGCCGGGCGCACGAGCGTCAAGTCGACGAGCCCGTCGCCGTCCACGTCGG
>Ga0111538_10008405_pt1 | contig 13856 bp, 10 predicted proteins | sample SoiMethybrSBSTD1_FD_79669 | JGI IMG/M metagenome (GOLD analysis project Ga0111538, IMG submission 79669) | Bulk soil microbial communities from a Populus tree surrounding site in Tennessee, USA - Soil MetaG P. TD hybrid SBSTD1 (version 2)... | ecosystem: Environmental > Terrestrial > Soil >...
GGCCTGCACTACGAGAGCTCACGACGCGATTTCCCCTTCATGGAGGTCAACTGCGCCGCGATCACCGAGACGCTCTTCGAGAGCGAGCTGTTCGGCCACGAGAAGGGCGCCTTCACCGACGCCAAGGCCGCCAAGAAGGGGCTCATGGAGCTGGCGGACCGGGGCACGCTGTTCCTCGACGAGGTGAGCGAGATGTCGCTCAACAGCCAGGCGAAGTTCCTGCGCGTCCTGCAGGAGCGCGTTCTGCGGCGCGTGGGCGGAACGCGCGACATCAAGGTCGATCTCCGGATCATCGCCGCGACGAACCGCCCGCTCGAGACGCGCGTCAAGGACGGACAGTTCCGCGAAGATCTCTTCTACCGGCTCAACGTGATTCCGATCCACATTCCGCCGCTGCGCGAGCGGCGCGACGACGTCATGCCGCTCGCCCGTCACTTCGTCCTCGACGCGAACACGCGCTTCCACAAATCCATCAAGGGATTCACGCCCGAGGCCGAGCGGCTAATGGCGGGCTACCAGTGGCCCGGCAACGTGCGTGAGCTGCGGAATCTGATCGAGCGCCTCGTCATCCTCGGCAGCTCGGACTTCATCGAGCCGCAGCACCTTCCGGCGCAGTTCGCCACACAGGTTCGCCAAGCTGTCGTGACAGAGCAGACGGGGGACGAGCTCCGGACTCTGGCCGAGGTCGAGCGCGCTTACATCGCCCAGATCATGCAGCGCGTAGAGTCCAACAAGAGCAAAGCGGCGAAAATCCTTGGGATTTCACGACAGACTCTCCGGAAGAAGCTGATGGAAGAGTGACCAGCACGCTCAATCCATCGCCACTGGTCAGTTCGTCGCCAATCCCGACCAGGGCGTCCGGAGTATCCCAAGTAGCTGAAATTAAATCCTTTCCGGAAAGGGCATCGCGAGGCCCGGCGAATCTTGGAAATTAATCAGCCATCTCAAGGGTCACCCGGAAATCTCGAATCGTCATGTTTTCCAATTACTTGTGACTCTCCAAGCCCTTGGTCCCTGGTTTGCTGTATTAGATCGCGAGCTTTGGAGCCAAGAGTCCAGGGGAGACATTGATGAGACCGACGTTCAGGAAGCTTGAAGTCAAGGACATCGGCCACTTGGAGAAGCTGGTCGCCGACAACGTGGAGGGCGTCGAGCCCGGCCTGAAAGTCGTCGACTCGCGCCTGCTCCTCGGCCAGGCCGCCATCGACCTCGTCGGGCTGGATTCGCGCAGCTCGCTCGCGCTGATCGCGCTCGACTTCACGGCCGACGAGGGCCTGCTTCTTCGCGTGATGGATGCCTACTCCTGGTGTCTCGAGTTTCCCGACACGCTCCGTCGTCTCTACCCCATGGCTCAGCTCTCGGCCGCCCGGCCGCCGCGGATCCTCTTCATCGTGGAGCGGCTGACCGATTCGTTCCTTCGCCGGATCAAGCAGCTCAGCTTCCTCGAGATCGATTGCTTCGAGTTCCGTCATCTCGAGGTCAACGGCGAATCGGTCGTCTTCTTCGATCACGTCGAGCGCCTTCGGAAGGCCGCCGCCGAGTCCGCGGTCGACGCTCCGGCCCCGGTGCCCGTGGCCGCGCCAGCGCCCCGGATCGAGCCGCGTGTCGAGCCCGTGCGAGAGCCCGCGAGATCTGAAGTGGTGCGGCCGGTGATCGAGACGCCCAAGCCTTTCGTCGCCCCGCACCGGGCCGTGGAGGCGGTGCGGCCGACGGTGGCCGAAGCGATCCGGCGTGTCGCGGCCGAAGCCCCGATGCCGGTCGCCGAGGTGGTCCCACCGATGATCGCTCCCGTGGTGAAGCCGGTCGAGCCGCCCGCGGCCGAAGTCGTCGTCGAGCCGGAGGTGGTAGCCACCGCGGAGCCCGAGGTCGAGGTTCAGGCCCCGAGCGAGCCGACCCTCGTCGCTCCGCCCGTTGCCCCGATCGTCGCCGAGCAGCCGGCCGTCCAAGAGCATCAGAGCGTGAAGCTCGTGCCCGAGCCCGCGCCCGTGGTAGCGGCGGCGCCCGCCGTCGTCGCGCCCGCGCCGGCCGCTCCCGCCCCGGTGACGCCGGCCCCGGCGCTGCAGCTCGAGCCGATCCAGGCCACCTCGTCGCTCGCGGTCGCCGGGAGCGCCTCGAACGGACACGTGGTCGAAGCGCCCCCGGCGCCCGTCATCGTGACGCCGACAGAAGCGCCGGCGCCTGTCGCCATGATCCAGGAGCCCGAGCCCGTGAGCGCGCCGGTCGCAGCGGCGCCTGTCATCGCGCCCGCGCCCGCGCCGGTCGTGGCCGTTGAGCCGGCGGTGATCCCGGCGGCGCCGGTACCGACTCCGGCGGCTCCGGCGCAGACCGCGCCCGTGTGGGCGAAGGCCCAGGCCCAGCCCAACGGCAACAAGCAATTCTTCACTCAGGCGACGAAGAGCCCGTCGCCGGCCGAGGCCCCCGCCCCGGCGGTCGCTGCCGCTCCGGTCGCCGCTCAGCCGGCGCCCGCGGAGCCTGGCCCGGCCAAGACGGCTCTCGGAGTCGACGACCGTCCCGAGCTCGAATCGCTGAGCTTCCCGAAGGACGGCCTGTCTCGCCAGTGGCTCGAGTTCCTGAGCCAGCTCGGCGCGACCAAGTAGGGGAACCAGTGTCAGCTGAAATGGAAGGCCAGACTCCCGTACCGGCTTCCGAGCCGACGGTGCCGGCTTCCGAGCCGACCGAACGGCTGCGTGTCCTGCTCGTCGACGACAATGCGTCGGTCCTGCGATTCCTGGCCTCGGCGTTTTCGTCGAACAACTGCCAGGTGACGACCGCGTCGACCGCGGAGCAGGCGCTCGAGCAGCTGGGCGACGATCCCTTCGACCTCGTCGTCTCCGACATCAAAATGCCGGGGCTGAGCGGTCTCGACCTGCTCCGCGCGGTCAAGGGCAAGCTGCCGAGCACGCCGGTCGTCCTCATCACCGGCGTGCCGTCGGTCAACTCCGCCGTCTTCGGGCTGCGCCACGGCGCCTACGACTACCTGCCCAAGCCCTTCTCAGTCACCGAGGTGAAGGACCTCATCAGACGGCTCCGGCGCGATCGCGCGGACGGTAACGGCAACGTGAACTACCCCGCCGGGCTGACCGAGGAGCTGGCCCGGCGGCAGGCCGGCGTCGAGGCCATCTCCGGGATCGGCGAGGTCGCGCTGCAGGGCCTCGAGCCCAGCGTGTTCGCGGAGAAGGTGCTCGAGTACACGATGAAGAGCCTGCGGTGCGACGGCGCGTCGATGCTGCTGCGCGACCAGAGCGGCCAGTTCAACGCGAGCCGCAAGGGCGAGCCGTCGCTGGTCGGCCAGATCCTGACGCTGCTGCACACCTCGTTCGGCGAGGTCGTCAAGACCGGCGGTCGCGAGACGTTCGTCTTGACGCAGCCCGAGCAAGGCTTCGAGGCGCTCGCGGCGCTGGTGCCGGGCGTGGGCGACGCGATGGGCATCCTCTGCGTCGGCCGCAGCGGCGAGAACGGCGCCTTCCTGCCCGACGAGAAGGCGCTCCTGCTCGGCTACGCGCAGACCACCGCGGTCGCGCTGCAGAAGATTCTCCTGCGCGAGCACCTCGAGCGGAACCTGATCGACACGATCTCGTCGTTCGTGATCGCCCTCGAGTCGAAGGACCCGTACCTCAAGGGCCACTCGGCGCGGGTGTCGCTCTACTCGGGCGAGCTCGCCACCGTCATGGGCGTGGCGCCGGCCGACGTGGTGCTGATGAGCCGGGCCGGCATGCTCCACGATCTCGGCAAGCTGGTCATCATGGACAACATCCTCCGCAAGCCGCGCCAGCTGACCGAGGAGGAGTTCGAGCTGATCCGGACCCATCCGGTGGTCGGTGACAAGATCCTCAAGCCGCTGCGTTTCCTCGCCTGCGAGGCGAAGGCCGTCCGTCACCATCACGAGCGCTACGACGGCAAGGGCTATCCCGACGGGCTCAAGGGCGAGGACATTCCGCTCATCGCTCGGGTCGTGACGGTGGCCGACGCGTTCGACGCGATGACGTCGGACCGCCCGTACCGCAGCAAGCGGCCGCTGGCGACGGCGATGGAGGAGATCGTGCGCGGTGCCGGTACGCAGTTCGACCCGCTCGCGGCCGACGCGTTCTCGACGATCCCGCTGGCGAGGCTGGAGCAGATCAGCCGTCATCTCGATCTTCGGTCGGTCGCCATCACCGACGCGGCGGCCGGTCCACTCGTTGGCGTCCGTTGACGGACTCGACCAGGCCCAAGATCCTCGTCGTCGACGACGCGGGACCGGTCGTGATCCTGTGCGTCAACGTGCTGCAGGCGCTGGGCTACTCGATTCGCGCCGCGAATCGCGGCGAAACGGCGGTCGAGCTCGTCCGCAAGGAGCCGTTCGACCTGCTCGTCGTCGACTACAAGATGCCCGGGATGAACGGGTTCGAGGTTCTCGCCCAGACGCGCCAGCTCCGTCCCGGGATGGCCTGCATGCTCATGACCGCCCACGGCACGCCCGACATCATCAACGAGGCGACGCGACTGGGCTTCGACTACATCTTGCTGAAGCCGTTCACCCCTTCGGAGTTGCGCGGGGCGGTCGACAAAGCCCTCGCGGGCAAAGCGTAGGGGATGCACCGGATAAACCAGGGTGCGCTCGCAACGATGACGGCGGAATCGGCTGGAATGGTCATGACCTGGAACGTCGGCGGAATTCGTGGCTGGCTCGATCGCGCGCTCGCGATCGGCTACGGCGTGGTCTACGACTACGTCTACCCGCGCTTCAGCCACTATCAGCGACTCCAGGCCGAGGTCCGCGAGCTGATCGAGAAGGCGGTCCCGCCGCGCCTGGAGCGGCGCGAGGTCCGTGTGCTCGACGTGGGCTGCGGCCCCGGCAATTTCACCTGCGCCCTGGCCGAGGCCGGCTTCAACGCGACGGGCCTGGACTCGTACGGCCCGCTGGTGGGATCGGCCAAGAGCAAGCGGCGCGCGCGGCACCTGGCCAACCTGGCCTTTCGACAGGGCGAGCTCACCCACGGCAACACGTTCCGCGACGGCGCCTTCGATCAGGTCGTGAGCATCCACGCGCTCTACGCGCATCCGGCCCCGGAGCGGCTCCTGCGCGAGGCGCACCGGGTGCTCAAGCCGGGCGGGTACGCGGTCTTCGTGAATCACACCCAGCGCGTCGGGCAGTGGCCGACTCTCAGAGAGATCGCGCGGCGCGACGGAGCGGCGGCAGCGCTCCAGGGTCTTTTGTGGGTGGCGCTCAACTCGCTCTTCGAGGCGACCCGCGAGCGCGTCGGCCCTCACTACTGGGACGAGGCGACGTTTTCGGCTCGACTCGGGCAGGCCGGCTTCACGGTCCTGGACATGCGGAGAACTTTCCTCGGCGGCGCCAGCCTCCTGGTGTGGGCGCGCAAGAGCGCATCATGACTTATCCTTCTCAGCCCCTTGCCGGCGTCCGGCCGGCCGCGCCCGCGCGGCGGGCGGGAGATCGTATGCCCTTTCGGGATGCCCTCGAGCACATGATTGCGGTCACCTACGGCGTCAGCTACGACGCCGTGGTGACGCACTTTCCGCCGTACGAGAGCATGCTCGAGGAGATTGTCGCGCTCGTCGGCCGCTCGGTCCCGGATCGGGCCGAGCGACGCGCAACCCGCGTGCTCGACGTGGCGTGCGGGATCGGCAACGTGAGCCTCCGGCTCGCCCGCGAAGGCTACGCGGTGGTCGGGATCGACGGCGTGAGGCACCTGGTCGAGATCGCGCGCGAGAAGGACCGGCCCCGCGGCGCCAGTCTCTCCTTCCAGCACCTCGACATCGCGCACGCCGCGCTCCCCGGGGCCGGCAGCTTCGACGTCCTGGTGAGCATGCACACGCTGTACTGGCATCCCGATCCCGGCGCGCTGCTGCAGGGCTGCCGCCGCGCGCTCAAGTCGGGCGGCCATGCGATCTTCCTGACCTACGATCGGCCGGCGCGGGTGATCTCGACGTTCAAGGCGGTGCGGCAGGCGCAGGGGCTCGGCGCCGCCGTCCAGGCGCTGCGGTGGCTCCTGCCGACGGTCGCCTTCGAGTTCTTCCGCGAGAGCGAGCATCGCTACCTCCGCGCCCCCGAATTCCATGAGACGCTTCGCCGGGCCGGATTCGAGGTGCTCGAGTCCCGCCAGACGTTCCTCTCGGGCCTGAGCCACCTGGCCTGGTGCCGAGCGGCGTGAGTTCGAACGACAGGAGCCCTCGATGAAGACGCGCACACGTGCTGTCGCGTTGCTCGTGGTGACCTGGATGTTTGGACCGGCGCTCGCCTCGAGCGAGGCCGGCGGATTCCGCCCCGCCTTCCCTGACGTGGTTCTCTACGAGCTGAACGAAGAGGCCAGTTTTACCGTCAAAAACGGGCGGACGCACCGTGCGGCCTCGTCCGGGCTCGAAGGAAAGGCCAAGGTCGGGACGCCCCTCTGCCCCGCGGCGTTGATGCAGCACGCGGAGCAGGTCTTCGGGGCGCGTCAGCGGCGGGTGAATGACGCTAGCCGCTGCGCCGTCGTCGCCTTCGGGAAGAGCAACCTCGACGTCACCGACCGTGAACAGGGCATCGTGCAGGGCACGATCAAAGGCCAGATCTTCGTCGTGGTCAACAGCGAGCTGACCAATCTCACCGACGCCCCCGAGCTGGTGGTCATGAGCGGCAAGTTCAGGGGTGCGGTCGTCGTAACGGATGTGGCGATCATCACGATCACAGAGGCCACGGTCACCGGCGACGGCTTTTGTCCTGACGGCTGCTCCTTCACCGGGAAGTTCCGGCAGCCGTTCACCGTCAACGGCATCGCGGTCTACAAGAAGGACGACGGCGACCTCGTGCCGGTGCTCCCGGACGAGCGCGCGCTCGGAGACCCCACGGTGCGCCTCGAGATCACCTTCGATCGGGACGAATAGGAGAGCCGAGTCGGCGAGGGAATGATCGCCGTGGACGAGAGACCGATCACTCGAGTGAGCCCGGGGGAGGGGTCCGCGCGCCGGCGCGGCGTCGTCTCGCGCGGGCTTAGGGTCTACCTCCGCACGCTGGCGCCGGAGGACCTCGAGTACCTCTCCGAGTGGGCCGAAGACCCGTTCATCGAGCGCATGGTCGGCAGCGAGTTCCTGAACAGCTACAAGCACGTGTACGACAAGGACCCCTCGTTCTATGAGGCGTGCCTGGTGGACTCGACGCAGATCGTCCTCGTGATCGAGGCCAGCCCGGAGTGGAGCCGTCCCCTCGGCCTGGCACGGCTCTTCAACATCCACCTCCTGGAGGGCTACGCGTTCCTCGAGGTCATGCTGACCGCGCCGAAGGCGATCCGCCGCGGATTTGGTGTGGAGGCCGGCAAGCTCATCTCGTACTATGGTGTCGACGTACTGGGGCTCCGACGCATCGAGGCGAAGGTGTACGAGTACAACCGCCTGAGCGCCAACTCGCTGCGGCGCAACGGCTTCCGGCAGGAAGGCATCCTCCGGCAGGCGGGCTACCAGGACGGCCAGTGTTGGGACATGCTCGTCTTCGGGATCCTGAAGCACGAGATCGAGCAGCAGCGCAGGAAGGACCCAATCTATCTCCCTCTCGAGGGCGCCGAGGGGGAAACGCGTGACGCTTCATAATTTTCTTCCGCTCCTCGCGCTGATCCTCAACGTCTCCCTCGCGGGGATCACGCTCTTCCGCAATCCGGAGAGCCGGCTCAACCGGCTGTTCACGTACTTCGTCGGCGGCATGGCCGTGTGGAATTTCGGCGTGTTCATGCTGCGCCGCTCGCCGGACGAGGCGACCGCGGTCTTCTGGGAGATCGTCATCCACACGGGAGTTATCGCGCTCCCGGCCTTCTACTACCATTTCGTCCTGATCTTCCTGGAGAGCACGACCCGGCACCGGCGGTCGCTCTTCGTCGCGTACACGCTGGCCCTCGTCTTCAGCGTCATCAACCTGAGCGGCTCGACCTTGTTCATGCACGGCGTGAAGTCGACGTACTGGGGCTGGGCGCCGGCGACCGGAATCCTGTACACGCCGTTCTTCGTCTACTTCAACTTCTTCCTGATCTACGGGCTCTCGCATCTGATCCGGGTCTACAAGGACGTCGATTCGAGCTTCCGGCGGAACCGCGCGACCCTGATCCTGCTGGGCACCCTGGTGAGCCTGGTCGGCGGCGTCATCGACTTCGCCCGGTTCATCCTCGCCCGGTTCATCCCGGCGGCGGACCTCGTCTATCCGATGGGCATTCCCGCGAACATGGTGTTCGCGCTCATGCTCGGGACGTCGATCGTCCGCTACCGGCTCTTCGACGTCAACGTGGCGGTCAAGAAGAGCGCCGTCTACCTCCTGGTGTGGGGCGTGCTGACCTCGGTGCTGGTGGCGGCCGAGTCGTACGCCGACTGGGACAACGTGAATCCGCTGTGGGTCATCCTGCCGCTCGGATTCGTGATGACCATGCTGGTCAGCCCGGTCGGCCAGCGGCTGGAGGAGTCGATCGAGCGGGTCATGTTCAGTCGCCGGCGCGGCTGCTACGAGACGCTGCTCGACCTGAGCAAGCGGATGGGCGCCATCCTGGACTTCGGCCGGCTGATGGAGACCCTCGTGCACGGGCTCGTGCGCGGCGTGCCGCTCACCCACTGCGTGCTGATGATCTACGACGCCCAGCGCAGCGCGTTCGCCGTCTATCGCGAGGACGCCAGCGTGGGCGAGCGCGGCGCGGTGGCGCCGATCCGGATCGACAGCCGGATCGTCCAGTGGCTCAACCAGACGGGCCGGGTGCTCGTGAAGGAAGAGGCCAAGCTGAACCCGGAGATCGCCGCGTACTTCGAGTCGGCCGAGAACGAGCTGGACGCCATCAACGCGGCCCTCATCGTGCCCCTGAAGATCGAGGGCAAGCTCACCGGCATCCTGCTGGTCGGCGAGAAGCTCTCCGGCGACATCTTCGACGATCAGGAGCTCGAGGTGCTCGCGGTCCTCGCCAACCAGGTCGCCATCTCGCTGGAGAACGCGCGGCTCTATGAGGAGCTCTCGGAGACCAACGCCGAGCTCATGCAGGCGAGCCGGCTCAAGTCCCAGTTCCTGGCCAGCATGTCGCACGAGCTCCGGACGCCGCTCAACTCGATCATCGGCTTCTCGAAGGTCCTGCTGAACCGCTTCGACGGCGAGCTCACCGAGCGCCAGGAGACCTACATCCGCTCGGTGCACAACAGCGGCGCCCATCTGCTCCAGCTCATCAACGGGATCCTCGACTTCTCGCGAATCGAGGCCGGCAAGCTCGAGATGGTCTCCGAGGAGGTCGATCTGCACGAGCTGATCGACGAGTGCATCGAGTCGTCGATGCCCCTCGCCCGCGGCAAGCACATGAAGGTGGAGAAGAACGTGCCGCTCGAGCTGCCGCCCCTGTCCGGCGATCGCACCAAGATCAAGCAGATCCTGCTCAACCTGCTGTCCAATGCGATCAAGTTCACAGGCCAGGGCCGGGTGCTCGTCAGCGTGGTGCCCGAGCCGGATGCCATCCGGGTGAGCGTCGCCGACACCGGGATCGGCATCCGTGAGGACGACCTGGCCCGGCTGTTCGAGCCGTTCCAGCAGCTCGACAATCCGGTGGTCCGTAGCGCCGGCGGCACCGGGCTCGGGCTCGCCATCAGCAAGAAGTTCGTGGAGCTGCACGGCGGCCGCATCTGGGCGGAGAGCCGGGAGAACCAGGGGTCGACGTTCCACTTCACGATCCCCTTGACCTGAGGAGACGATGCCGGCACGGCCACTCGACCAGAAGACGAAGATCCTGTACATCGAGGACAACCGCGAGAACCGGCTGCTCGTCCGCGCGGTCATGGAGGCGGCGGGCTATCTCATCGTCGACGCGGAGGACGGCCTTGCCGGGATCGAAGCGGCGATCCGCGAGGAGCCAGCCCTCATCCTGCTCGATATCAACCTGCCGGGTGTCGACGGCTACGAGATCGTCGCGATCTTGAAGTCGTTCCCGAATCTCGCCTCGACCCCGGTCATCGCGCTGACCGCGTATGCGATGCAGGGCGACCGGCAGCGCACGCTGGTGGCCGGCTGCGACGGCTACATCCAGAAGCCGATCGACGTCGACGCGTTCCCCCGGCAGGTGGCCGAGTTCCTCGGCGGCAAGCGGGAGAAAGTCGAGAGCCGCGACGAGGGCGTGTATCTCCGCGAGCTGAACCAGCGGCTCGTCTATCGTCTGCTCAACCAGGTCGAGGAGCTCAAGCGGCTGAACCAGCACTTCGTGCGGCGCGCCTCGCAGCTCGAGGACCTGCACCGGTCGATGCAGGACATCACCTCCGAGCTGGGCGTCGCCCCGATGCTCGAGAAGCTCCTGGGCGGACTGGCGGCCGCCATCGGGACCACCAGCCTAAGCGTCGAGCTCACTGGTCCGCCGGCCATCACGGTCGTCGCGCCGCAGAGCACGATCGAACAGCCGAGGAGCGTCCTGGCCGGCGCGGGCGCCGCGCCGGCGGAGGACTGGACCGAGGTCGAATGGAAGCTGCCCCTCACGGTCCGGGGCCGCTCGCTCGGCGTCATGATTGCGCGCCACGTCCTGCCGCCGGGCGCGAAGGCCGACGAGGAGCAGCTCCTCAAGATCGTCGCCGACCAGGTGGCGATCGCCGCCGAGAACGCCCGTCTCTACGAGGGCGTGATGCGTCGTGCCGCCGAGCAGGAGAGCCTCGTCGAGTCCGGCCGCCTGCTGACCGCCACGCTCCAGGTCTCCGAGGTGCTGAGCCGGCTCGCCGAGCTCGTCCGCAGCCGGTTCGGCGCGGACGTGACGCGGATCCTCCTCAGCGAGGACGCTCCCGGGGTCTTCCGGCTACATGCGCAGGCGGGAGCGACCCGTACCGCGCGCGAGATGGTGCAGCACAACGTCGGCGATGAGGACGGACTCATCGGATGGATCGCCAAGCACCACAAGCCGCTCGCCTATAGCGATGTGCAGGCCGAGCCGGGCGTCAAGCGCCGGGAGTGGCTCGAGAGCGAGGGCGTCGTGTCCGTCCTGGGGCTGCCGCTCTTTCTGGAGAGCGAGCTCGTCGGTGTCCTGACGATCCTCTACCGTACCCGTCACGTGTTCACGGCGGAAGAGCTGGCTCTCGGTGAGGCACTCGCGACGTCGGCGTCGGTGGCGATCCGCAACGCGCGCCTGCACGAGCAGACCGAGGAGCGCCTGCGCCACACCGAGACGCTCCTGGCGGTGAGCCAGGACGCCAGCTCGACGCTGGAGCTCACCGAGATCCTCCGGCGTACGACGCGCGCCATGGTCCGTGCGCTCGGCGCTGACACCGGCGGCGCGTGGCTCCTGAGCGAGGACGGGAGCCGTTTCGTGCCGATCGTCGGCTATCACGTACCCAAGGAGCTCCTGGGGGCGCTCGAGAGCGCCAACCTCAAGTCGCTCGATCCGCACGTGAGCGACTGGCGGCGCATCGCGGGGCCGGTCTATGCGAGCCACAGCCAGGACGATCCGCGCTTCACCCATCCGATCGCCCGCCTGCTTCCGCACAAGTCGGTCCTCATCCAGCCGATGCGGTGGAAGGGGGTGGCGATCGGCGGCTTCGCGCTCGCCTGGCTCCGCGAGCACCACCGCTTCACGTCCGAGGAGCTGAGGCTCGCGGAGGGCATCGCCGTCCAGGCCGCGGTGGCCAGCGAGAACTCGCGCCTCTACGAGGGCGTCAAGCAGCAGATGGCCGAGCTCAAGCGCACGCAGGCCCAGCTCATCCAGTCGACCAAGCTGGCCGCGATCGGCGAGCTGGCGGCGAACATCGCCCACGAGATCAACAATCCGCTGACGAGCGTCCTCGGCTTCGCGTCGTATCTGGCCGAGCAGGTCCCGCCCGGCCGTCCGATGCGCGAGGAGCTCGATCTGATCCAGGAAGAGGCCGGCCGCGCCCGCGACATCGTGCGCGACCTGCTGCATTTCAGCCGGCAGCGCGAGTTCAGCTCCCAGATCACCGATCTCAACGTCGTCCTCGAGCAGACACTCGCCATGGTTCGCCGCCAGGGCGCGCTGGACTCGATCACGCTCCAGGAGCACTACGCCCCCGGGCTCGCCCCGGTGGAAGTCGACGTGCCCCGGATCAAGCAGGTGTTCCTCAACCTCATCAACAACGCCGTCTACGTCATGAAGGACGGCGGCTCGCTCACCATCCTCTCGTCGGCGAGCGGCGACATGGTGCAGGTCGAGGTGATCGATACCGGAACCGGCATCTTGCCAGAGCACATCGACCGGATCTTCGAGCCGTTCTTCACGACCAAGCCCGACGTGAGCGGCACCGGGCTCGGGCTGTCGGTGAGCCTGGGCATCGTGCAGAGCCACGGCGGCACGATCGAGGTCAAGAGCGAGGTCGGGCGGGGCTCGACCTTCACCGTGAAGCTTCCAGCTCGGCCCGGCGCCGTCGTCTCCGAGCCCGATCCCGACCTCTAGTCGCACACGGAGCGCCCAACCGATGGGCGCCCCCGTCCAGTTCCTTACCAGCTCGCGAAACGACCTCTAAGTATCTAGAAACACGCTAGTTAGGCAGACGTAATCGATTTCCGGATGGAAAACGACAATAAATCAATCGGTTACGTATTTCTCCCCGGAAATATTCTGGGTAAACGTCAATGAAATAACGGGGTTATATGCAGTCTCCGTTGGTACCTCGCTTGCACCTCCTCCTGTGCGACGGCAACTACATCCTTCAGCACAGGAGACGAGGAGACGGCAATGACGAGCATCTGTTGGAAGAGCGCAGTGACGTGGAGTCTTCTGGGACTCATGTTCCTGCTGTTCGTCCTCATGTGGGGTCCGGCCCCGGCTCTGGCCGGTGAGTACGACCACCCTGACCTGGTCCTCTACGAGGTTACCGAGGACATGTTTCTGGTCGCCCGTGATGGCAAGACCGAGAGCTACGTGACTGACCTCAGCCGGGCGACGCACCGTCAGGCAGTGGCCCAGCTGTCCGGAACCGCGAAGATCGGAACTCCGCTCTGCCCGAAGTGGGTGAAGCAGATCGCGCCCAAGACGAAGCAGTGCACGGTCAACGCGAAGGGCGCTGACGACCTCAGCCTGGCCACGGGCAAAGGGACCCTCAAGGGTGTCTACGCTGTGGTGGTCCAGGGTGACAACAAGGTGGACGCGCCGGAGTTCGTGGTCCTGACCGGCAGCTTCACCGGCGACGCCGATCTCTCGCTGTCGCTGTCGGGCCAGGCCCCGATCGGCTTCATCACCAACGGCGTGGGCACGATCGACGGCTACGATGGTGCCACCTTCACGTTCTCCGGGACGTTCCGGCTGCCGTTCGCGATCGACGAGAACGGCCGCTCTCGCTGGGGTGGCCGCTACCTCGGCGACGCGTACTACCTCGGCGATGACCGGGCGCCCTTCAGGGTCAAGTCTAGCGAGCGCTCGCTCGGCTGGCCCACGGTGCGGCTGGACATCGAGTTCTAGTCCGTCTGACTCCTCGTCGCCCTCACGCGGGCCCGGACCGGAACATCGGCTCGGGCCCGCCGCGCTTCCCGGGTCCGTCGATCAGTCGGCCTTGAAGTACTTCGCGGCGGGATGGTGGAACACGACCGCGGACACCGACGCCTCCGGGTCCATCATGAACCCTTCCGTCAGCGTCAGCCCGAAGCTCTGAGGCTCCAGGAGCCGGAACAGCGTCGCCTGATCGGCGAGGTTCGGGCAGGCCGGATATCCGAAGGACACGCGGATCCCTCGATAGTGGGCCTTCAGCTTCTCGCCGATCGATAGCTCGGGCGGATCCGGAAAGCCCCAGAGGGTCCGGAGCCGTGAGTGCAGCATCTCGGCGAAGGCCTCCGCGCACTCGATGGCCAGCGCCTGGAGCGCGTGCGAGCGGACGTACTCCCCCCGATCCTTCCACGCAGTCGCCAGCTCCCGGACCCCGGCGCCGCAGGTGACCGCGAACAGCGCCAC
>Ga0111538_10008406_pt1 | contig 13855 bp, 2 predicted proteins | sample SoiMethybrSBSTD1_FD_79669 | JGI IMG/M metagenome (GOLD analysis project Ga0111538, IMG submission 79669) | Bulk soil microbial communities from a Populus tree surrounding site in Tennessee, USA - Soil MetaG P. TD hybrid SBSTD1 (version 2)... | ecosystem: Environmental > Terrestrial > Soil > Tree...
CGCCGGCCAGCAGACCTTCCTGGTCTCGTCGGTGCCGGCGCCGCGCAAGCACACCACGCCGCTGTTCGCGGCGATGGAGACCGCGGTGCTCGCCTTCTTCGGCGGCTCGATCGCGGTGCACCTGGGCGTCATCGCCCTGCTCATGACCATCCCGCCCGATAGCCGCGCGCTCAACGACGACGGCATCGGCAGCGAGGGTCGCCTCACCCGCGTGCAGTCCAAGCCGCAGGAAGACCCGAAGCAGGAAGAGGAGCAGGTCGAGTCGGGCGACGAGGAGGAGTCGGGCGGCACCGGCACCAAGATGGCGCTCGAGGAAGGCAAGATGGGCAAGAAGGAGTCGACCCGTCAGTCCGGCCAGTACGCGATGAAGAACAACAACGCCGACCCGCAGCTGGCCAAGCAGCAGGCGATCGACAACGCGCGCAAGGCGGGCGTGCTCGGCATCCTGCAGCAGCAGCCGGGCGGAGCCTTCGCCTCGCTGACCGGCACCGCGGACTTCTCGTCCGGTATCGATGACCGCGACGTCTACGGCGGCCTGATCGGCAACGAGGTGGGCGAGATGGCGGGCGGCTGGGGCTACGGCCTGCAGGGCGTCGGGCCCGGCGGCGGTGGCACCGGCTGGGGCACCATCGGCACCGGTCGCTACGGCCTCATCGGCCACGGCTCCGGCACCGGGTCGGGCTACGGCTCGGGCTCGGGCCGCGGCGGTATGCGCGGCCGCAAGGCGACCGCCCCGCAGATCCGCATCGGCAACGCGTCGGCGACCGGCGACCTCGACAAGAACATCATCCGCCGCTACATCCGCCGCAAGCTGCCGCGCATCCGGTACTGCTACGAGTCGAAGCTGGCGGTCAAGAACGACCTGAACGGCACCGTGGTCGTGCAGTTCCAGATCTCCCCGGGCGGCGTCGTCCAGGGCGCCAGCGCCGGCGGCATGGGCGACAAGGAAGTGGAGAGCTGCGTGGCCGACGCCATCCGCTCGATCCAGTTCCCCAAGCCCAAGGGAGGCGGCTTCGTGAACGTCCGCTACCCGTTCATCTTCCAGCCCTCCGGCGGCTAGTCACCCACATCGCGTGAGCGATGCGACGGCGCCCCTCACCGGGCGCCGTTTTTGATTCCGGAGGAACGTCAACAGGACGCCGGAACCCGGAAACGGGAACCCGGAAGCGACAAACGCCAGCTCCGATTCCCGTTTGAATCTCCGGTTTCCGGGTTCCGGAATCCCGTTGACGTTGGGTGCTTCTATCTCTTGACAGATTTTTGGAACTTCGTTTAGAGGGCGGCGTCGAAAGCTGTGAGACGCGAACGGTGACCGCACGCAACGGCGTGTAAACCGCTCCGGCCGCCTGGCCCCTCGCAGTGCGCGAGCCTTGCCTGGTGAGACCCGCCACAGTGGCGGACGGCCCGAGGTGCGTCTCCACGCAGGAGACATGCACATGGATACCAGAAGCCTTCCTCCCCCCATTCCCCCGCCCAGCGACGAAGCGGGCGCGCGCGCCGTCGAGATCGCCGCGATGCTCGGCGACTCGGTCGTCGAGGTGAAGCACCTGACCAGCACGCGCGGCGGCACGGTCACCGGCGCGACCCGCGCGATGCTCACCGGCGGCGCTGCGCTCGTCCTCCTCTCGGTGTTCGCCTTCGCGGCCGGCGTGAAGAACGCCTCCGGCAACCAGCGCGCGCTGCACCAGTGGGTCGAGGTCGACCAGAAGCCGGTCGCCGACTTCCGGCCCGAGCGCCTGCCGCTTTCTTACGACTGGATGGCTTTCGGCGGCGCCTTCGCGGGCCTGTTCTTCCTCGCCGCCGGCGCGGTGCGCCTGCGCCGCGAGCGCGTCTCGCCGACCTTCCGCATCGGCCGCGCCGCCGGCGTCGACTTCCCGACCGACGCCATCGACGCCGAGTCCTTCGCCCTGGTCGAGCCGCGCGAGGACGAGTTCGTCCTCTGCGTCGCCCCCGGCATGACGGCGGAGCGGATGATGGGCGGCGCGCGCGAGCCGGTCACCTCCGGCGAGGTCGCCATCGCCAGCGGCGCCCGCTACCGGGTCACCGCCGGCGAGCAGAGCTTCCTGGTCTCGTCGGTGCCCGCCCCGCGCAGGCAGCCGATGCCCATGTTCGCCACCTGGGAGCGCTCGGTCCTGGCGTTCGCCGGCGCCTCGATCGCCGTCCACCTCGGCCTGGTCGCTCTGCTCGACACCATGGCGCCCGACGCCGCCGCGCTGAGCGACGACACGGTCGGCGACGAGGGCCGCTTGACCCACATCATGGCCCGCGCGCCCGAGGACAAGCTCACCGAGACCGAGCCGGGCGGCACGAACACCGACAGCACCGAGGGCAACGACGCGGCCAAGATGGCCGGCGTCGAGGGCACCATGGGCACCAAGGAGTCGAAGAACCCGGACGGCCGCTACCGCATGAAGAAGGTCGCCGAGACCCCGCAGCTCGCCAGGGCCGAGGCGATCAAGCAGGCGCAGAAGGCCGGCATCCTCGGGGTGTTCGCCGCCAACCCGCAGGTGTTCGCCTCGATGCGCGGTACCGCCGACTTCTCGTCCGGCTGGGACGCCGAGGACATCCGCGGCGGCCTCATCGGCAGCGAGGCGCGTGAGATGGCCGGCGGCTGGGGCTTCGGCATCAAGGGCGTGGGCGACGGTGGCGGCTGCGACCGCGCACCGTGCGGCCTCATCGGCGCCGGCAACTTCGGCCTCATCGGCCACAGCGGCACCGGCGGCCCCGGCTTCGGCACCCCCGGCGCGGGCGGCCCGCTCCACCGCAAGCCCAACCTGGAGGGCCCCAAGGTCAAGATCGGCATCTCGTCGACGGCCGGCGAGCTCGATCCCAACACCATCCGGCGCTACATCCGCCGCAAGCTGCCCGCCATCCGACACTGCTACGAGCGCCAGCTGGTGACCCGGCAGGACCTGGCCGGCACGGTGGTGACGCAGTTCCAGATCTCGCCCACCGGCGTGGTGCAGGGTGCGAGCGCCGGCGGCATGGGCGACAAGTCGGTCGAGTCGTGCGTCGCCGACGCGGTGCGCGCCATCCAGTTCCCCAAGCCGAAGGGCGGAGGCATGGTGAACGTCAGATACCCGTTCATCTTCCAGCCGGCCGGCTGAGAGAACTATCCGGGCAAGTTGCCCGAAACGCGGGCCTTCTGTATTCTCGACGAATGCAGAAGGCCCGCTTCGCATTCATCGCCGCCGCGCTCCTCGCTGCGTGCGGAAGCCGCGACATGAACGCCTCGATCGAGAAGATGAACGAGGGCGTCGAGATGTACAACCAGGGCCAGTTCACGGCGGCCGAGAAGAAGTTCCTCGAGGCCACCAGCATGGAGAAGGACAACCACAGCGCCTGGTACAACCTCGGGCAGGCGCGCGAGAAGCTCGACAAGTACAAGGAGGCCGCCGAGGCGTTCGGCGAGGCGGTCAAGAGCTCCGACGGTGACGCGATGTACCACTACCGGTACGGCAAGTCGCTGGTCGGCGCCGACTGCACGCCGAGCAAGGAATCGAACCTCGAGCTCGCCAAGACCCAGCTCGAGCGGGCGACCAAGCTCAACCCCCGCCTCTACAAGGCGTGGGAGTGTCTGGGCCAGATCTACGCGCTGCACGACGAGCCGAAGGCGGCCGCCGACGCGTGGACCAAGTCGGCCAGCCTGAACCCCTACTTCGGCAAGCCGTTCATCGCTCTCGGCAAGCTCTACATCAAGTGGGACAAGCTGCAGGAGGCCATCAGCGTCCTCGACCAGGGTCGTCTCAACGTCAAGGACCTGAGCGAGCAGTCGGACCTGCTCTACCACCTCGGCCTCGCCTACGAGAAGCAGGGCAACTTCGACAAGGCGATCGAGGCCTACAGCCAGTCCATCGAGAAGAAGAGCGAGAACCTGGACGCCCGCCGCCAGCGCGGGTTCGCCTACGCGGCGAAGGGCGACAAGGAAAAGGCGAAGGGCGACCTGGAGGCATTCGTCAAGGCCGGCGGCGGCGGGAATGCTTTCGAGCTCCAGGCGGCGAACGAGCGCCTGATGCGGCTCCTCGGCGGCGAGTAACCCCGCCTCCCTACATGGGAGTACGCGCCTGGGGCGTGCAAAGCAGCCCCTTTCGCCCGAGATCCGGCACCGGCGGGTAGCGAACCGGAGTCGAGAATCCAGCTCGCACATTCGCCGAGGGATTTCTAGGGTTAGCCGTGCATAGGCGACATTTTTCCGTGATATAAGAAGTGCGCCGGTCGGAGCAATTCCGCCCGTCTATCTCTCTCGCAAGCCGGAGGAGGGGAGTTTGCGCACCGAGATCAGGGAGCGCCTGCGCCGTTCGCGCGATTGGTCGATTGCGATCGACGAGCTCGAGCGAGAAGCAGACGCAGTAAAAAATGAGCGGGAGCGATCCGAGTTTCTGTTCGACATCGGACGTCTCACCGAAGAGGTGATCCCGGAGCGCGACCGCGCGCTGGCGCTGTACCAGCGGGCGTGGAAGCTCTACCCGGACAACGTCAAGGCGCTCACCCGCGCTCGCCAGGTCTACCGCGAGCTGGGCCGGCTCGAGATGGTCGCCAAGGTCGGCGAGCTCGAGCTCAAGGTCCGGCAAGGGGACGAGGCCGCGGTGGGCGAGCTCGCTGGCCTGGTCGGAGAAGCCCTCCTCGACTGCGGCCAGCGGGAGAAGGCGCTGCCCCTCCTGCAGCTGGCCCTCGACTACAGCCCTGACTCGACCCGGGTGCGCGACGCGCTCGCCGCCGCCGAGTACGACCCCGAGGACTGGATCGACGCGGTCGAGCGGCTGTCGGCTGACGCCGGCAAGTTCGACTCGTCGACCGCCGCGCGCATGCTCCTCCGGGCGGCGCGCATCGTCCACCTCGAGACGCCCGACGACGCCCTGTACGAGAAGCTGCTCAAGCAGGTCCTGCAGAACGACCCGCAGAACGAGTCGGCCAACTTCCTCTACGAGTCGCTGCTCAGCCGGCAGGAGCGGTGGGAAGAGCTCGAGAAGCACCACGAGGGCCGGGCCTACGCCGCCTCCGAAGGGCACCAGGCCCAGCTCTACCGGCAGTTCGCCCTCGAGTGGGTGCAGCGGTTCAAGGACCGCGAGCGCGCCGCCCGCTTCTTCGCCAAGGCGATCGAGTCGTCGAGCTCCAACGGCGCCGCCGCCAACGGCGGGATGCCCTCGATCGTGGCCGGGTTCTCGCTCCTCCGCGAGAGCTGCGCGGCCCGCAACGACTGGCAGGGCTTCCTCGGCCTGGCCGACGCGGCCCTGTCGCGCGCGATGCCGGACGAGCAGCGGCTGTTCGTCGCCACCCAGGCAGGCCTGGTGGCCTGGAAGGAGATGAAGGATACCGAGCGCGCGCGCGGCTTCTTCGCCGCGGTGCGCGGGGTCGAGCCCAACTCCCCCGACCTGGTGGACTTCGAGAAGGAAGCCGGTCAGGCGGTGGTCAAGGCCGCCCCCGAGCCTGCCGCCGAGAAGCCGACCTCCGGCAAGCGACGCAAGGGTCGCCAGAGCGAGGTCAACACCACGCCGCCCGAGCCGGTCTCGGTCGCGCCGGCCGCCTCCATGCACGAGGCCGCCGACACCACCCCGCCCCCGGTCGCGGCGCGCGAGCCCGCCCCGCCGCCGGTCTCGCCGGTCGGATCCGAGACCCGCATGCCCGCGGTGCCCGCCGTCGTCGAGGCAATCCCGGCCGACGCCGACGCCGCCATCGAGGCGGCGAGGAACGCCGAGGCCGCCGGACCCGACCGCGCGGTCGACGCCTGGCGCAAGGTCATCCAGCAGCACCCGCAGCTCAGGACCCCGCGCCGCGAGCTGGCCCGCGTCCTGCGCGCCGCCGAGAAGTGGGGCCCGCTGGTCGAGGCGCTCAAGGACGAGGAACAGAAGGTCCACGGCTCGCCCGAGGATCAGATCGCCGTCCTGCGCGAGCTGGCCGACGCCTACCGCCACCTGCGCAACGAGCTCACCGCGGTCAACGTGCTCGGCCAGATCCTCAAGATCAACCCGGCCGACCTGCCGGCGCTCGATCAGCTCATCCAGCTCTACGAGAACATGAAGCGCTGGCCCGACCTGGTGGCCACGCTCGGCAAGAAGGCGCCCCTGGTCGAGGACCCGCGCCAGCGGGTCGCGCTCTACCTCAACATCGCCAACCTCTACATCGAGAAGTTCTCGAACCAGGCCGAGGCCATCAAGGCGTTCGAGAAGGTCCTCGAGATCGACCAGGACAACGCCCACGCCATCAAGCACCTGATGGAGGTGTACGAGAAGCGGCGCGACTGGGAGAAGCTCATCTCGCTGCGCGAGCGCGAGATCGACCGCACGGAGGACCCGAGCGAGCGGGCCGCGAGGACATACGAGGTGGCCCAGCTGGCCGCCACCCGGCTCAAGAAGCCGGAGATCTGTGTCCACTGGTGGGCCAAGGTCCTGGCGACCGATCCGACCAACGACGAGGCGATGACCGAGCTCGAGAAGCTGTACGAGCGCGGCAAGGACTGGGTCAAGCTCGCCGAGATCTGCGCCAGCAAGGCGCAGTCGACCAGCGATCCCAAGAAGCAGAGCGAGGCGCTGCAGAAGCTGGGCCTGCTCTACACCGACAAGATCGACGACCGGACCCGGGCGATCGACGCCTGGCAGAAGCTCCTGCGCATCGAGCCGGACAACCGGCGCGCCCAGGACTCGCTCAAGAAGCTCTACATCGTCGACCGGGCGTGGGACTCGCTCGAGACCTTCTATCGCAACCAGGGCAAGCTCGACGAGTTCGTCCGGGTCATCGAGCGCCAGGTCGAGCTGCCGGAAGAGACCGACAAGCACGCGCTGGCGGTCAAGATCGCGCTCCTCTACCGCGACGAGCTCGACAAGCCCGACCGCGCGATGCGCGCGTTCGAGAAGGTCCTCACCCTCGACGAGACCAACCTGGCCGCCGCCGAGGCGCTGATCCCGCTCTACGAGCAGGCCCGCGACCCGCGCAAGCTGGTCAAGGTGCTCGAGATCCAGCTCGACCAGACCCGCGACGCCGCCATGCGCCAGGAGCGCATCAAGCGGCTGGCGGAGTACAACGAGGACCGTCTGCGCGACAAGCAGGCGGCCTACGCCTGGTGGCTGCGCGGTCACGCCGAGGACCACCAGGCGGAGTGGATCCGCGAGCACGTCGAGCGCCTGGCGCAGGAGACCGGCGGCTGGGCCGAGCTGGTCGGCGCCTACGAGGCGAGCTACTCCAAGTTCTCCAACCGGAGCCAGGCGCTGCCGCTCATGAAGGTGGTCGCGCGGGTGCAGGAGTCGCAGCTCGGCGAGATCGACAAGGCGCTCGAGACCAACCGCGCCATCGTCAACCTCGACGGCTCCGACGAGGAGGCGCTCGACGCCCTCGAGCGGCTGCAGGCCGCCAAGGGCGACTACCGCGAGCTGCTCGACATCTATGGCCGCAAGCTGGAGCTGGCGCACGACCCGCAGGCGCGGACCGACATCCAGTTCAAGATCGGCCGCCTCTACGAGGACGCGGTCGGCGACGACGGCCGCGCGGTCGGCACCTACCTCTCGATCCTCGAGCAGGACGGCGAGGACCTGCGCGCCCTCAAGGCCCTGGACCGCATCTACGAGCGCAACCAGCGCTGGGCCGAGCTGGCCGACATCGTGTCGCGCGAGCTTTTGCAGGTCGACCAGAGCGAGGCGACCCTCGAGTGGGTCAACCTCAAGTTCAAGCTGGGACAGATCCGCGAGCAGTTCCTCGGCGACGTGTCGGGCGCCATCGAGGCGTACCAGGAGATCCAGATCGCGATGCCGGGCCACGAGGGCTCGCGCGCCGCGCTCGAGCGCCGGCTCGACGACGGCCAGCACCGGCTGGCGGCCGCCGGCATCCTGGAGCCGATCTACGAGCAGCTCGGCGAGTACGAGCAGCTCATCCGCGTGCACGAGATCCAGCTCGAGGCGTCCAAGGACGCCATGCGGCGGGTCGGTCTGCTCATGCGGATCGGCGAGCTGTACTCCAAGCGGCTGGGCGACGCCGACAGCGCCTTCGCCGCCTACGCGCGGGCGTTCCGCGAGGACCCGAGCACCCAGGGCGCCAAGGCCGAGCTCGAGGAGCTGTGCAACCTGCTCGACGACGGCTGGATGAAGCTCATCGAGCTGTTCGAGGGCGCCCTGGCGCGCCCCGACCTCGAGCCGGTGCTGGCCCACGAGCTGTCGGTCAAGGTGGCGCGCGCCTACGAGGAGCGGCTCGGCCAGAGCGACAAGGCGGTCGAGTACTTCCGCCGCGCGCTCAACATCGACGCCGACGACATCGACGTCATCGACTCCCTCGAGCGCATCTTCCAGCGCGACGAGCGCTACGTCGAGCTGCTCGAGGTCTTCCGCCGCAAGGTGGACATCTCGAGCGACCCCGACGAGCGCATGTCGATCCTGTTCCGCATCGCCTCGATCCACGAGGAGATGCTGGGCGTGCCGCAGGACGCGATCTCGCTCTACAACGAGATCCTCGGCCACGACGGCGAGAACGTCAGGGCCCTGCGCGCCCTCGACCGGCTCTACGTCGAGGGACAGCACTGGCTCGACCTGGGTGACAACCTGGTCCGCCAGCTGACCCTGTCGGACAACGACCACGAGCGGGTCGGACTGCTCCTCAGGCTGGCGCAGCTGCGCGAGACCCGGCTCGGCGAGACCGCGGCGGCCATCGAGACCTACCGGCAGGTGCTCGAGCTCAACCCGCACTCGAACGAGGCGGTGAGCGCTCTCGAGCGCCTGATCGCGCAGGCGGAGCACGAGCTGCCGATCGCGCAGATCCTCGAACCGATCTACCGGGCGACCGCCAACTGGTCGCAGCAGATCGCGGTGTACGAGATCATGGCGCGGCACGCCTTCGATCCGCAGCGCAAGATCGAGCTCCTGCACGGGGTCGCCGAACTGTACGAGCTCGGCGGCGACGACCTGTCGGCCTCGTTCGCCACCTTCGCGCGCGCCTTCCGCGAGGAGCCGCGCAGCGACAACACCCAGGCCCAGCTCGAGCGCCTGGCCCGCCTGCTCGACGGCTGGCGCGACCTGGTCGGGCTCTACGACGGCGTCATCCGTGAGGTGTCGGACGACGAGCTCAAGGTCCACCTGCTCACCAAGCTGGCTCAGCTGCACGAGCACGAGCTCGGCGACGACCGGGCGGCGGTGGCCACCTACGAGCGCATCCTGCAGGTCTCCCCCGGCCACATCGAGGCGGCCAGCGCCATTCAGGCCATCCACGAGCGCGACGCCGACTACCCGGCCCTGGTGGCCGCGCTGGTCAGGAAGAGCGAGATCCTGGTCGACCTGGAGGAGCGCAAGGCGCTCCTGTTCAAGGCCGCGCAGATCCAGGAAGAGGTGCTCGACAACCCCGACCAGGCGATCGCGACGTATCGCACGGTCCTCGACCTCGACGACATGGACATGCAGGCGATGGACGCCCTCGAGCGCCTGTACATCCGGCTCGAGCGCTGGGAGCCGCTCAAGGACGTCTACTCCAAGAAGGCGGAGCTGGCGGAGGATCCGGACGACAAGAAGCAGATGCTCTATGTCCTCGGCCAGGTCTACGACCGCGAGCTGGGCGACGTCGGCAAGGCGATCGAGACCTACCAGGGCGTCCTCGACATCGATCAGGACGAGCTGCCGGCCATCCAGGCCCTCGACCGGCTCTACGGCCAGGCCGAGCGCTGGTACGACCTCCTCCAGATCCTGGAGCGGCAGGTCGAGCTGGCCGACACCCCCAACGAGGGCGTGGCCCTCAAGTACCGGATCGGCCAGCTCTGGCAGCACCGGCTGAACGACCTGGCGCGCGCGATCGAGAGCTACAAGGAAGCGCTCGGCATCGACTACACCCACATGGAGACCCTGGTCGCGCTGGACGGCCTGCTCCACAGCGACGAGGGCGAGCCGGCGGTGATGGCGGCCCGGGTGCTGGAGCCGATCTACCAGGCGGCGGCCGAGTACGAGCGGCTCATCGACGTGCTCGAGGTGATGGTCAGGTACGCCGAGGACCCGGTGGCCAAGGTCGACCTGCTCCACCGGATCGCCGAGCTGCACGAGTTCCGGCTCGAGCGGCACAACGACGCGTTCGGCGCCTTCTCGCGCGCCCTGCGCGAGGACAGCGGCAACGATCTGACCCTGGGCCACCTCGAACGACTGGCCGACATGATCCGGACCTGGCGCGAGCTGGCTCAGCTCTACCAGGGCGAGGCGGACAAGTCGCTCGACGTGCCGCGCCAGGTCGACCTCCTGTCGCGCCTGGCCCGGGTCTATGAAGAGGAGCTGGGGCAGACCGAGGACGCGACCGCGATCTACCGGCGCATCCTCGACGTCGAGTTCGACAACCGCGCTGCGGTGCTCGCCCTCGACCGGCTGTACACCGGCTCGGACAAGTGGCCGCAGCTGGCCGAGGTGCTCCGCAAGGAGATCCAGCTCGCCGACAACGACGAGGAGACCATCCAGCTGCAGTTCCGGCTGGGCCAGGTCCTCGAGCAGTTCCTCCGCGACCTGCCGGCTGCCATCGAGGTCTATCGCGAGATCCTGGCGACCGATCCCAACCACGCCGCGGCGCTCGGCGCCCTCGAGATGCTGTTCCTCGAGGGGCACCACGAGATCGAGATCGCCTCGATCCTCGAGCCGCTCTACCTCGACGCCGGCGAGTTCGAGAAGCTGCACAAGATCTACCAGGTGCAGCTGGGCAAGCTGGCCGACCCGAGCGACCGGGTCGCCATGTACCAGCGGCTGGCCGAGCTGGCCGAGGACAAGCTGCTCGATCAGAGCCGCTCGTTCAGCTGGTGGGGCGAGGCCCTGTGCGAGGACGCCAGCTCGGCGCTGGCCGCCGAGCAGGTCGAGCGGCTGGCCCGCGAGACCGCCTCCTGGCCGGAGCTGGTCAACGTGTACGTCCGCGTGCTCGAGCGCCACTCGCAGAAGGAGCTGCAGCGGCAGACCCTGCTCCGGCTGGCGCGGGTGTACGACGCCGAGCTGCGCGACGCCGCCAGCGCGGTGGAGACCTACCTCCGCGTCCTCGAGATCGACGAGAAGGACTCGGACGCGCTCGCCGCGCTCGACCGCCTGTACGGGGCGGCCGGCATGTACGACGAGCTGGTCGAGATCCTGCGCCGGCGCATCGAGGTGACCCTCGACGGCGACGAGATCGTGGCGATGCAGCTGCGTCGCGGCGAGATCTTCGCCGAGGCGCTCGGCGACTTCGACTCGGCGCTGGCCTGCTACGAGCAGATCCTGGAGCAGGACACCCGCAACCGAGCCGCGCTCGAGGCCGAGGAGGCCATCTTCTTCCGGCGCGAGGACTGGAAGCGGCTGCACGAGGTCTACGAGAAGCTGGTCGACGTCGCCGACGGCGAGCCGGAGATGGCGGACCTGTACGCGCGGCAGGCGCGCATCGCGTCCGACGCGCTCGGCGACGAGGAGCGCTCCATCGACATGTGGGGCCGCGTCCTCGACATCCGCGGTGAGGACCCGGCGGCGCTGGCCGCGCTGGCCGACCTCTACGGCCGGCGGCAGATGTGGGAGGAGCTGGTCGAGATCATCGAGCGCCAGGTCAACGTGGCGCGCGACGACCGCGAGCGGGTCATCCTGTACAAGCGCCTGGGGCGGGTCTGGGCCGACAAGCTCGGCCGCGAGCGCAACGCGCTCGACGCCTGGCTGCGGGCCCAGGAGATCCAGCCGACCGACCTCGAGACCCTGCAGGCTCTGTCGCAGCTGTACCGGGCGACCCAGAGCTGGGAGGAGCTGTCGCAGACCCTGCGCCGCATCATCGACGTCGGGCAGGTCAACGGCGAGGTCTCCGAGCGCGACATGATCGAGCTGTTCGCCCAGCTGGGACAGCTGGAGGGCGACCTGCTCGGCCGCGTCAACGAGGCGGTCGATGCCTGGCGCAAGGTGCTGGTGCTCGATCCGACCGACTTCCGGTCGCTCAACGCTCTCGAGCAGCTGTTCATCCGCGAGGCGCGCTGGGAGGAGTGCATCGAGGTCCTGGAGAGCCGGGCAAACGCGCTCGAGGATCCGACGTCGCGGATCGACACGCTCCTGCAGGCGGCGGCCATCTGGGACGAGAAGGTCGACGACAAGGAGCAGGCGGCCGGGCTCTACGAGCGGGTGCGCGGGTCGGATCCGGGCAACCGGATGGCCAGCGAGCGGCTCGAGGACATCTACCGCGCCCAGTACAAGTGGGAGCAGCTCAATGAAGTGATGCTCGAGCGGGTCGAGCACACCGACAACCCGTCGGAGAGGATCCGGATCCTCCAGATGGTGGCGCGGGTCTACGAGGAGGAGCTGGGCGACCAGGAGTCGTCGTTCGTCGTCCTCCAGGCGGCCTTCCGCGAGGACTACGCGCAGGAGGACACCGCGCGCGAGCTCGAGCGGCTGGCGACGGCGGCCGGCAAGTGGGAGGACCTCATCTCCGAGTACACCCAGATGGTCCAGGGCCTCGAGCGCGACGAGCGCGACAAGGCCTGCGACCTGTGGGTGAAGATCGGCCGCTGGTACGGCGAGCACCTGGCGCACGTCGACTACGCGATCCACTCCATCCAGCAGGCGCTCAGGCTCAACAAGAACCACCTGGGGGCCCTCACCACGCTGGCCCACTTCCAGCGCAAGCGCGGCTCGTGGCACGAGCTGGTCGAGACCCTCGGCAAGCACGCCGCCGTCGAGCCGGACGCGCAGAAGAAGGTGGAGCTGTACCTCAGCCTCGCCGAGCTGCTCGAGAACCAGATGCAGGACGCCATGCAGGCCATCGGTGCCTACCAGGCGGCCCTGCAGACGGACCCGTCCTCGATGGAGGCGCTGACCGCCCTCGACCGGCTCTATCGCCGGCACGAGATGTGGGAGCAGCTCATCGACGTCCTCGGGCGGATGGCCGATCTCAAGGCCGATCCGGAGGATGTGGTCACCATCCGGCTCGAGATCGGCGAGCTGTGGGACGAGCGGCTGCTCGACTCCGGGCAGGCCATCGGGGCCTACCAGGAAGTGCTCAACATCGATCCGAGCAACCTGCCGGCCCTGCGCGCCCTCGAGCAGCTGTACGAGAAGACCGGCCAGTCGGAGCGGTACCTCGACATCCTCGAGGCTCAGCTGGACGCCTCACCGAGCGACGCCGAGCAGATCGCGCTCTACGAGCGCATGTCGTCGGCCTGGGAGGAGCGGTTCGGCAAGCTCGACCGGGCGGCGGAGTGCCTCGAGAAGATCGTCGCCATCGACCAGCGCAACCAGTCCGCCTTCCGCGAGCTGGAGCGCCTCTACCGCCAGGAGGCCAAGTGGGACTCGCTGGTGGACACCTACCGGCGCCACATCCTGGTGGTCAACGACCCCACCCAGCGGATCGAGCTGTACGTCCAGATGGGGCAGATCTACGAGGAGGAGCTGAACGACTACGACCGCGCGATCGAGGCGTACAACGACGTCCTCACCTTCGACGCGGACGAGGTCCGGGCGCTCGACGCCCTCGGGCGGCTGTACGAGCTGATCGAGGAGTGGGACCGCGCGATCGACACCATGGCCCAGCTGGCGCGCATGGACGAGACCCCGCAGGTGCAGGTCGACCTCCACTACCGGAGCGGCGTCATCCACTACGCCCACCTGCGCAACGTCGAGGAGGCCGAGCAGCACTTCAGGACCGCGCTGACCATCGACGCGACGCACGTGCCGACCATGGAGGCGCTGACCAAGCTGTACGCGGACCGCGGCGACTGGCTGAAGGCCTCGCAGATGATGGTGCAGGCCGAGACCTACACGCCGAACGTCCTCGACAAGATCCGGCTCCTCTACGACGCGGCACGCATCCAGCTCGACAAGCTGAAGAACCGGGACAAGGCCAAGGAGCTGTTCGCCGCGGTCATGGCGCTCGACCCCGAGCACGTGGACGCCGGCGAGCCGCTCAGCGAGCTCTACTTCCA
>Ga0111538_10008407_pt1 | contig 13852 bp, 13 predicted proteins | sample SoiMethybrSBSTD1_FD_79669 | JGI IMG/M metagenome (GOLD analysis project Ga0111538, IMG submission 79669) | Bulk soil microbial communities from a Populus tree surrounding site in Tennessee, USA - Soil MetaG P. TD hybrid SBSTD1 (version 2)... | ecosystem: Environmental > Terrestrial > Soil >...
CATTAAAAAGAGATATATCAACGTTTATAATATTATCAAAATATAAATTATTTGACTTATTAACTACTATAAAAGATAACAATATAAAAGATGCAAAACAAACTATAATTGTTAAAAAAAAAATTTTATTCATAATTTAATTTAAATTTCTTTAGCTTAATAATAACATAGTGAATATGATGACTATGAAAAAGATATGATTGATTATTTATTTATTTATTTAAAAGTGCTTTTCTCGAAGCTAGCATCTAGTACTCAAACAAATAGAAAATTAGCTGTTATATATTTATATTAAAATCTACTAAAAAAGTAAATTCTTAATTTTGTGCTAAATATTTTTGCCTAAATATATCAGTCCATTCTTAAAAGAGAATTAATTAATTCAGAGATTCTTTTATCAAGAATATTATAATGTGAGTCTGTTAGCTTTCCTTTTTTAAATAAATTAGTTATTTCTTTTCTAAGTTCTTCCAATTGTTTAACTCCTTCTACTTTGTTGTTTTTTAAAGCATCATAAGTAAAGTCTATTCTATTCATGCTTTTATTAAGATAACTCCTTTCTCGTCTTTTGTAATACCAACCTGCAAATATAGAGGTTGAACCAACTATAGCGGCTATCATTCCAATATATGTTTCAGTTGAGATAGCGGGTTTGAAATGACCTACTAATAAGTTATTTTCTGTTACGTTTAACGTTAGAGGATTATTATTATCTGAGATCATATTTGACCAAAAATCAAATGAGTATCCTCGTGATGCATATGCAGTACATTTTATTTCGGTATTTATAGGATGCAACCAAAAACTTTGAGATGGTAACTTTGAAGTGTTACATTCTACGGTTCCTGCATTTTCTGGTATTATTTTTACAGATAACTGGACAACTACACTATCAGTCTTTCCATCAATCACCATAACTCCGTTCGAAACTGTATTTGTAATATAAATTTGGTTTGTATCAGGATTAAGAGATAATTTATTAGCTAAAAGTGGAAAAGTTAGATTTATAGGTATATCAAGAATAGGATCATTATTCCCATGGCTGTTTTTATTATTAATTGGTTTAACTGATAAATCCTTAATTTTTTTATTAGTTACTCCATCTATTACAGATACTGTATTGTCTCTATTATTAGAAACATATATTTTATTTGTTAATGGATTTACTACAATATCTACTGGGTTTTGTCCAACTTTTATTGTTGAGTTGATTTTATTTGTGTTTCCATCTATTACAGAAATGGAATCCGAACCATAATTTGCTACATAAATTAAATTTTTTTTATAGTTTATATTTATTCCTGTAGGTAGATAACCTACTGTAATATTATTTAAGATATTATTCGTTTTTTCATCTAAAACAGATACAGTATGATTTTTTAGATTAGAAAGATAAATCATTTTTGTTAATGGGTTTACCGCTACACCATAAAAAAGGCCAGTTAATTCCACAGTATTTGTAACTTTATTACTAATACCATCGATTATTGATAGATAAGATGATTCTTTACCTAAACCTAAATTTGAGACATATATTCTATTATCTGAAGGATTTATTGACATCCCTACAGGGGATACGCCAACATTAATATTTGATAGTCTTTGGTTTGTAGAACCATCAATAACAGAAACAGTGTTCGAACCTCTATTGGTCACATATATTCTATTAGTATAGGGATTTACTTCTAACTCATATGGAAAGTTATCAACTGGAATTGTAGTTTCAATAGTATTGGTATTGCCGTCTATCACTGTAACTGTGTTAGAAAATTGGTTTGCAACATATAGCTTGTTAGTAACAGAATTTATTCCAATTCCAACAGGATAACTACCTACTGGTAAAAAAGGCTTACCTACACTTTCGGAGATAACTGGTTCATCCACTTGTGAATAAATAGATGATAGAGATATCTGTAATATCAATAACATTATAAAAAAGACAAAATAAACCAATGAAAATTTTTGAATTAAACCCTCCAACAAATATACTTCTTTTTTTAGGGTATAAAAATAATTTTTTATGAATAAAAAGAGTAATTATATATTGTACTTCTAAATACGGTATGTAAACGTCTTCTGCTATACATGATCATATGATATCTTTATAACAAGAAGAGATAATAATAAATAGCAGAAAGAAAAATTTGAATAAACTGATAAACTACTCTTTATCCTTATTATCGTATATAATAATAGGGGGTGTTTTTATTTTTATCACTTTGCCCGGTTATCAATCTTATTCAGCTCAAGAAGGAGGAGAAGAGATTTCTGGCATAAATAAAGAAGAAAAAGAAGAAGAGTCTAATAATGATATTTTCAGCGATTTAAGCAGAAATCTTCCTAGGATTGAGGAAGATATACCTGATGATAATAAAGAGTCTCAAGACAGTGAAATACCAATATTTGAAAATCAAGATACAAAAGATCTTGATGACAATAATAAGATTAGTAGTAGGAAAAATCTAGTAGAATCTAATGACCAAGGAGCATCTAGTGAAAGTATAGAAAGGTCTATTACTAATGGATTTAGTGATAGTGGTGAAGAATCAGACATTATTAAGGAAGAAGACGGTAGCAGTAATACAGAATCGTCATCGTCATCTTCAAGTAATTCGATGAGTAACGATGATGCTGTTGATAAAAACATCGTAAACCGTTGAGTAATTAAGGTAAATAATATAATAACAATTGGAAAAAAGAAAAGAAAATAGTAAATAGTAAATGATCTATGAAAAGAAATTTAATCCCGATCATATTATATCATTTTGTAATTCATGAAGGTTAGTAGTAGTATGTTTTATAAAAAAATAGTTCCATCTTTGGCTATTATAATATTGTTTTCTATAATAATTATTCTAGTACCTACCAAATCATTTGGAGAATTTCCAATTTCTATTGTAGACCAAAAAATTTTTAAAGATTTAAATGGAGAGTGGAATCTAATAGGAGTAGTACAGAATAATGCAGGTACACCTATAGAAGTTAAAATAGGTGTCAATGTGACTCAAACAGATAAACAATCTTCAATTTTAACAAGCAATACATTTACTAATGTAATATATCCATATGTTTCTGCTCCATCTAAGTTTACTATTAAGGGTAATGAATTCTTTAATGGGGTTGCCTATCCGATTGAGACAAAAGAAGTAGCAAAGCCATTTTTCATGGATTTAACGCAGAATTATTCCAATCTTGCTACTGGCGATGAAAAGGCTCTAGTAGGTACAATCAAAAACACCGGTCCTAATATAATTAAAAATATTGCAGTATACGCTTCTGTTCATTCAATTAATGGAACTCAAATCGATTCTGTAAAAAGCTTTATAATTCCCTTTATTTATCCAGGGAAAGATGTTCGATACAAAATTCTTCCTGACCCTGCTATAAAAGATGGTGTTTATTATTATAGTTGTGCAGGATTGGATATCAATTCTCCTATCTCTACAATGGAGATTGGAAAAGGAGAATTTCTTGTTTTTAATTTAGAAAGTGCTTCTCTGATTAGCGATTTTAGATACGAGAATTCATCAGATAGTATTATTTTTGAGGTTAAGCCATATAATCCCTCTGGGGGAACTACTAATTTCAAGATTCCACAGGTTTCTTCAAACCAAAAGATAGAAATTTTATTGGATGGTAAACAATATGAAAATAAATTAGTTACTATGAATGGTAAAACAATCAATATGGATATATTCATTCCGAAAGACAAACATATAGTAAAAATATCAGGAATTAGAAATCAACTTTAATTGAAAGGAACAAATGTTATATAATATTATTATATAACTTCTCTTAATAACTCTCTTATATGGAAATCTCGTAATAGAATTAGACACTGTCTACACTCAGTTCGACAGTAATAAAATGCTGTTGAATGATGTGATGTGGTATCAGCTGACTTGTGCAGGAAGGCTATACCAAAGCTGAAAAATCGATGGGTAACGATAAGCTACATCCAACTTGATGTAGCTTATCGTATTTAATATTGTAAATAAATGAGTACATAAATGAGTTTATTTTCTTCGGATAGAAAAGAGTATAATTTTAAACCTTTAATATTTTAATAAAGATACACTAAACTATTACTAAAGGTATTCAATTATACTTTGTGATGAATCATCAAGAAATACTATAATATTTTAAAAAAATTAAATAAGAAAATAAAATTAATTATAGAATATTGGATAAAAGATATAGTTTAGTAGATATATCTATAATAATAGATTAAAATTATGAAATCTTCCAGAATAACACGAAAGGAAGAAAGACGATTTTTTAATCATGAATATCTGAGAGATAGCCTTATACCTCGATATAAAGAATGTGAATCTTGTAAAATCAGAACACAACTTACATGTTTAATATGCAACTTCTGTTGGAGTTGCCATTGGAAGATAGAAGAATTAGCTAAAATTCCAGATTATCTATAAAAATTTAAAAAAATTATATGCATCCAATTAGTTTAAATTTTTTAAAAATAAATTGTAAAATTCTATAAACTATTAATATTTGTATTTTTGAATATAGTGATATGGATTATGATAACCTCTGTAAAGATGTAATAGATATTGATGCTAAAATAAGATTTGCAGGAATATGTGATGAAACTGGAGAGATAAAATATGGAGGTCAAAGAGAAGGGGTTGAAAATATCCTAAGTAGTGATGAAACGAGGAAATCAAATTTACAGGCTCTAGCGAGATGGGGATTAAGAAATTCTTTATCTCCCAAAATAGGAAGAGGGAAATATGCAATGGCAGAATATGAAAGAATTAAAAGAATTACTATTCCGTTAGATGATGATCACCTATTGCTTATTACTACAGAAGTAGAGGCAGATCATGGTAAAATTATTAGTAATACACTGAAGATACTTAGTGCAAATTTTTAATGGCAGAAGCCTATGTTTTAATAACATGTGAAGAAGGTTCTGAAGAAAAAATAATAAATGAATTAAGTGAGATAAAGGATATAATAACTACAAATAGAGTTATAGGCCCATACAATATACTTGTCAAGATAAAAGGAGAAACAATCGATACGGTAATAGAGACAATTACATCAGACATCAAGACAATTGACAAAATTCAATATACTTTAACGTTGAAGGTCAAGCATTAATACCTAGAAGAACACAAATCGAAAAGGTTTCTTATTTTTATCCCAATCCATTGTTGTTAACAAGTTAAAATAAAATAAAGCTTAAGATAGTGTGTCTAGAAGGTGCATCATCATCTTACGTTTATATTAATTTTTCGGATTTAACAATCCATTTACCAGATTTTTTGTCTAAAATGAGAGTACCAATTATTCCTCCTTTTTTATAGACTTTTGCCATTTCTTTATTAGCGCCAATTAAAGAGAGAAAAAATGAATTTTTCTGATGATATCCAGATTCAACTACTTTTGTTGATAATTTCCTGCTGACCTTAATTATCAAGTTTCTAGCGAAGGGCCAATCTCCTTTCCACGAGATAATTTCAAAATTACCGAAATTTTTGGTTGTTAATAAATAACCTTCTAATTTTGCTTCAAATTTTTTACTATTATCTAAGGCGTAGGAATTCATCCACCCAACTGCTTCTGGTGCCTTTCTTTCCTCTATACCAAAGTTATCTGCAATTGCCAAGTTATAAAATTTAACATGTATATTATTAAATAGTATCATTTTAAATTAACAATATGATAAAATTTCACTATCTAAAATAATATGAAAGAAAAAATTTTTACAAAAAAGAAGTTGTTGTTGTCTAAAACCAAACCAACCAATTAGATTTTAAGTTAGTTTTTAGTAAATTCAAAATTAATTATTCTAATTCTTTTAGGGTCTCCACTGAATTCTTGAAGAAAAGATGTCATATAATTTTCTTGATACCCTTCAAATGCATTTACTACAAGAAAACCTATTGACTGAAAAATCTGTTTTAAATTCTCTACTTCTTTATAAAATTCATTATTTGATACTGGTTGGAATAACTCATCAGTTATTTCAGTTATTAAAATGAATTTTCCTTGTTTCACTAACTTTTTATAAATAATTTTGTATAAGACTTCCCAGTTACTCTTATATTTAATATCTATATACTTTGGATCAGGTAGAACTGATATAACTTTATAAAGTGAATTATCTTCAAATAAAGGTAAAACTGATTCAAATAATGTATGAAGTATCTTCACATTTTGTGATTTAATATTATATTTAGCTTTATTATAATGACTTTCATTTTTTTCTATACCAATAAAATAATAATCATGATTCTTTTCTGAGAGTAATTTTATTAAATTCCCATCACCCATTCCCAGCTCTAACACTAATTTTTTATCTTTTGGAATATCATCAAGGACTTCCTTAGACATATGTAAATATAAATAAATAATAACAAATTTAAATTTAAATAATAATTTGTATTGTTTTATTAAAGTGTGATACGCCAGAATTCCTTCACGCAAAGATTAATTTTAAATTTATGCTCTGTTATTTCATGAGAAGATATAGTCACAGAATTATGACTCCATCCACCTAAAATTTGGTAAATAAGTATGTCTTTAAGTATATACTATCAATGACTTTAATTTATATTTGTATATCTAATAAGACAAATTTGTTACTCCAACTATTGGCTCACAAAATAAATTGATTTAATAATAATGTATTTGTCCTCTCATTTCACCGTCTGGATGATCACGACTTTGAACATATACATAAGATTGACCAGATGTAAAGAATTCAATAAGTTCGCTAAATGATGAACCTTTTAATGGACCAGTCAAATCTTTTTCCTCGACTATTCCTTCAACGGATAAGCCTGGTCCTTCTCTACAATGACCTACTTTTATTTTTTCATTACATAATGATAAAATACTAGGTCCGTTTTTACCGTATGTTCCTAAATGTACCTCAATTATTTCTACATCATCACCGTCTAGATAACTCATTCCTTCCACAAATACCTTATACGATAATACACTTAAGGAATAATCAAATGATAAATATACTATCCCGTGTGAATCCAGGTAATAATATCCATTATCGAATATCACAGGGTATGGGTCTAATGGGGCCACAAATTCTTTTCTATAATCATAGTGATTATTATATGAATGAATATTCATTTAGATAATTGGGTATAGAAGGTCCACCACTATATTCAATAGGGTTGTAATTATTGTCTTGGTTAATAGTATCATATGCATATGATACCAAAGAATTATCATATACTTCAAAATCCGCGTTCTTGAAAATGTGTTTATTTATTTCTTTCAATGCATCGACAGTTTGATTTGTAACGTACATTGCCCCAGAGAAAAAGGAAAATACCACAAGTAAAGTAAAACAAATTGTGTTAGAATTCATGCTACTTTTTAATTCAATTCTAGATATTTCAAGAATTTGAAAGATCATATAGTATATGCTATAGTAGGATTTGCATAGCTAATATTGTAATATATTAAAATAATTAATTAAGTATACTTAAAAGCCTATGATTTTTGTAAATGAAAAAGATTGTATATTTATATTAAGGATTTTTTATTAAATTAGTTATATTAAATGTTTTCTCTATAAGGCTGAACTCATATTAATATATACATTACCTTTCAATAATTTAGCATTAATTTAATTCCCTGTATCACTAAATATAATATAAGATTAATATTACAAAATGAATAATAGATCTTAGTAATTAAGTGACTGTGGCTCAGTATTTCCATTATTATATCGAGATGCTTTAGAAAATTAATTTATCAAAAAAATGATTTATTAAATTAAATGTTTGATTTTAATTAGTTCTATAGAGAGAGCGCTAGTTATTGAGTTTAAAATTTAAAATCTCTTTTTTACCATATTTTTCATATAGATGTTGGAATTTTAAGACCTTTTCTTGGATAAGATTACCATGAAAATCATAGAGTTTTGAAAAATTAGCACGAAAAATTAGGTTTTCAGATGAATCAAAAAAGCGGATACTAAAACTTTCACGGTTATGAGAATTATTGAATTCTCTGACGAATTTAGCGGCGCTAACTTGTTTTATATTAAGATGAATATGCCAGGGGGAGAGTTCATCTCCTATAGTAGCCCACTCATCTCTAATTTTGAATTTCATATTTTCTTGTAATCGTGCTTCACAAATTCCTCCAGAATTTCTAATAGAAAAAGTTATATCAGATTGTAGCAGAATGTCACAAATTAAATTTTCAAAAGATTTAGCAATCACAGATCACAGATAATCAAATCCATTAATAAACATAATTTGAAAAATTAATTAATGGTAAATTATGACACGCGATTAAAGATATACAATGTATAACTTAATTTCAGAAATATCTTAAGTGAAAGTTGCGTTAATGAGTTATTTTTAAAAAAAATAAAATATCCTTTCTTTTTATTTATTAACAATATATACTATATAATTTTTTAAGATTTCTTCAATATCTTGTCTATAATCTAAGAAATAACAACACCAATAATAATAATAATAATTATAATTATAATTCACATTTTAGCTTGCTATTATAATAACTGTTAAAATAAAAGATCTTATCTGACAATAGATTTACATTTATTTGGGGTCAAGAAAAATATTTAGAATAAACTACTATGTCTAAACAGCAACAGAACAAACACTTTCCTAGAAAAATGTTACTACTATCTTTTACCTCACTTGCTTTAATATATAGTATAATGTTGATAGGAGTTTATATTACTTCATCCCACCAAGGACTATCATGTCCTGATTGGCCATTATGTCCTAACGGTTTAGGGATTCCAAATCCCCATTACCTTTTTGAACATATCCATAGGATGTTGGTCATAATTACCAGTGGGTTTATTGTTACAACAGCTATTTATGCATATATTAACGCACGATCCGTAAGTACAACTGCAATCTTAGCAGCGGTCATAGTTATTATTCAAATATTTTTAGGTATGATCATGGTATATTCAAAATTGCATGCTTTACTAGTAGCGACACATCTTGCAACAGGAATTTTATTATTTGCAATGTTATTATTAACTTTTATTGCATCATATAGAGAAAGAAAAAATTCTTTAGTTAAATCTGATATACAAAAAATATAGAACAAATAAATTCAATAGAAAAATAAATTGTATTTTACATAGTTAAGAAACAGGTAATAATACAAAAACTTTATTCAATAACTATTAAACCAGTTACTACTACTATTCAATAAAAATCTAATAAATTTTAATTTTAATTCCGTATTATATAAACTGAGAAAAAGTTACACAAGATATCAAGAAAGTAAAAAATGGTAGGAGTTTTCGGTTTATTATCAAATAAATGAGTATTCTGATAAATTATATCTAAAAGTTTGGACTATTTTTTATAATACTAAAATAATAATCTATCAAATTCCCATTACTTATTTATGGTTTCGGAATTTTCATTATATAAATTTATAAGTTCGCTATAACCTTCGTTAAAGTCCTTATGTAAATTATTTAATAAAGCAATAAATTGTGAGTCTTTTGATAATTGTATTTTCATTTTATTTTCATACTCATAAAGTGTAACTTTGACCTCATCATTTAGATTTGGATTAATTGATAGTAAATTAGTCTCATTGTACATAATTGTTAATTTAAAACATAATCTTCGTATTAACCATTCCAAATCAAACTTCAACTTATCAAAAATTTTGACTTTTTCTTCTTCTGTTTCTGCCGATTTGATATCATCTATAGCATTTAAGCTTGCTTTACAGCACTCTTCTAGATAACTAACAATTTGGGAATAAAATCTTCCTGTGCCTGTCTTAATTGTTTTTTCATTAAAAAATTGATATACTAATGTTTGCAAAATTATATTATCTTGATACTTGATTAGAAATTGCGGAGGATAAATGGAAATATTTTGAAATACATAAAATAATCCATAGGTAGTAAATTTATAATTTTTGATATTACTTAGAAACTTGCCTTTTGTAACTTCTATAAATCCAATATCTTCTAAGCGTCTTGAAATCAAAGATGAGACATCACCATTATCAGGAGAGGGATTTCTTAATTTAAAATAAGACGAAATTTTAAATGAGGGATCATGACCTCGAATAAATTTCATTATCAAGGATCGCTCCTCTTGTGTCAAATTGATTTTTGGATAAGATAACAATGAAGATATATAATCTGAGTAAGACATAATCAGTATAGTAATTGTATCACAGATTTATAAGTTATATAAATTTAACAGAAAAATTATAAATAAATGTTATTTTTATATAAATTTAATATATTATTATATCAATTGCTATAACTATAACAACACATAATACAAAATTATATGTGTCTTATTAGTTGAATTAAGAAAAAATGATTGAATGATAGAGAAATAGATAGATAAATAAATAAATTAATTAATTAATTAAGTGGAAATTCCAATGTTGTATTTTCTAATTCCAAAATTGGTATATAGATAGAATGGGAATCATTTCCTACATCATCAATATACTTATATTCTCCACTTTTTTTATTTAACTGAATAAATTTGGTTGGGGGTTTTTCTGACACTATATTATAGTGTATTAAATTGCTTCCTATTGCACTATTATATATAAACAAAAGATTTTGGTTCTTATAATTTAGAAAATAAAGCAATGAGCTAATACCCAATGCAGATTGAGCTGAGGACAGTATTATCTTGAACATATCTTCAAGAGAACCATACTTCAGATATCTGAAATTGAATTTTTTGTTATTTTCTGACACGCTAATCAATAAATAATTACCCATTATTAGACCTTGCTAATAAAGTAAAATAAATGCAGAATAATGAGAAAAATTCAGGTTGTAAGTTTTGTTATAAATTAGATTATATATGTTTATTATAATAAATTTCTATAAAAAATCCAATCCACAAATCTTATAAGTAAATCAATAGCAATCCACGAACGAACTATAATCCAATGATCCATGTAAATAAAATTTATAATATTGATTGTATAAAATTTATGAATCAATTAAAAAAAGAAAATTTTATAAAAATTGATGCAATAGTAACATCACCCCCTTATAACATTAACAAGCCATATTCTAGATATAATGATAAAAGAGATAAAAATGAATATCTTTTATGGTTACAAAAAATCGCTCACAAAAGCTTAGAGGTTTTAAAAGAAGATGGATCATTTTTCCTCAATGTGGGGGGAAGACCGGCAGATTATTTACTTCCTTTTGAAATTTGTAGTAAATTTATAGAAGCTGGGTATAAATTGCAAAATACAATCCATTGGATAAAATCAATATCTATCGAAATGGAGGATATAGGAAAAAATAACTATATAAAAGCTGATTCCTCTATTGGCCATTTTAAACCTATAATTAGTCAGAGGTTTCTAAGTGATCTTCACGAGTATATTTTTCACTTCACCAAGAGAGGAGATATAGCTATTGACAAACTGGCTGTGGGAGTAACATATCAGGATAAATCAAATATAAAAAGATGGAAATCTGCGAAAATAGATAAGAGAGATAGAGGAAATATTTGGTTTATTCCTTATAATACAATTCAAGAAAAACGACCTCATCCAGCAACATTTCCTGAAAAACTACCAAATATGTGTATTAAATTACATGGTATAACAAAAAATACACTTATTTATGATCCATTTATTGGAATAGGTACTACGGCTTTGGCATGTATTAATTTAAACGTAGAATTTTTAGGTACTGAAATAGACAATAAATACATCGAAATTGCCAATGAAAATATCAAACTTAGATTTATAAAAAAAAATGAAAAATCCTCCTAATTTATTGATATACTTATTTCTCTTCCATCAATTTCAATGGTCTTGTATTCAATATCGTCCTTCTTTTCTTGAGATAAAACTAGAGATTTAACTCTAACTAAATAAGTTAAATCGGATGTATGTAAAGATAAAGAAGATACATCATCTTGTTCTAAGTTAGCAATATATGCAGTTGATAAAATTTCAGTCGGGTTATATGATTTTTCTTTACGTAATTGTTGCAAGTTCCTAGCCAAATCACGTACTAGACCCTGTGTAATTAGGTTTTGATCACGATTTGTAGACATAAATATCATTAAATTTTCTTTTTCTGCATACACATAACCTTCCTTAACTGAAAAGGAAATTTCCAAATCTTTCTCAAATAGATCAATAAAAGAAGAAGAGGAAGAAGAGGGAGGAGAATCCTTATCATAAATGAGGCGAAATTTTTTAGCTGTTTTAAGAGTACGAAGAACCTCTACTTTGTCTAGTTTTTCAAATTCCGAGAGAACCTTACCTATATTAGATTTAACTTGTGGTGCTACACTTTTGCGAATAATAGAAACTAAAGGTAAAATAGGGAGATGGACATTGATCATTTCTAGAACTTTATCCACTCCATTGGATGCATGAAATTGTTTCACCTTGTAGGATTGTACATTCAATTGATTTTTCAATATTTCAGATATATCATTTTTAGACAACTCGGTATCAAGTTGATTATGATCGTAAAAGTTTTGTATAGTATTATTAGTGTTAGTATTAGTAATGGATTGTGTTAATGTTTCTTTATCTGAAATGAAACATATCGTCATTTCAGTCACAGGCCATCTTCGCTTAATTTTTGCTTTCATTCTTGCAGAATTTGCTAAAGAGATGATTGTTTTTATTTTTTCAAAAATATTCTCAAGATCTTGATCAATTAAAGATGTTTCTAATTCAGGCCATTTAGAAAGAAGTATACTATCTTTGAAAGAACCATCATCATCACCCAACTTTACATTTTTCATTTTACTAAAGCAATTCAAATAAAGATATTCTGTAAGAAATGGAGAAATAGGATGAAGAATAATATCAATTTTCTCAAGTACGTAATCTAGAATTGAAAAAATTGTAAGTCTTCTATTTATTTCCTCCAGATTATCATTCCAAATATAATTTCTTGTAAGTGGAATGTATGTTTGACTAATATTATTTATAATAAATTCTTCAATAGCTCTTGTTGCTTCATGAAATCTGCAATTTTCAAATAAGAAATTTATATTTTTTATTAAATTTTGTAATACTGAAAGAAGCCATTTTTCTGGAGTCTCTAATAAGTTATTATTAATTACCCATTTAAGGTCATGAATGCTTCTGTCAAAATTATCAAGAACACTATTTTGTTTTAAATATATATGCAAATAGTATAGTGTACTCAGGATTTGATATGGTCTTGAGTTCATTTCTTTTAGACTGAAGTTCAATGCTTCGATGGGTGACGATTTCCAGATAAAATAGAATCTAACGAGATCTACCGAGTTACTTTCAAGCATTAAATTGCCTTCTATTACATTTCCAGCACTTTTACTCATTTTATTACCTTTTTCATCTAATACATGTCCTTGAAATAGAAAAGATTTGAATGGTGCAATAGATTCGTTCTTTAATATTACATTTTGCATTAATAGAGAATACGACCAACCTCTGGTTTGATCTATTCCTTCAGTTAAAAATAATGCAGGAATCAATTTTTTATAATCATGATCGGTAAATGATGCAAAAGGAGCAGCACCACTATTATGCCAAGTATCAAGTACATATGGTTCTCTTGTCATTAATGAATTACATTTAGAACAGTTTACTTTTATTTGATCTATCCATGGTCTATGTAGTTCGAAATGTCCTTTATTGTTAGTAAGAGAAATATCGTCGTCGTCGTGGGCGTTGTCATCGTCGTCGTCGTCGTCGTTAACTGTTTCAATTTTATTATATTTACCATTTTCAAATTTTAAAATTAAATTGTTATTTTTATCTCTAACGAGGTTAGAGGATCTATTTACTAGCTCATTTTTATTTGATAGTAATTCTTTATGTCTGCAATTAGAACAGTTCC
>Ga0111538_10008409_pt1 | contig 13851 bp, 15 predicted proteins | sample SoiMethybrSBSTD1_FD_79669 | JGI IMG/M metagenome (GOLD analysis project Ga0111538, IMG submission 79669) | Bulk soil microbial communities from a Populus tree surrounding site in Tennessee, USA - Soil MetaG P. TD hybrid SBSTD1 (version 2)... | ecosystem: Environmental > Terrestrial > Soil >...
TACAGAAGGGGCTCTTACCGGTGCGGGCGGCATTCTACTGGGGCTCGCAGATTTCCCATTATTGCTGGCGTTGAAATTTAAATTATTATTTGAGCTGGCGGCTGTATATGGTTATGATACAGATAATTACAAAGAACGACTGTATATACTTCACATATTTCAGCTTGCTTTTTCAAGCGCCAGGCACCGCAAAGATGTGTTTATTGGTATGCTCGACTGGGATAAAAAAGCGAATGGCATACCGGATGATATTCACCTATTTGACTGGAGAACATTTCAGCAGGAATACCGCGATTATATTGATATCGCAAAAATGGCGCAGCTTATTCCCGTAATTGGTGCGCCTGTGGGAGCAGTTGCTAATTATGGGCTGGTTAAGAAGCTGGGTAAGACAGCGAAGAATGCCTACAGGATGAGGGCGTTTAAAAGCTAAAATTTAAATGTTAAAAGTGAAAAGTGGAGGCACGATATTTTCAAAGTTTGTGGTGAGCAGCCTTGAAAGATTACCTTTAAAAAAAATATAAAATGGGAATCAGCGACAAATTATTTGAGATGAAAAACAAGAAAGCGGAAGATAATCTGAAGACCGGCGAAAAATATCTGGAAGAAAATGGAAAAAAACCCGGGGTGGTAGTACTCGCGAGCGGATTGCAGTACGAGATCATTACTGATGGAACAGGGCAAAAACCATCTGCAAAAGATAAAGTAACCTGCCATTATCACGGAACACTGATCGACGGAACAGTTTTCGACAGTTCAGTACAACGGGGTCAGCCGGCAACATTCCCCTTGAATATGGTAATAAAAGGATGGACTGAAGGATTACAGCTGATGGCAGAAGGTAGTAAATGGAGATTTTTCATTCCACCACATCTTGGTTATGGCGACCGCCAGGTTAGTGCCCAGATCGGACCAAACAGCACCTTGATTTTTGAAGTTGAACTTTTAGGTATCTCCTAAAAAATATATATGGATAAGAAAAAGAAAAGTCTTGTTGACCGTGGTGACGGCGATTTTATCCTCAATGAAAGTGGAACATCAATAAAAACGGATCATGTGGATAAATTGCCTGAAGTAAGAAGTGATGTGGCTTACGAAAAGAATGATGAAGAACCGTATATTCCTGATGTTGCCGACGAACAGAGGGATAATACGGATTGATTTATTTTATTTCTACTTCTGCCATCACCGGAAAATGATCAGACGGATATTTTCCATGATAACTATCTGAAAGAATCCCCCATCTTTTAACGATAAAATGCTTTGTTACGAAAATGTGATCGATTATTCCGGTTGCTTCCATATTTTCTCCAAACGCATTGAATGTACCATTGCCTGCATAGGGAAATTCGACCTGCTTGAATGTGTCACCAAACAGTTCACTACTATCTATATTCCTGTACCATTCACTTTGCTGGTCGCCATTAAGGTCGCCGGCAAAAATTACGGGTTCGTTACCTGCTATGGTATTAATCCGTTGTAATATCAGCTTGCTGCTTTCAACCCTTGCTACTTTTCCCTGGTGATCAAAATGAGCGCTGAAAAAATAAAAGTTCTTACCTGTTTTCTTATCCGTAACCTGCACCCAGCTGCAGATCCTGTTACAGCAGGTGGCATCCCATCCTTTTGAAGGCTGGTCAGGAGTTTCCGATAACCAGAAATCGCCCTTTTTTAATAATATGAACCTGTCTTTCCTGAAGAAAATAGCACTGTGCTCTCCGGCTTCCTTTCCATCGTCTCTTCCTGCGCCGTAAAAGTCATAGTCCGGCAAAGTCTTTATAATATCATTCAGCTGGTTGTGGAATCCTTCCTGAGTTCCAAAGATGTCGAATGCATGGAAACGTATGAGGGCGGCAACATAAGGAGCGCGCTGAGACCATAGATTTCCCGAATCACCGCTGTTCTGGAGCCTGATATTAAAAGTTGCGGTTATTAAATTCTGTGAAAAGGAATGTAAATTCATTGTGCCAAATACGAACAATAAAATAAGTTTTTTAATCAGGGTCACCATGGTGTTCAATGTATGGAAATATTCATCAGTGGCATAATAATTTCATTAATTATCATGAACCTCTAAAGTAAATTTTTATGGACAGACTCAACTTAAAGTCACCCTGGCATGAAGTCAGGGAACGGCTGAAAGAAAACGATATCAATCTTACCGATGAGGACCTCGAATACAGGCCCGGTAACGATGATGAATTGCTGGAAAGACTTGCCGGCATGTGGAATAAAAGCAAGAGAGATGTGAAAGAATATATAGAGAGTATTTCCGGAAATGAAGATAAAGCCGGGTAACAGTGCCGGTAACCGGGCATGTAATTTGAACTAATAATCTAAATATAAATTTTATGATACGAAAGAGAACAATGAAACCGCTTGTGCTTGCAGGCCTTGCTGCTGCGGCTTATTATGCATATACTAAATTGACTCCTGAACAAAAGGAAAATATGTTTGGTTCTATTAAAAGGCAGGGAAAAGATCTTCTTGGAAAGTTATGGCCTTCAGGTGATGGTGCTCCTGCAGCTAATGCAGGTAAAGAGATATAAACTCCAGGATTATATTAAAACAAACTTAATTGTTCTACCGGCAGTCGCCTTTCAGTAAACCTTACCGGAACTGTGGGCGACGCTGGTATTTCATATACAGCTGTCTCCTTATATCTTGAAGCGATCGCCACTTCTGTCGTTTTTGCATGCGGCTGAAACATCCCATCAACAATTTCATGCGTATTGTTCTCTCTTGAAAGATGAGACAACAAAAGATGCGACATAAATGGCGACCGGCAACTGGTGAAAAGTTCAAATGCCTGTTTATTTGAAAGATGCCCCTTTCCTCCCCTGATGCGTTGTTTAAGGTGATAGGGATATCTGCCGTTCATCAGCAGCGCCTCATCATAATTTGATTCGAGAAAAACCGCATTACATTGAGCGAAGCTGTCTGTAACATTATTGCATGCATTACCGATATCGGTAAAGATGCCCACCTTAACACCATTGGCTGAAACTATAAAACTATGCGGGTCCGCAGCATCATGCTGCTTTGGAAATGCATGGATGGTCATGTTTCCGATCTCAACAGGCTCGTATGCATTGAATGCACAAACGAGGTGAGGCTGCAGATGCATACCACTATTCAACCTTGTTAGCTCGGTGATGTAAACAGGGACCTGGTATTTCTTCGTCAATACAGGAAGTCCGAAAATATGATCGCTGTGCTCGTGGGAAATGAATATGGCTTTAACGCTTTTAATATCAAGCCCGAGGCGGTTCATTCTTTTTTCTGTTTCCCTGCAGGAGAGACCCGCATCAACAATGATGGCCTCTTCCCTGTTTCCAATATAATAACAGTTGCCATTGCTGCCGGAATTAAGGGAGGTGATGAACAGGGACATTGAAACCTAATTATTTTAGCAAAAATAAGGGAATGAGAACTACGGATGGCGGGTGTCGATAAATATCGTTACGGGCCCATCGTTCACGAGTGCTACTTTCATGTCTGCCCCGAAGATCCCGGTTTGCACTTGCTTTCCGAGACCATTACTTAATGCGGTAATCATTTTTTCATACAAGGGAATGGCAATGGGTGGTTTGCTTGCCCGGATATAGGAAGGCCTGTTTCCTTTTTTTGAATCGGCATATAAGGTAAACTGGCTGACAAGAAGTATTTCTCCATTCACCTCTTTTATGCTGAGATTCATTACGCCCTGAGCGTCATTAAAAATTCTGAGGTTAACAATTTTTGAGGAGAGCCTTGTGATGTCATCATCTGTATCGGCATCTTCAATGCCTAATAAAATGAGCAGACCGGTTTTTATGGAGCCGGTGATCTTATCATCAACTGTAACAGATGCCTGGGTTACTCTTTGAAGAATTGCTCTCATTAAAATATTTAGTATTCAAATTTTCTTAATGAAGGCGACTTTACCCACGTTAAAATTACTACCGCAATGGTCATGCATCCTCCAAATACAACTGAAGGTACTACCCCCATAAGTTTAGCTGTCACGCCGCTTTCAAATTGTCCGAGTTCATTGCTCGAATTCACAAACATAGAACTTACGCTGCTTACCCTGCCGCGTAAATGATCAGGTGTTTTGAGTTGCATCACAGTTCCACGCACCACTACACTGATACCATCCAGCATACCCGAAATTAACAGTGCAAAAAAAGAAAGCAGGAACCATTTTGAAAGTCCGAACAATATGATACAGGCACCAAAACCGGCCACGGCAAAAAATAATTTCCTTCCCTGCCTTTTCCTGATCGGCGAAATCGTAAGCACTATTACCATAATAATAGATCCTATATCTGCCGCGGCATTCAACCAACCGAACCCTATTGCACCAATTTTTAATATGTCCCGGGCGTATACGGGAACCATCGCCACAGCTCCTCCAAACAGCACCGCGAACATATCGAGTGAAAATGCACCCAGCAATTCTTTTGTTTTATAAACAAAACGCAATCCTTGCTGTACACTTTCCCAGGTTCTGCCCTCCCCCAGATTTCTCAAAACAGGTTTGGGTTTCAGCTGCATCAGGATAAAAAATGAAATGATAAGCAGCGAACAGATCACGATCATTGTTCCCATGTTCCCGATCAATGCGATCATGAATCCTCCTGAAGCATGGCCTACAACAGATGCCGAAAGCCAGCTGCCCTGGCTCCATGTTGTTGCATTCTGCAGATATTTCCGGGGTACAATCGTGCCTATAAGTGCTGTAAAATTCGGTCCGGTAAATGAACGAATGATACCTGTACAAAAAATCACGGAATATATACCTATGGAGATCTGGTGGCGGCTGATATGATCGTTGATGAATGGTGTAGAAAGAAATAACAGGATACCCGCGCAAAGTGTATACAAGGAAACGGTTTTCAGCAACAGGTTTCTTTTCTCACTGATATCAATAACATGACCGGAATAGAGCGCCATGGTGAGGGCGGGTATCACTTCTGCCAACCCGATAAGACCGATCGCAAAGGGATCATTAGTGAGTTCATAAATCCACCATCCGACAAGGGTACCCATCATGCGCAACGCCATGATAAAAAAAAATCTCCCTATGATCAGATTTTTATATTCAGGAACCTTTACAGATGCAAAGGGGTCATCTGTTACCTGGGAAATCGATTCATTTTCATCCATACAAATGACTGCAAAGATACTTGTACATTTGCCTCCACGAAAATGTGAAAAAAATAAAACATGACAGAATCGATAATCGCGTTGCTGACCTTGATTTTATTAGAGGTTGTGCTGGGACTTGACAATGTAATCTTCATTTCAATTCTATCCTCGAGGCTGCCGCAGGCTCAGCAGAAAAAAGCAAGGAGAATGGGTTTGATCCTTGCGATGTTCATCAGGCTCGGATTATTAGCAATAATCTCTGTTATACTCAAGCTTACAAACGATATTTTTCATATACCATGGTACACCAAAGAAACAAATTACCAGATGGGTATTTCGGGAAAAGATCTGATACTTATACTCGGGGGCTTGTTCCTTTTGTATAAAAGTTCAAAAGAGATCTACCATAAAATGGAGGGTGATGAAGGCGATACATCAACAGCTATGAAAGGCGAAAGCTTTAAAAGCGTAGTTATTCAGATATTATTGCTTGATATTGTTTTTTCTATCGATTCTATCATAACCGCGGTGGGCATGGTTAATGAATTATGGGTCATGTTCACTGCAGTTATCATTTCAGTCTGTATCATGCTATTTGCGGCTGAGCCTATAAGTAAATTTGTGAACAATCATCCTGTTTTTAAAATGCTCGCACTAAGCTTTTTGCTGCTTATCGGGTTCTCCCTGATCGCAGAAGGTTTTGAGGTGCATATTCCAAAAGGTTATATTTATTTTTCAATGGCATTCGCATTATTTGTTGATTTTATTCAGCTCAAAATGCATAAGCCGAAGAAACCACCGGTGAAGACCAGGGAACATTATCTGCAGGAAGAAGAAAATAAAATAAAATGGCCTAAATGGGAGGGTAAAGAGAAAAAAAATAAAATCTAAATAATAAAAATGAAATACACCTTAGCACTACTTGCAATGATCTCTGTATTTTTTGCAAAAGCAGATCCTCCTAAACAGGAGTACTATGAAATCAGAATTTACCAACTGAACAATGCAGACCAGGAAAAAAGAATGGATGCTTATCTTAAAGATGCTTTTCTACCTGCATTGCACCGGGCAGGACTAAGTAAGATAGGCGTATTTAAACCAATCGGAAATGACACTGCGGCCGTAAGGAAAGTATTCCTGCTCATCCCTTACACATCTTTAAACGATCCCTATGCGATAGACAACAAGCTTGCAAGAGATAAGGCTTATATTACCGCCGGCAACGATTACATAAACGCTGCACATGATAACCCGGCATTCGCAAGATTTTCAAAAATCATATTGAAAGCATTCAGCGGCCACCCTGTAATAACCGAGCCGAAACTTACAGGTCCGCGTAATGAAAGATTATACGAACTGAGAAGCTATGAAGGCGCCACTGAAAAATTATACAAAAAGAAGGTAGACATGTTCGTTAAAGGAAATGAAATAGCCATTTTCGACGACCTTAAATTCAACCCCATATTTTATGCTGAAGTACTTGCCGGCACTGCGATGCCCAACCTGATGTACATGACCAGCTTTGAAAATAAGCAGGAGCGGGATGAACACTGGAAAGCATTTGGTGAACATCCAAACTGGAAAAAACTGGAGGCAGACCCGCAGTACAAAAATACTGTTTCACATATGGACATTACTTTTCTTAATCCTGCAGAATATTCCGACCTGTAGCATTAACCATGAGTTTGCCTGATGATACCCGTAACCAGCCGGGGAAAATGTTTAAGGGTATTCACTGTTTTATTGGTGATCCATTCTTTACCAAACAAAGACTGGATCACTCTTCCAGCAAATAAACGCCTGCCGAAAGTTTTTGTCCATTCCCGTTTGTAGTTATTTTCGAGTTCACCGCGGTTTATTTTCGATGACAGAAATTGTTCAATCAATCCGGCTGCGATCTTACTGCTGAACAGAGCCATGCTCATACCATTTCCACAGAGTGGGGTTATCATGCCTGCAGAATCCCCAAGCATTAACACATGATCAATCACCTGCTCTTTCCTGTCGAAACTTATCTGTGAAATGGTCAATGGCTTGTCATACAGCATCGTTGAATTTTCAAATGCTGTTTTAAGATGAACATTCCTGAATAGAATATTCTCTTCCATCTGCCTGATATCATTATTGCCTGCCTTTAAGTTAGATGCATTCGTGAGGTAACAGATGCATGTTTTATTCTCCTCAACCGGTGATATTCCGCAGTAACCATTTTTGAAATTATGCAATGAAATGAGTGTCCTCGGATGATCAAGCAGGGCGTGATACTTAACAGCAATAAAATTATTCAGGGCATTTGGCTTTTGAACTACAAAATGGCGTTTCCATTTTACATCGAGATTGGAACGTTTGCCGACAGCGGAAATGCAAACAGCGGCCTGCCATTTTCCTTTATCGGTTTGAACAGAAAATATATCATTATTGTATCCGATTTCCTGCACTCTTGTTCCTTCGTATATCTCTGCATTGTTCAATAAGGCAATATTCTTCAGTTCTTCATCTATTTTATACCTGCTGATGCCAAATCCTCCCAGGGGTAACTGCTGGTTCAATTCAGTACCATCAGGTGAGGTAAGCAATAACCTGGTTATGATGGGAAGCCTCAATTCTTCAAGACCCAATCCCAACGATAACAAAAATTCGCGCGACTCAAGACTAATATATTCACCACAAACTTTATGGAACGGATACTTTTCCTTTTCAAATAATACAACCCTGTAACCTTTTCTGCCGAGAAAGATTGCGGCGGATAAACCCGCAAGGCCACCGCCAGCTATGGCAACGTCATATATTGATCCATCATTCATTTTTTACAACAACAAGGTAACGGAATGCCCAGCGCCAGTTAATGGAATACTTTGTTATGCCGGCTTTCGCGAGCAGTTGCATCCATTCATTTTTTCTGAACCCACGCAGTACAGATATGGGACCATCATTTTTAACAAGATATGACCTCGAAAAAATTTTAGTCAGTATTTTAATTGAATGGTACGCGAATGGGTGTCTTTGCAGATCATTGATGAAAAAACCCTTTACCGAATTATTTTTCATCCATCGGAGCATGTCCACAAGCTGGTCGTTGGTAAAGTGATGGCAGAATAATGAATTGAAAATGATGTCAGGTTTTTCATCGAATTCAACATTACGGTAATCGGAACAGATAAAACCGGCGTTCAATTTTTTGCAGTTGCCTGCAGCAAAATCAGTGCATGCTTTGTTGATATCGATGCCTGTAAATTGTATGGGTATGTTATTTTTATTTGATTTTTGAATGGCTTTCAGATTGTCGCCACCCCCGCAGCCGACCTCGCAAATACTTATTCTTTTACCGGCGGGCAATTCATTCAACAGCAATTTTACTCCTTCAATGGTAATTTTGTGTCCGCCAAGGAAAGTATTTACGGTATTCAATTCATTCAGGCACACTTCCCAATCTGAAAATGGAATACCAGGTTCATCGATCAGTTCAGATTGAGCGGACCGTTGAATGAATCTGTTCATTTTTCGAGGATGATTGTTTCCATGGTAAGACCCGGCCCAAATGCCGCCGCAAATATTTTTTCATGAGCCCCATCCAGCTGCATTATAATTTGTTTCAGCACAAAAAGAATTGTGGGGGAAGACATATTACCGTAATCACGCAATATATCAAATGACACCTGAAGGTCGTTGCGGCTTAACTGAAGTTCCTGCTGAATATTTTCAAGTATTTTTTTACCGCCAGGGTGAATGGCCCATCGTGTAATATCATTGTGTGTAAACCCTCCGGCTTTCAGGGCATTTTGTAATAAAGGAGAAATACCTGCCTGAAGTAGTTGGGGTATGTATGAGCTGAGCCGCATTAAAAATCCTTTTTCTGAAAGATTCCATGCCATATCTTCCTGTCCATTCAGCGCCACTTCAGAATAAAAACTGCTGATGTTAACACCTTCATCAGAAAAATCATCTCCTGTAACGAGAGCAGCAGCTGCACCGTCTGCAAAAAGCAAACCTGACGCGATGCTGTCCATTTCACAATCTTTTTGAAAATGAATAGTACAAAGTTCTGTGCACACGATCATCACTTTTGCCTTTGCATCTGCCCTGCATATATTATCGGCCATTTTAAGCGCGTGTATCGCGGCATAGCAACCCATAAAATTCACAGAGCTCCTCTGAATACTGTTTGGTAACTGCAACTGCTGCATCACACTGATGTCGAGGCCGGGGGCTGACATACCTGTACAGCTAACGGTAATGAGACTGGTAATTTCTTGCTGATCGAGATAACCTTCAAGACAGTTATTGATCGCTTTAATGCTCAATGTGGTTGCGTGGTTGTTGTAAAGTTCCATACGCTGATCGAGACCGGGAAAAGGTTCCATATCGAGCGTTTTCGGATAAAAAACCCTTTCGTTCATCGGAACCGTGTAATCAGGAATCACAGCGTATCTTGTCTCTATACCGCTTCGTTCATAGAGCAAAGATATTTTTCTTCTGTCATCTGCTTCAGGCTGGTACGCATTCAGCATAAACTGCAAAATTTCCTGCTGGCGGTGCCTATAAGGCGGTAAAGCTGTTCCAATCGAAATTATTCTGCTCATTTATGTTGATGATTCAAAAAATATAACAATATAAATGCCGCATTGGTCGAAAATGCAGCAACGATGTTCATACGAAATGAATAATGAAAGTTTGCGTTGGAATGATTGCCGCTCACTTTTCTCCACCAGTAGATAAAATACAGGAGAACAGGAATGAAAAATAATTGAAGTATCCCAAAATGTTCCAACTGTTGTCGCTTATTAAAATAAATGAATAATGCCAGTTCAGCCAATGCATACATTATGCCACTGAAAATGAATGTACCGTTAATTCCCAGTTTATAACTTATTGTTTGCACGCCATCTTTATAATCCTGTTGATGCTGGTATACCTGGGTCAGCGGATAAAATCCTCCGAAAAGCAGGCTGCTGACCAGCATTCCATGCCAGGGTACATTGACAAGGCCCGGCGATAAGGAAGAGCCGTAGTAGACCATAAAAAAAGTTATTGCACCCTGGAAAATGATCACCGTAAGAAATCCTGTAACAGGATATTTCTTCAGCCTTATTCCGCGGTAACTATATGCCCTCGAGGCTAAAATGTTGGCTATGATGCAAAAAGCAAAAACGGGATTTACGAAAAAACTAAGCACCACAGCCATGATATCTAATACGGCAGTGAGGTAAAAAAGTTGCCTGGTTGGCCGGGGTGGTTTTTCGAGCATTCCGATGCTTTCTTCATCATTATCCATGTAGCTGTTATAACCGTTGCTTGCGGGATACATGATGAAATGCAGAATTAAAAATATCAGCAGTGCTTTTGTATAATTAACATCGGGAACCTGGCTCAATGCAAAGAAAAAAACCGGCATCAGAAAAAATGAAAATGGAATCCTGAGCAGTGTAATTGTACTTTTCTGAAGCATCTGACAAGGTACTTATTTTATGCTTTTACAATGATAACAGGCAGGTAAAGGCTGGCTATTCACAGCTTAATACTTATATTTCCCGATCATTTCATTACAACGAAAAACCTATGCTTCGCCGATTTCCTTTTTCATTACTGATCATTACCATTATTCTTTCTCTTGCCGCATGCAGAGATAAAAAAGATCAAGACCTTGTTTCACAGGAATCAGGTGATCCCAAGATCAATAAGCTTAAAATGCCTGCCGGATTTAGAGCGGAAAGAATTTATAGTCCGGGTGAGAGTGACCAAGGCTCATGGGTTTCTATGACATTCGATAACAAAGGAAGAATTATCGCGTGCGACCAGTTCGGCAGCTTGTACAGGCTTTCTGTTCCTGCACAAGGGGATACAACAAAACCAAAAGCTGAAAAGCTCAATGTAGATCTTGGCTATGCCCAGGGATTACTGTATGCTTTTAACAGTTTATATGTAATGGTGAACCATGATGGCGAAGGCGATCTCAAGAAAAAAGGCGGATTGTACAGGCTTAAGGATAATGATGGCGACGACCAGTTTGAATCGGTAGAACATTTAATGCTGATGAATGGAGCTGGCGAACATGGACCGCACAGCATTATATTATCTCCAGACAAAAAATCGCTTTTTTTGATTGCCGGCAATCACACGGATCTTCCAAAGTTTGATACTTACCGGTTACCCTCAAACTGGCATGAGGATAACCTTTTTCCATTGATAAAAGATCCCAGCGGTCATGCAAACGACCGTACCGCTCCGGGAGGATGGATCGCGCATATAGATTCAGCAGGAAAAAAATGGGAACTGTTCAGTGCTGGATACCGTAATGCATTTGATCTTGCCTTCAATGATGCGGGTGACCTGTTTGCTTATGATTCAGACATGGAATACGACATCGGCATGCCCTGGTACAGACCTACACGCATCTGCCATGTTACCAGCGGCAGTGAGTTCGGCTGGAGAACAGGCAACAGCAAATGGTCGCCGGCATTTCCTGATAACCTCCCTGCGGTACTCAATATAGGCCAGGGCTCTCCAACCAATCTTGTGTATGGCGGAAACGCAAAGTTCCCCGGCAAATACAAAAATTCACTTTTTGCTTTTGACTGGAGCTTTGGTATCATCTATGCCGTTCAAATGGAACCTGAAGGCGCATCTTATAAAGCAAAAGCCGAAGAATTTATTTCTGGAGCACCGCTGCCGCTTACTGATGGCATTATCGGACCAGATGGCGCATTGTATTTTCTGACCGGAGGCCGCAAGCTCGATTCTGACCTTTATCGCATCACATACGATGGTGCTGAAAAAGATGAGAATAGCGTTCCTACGGCAATTACTGAAGAAAATAAATTAAGAAAACAGCTGGAAGAGTATCATACTCCCAAAGCCGGCGCAGTTGACCTGGCATGGCCTCAACTTAAAAATAAGGACAGATTTGTAAGATATGCAGCACGCATTGCTATAGAACACCAGCCTGTTTCCGAATGGCAGAATAAAGTATTGAATGAAAAGGATCCTGTTACTTTGATTCAATCTTCAATTGCATTGGCCAGGCAGGGTAAGCCCGAAGTAAAAGGAGAAATCTTAAATGCATTGAATGCTGTTGACGTAAGTAAATTATCATCTGATGAACAGGTTGACTTATCAAGAGCATATGAACTTGTTTTCCTGAGAATGGGAATGCCGGAAGCTAACGTAAAGGAACAAACGATAACAGTACTTGAAAAAAATTATCCATCGAACAACAACATGGTAAACCGGCAGTATGCGAAACTGCTAATCATACTTCAGGCACCTGATGCAGTTGAAAAAACAATGGATTTGATGGCCAATGCAAAAGATGATGCCTCGTACCAGAAAACTTTTACGGAATCTTCTGACCTGATCATGCGGAACCCCCAATATGGCCTTGACATTGCAGAAATGCTTTCAAAGGTTCCTCCTGCACAACAGACTTATTATGCCACCATGCTGAGTGCAGCAAAAGTTGGCTGGACACCCGAATCAAGGGAGAAATATTTTACCTGGTTCAGGGATGCAAGCAATTACCGTGGGGGAAAAAGTTTTATGGGCTTTATAGACCGTGCGAGAAAACTGGCTCTGGTTAATGTACCGAAAGCTGAATTCGCGCATTTCAATACAATTTCCGGTGATTCTATATATAAATATGCAGGACCGTTTGTGCCCAGTAAATTAGTACAAGCAAAAGGTCCGGGAAGGGATTGGAAAATTGATGAAGCCATGAAGGTTGTGGACAGTGGGCTGGTAAACAGGAATTTTGAGAATGGAAAGAATATGTATGCTGCGAGCATGTGCAGCTCGTGTCATAGCATGAAAGGTGAAGGTGGACAGATAGGACCTGATCTGACGCAGCTTGGCACCAGGTTCTCTGCTAAGGATATGCTGGAATCTATCATCGAACCTAACAAAACTATTTCTGACCAGTATGCTGCAACTATATTTTATCTGAAAGACGGGAAATCTATTGTTGGAAGGTTGATCAACCAGGATGATGAGAAATATTCGGTGTCACAAAATCCTTTTGCTCCACAGATGTTGCGTGATATTCCAAAGAAAGATGTTGTGAGAACAAAAGTTTCTGATATTTCGATAATGTTGCCGGGTATGATCAATAACCTGAATAGTGATGAACTGAGGGATCTTATGGCATTTTTGATGTCGGGCGGGAATAAGGAGAATGAAGTTTATACTAAGAAATAAAAATTTAATTGTCATTTCCGCAAAAAGCGGGGATGACAATTCAGATTGTTTTCCAGCTTTTTGAGTTTGCAGAGTTAATCACTGCTTCACAAACCTTTTGTGTTTCCAATGCATCTCTGAATGTAGGTGAACAGGGTTTCCCTTCTTCAAGGCTCTTTAAAAAGTCAGCAGCCTGGTGAACGAAGCTGTGCTCATAACCTATACTCAACCCCGGCACCCACCATCTGTTCATGTATGGCTGATCGCCATCTGTAACGAGAATAGAGCGCCAGCCACGAACAATAGATTCATCTTTATAATCAAAGTATTCGAGCCGGTTAAGGTCATGCAGATTCCAGCGAATGGATGCGTTCTCACCATTTATTTCAAAAGTATACTCTGCTTTATGTCCCCGGGCATATCTTGTAGATTCAAACAACCCGAGAGAGCCATTTTCAAAATGACAATGAAAAATACAGGCATCATCGATTCCCACTTTCTGCACTTTTCCGGTGAGCTGGTGCATGCGTTCTTTGATAAATGTTTCTGTAA
>Ga0111538_10008412_pt1 | contig 13847 bp, 5 predicted proteins | sample SoiMethybrSBSTD1_FD_79669 | JGI IMG/M metagenome (GOLD analysis project Ga0111538, IMG submission 79669) | Bulk soil microbial communities from a Populus tree surrounding site in Tennessee, USA - Soil MetaG P. TD hybrid SBSTD1 (version 2)... | ecosystem: Environmental > Terrestrial > Soil > Tree...
CAACGCTGGATGGTGGTGGTTCGCTTCCAGGCTGGCTGACCTTTACGGGAAGTACCCGTACATTCAGTGGAACACCGGCGCTTGCAAATTTAGGTTCGATCAATATCCGGGTTACGGCTTCGGATGGAGCACCGGGAGGCACGGTGAGTGATGTATTTGCGCTTAACGTAATAGACGCGGTGAAAGTAACACCAGTGATTACGTGGTCGAATCCTTTACCGATAACAGTAGGCACAGCGTTAAGCACTACGCAGCTGAATGCTACAGCCAGTTACAACGGTAGTCCTGTGGCTGGATCATTCGTTTACACGCCACCTGCGGGAACGGTGTTGAACGTTGGCACAGGCCAGCAGCTATCGGTGAGTTTTACCCCGACTAATACGGTGCTTTACAATGCTGCCAACGCCACTGTCACGATCGATGTGAACGCGAGTTCTCCATCGACGTTTTATCGTGCAATAAATATCAATGGTCCGGCGCGTGTCATCGATGGCAACAATTGGATTTCGAGTACAGGGGCACCGAATTTTTCCTTTACTACCAACAACACCACATTCTCGAACCAGGCTATCACCCTTATTCCGGCTACCGACACTAACCGAGCCACGATGATACGTTCCTCGGTGTATGGAAACACCGTTACTTTGAATATGACGGCAGTTCCGTCGGGCAACTATCAGGTATGGTTGTATGTCTGGGAGGATAACTTCGCTGAAACTTATTCTATATCTCTGGAGGGTTCCCTCGTGCAGTCCAACTTCACCAGTGGACCCGCGGGTGCCTGGACAAAACTCGGACCTTATCCGGTGAATATTACAGACGGCGCCATCAACGTGTCTTCTTCCGGAGGTCATGCTAATTTCTCTGGTATTGAAGTGTGGACCGGCACCTCCGGAGCTGCGGCCAAAACATCAGCTATTGCCAGGACGGCCACGCTTGAAGAAGAAACAACGGATAATAATGCGGCCCTGGAGGCGAGCCCAAACCCTTTCTCAACAAAGTTGAATGTACGGTTCACAGCACGACAGTCGGCGAATGCTCGCGTGGAGCTGTTTGACATGCGGGGAAGAAGCGTTCATTTGTTGTACAGCGGAAAAATGTCAGCAGGAGAAACTAAAGAAAAGGAACTTGAGACATCCGAATTGCCCGATGGCATTTATATCCTTCAATTTGTTAATGGCAGGCACGTGTCACGCTTGAAGTTAATGGGGGTACAATAATTTTTCAATCCATTGAAATAGCGTAAATTCAAGAACCAGCCGTTCAGGGAGATTTTATTTCAGATACTTTTGGCGGGATGATTTTGCACAGGTTTCCGGACGTGAGGGGAGGCATCGCTGCTATTTATTCCTCTACGGCTGAGGGAGTCTATGGCTGTATTTTTTATATTACAGCGATTATTGAACCCATTTTTGAGCCCCTTACATACTCTTCTGATGAAGTACGCGATTGTTTTTCTTTTTATTTTATCAAGTTGTTCTTCACCCAAAGAAAAAATCCCGCCCGTAGCAACAATGGAAAAGCCTTCAGGAAAAATTGTTATTTATCAATTATTACCTCGTTTGTTTGGAAATAAAAAAACCATGAACACGCCGTATGGTACCCTTGATGAAAATGGTGTTGGAAAATTTAATGACATCAATGCAAAGGCATTACAGGGGATACGCGAATTGGGAGTTTCTCACGTGTGGTACACAGGCGTTATTGAGCACGCTTTGTTGACCGATTATACTTCGTATGGAATTCCCCTGGACGATGCAGATGTCGTGAAGGGTAGGGCAGGCTCACCGTATGCAATCAAAGATTATTATGATGTTGATCCTGATCTGGCTGTAAGAATCTCGAGTCGGATGAAAGAATTTGAACAGCTGGTATCCCGGACTCATGCGGAAGGTTTGAAAGTTATTATAGATTTTGTCCCGAACCATGTCGCCCGTAATTATAAATCCGATAGTAAACCAACAGGTGTAAAAGACCTGGGCGAATCAGACGACAAATCGATGGCGTTCAGCCCAAAAAATAATTTCTATTATTTACCGGGGCAGTCTTTCAAAGTTCCGCAGGGTTATCAATCGCTAGGTCGCAACAATACCTTTCCTACAAAGGATGGAAAATTCGATGAAAATCCCGCCAAGGCTACCGGTAATGATCAGTTTGACGCTAGCCCGAAAATAACGGACTGGTTTGAAACGATAAAACTCAACTACGGCGTCGATATTCAAAACGGCCGTAAGAAATTCTTTGACCCCATTCCGGACACATGGGTAAAGATGAAAGACATACTGGTTTTTTGGGCTGGCAAGAATGTGGATGGTTTTCGTTGCGATATGGCGGAGATGGTGCCAGTAGAATTTTGGAGTTGGGTAATTCCGCAGGTAAAAGCTGCAAATCCATCAATAATTTTCATTGCTGAAATTTATAACCCAGGCGAGTACAGAAACTATAAAACCCAGGGAAAATTTGATTTTCTATACGATAAAGTGCAGTTATATGATACGCTTCGCTTGCTATTGGAAGGCCAACGAAGTACGGCTGATATTCATGGCATATATCAAAGTCTTTCTGGCTTAAATGATAATATGCTGCATTTTTTAGAAAATCATGACGAGCAACGAATACCCTCGAAATTTTTTGCCGGCGACATGTGGAAGGCTGCTCCAGCAATGGTGATCAGTGCAACGCTCGATCGCGGTCCCGTAATGATTTACTCGGGGCAAGAAGTTGGAGAACCGGGCGCCGGGTCGGAAGGTTTCCAGGTAGATGATGGCCGGACAACAATTTTTGATTACTGGGGTGTACCGGAACACCAAAAGTGGATGAATGGTGGAAAGTTTGATGGAGATTCCTTAAACGCCGAACAAAAACAGCTTCGACAATTTTATATTGATTTACTGAATCTGGCAGCAAAGAATACAGCGATTAATCAAGGCGCATATTTGGATCTCACAGCATTTAATATTTCGGCGGGAAATATCAATGACAAGGTCCACGTCTTTCTCCGATACGCGGGCGATGAGCGCCTGCTGATAGTAACAAGTTTTAATACCAAAGATCAACCCATAAAAATTCAGCTACCGGGCGACGCGGTCGCAGCATTGGGACTAGATCCTGCCGGCGCCTATATCGCCCGTGATTTATTATGGCGAGAGGCGGAAGTAGGGTTTAACAAAGATTTTTTATTTGAGCTCAATTGCAAACCTTTCAGTTCATATATTTTCAAAATTAAATAACCCATCAAGTGAAGCCCACGATTTTTACAACGCTGCTTTTTATCTGCATCCTGTTTTCGTCGTGCAAGCGATCCGGAGAATCAAACTTAGCCCAGTGGCCTTACGGCGTTAAGTACGAGATTTTTGTAATGTCATTTGCCGATGGTGATGGAAATGGAAAGGGAGATTTTAAGGGCCTAACATCAAAGTTGGACTATCTCAAGGACCTTGGTATTAATGGCATTTGGCTTATGCCCATCATGCCTTCTGATACCTATCACAAGTACCACGTAATTGATTATAAGAATATAGATCCGGACTACGGGACGCTGGGAGATTTCAAAATTTTTGTTGATGAAGCACACAAGCGGGGGATTAAGGTCATTACCGATTTTGTAATTAATCACACTGGAAATCTGCATCCATGGTTTATACAAGCGCAGTCCGGGAAGAACAACGTGTATCGGGATTACTATGTGTGGGGAAAGAAAGATTCTATCCGAAATCAGATCTACAAGAAGTCTGTTTCATTCGATTCGGATAACATACGCAAATGGCATCCCGTCAATGGAGATACGCTGAGCGAACAATACTACGGATACTTCAATGGCCTTTGCCCTGATTTAAATTTGGACAACAAGAAAGTCAGGGACGAGATTCTGGACATAGCCAGATTTTGGCTCAACGAAGTGAAGGTTGACGGCTTTCGCATGGATGCAGCCCGACACATCTTCATGGACGAACGTGCCACCGACAACCATGCATTTTGGGTTTGGTTTAGGAAGGAAATGGAGAAGATAAAACCCGATGTTTACCTGGTTGGTGAAGTATGGTCCGATTCAAAAACGGTAGCGCCCTATCTAAAGGGATTACCTTCGCTGTTCAATTTTGACCTTGGCTATGCAATCACCAATGTAGCCAACGCCGGAAAGGACACGATCGGCTTGGTAAAAAAATACAAAGACATTAGCGACTATTACAAGTCTATTACAACTGAATTCCTGGACGCAACCTTTATCAAGAACCATGATCAGACACGCTTGTTAACAGAATTAAAAGGCGACATGAACAAAGCGCGTATGGCTGCTTCCCTTTTGTTGACATTGCCTGGGACGCCATACTTATACTATGGCGAAGAAATAGGGATGGTCGGAGATAAGCTAAAAACATACGAAGATTTTTTTGGTCCCGATGCGTATGTACGTGAGCCTTTCATTTGGGATGTCGATAAAAAAGATCCGATGCAAACAGCTTGGGAAAAACCTGCATTCAGCACCGATAAAACTGTTAAGCCGGAAAGTCTTCAACGGAATGAGCCGTCCTCATTGTTGAATTTTTACCGGAAACTGATTCAATATCGAAACACAAGCTTACCCTTAACCCAAGGAGAAATTGAATATTCGGGGATAACGATTTCTGAAATTGTGAGCTTTACCCGAAAATACAAAGCACAGGAAGAATTGGTAATTCACAACGTATCCGATGTGGAGGTTACATTAAAGCTGGAAGGTGATAATCAAAAATTTAACGATGTTGCTTACGCCTCAACCGATGGATTTATTTTGAGCGATGGAGAATTGAAACTGCCAGCATTTAGTACGCTAATTTTGAAATAGATGGATTTAAGAGGACAATCAAGAGTTATCATAGAAAATGTTCAGCCACAGGTAGACGAAGGGTTGTATCCGGCAAAACGTACCATCGGAGAAAGAGTCGATGTAACCGCTGATATTTTTAGCGACGGCCATGACCATATTCGCGCCAGGCTGCTCTACAAAAAAGAAGGGGAGTCGAAATGGAAAGAGATCGAAATGAATCCGGGCATGAATGACGAGTGGCGAGCCTCCTTTTACGTGGAAGAGAAAGGAATCTACCGTTTTACGTTACAGGCATGGGTCGACCATTTTGATACATGGTACGACGGCTTTAAAAAGAAATTCAACGCTGGTGTTGACGTACATGTCGAGCTGCTGGAAGGTGCTCACATGCTGAAAGTGTTGGCTTCCGAAAATGCTAGCCTAAAGGCCCTTTCAAAAAAATTAGAAGGTGATTATGCTGCCGCGGCTGCGTTCGTTATGAGCAAAGAGTTTTCTGCCATTGTGCATGACAATCCTTTTGTTCAGCATGCCCATACTTTCCACAAACAGCTGAAGGTTTTTGTGGAACACGAAAAAGCAAACTTCAGCGCCTGGTATGAGCTTTTTCCAAGGTCCTCCTCATTGGAGGGGGGACACGGTACTTTTAATGATGTGATCAGATTATTGCCGCGTGTGGTCTCGATGGGATTTGACGTATTGTACCTGCCGCCAGTTCACCCTATTGGTAGAAGCAATCGGAAAGGTAAAAATAATAACGTGAAGGCTGAAGCCGGCGAACCCGGTTCTCCATGGGCCATTGGGAGCGACCAGGGCGGTCATAAATCTATTCTTCCGGAATTGGGCACATTTGACAGCTACCAGAAATTGATTTCAGAGGCAAAAAAACATAACATTGATATTGCGCTTGACATCGCCTTCCAATGCGCACCCGATCATCCGTATGTAAAAGATCATCCCGAATGGTTTAAGCAGCGCCCTGATGGTTCAATTCAATACGCTGAGAATCCGCCAAAAAAATATCAGGATATATATCCTTTCAACTTCGAAACGGAAAATTGGTTCCCGCTATGGAATGAATTGAAATCCGTGATTACATTCTGGATTGACCAAGGTGTAAAAATCTTTAGGGTTGATAATCCTCATACGAAGCCTATTTCCTTTTGGGAGTGGGCAATTCATGAAGTGAACAAAGAATACCCCGATATTATTTTTCTTTCGGAGGCGTTCACCCGGCCCAAGATAATGGCTTCGTTGGCGAAAATAGGATTTACACAGTCCTATACCTATTTCACCTGGCGTGTTACCAAACAAGAATTGACTGACTATGTTAATGAATTGGTGCATGGCCCTTCGCGGAATTATTTCCGACCGAACTTCTGGCCAAACACACCTGACATTCTCCCGTATCACCTGCAGCACCAAGGAGAAAATATTTTCATCCTTCGATTAGCACTTGCCGCAACGCTTTCTTCTAACTATGGCATTTATGGTCCGGCGTATGAATGGCACGACAATATTCCGATGCAGGGCAAGGAGGAATATTTTAATTCTGAAAAGTACGAAGTCAAACTGCATGATTGGAAGAAGACCAACCGAATGACAGACATCATCACGATGATCAACGCCGCGCGGAAAAATAACAAAGCGCTGCAATCGACATGGAATGTTCAGTTTTGCCACATAGAAGATCCGAACCTCATAGCGTATTTAAAGGCCACGGATGATCTGTCCAATATTATTTTAGTCGTGGTTAACCTTGATTCTGATGGACGCCACTCCGGTTATGTCCAGCTTCCGTTGAGTAGACTAAAAATTACGGGAAGGGTTAATGTTAAAGTGCATGACTTGATTACAGAAGAACATTATACCTGGACACAGGAATGGAATTATGTAGAGCTTGATCCTTATAAGATACCCTTTCACTTGTTTAAATTAGAAGTTCACGAATCCAATATGTAATGAATACACCGCTTAAAAGCGACGCGCTTTGGTTTAAGGATGCTATCATTTACGAAGTGTCAGTTCGTGCTTTCTACGATAGCAATGCCGATGGTATCGGAGATTTCCAGGGTTTAATTCAGAAACTTGATTATTTGGAAGACCTTGGCATCAACACAATATGGTTGTTGCCTTTTTATCCGTCACCGCTTAAAGATGATGGTTTTGATATAATCGAACATTGTGATGTTCATCCCGACTACGGAACGCTGGCCGACTTTAAGCAATTTATGAAGGAAGCTCATCGAAGAGGTATACGGGTTCTCACGGAACTTGTTCTAAATCACACGTCTGATCAGCATACTTGGTTTAAGCGATCCCGCAGAGCGAAAGCCGGAACGCGCTATAAGGATTTTTATGTCTGGAGCGATTCGCCGGAAAAATACAAGGAAGCCCGGGTCATTTTTTCATCGGAAGAGTCCACGAACTGGACATGGGACGCTGACGCAGGCGCCTATTACTGGCATCGGTTCTTTCGGCACCAGCCTGAATTGAATTTTGATAATGCAGAAGTGCAATTGGAGATGATCAAGATTGTCGACTTCTGGATGAAGATTGGTGTCGATGGTTTTAGATTGTCTTCTGTTCCGTTTTTGTACGAAGAGGAGGGGACCAGCTGTGAGAACTTGCCGCAGACGCACGTTTTTTTGAAGAGACTGCGTTCTCATATCGATAAAAACTATAAAAACAGAATATTGATCGCGGAGGCCAATTTGTGGCCGGAGGATGCGGCGGATTACTTTGGCGACGGCCAGGAATGTCATATGAATTTTAACTATCCACTGATGCCGCGTATGTTCCTGGCGTTGCGAACGGAAGATAGTTATCCTATTATTGATATTATGGAGCAAACGCCGGACACTCCACCGAATAGTCAATGGGCGCTTTTCCTGCGAAACCATGACGAATTGGGATTGGAAATGGTAACGGAAGAAGAAAAAGATTTTCTCTTTAAAGCCTATGCTCATGACGCCAATACAAAGTTTAATATGGGCATCCGTCGGCGGTTAGCACCGCTCATGAACAATGATCGAAGAAAAGCGGAGTTGCTACACGCCATCCTTTTCTCTCTACCGGGATCACCCGTTTTGTACTATGGTGATGAAATTGGCATGGGAGACAATGTTTACCTCGGCGACAGATATGGCGTGCGTACGCCCATGCAATGGAACATGAATATGAACGCAGGTTTTTCCGCAGCGAACCCACAACGACTTTACCTGCCAATCATTACGGATCCTGCTTACCGGCATGAATCGGTGAACGTTGAAGCGCAGGAAGAAAACCCGACTTCATTTTTATGGTGGATGAAGAACGTTCTCTCGATGCGCAAACGCTTGAATATTTTTGGCCGCGGTGATATGAAATTTCTGGAAAGCTCCAACGCCAAAGTACTTGCCTTCGTCAGAACATTTGAAAAGCAACGTATCATTGTTGTGGCAAACTTGTCGCAATTTTCCCAATCAACCATTCTCAACCTCGGCGAGTATAAAGGCTGCGATATCACAGAAGTATTTAGTCAGAATCGGTTTTTCAGTGTAGGCGAAGGAGAGTATCCGATTACGATCGGACCCTATGGATATTTCTGGTTTCAGGCGGATGTGGCCGAGAAAAAAGAAAAGGAGGCAAGTGGCGAACTGCATCTGCTCAGGACAGACGTATCATGGGAAAAACTATTTGATAATTATAATGAGCTGCGTGTTCTGGAAAGGAAAGTACTCATCCCGTTCATGAAAAAGTGCCGTTGGTTCGGTGGTAAAGCAAGAGTTGTAAGCAAGGTAGCAATTAAGAAGACTATTCCGGTAAAAGTGGATGGCGATACACACTTTTTCGGCGTCATTGAAGTTCATTATGTTCAACGTTTACCGGAGCTCTATTTCCTTCCGATGGCTTTCCTTCCGTCGGACAGTATTATGGAGCGTGTAGAATATACGGTGCAAAGCGTTATATGCCGCGCAGAAATACAGGGAAAAGCTGGATTCATAATGGATAGCAGCTATGATAAATTATTTCGCGATTTCCTCTTTCTCAGCATGGGTAAGGAAACGAAGATCCGTGATGATGATGGAGGTACTTTGTTATTTAATTCTGGTGTATTCGCGAAAATTGATGTGCATAAGGAAATTGATTCAAAAATTTTGAAGGCAGATCAAAGCAACACTGCCATAATTTATAATGACCAGTATTTCTTTAAATTTTATAGAAAGATCGAGAACGAGATTAATCCAGAAGTAGAAATCGTTCAGTTTTTATCTGAACATACCACGTTCCGTAATTCTCCCCGTTATGCAGGCAGTGTAGAATATCTGGATCATGAGGGAGAAGTGATGGTCTTTGGTCTACTTCAAGAGAAGGTGGAAAACCAGGGAGAGTCGTGGAGTATGTCGGTCGATTCCGTGGGGCGGTTTTATGAGCGAGTGATGGCAAAGGCGAAGGCAATCAAACCTCCCAAGCTTATTAATAAAGCCTCCATAAAATTTGAAGATGCACCGGATGTAATCCAGGAGTTCATCGGAAGAGGATTTTACGAACGGATGGTGCGGTTGGGATCACGTACAGCGGAAATGCATTTGGCGCTGGCATCCAACGCGTCAAATCCTGCGTTTGCGCCGGAAAATTTCACAGCAAATTATCAGCGATCATTATATTCATCATTGCGAAAACTGGTAAAGGACCGCTTTAATTTGTTAGAGACGACGCTGCCTAAACTTTCACCAGAAGTTCAAGAGTTTGCGAAAAAAGTATTGTCGCTCGAAAACGGCATCATGGAATGTTTCAGCGAAGTATATCAGTTAAAAATCAAGACGAACAAGATAAGAATCCACGGTGACTATCATCTTGGCCAGGTTCTTTTTACCGGGAAAGATTTCGTGATAATCGATTTTGAGGGAGAGCCAGGGCTTTCATTTAGTGAGAGGCGATTGAAGAAAAGTGCTTTAAAAGATGTTGCCGGAATGATGCGGTCCATCCACTATGCCGCATTTGGTAAAATTTTGCTAAATGAAAATTATCGCGAACGCGACTTGGAATTCTTGGAAAGCTGGGCTGAACAATGGCAGCATTATGTAAGCCGGTTTTATTTGGGTGCCTATATGGAACGTATGAACATGGGTACTGAACTATCGGAAGAAAACGATATTCTTATCAGAACATTCTTGTTGGAAAAAGCAATTTACGAGTTGGGATATGAACTCAATGGCCGTCCCGACTGGACGATCATCCCGTTGAGGGGCATTCATTACATTATGAAACGGTACCAAGAGGAAAAAGAAGAGCGAAAGAAAAAATAGTCCTAATTTTACCAACCATGACGCGGACCTAAACGGGTCACGAACGTGTCACTACAACCAATTGACGTATGGCAAAAAAAGCATCTTCGAAATCGGCTAGTTCAACTTCTGAAGGCTTCTCTTTGCTAACAGACTTTGATATTTACCTGTTCAAATCCGGTAAGCACTACAAACTTTACGAAAAGTTTGGTGCGCATGTAATCCATTCTTTGGATCATAAAGGAACATATTTTGCTGTCTGGGCCCCCAACGCCAAATCTGTTTCTGTGCTGGGGAATTTTAACCATTGGCAGGATAAACAACATCGATTGAATCCTCGCTGGGACGAATCTGGAATCTGGGAAGGCTTTTTTACGGACATCGACCATGGAGAAGCGTACAAGTATGGCATTCATTCAAATACCGGAGGGTACGTCGTCAAGTCAGATCCGTTTTCTTCATTCTGTGAAACGCCGCCTAAAACAGCTTCCATTGTTTGGGAAACCAAATATGAATGGAAGGACAACGCCTGGCTGGAGCAAAGGAAGAGCCAGGCAGGTAAAGCAAAGCCTTATTCTATCTACGAAGTTCATTATGGCTCATGGAAAAGAAAAGCAGAAGATGGAAATCGCTCGCTGTCATATCCTGAAATGGCAATTGATCTGGTGGACTATGTTCGTGATTTGGGTTTTACGCACGTCGAATTTTTGCCGTTGATGGAGCATCCGTTCTTTGGGTCGTGGGGATATCAATTAACAGGATACTATGCGCCCACTAGCCGACACGGTAGTCCGGAAGATTTCAAATACTTGATTGATTGTTTTCATAAGGCTGGAATCGGAGTGATATTAGATTGGGTACCGTCACATTTTCCGGGCGACGAACACGGTCTTTATAAATTCGATGGTACTTTTCTTTATGAACATGAAGACCCTCGAAAAGGATTTCACCCCGACTGGAAGAGTTATATTTTTAACTATGGCCGCAACGAAGTGAGGTCATTCCTTATCAGCAATGCGGTGTTTTGGTTAGATCAATTTCACATCGACGGCCTGCGGGTAGACGCGGTGGCTTCCATGCTTTATTTGGATTATTCGCGAAATGCGGGAGAGTGGATTCCGAATAATTTTGGAGGAAATGAAAATATAGAAGCCATTACTTTCTTGAAGGAGATGAATGAGGTAGTGTATGGTCATTTTCCCGATGCGATTACCATCGCTGAAGAATCAACGTCATGGACGGGTGTCTCAAGACCTACCTATCTTGGCGGCTTGGGGTTTGGCCAAAAATGGATGATGGGTTGGATGCATGATACGTTGAAATACTTCAAACTTGATCCGATATACCGGAGATTCCATCAGAATGAAATCACCTTTGGTATCATGTACGCCTTCACGGAAAACTTTATGCTTCCGTTGTCACACGACGAAGTCGTCCACGGCAAGGGCTCTTTGTTGGGACGGATGCCAGGCGATGAATGGCAAAAATTTGGAAATCTCAGATTACTTTTGAGTTACATGTTCATGCATCCGGGGACGAAACTATTGTTTATGGGTGGCGAGTTCGGGCAATCAGCCGAATGGAATCACGACGGTAGCCTGGACTGGCATCTGTTACAATACAACGTGCATGCTGGGGTCCAAAAATTGGTCCGCGATTTAAATGCATTTTATAAATCACAGCCTGCCCTGTACAAGCATCAATTCGAGCACAAAGGTTTTGAATGGATTGATTACTCCGATAATAATAGCAGCGTCATATCATTTCAACGCAATGGGGACACTAAAGAAGAAATGCTAATTATCGTTTGCAATTTTACGCCGGAAGCTCGTCACCATTATAGGGTAGGGGTGCCGTATCGGGGAACCTGGGTAGAAATTTTTAGTTCTGATGATCAAAAATATAGCGGTAGTGGAGTGACCAATATCGGTTCTTTAATGACGTCGCCGGTAAAATTTCACGGACGAGATTACTCCATTTCATTAACTTTACCGCCGCTCGGCGTTTCAGTTTTGAAGTTGGAAAAGGAAGTAAATGAATTTGAATTGAACGATATTAGCACCTAGAGACGTTATCAGTTATCCCTTAACCGTTATCCGTAGGGTAATTGATGATGCAGTAAAATTGGCTATAGGCAGGGAACTTTGAGCCTAGAACGGATAACGATTAACGGATAACGATTAACGGCGAAGAAACTTGGAAAAATATATTTGTATTCACGGGCATTTTTATCAGCCTCCTCGTGAAAATGCATGGTTGGAAGTAATAGAAGTTCAGGATTCAGCACATCCCTATCACGACTGGAACGAAAGGATTTCCGCAGAGTGTTATGCACCCAATACGGCATCGCGGATCCTCAACGAAAAGGGTGTCATTAAGAACATCATTAACAATTATTCTAAGATAAGTTTCAATTTCGGGCCTACGCTGCTCTCCTGGATGCAAACGCGCGACCAGGAAACGTATCAGGCTGTGCTGGATGCTGATCGTGAAAGCATGAAGCACTTTAATGGGCATGGCTCCGCGCTTGCTCAGGTCTACAATCATATGATTCTGCCGCTCGCAAATTCACGCGATAAGGAGACTCAAATTATCTGGGGTATCCGGGATTTTGAAGATCGATTCAAACGAAAACCAGAAGGCATGTGGCTTTCGGAAACTGCCGTTGATGTTGAGTCATTGGAGTTGTTGGTGAAGCATGGAATAAAGTTCACGATTTTGGCTCCCCGCCAGGCAAAAGCGATTCGCAAGAAAGGGGAGACGACCTGGACAAATGTAAATGCCCTCACGCTGGATACAAGACGCCCGTACAAGTATACGCTCGCGTCCGGAGAAAGCATTGCCCTTTTCTTTTATGATGGATCAATTGCACAGGGTGTTGCCTTCGATGGATTGCTTAACGATGGAAGAAAATTTGCGCACCGGTTACTGGAGGGATTTGATATTCATACGATTGAGCCACAGCTCGTGACTATCGCCACGGATGGTGAAACCTACGGGCATCATCACAAGCACGGCGACATGGCGTTAGCCTATGCGTTGGATTATATCGAACGACACAAACATTCACACCTGACAAATTATGCTGACTTTCTCGGCAAATTCCCGCCCTTGTATGAGGCTGAAATTCACGAGAACAGTTCCTGGAGTTGTGTGCATGGCATAGAACGATGGCGCGACAACTGCGGTTGTAATTCCGGCAAGCCTGATTTTCATCAATTATGGAGAAAGCCCTTGCGCGAAACGTTGGATTGGCTACGCGACAGACTGATAGAAATTTACACCCGGGAAACGGCATTTTTTTTGAAAGATCCCTGGAAGGCCAGAGAAGATTACATCAATGTTATTCTGGATCGCAGCGATACAAACATTTCGAAATTTTTAAAAGAGCATTGTTCTTCTGAAGTGGAGACTAATCGTGTGCTACGCATGATGGAAGTGCAACGCAATGCGATGCTCATGTATACCAGCTGCGGATGGTTCTTTGATGACCTATCGGGAATCGAGACTACGCAAATCATGCAATATGCCTGCCGCGCGATGCAATTGGTTAGCCAGGTAAGCGATATCAGGTTAGAAGAGGAATTTTTGAAAAGAATGGAGCATGCTCCAACCAACATTACTTCGCTTGGCAACGGGAAAGAAGTCTACCGAAAATATGTGATACCAGCCAAGACCAATCTCCAGCGTGTAGGAATGCACTATGCTGTGGCATCCATTTTCGAAGACGACCCCGAATCATTCCCAGTTTTTAATTATACCACGGAAAATGA
>Ga0111538_10008414_pt1 | contig 13846 bp, 11 predicted proteins | sample SoiMethybrSBSTD1_FD_79669 | JGI IMG/M metagenome (GOLD analysis project Ga0111538, IMG submission 79669) | Bulk soil microbial communities from a Populus tree surrounding site in Tennessee, USA - Soil MetaG P. TD hybrid SBSTD1 (version 2)... | ecosystem: Environmental > Terrestrial > Soil >...
GAGAACCTCGACGACCTGACCGTGCAGGTGGCGCTCGTGCGGCCGGGGCCGATCATCGGTGGCGCGGTCCATCCCTACATCGAGCGGCGCAAGGCGCTCCGCGCGGATCCCGCCTATCGCGTCCCATACGAGCATCCGTCGCTCGAGCCGGTCCTCGCCGACACGCTCGGCGCGATCGTCTTCCAGGATCAGGTGATCGAGGTGGCCATGTCGTTCGCAAGCTTCACGGCCGGCGAGGCGGAGGGCCTGCGGCGCGCGATGAGCCGCGCGCGCTCGGAGGCGGCGATGCGCGCGTACGAGCAGAAGTTCATCGAGGGCGGGATCGCGAACGGTGCCTCGCGCGAGGTCGCGGAACGCGTCTACAACCAGATCGTCGGCTTCTCCGGCTTCGGCTTCCCGAAGTCGCACTCGGCAGCCTTCGCGCTGCTGGCCTACCAGTCCGCGTGGCTGCGCGAGCACTACGGGCCCGAGTTCCTGTGCGGCCTGCTGAACGAGCAGCCGATGGGCTTCTACCCCTCCGACGCGCTCGTGCACGAGGCGCAGCGGCGCGACATCGTCGTGCATGCGCCCGACGCGGTCCGCAGCCGTGTCGAGTGCCACGTCGAGGACGGCGCCGTGCGGATCGGGCTCGGCTACGTGAACGGCGTGCGTGGCGAGGCCGTCAAGTCGATCGTCGCCGAGCGCGAGCGTGGCGGCCCGTTCCGCTCGCTCGCGGACCTGGCCGCTCGCTGCGGCGCGTGCAGCGACACGCTCCAGCGGCTCGCATGGGCGGGCGCCTGCGACCCGCTGGTGGACGGCCCGCCGGAGGTGCGCCGCCGCACCGCGCTGTGGCAACTCGGGGTGACCGCCGCCGCGCTCCCGCTCGAGCCGCGCGCGGAGACCGGCCCGGTGCAGCTGGCGCTGCCGCTCGAGCCGAACGAGGCGCCGCGCCTGCGCGAGATGACGCCGTGGGAGCTGCTGATCGCCGATTACGGCTCGACCAAGATCACGGTCGACTCGCATCCACTCGAGCTGATGCGCCCGGAGCTGCCGGCCGGTGTCCTCTCGAGCCGCGAGCTCGCGACCGCTCGCCACGCGACGCGGGTGCAGGTCGCGGGGCTCGTGGTCGCGCGCCAGCGTCCGGCGACGGCGAAGGGCGTCACGTTCATGCTGCTCGAGGACGAGCACGGCACGATCAACCTGATCATTCCGCCGCCGATTCACGACAAGTTCCGCTTGACGGTCCGCGCCGAGTCGCTTGTGCTCGCCGAGGGAAAGCTGGAACATCGCGAGGGAGTGACCAACGTGGTGGTCAGTCGCATCAGCCGCCTCGAGCGTCCCGACCTCCCAGTCGCGGACGTTCGCCACATCGAGCCCGCGCGTGCCTGGTCGAGCGAGGCCGGCGCAGAGCTGCGCGCGGTCGCCCCGAAGGGGCATGCATTCGGTAGAAGGGGCTGATGGGGCGCATCCTCGTAGGCACCTCGAGCTGGGCCGACCCCGGCTTCGTCGAGGACTGGTACCCGCGCGGCATGGCGGCGCGCGACCGCCTGCGCTGGTACGCCGAGCGATTCGAGACGGTCGAGGTGAACTCGAGCTTCTACGCGGTACCGGAGGAGCGCACCGTCACGCGCTGGGTCGAGCAGACACCCGACGACTTCGTCTTCGACTACAAGCTCCACCGGCTCCTATCGCGCCACTCGGCGCCGCTCGAGTCGCTGCCGCCTGATCTCAGGGACAAGGCGCGCACGACGAGCCGGGGCCGCGTCGTGCTGCGGCCGGAGACGGAACAGGCGATGGTCGAGGCGACCCTCGCCGCCGTCGCGCCGCTCGAACAGGCGGGCAAGTTCGGCGCGTTCCTGCTTCAGCTGACGCCGGCGTTCTCGCCGAAGGACCACAAGCTCGACGAGCTGAACCCGCTGCTCGAGGCACTCACGCCGCGCACGGTGGCCGTCGAGCTGCGGCACCGGGGCTGGGTGGACGAAACACGGCTGCCGGACACGCTCGATTTCCTTACGGAGCACGGCGCGTCGTTCGTGGGCGTCGACGCGCCGCCCGGCGAACATCTAACGATCATGCCCCCCGTGGACTCCGTGACGAACCCCAAGCTCGCCTACCTGCGCGCGCACGGGCGTAACACGGACGGCTACCTCACCGGCCGCAGCGTCGCCGAGCGATTCGGCTGGGAGTACTCGGGCGAGGAGCTCGAGGAGATCGCAGGGCGGGCGCGCAGCCTCGCCGAGCAGGCGGATGTCGTGCACGTCCAGTTCAACAACAACCGCTCGGCGAACGCGCCGACCTCGGCGCGCGAGTTCCGGCAGAAGCTCGGCCAGGACCCCGGCCCTCCGCCGGGGGGCGACGAGCAGCTACAGCTGGCATGAGCTCCCCGTTCAAATGCGCCGCCGGGGTGTCGACGACCGACGCGGGAGCCGACTCGTTCGCGGAGGCGGCGGCGCGCGCCGAGCTGGCGCTGGGCGGCGCTCCGGCCGACGTCGCGGTCGTGTTCGCCGGCGCGTCGAATCTCGCGCACGCCGGCGAGGGCATGAGGGCCGTGACAGAACGGCTGCACCCGGGCGCGGCAATCGGCTGTGGTGCTCAGGGAGTGGTTGGCGAGGCGCGCGAGGTCGAGCTCGGTGGCGTTGCCGTTTGGGCTGCGTCGCTCGGCAGGGGATCGGCGGAGGCGTTCGCGCTCGAGGCGAGCGAGGCCGGGGAGGGGACGCTCGAGATAAGCGGCGTGCCCGACCTCGATCGCGCCGACGCGCTGATCCTGCTCGTGGACCCGTTCTCGTTCCCGGTCGAGCCGCTGCTCGCGACCCTTGCGGATGGCCACCCGGGTCTGCCGGTGGTAGGGGGCCTGGCGAGCGCGCGCGGCGACGTCGGCACCCTGGTCGGCGAGGCCGGGCCGGTGGAGGCGGGCGCAGTCGGGCTGGCATTGTCGGGCGTGCGCGTCGCGGCATGCGTGTCCCAGGGCGCGCGGCCGATCGGGCCCGAGATGGCGATCACGGCCGGGGAGGGGAACGTCATCTACGAGCTCGCCGGCAAGCCCGCCGTCGCGCGCCTGCAGGAGGCGATCGCGGAACTGTCGCCTGGCGAACGCGAGCTGGCCGTCCGTGGGCTCCTGCTCGGGCTTGTCGTCGACCCGAACAAGCCCGACTACGAGCGCGGCGACTTTCTCGTCCGCGGCATCCTCGCGGCCGACGCCGAGTCCGGCTCGCTCACGGTGGGCGAGCGCATCCGCGTCGGCCAGGCCGTCCGGCTTCAGGTGCGCGACGCCGCGTCCGCGGACGAGGATCTCGCGGCCGCGCTCGAGCGCGGCATGGCGGATCTGGGCGGGCCGCCCGCCGGCACGCTGCTGTTCACCTGCAACGGGCGCGGGTCTCACATGTTCCCCATGCCCGACCACGATGCGCGCCTGCTGGACGAGGCCACGCACGCGCCGGCCGCGGGTTTTTTCTGCGCCGGAGAGATCGGCCCGGTCGGCCCTCGCAACTTCGTGCACGGGTTTACTGCGACAATGGCCCTGCTCGCACCCGTCATGGAATGATGCCCGCCGGATGAGCCGGCTCACTTACGAATCCCACCGCAGCGACGACATGGTCCGCCTCGCCCTCGCGGGCGAATTCGACCTGTCGAACGCAGCCCAGGTGGAGGACGCGCTCAAGGCGATCGAGCGCGAGCGGCCATCGCTGCTGGTGCTCGACCTGCGCGACCTCACGTTCATGGACTCGACCGGGCTGCGCGTGATGGTCTCCGCAGACGCACGCGCGCGCGACGATTCACGGCGGCTCGCGGTCGTGCAGGGGCCGGAGTCGGTTCACCGGGTCTTCCGGATCACCGGGCTCGACGACCATCTCGAGATGGTCGAGACGCCCGAGGCGGCTATGCGCGACGGCAGCGCGTAGGCGCTAGCGCGCCAACTCGAACCAGACGCAGGTGACGTCCCCGATGTGGACGCCCCACTGGGTCGCCACGCGGTCGACGAGCTGAAGCCCCCATCCGCCGGTGCCGTCGGCCCGGGGCATGGGCGCAGCCGGAGGGCTGAACCCACGGCCGCAGTCCGACACCTCGACGCGCACCCTGTCGTTGTCGACGGTGACGGCGACGCCGACAGGCCCTCGCTCGGAGCCGTGCCGCACACCGTTCGTGACGAGCTCGGTCACGAGCAGCCGGAGGTCCTCGAATACCGTCCGCTCCAGCAGTCCCGTCAGGCCGTCGAGCGCCTTGCGGGCAGCCGGAACGGCCTCCGGCCCGGGGTTCAGCCGGAGCTTCAGCTCAGGGGATGTCAGGGAAGCAGCGCTGTTTGGCATGGCTCCGTCAGCGGATCCTCACCGCGAGAATCGCTATGTCGTCGCGGGGGTGCCCCTCTTGTATTTCCAGGGCAGCCGATTCAATGCGTGCCGCGACAGATTTCGCATCAAGCCCTGCACAGGAGGCCAAAACGGCCCTCAGCGCGTCGGCGCCAAGCATTCCCCGGGGCCCGCGCGCCTCGGTCACACCGTCCGTGTAAAGGACCATCACGTCGCCGCGCTGCAGCCTGACCGCGGTGTCGCTCAGCCGGACGTCCGGAAGGACCCCCAGAAGCGTCCCCGGCTCGCCGATCGCCTCGACAGTGCCGTCCGCGCGGAGCACGTAGGGGAGCGGGTGGCCGCCGCTTGCGAGGCACACGTCCGCCGAGCCGCCCCCGTTCACCTGGAGCGACGCGTACGCCACCGTGCAGAAGCGGCGGTCCGCCCGCTGGCGCAGCAGCGCGTCGTTCAGCTTGCGCAGCACCTCCGACGGCGAGGTCTCCTGGATTCCGAGCGTGCGCAGCGTGTAGCGGGCGAGCGCGGTGACCGCGGCGGCGTCGGCGCCCTTGCCGCAGACGTCTCCCATGACGACGCTCCAGCCATGGGAGGTGTCGAACACGTCGTAGAAGTCGCCGCCGACCTCGACCGCCTCGCCGGCGGGATGGAACCGCGCGGCGACCTCGGCGCCGGCGACGTCCGGCAGCTCCGGCGGCAGGAGGCTCTCCTGGAGCGTGCGCGCGATGTAGCTGCGCTCGCGATAGAGGCGCGCATTGTCGATCGCGACGGCTGCCCGCCGCGCGAGCTCCTCGGCAACCGACAGGTCGGCGCGGTCGTAGCGGCGCGCCGCGTCCGATAGCGCGAAGGCGATCGTCCCGAGCCGCCGGCCTCCGGCGCTCATCGGCACGATCATCAGCGAGCGGACGCCGAGCGTCTCGAGCATCTCGAGCTGACGGTCCTCCGGCCTCCCTTCGCGTAGCAGCATTGGGTCGAGTTCCGCGTACAGCTCCGAGTCGCCGGTGCGGAAGACGTGGCCGACGCCGCGACTCGCCCGTTGCTCGGCGGGGTACTGCTCGCGCAGCTCGCGCATCAGCGCGCCTTTCTCACGGTCGCGGTGTGCCATCGCCACCGGCTCCAGGTGGCCCTCGGGGTCCGCCAGCTCGACGATGCAACCGTCCGCGAACGCCGGTATCGCGAGGTCCGCGACCTGCTGGAGCGTCGTGGCGTAGTCGAGCGAGCTGGCGAGCACCGTCGCGGCGTCCGCCAGGAAGCGCGCGCGCAGCTCATTCTCCTTGTGCTCGGTGATGTCCTCGAACACGTTGATGGCCATCAGGACGCTGCGGTCGTCGCCCAGGATCGGGGTGGCCTTGACGACCGACCAGCGCTCTTCGCCGGTGGCCTTGACTCGAAACCGCATGACGGCGTCGTCCGGCTTGGTGCCGGTCAGCGCTATGCGGCCCGGTAGCCGCTCGGGGGGGAAGGGAGCGCCGTCCTCGTCGAAGATCTCGAAGCGGCCCATGATCTCGCCGACGGGTGCCGCGAGCAGCTCCTCGACGCTCGCGTAGCCGAGCGTCTCGACCGCGGCGTCGTTGGCGTAGATCAGGCTGCCGTCGGGCGCCTGGGCGGTCACGCCGTCGGCCACGCCGGCGAGGATGAAGTCGAGCTCGTCGCGCGACTGGCGCAGCTCTTCGCCGACTCGTACGAGGTCGGTGAAGAGGCGTGAGTTGTCGAGCGCGAGCGCGGCGCGCCGCGCGAGGTCCTCCGCGTAGGTGAGGTCGTCGGGCCCGTAGCGGCGCCCGGTGTCGCCGCCGAGCCCGAGGCCGAGTGCTCCAAGGATTCGGCCGCGGGCGCGCAGCGGGACGACCAGCGCCGACCTGAACCCAAGCTCTCGCAGGAGGCGCGCGTGTTCCTCGTCCTGTGGGATTGCGCCCACCTGGAGCATCTCTTCGGTGACGTCCGGGATGAGCTGCGACTCGCCAGTGCGGATCGTGAAAGGCAGACCCTGGTCCGCGTCCGGGTCGGCCAGATAGCGGTCGCGCAGCTCCTTCATCAGTGCGCGCCGGTCGGGGTCGGCGTGCGCCGCGGCGAGCCGCGCGATCGATCCGTCCTCTTCGAGCACGTCGATCACGCACCAATCGCCGAGCCGCGGAACCGCGATCCGGGCGAACTCCTCGAGCGCGCGCCTGTAGTCCAGCGCGGTGTCGAGCACGGTGCCGACCTCGGCGATGAACTCGGTCTGCTGCTGCGCCATCTCGGCGTCGCGGCGTGAGTCGCGCTCGCGGACGAGCATCGACGTGCGCTGGCGCTCCACCTCCTTCCGAGCCGTGATGTCGCGGATGAAGCCGGTGAACAGCGAGGGGTGATCGTCCTCGGACTCGACAGCCGTGATCGACAGCTCGATCGGGAACTCCGCGCCATCTGCCCTCAGCGCCGTCAACTCGAGCCGCTGTCCGAGAAGGCGCGGCTTGGCGCCCTCGGCGAGCCGCCCGAGGGCACCGCGATGTGCCTCGCGGAGCGACTCCGGGATCACGAGCGCGGCCATCTCCTTCCCAACCGCCTCCTCGCGCGAGTAGCCGAACAGTCGCTCGGCGGATGGGTTGAACTCGACAACGTTCCCCTCCGCATCGATCGAGATCACGGCGTCGAGCGCCGTCTCGAAGATCGACGTCTTGATCGCCTCGCTCTCGCGCGCGAGCTCCTCCGCCTGCCGCAACTCCACGTACTGCCCGAGTTGGCTTCCGAACCCGCGCAGCAGGCGCAGGAGCTCGGGATGCGGAGTCCGCAGCTCGCGCGTGTAGAACTCGGCCACCCCGACCACGCCGTGCTCGCCGAGGACGGGGAACGCGAGCGCGCCGGAGAGCCCAGCCTCGCGTGCGACCTGCGAGCGCATGTAGCCCTCGCCGCGGCTGATGTCCTCGGACCACGCGGGCTCGTCGCGGTCCCAGACCTCGCCGGGAAGCCACTCGCCCCGTGTGAACGTGGTGCGCCGACTCAGCTCGACGAACCCGGCGGCCTCGAGGTCGGGCTCGTGCCAGACCCCGACGAGCCGGAGTACTTGCTGCGGCTCGCCCACCATCCACAGCGCGCCGAGCTGCCAGCCAAGTGTCCGGCAGATCGCCTCGAGTGCCTTGGGCGTCACTTCGGCGAGCGACCCGGGCTCCACGAGCGTCACCGCCAGCGCGTTCTGGGCGAGCAGATGGTCGTTCGCGCGCTCGTTTCGCTCGACGAGCGCACTGACCCAGATGGCGGCATACGCGGCGACCGCGAGCCCGATCAGAGCGAAGAGGAAGTCGCCGCCGAGCAGGGCGGCATCGATGACCACGAGCAGGGTTGCGGCTAGTGAGGCCGCAAGCGCCCAGCGTCGAGCCTTGCCCACGTGTCCAAACCACGGGCCCACGTGTCTAGTGTGCCGCTTTCGGGTGCAATCCGTGCAAGAACCTCTTCCTGGGATCCGCCTGGTCGTGGCGCCGAATCCGTCGCCGATGACCCTCGACGGGACCAACACCTGGATCGTCGACGGCTGGGTGGTGGACCCCGGCCCAGCCGACACCGCTCATCTCGAGCGCGTCGCCTCCGCCGCATCTCCGTTGCGGGGCGTCGTTCTGACGCACTCGCACCTGGACCACTCAGAGGGGGCTGCCGAGCTCGGCCTTGACCCGATCCTGCCGACGGACGGTGAGCAGGTCGGTCCGTTTTCGACGATAGCTACGCCTGGGCACTCCGTCGACAGCGTCTGCCTGCTGCACGGGCGCGTGCTCTTCACCGGCGACACCGTGCTCGGCGCGGGCAGCGTCTTCGTCGCGCCGGGCGAGGGGTCCCTCGCTGCGTACCTGGACTCGCTCGAGAAGCTGCTCGGGCTCGAGCTCGACGCCATCTGCCCCGGCCACGGCCCGGTCGTCAACGACCCCGCCGCGAAGCTGCGCGAGTACCGCGACCACCGGCTCGAGCGCGAACAGAAGGTGATCGCCGCACTCGACGCGGGCGCGCGTACGAACGACGAGCTTCTCGCGCGCGCGTGGAGCGAGGTCGACTTCTCCGTGTCGCCGATGCTGCGCGCCGCCGGGGAGGCGACGCTCGCCGCCCACCTCGAGAAGCTGGCCGACGAGGGCCGCCTGCCGGATGACGTCAGCGCGTAGCTAGCCTCCACGGCGTGATCTCGACCAACCAATTCAAGAACGGAACGCACATCGAGGTCGACGGCAAGGTCTTCAAGATCGTCGAGTTCCAGCACGTGAAGCCCGGCAAGGGCGGCGCGTTCGTGCGCTCCAAGCTGAAGCGCGTCGAGGACGGCGCGGTCATCGACAAGACCTTCCGCGCGGGGGAGAAGTTCCGGCCCGTGCGCACGGAGACGCGGAAGATGCAGTTCCTCTACTCGGACGGCACCGAGGCGCACTTCATGGACACGACGAGCTACGAGCAGATCGCGATCCCCGAGGACGCGGTCAAGGGCCCGCTCCGGTGGGTGCCGCCGAGCAAGGAGGTCGAGCTCCTCTATGTCGACGAGAAGCCGGCCGACGTCCAGGTGCCCACGTCCGTCGAGCTCGCCGTGACGCAAACCGAGCCCGGCGTCCGCGGCGACACCGCGTCCGGGGGCGGCGACAAGCCCGCGACGCTCGAGACAGGCGTCACGGTCAAGGTGCCGCTGTTCGTCAACGAGGGCGACCGCATCAAGGTCGACACCCGCTCGGGCGAATACATGTCCCGCGCCTAGTCCGATGAGCCGCTCCGACCAGCGCCGGGGGGCCGTCGTTGCGCTGTACCAGCGCGACGTGACCGGCAGGCCGCTCGAGGAGCTGATGCCGCGCGACGCGAGCGCGTTCACCAAGGAGCTGATCGAGGGAACCGAGCGCGAGCGTGCCGACCTCGACGCCGTCATCGAGCGCCACGCCGTCGGCTGGACGCTCGATCGGATCGCGCCGCTCGAGCGCAGCATCCTGCGCGTGGCGCTGCACGAGATGCAGAGCCGGGCGGACGTGCCGGACGAGGTGGCGATCGACGAGGCGGTCGAGGCTGCGAAGGAGCTCTGCTCTGCCGAGGCGCCGAAGTTCGTCAACGGAATACTCGGAGCGGCCCAACGTGAGAGGGTTGGGACCGGATGAGCGAGGTCGGACCGGAACCGCTGGAGGTGCTCGCGGGCGAGCTGGAGGCCGCGGCCGAGCAGCTGCGCTCCGGCGAGCTCGATTCCGGGCAGGCTGCCGAGCTCGTCGAGCGCTGCGCTGAGCTTGCGGCGCGCCTGGGCAGCGACGTCGAGCGACTCGCGCGCGAGGCGCGGTCCGACACGCCGCCCGGGCAGGAGAGCCTGCTCTGAGCGTGGCCGTCGCGTATCCGACGCACCTCCAGGAGGAGGTCGAGGGATACCTCGCCGAGCTGCGCTTCGCACAGGAGCCGGGAACGCGCGGCCTCGACGAGGCGATGCGTTACTCGCTCCTCGCCGGCGGCAAGCGAATCCGGCCCGTGCTGACGCTCGCGACGGCCGAGGCCCTCGGACGCGACCGCGCCGAGTTCGCGCCGTTCGCTGCGGCGATCGAGCTCATCCACACCTATTCGCTGATCCACGACGACCTGCCGGCGATGGACGACGACGAGTTGCGCCGCGGCCAGCCCACCTGCCACGTCAAGTTCGGCGAGGCCGTCGCGATCCTCGCGGGCGACGGCCTGTTCGCGGAGGCGATCAGGCTTGTCACGGAGCGCCAATCCGGCGCGCCGGAGCATGTTATGGCCGCATTGCACCGGCTGGTGGCGGCCGCCGGCGTCAACGGCATGGTCGGCGGCCAGTACATGGACATCCAGGGCGATCCGGACGATCTGCGCCGCCTTCACGAGCTCAAGACGGGCCGCCTGATAGCGGCGTCCGTGGACTGCGTACCCCTCCTGTGTGGAATGGCGGGACCTGCCACAATCGCCCTCGGCCGGTTCGCTGCGGAACTGGGCGTCCTCTTCCAGATCGTCGACGACATCCTCGACGTGACCGGTGAGGAAGCGGCGCTCGGCAAGCCGCAGGGCTCGGACGAGCGTCACGGGAAGCTCACGTACGTGAGCGTCTACGGGCTCGAGCGGGCGCGAGAGCTGGCCACCGAATCGCATCGCAACGCACGTGCCGCGCTCGCGGAGAGTGGCTTCGAAACCGAGACGCTCGACCGGATAACCGACTACATCCTCACTCGCACGTCATGACCCTCCTCTCGCAGATCGACTCCCCGGCGGACCTGAGGGAGCTGTCGAACAAGGAGCTCCAGCAGGTCGCGCAGGAGATCCGCGAGCTGATCATCGACACGATCGGGGAGATCGGCGGCCACTTCGGCGCGAACCTCGGCACCTGCGAGCTGGCGGTCGCGCTGCACAGCCTGCTCGAGTCGCCGCGCGACAAGATCCTGTGGGACGTCGGGCACCAGGCCTATCCGCACAAGGTCCTGACCGGCCGCCGCGACCGCCTCTCGACGATCCGCAAGTACGACGGGCTCGCCCCGTTCTGCTCGATCTTCGAATCGGAGCACGACATCATGGGCGCCGGTCACGCATCCACGTCTGTCTCGTACGCCGTCGGCCTGAAGGAGGCGATGCGCCGCGGCGTCGGCGAGGACGGCAAGGTCGTCGCCGTGATCGGCGACGGCGCGCTGACCGGCGGCGTCGCATTCGAGGCACTCCACAACGCCGGCGGCATGGACCTGCCGATCGTGATCGTCCTGAACGACAACGGGATGTCGATCGCGCCGAACGTCGGCGCCCTGTCGCGCTACTTCAACCGCATCCGCCTGAACCCCAAGCTGTACCACGCGCGCGAGGACGTCGAGGAGACGCTCACGCGGCTGCCGATCGGCATGGGCAAGCGGATCGAGCGGCTCGGGCCGATCCTGAAGGAGTCGCTCAAGGCCTACTGGGCGCCGGGGCTCCTCTTCGAGGAACTCGACCTCGCATATGTCGGCGTCATCGACGGGCACGACGTCGGGGCGGTCCGCAAGGCGGTCAGCGACGCGCTCGAGGCCGACCGGCCCGTCGTCGTCCACGTCTCGACCGTCAAGGGCAAGGGCTTCGAGCCGGCCGAGGAGGGCGGGCTCGCGGGCATGGAGAAGTGGCATGCGGCAAAGCCGAACTCGATCGTCGGCCGCCGCGTCGCGCAGCCGCCGGAGCCCGCGCCGAAGAAGAAGGCGGCGCCGCCGCAGTACACGACCGTCTTCGGCAACGCGCTCGTCGAGGAGTGCCGCCGCGACGAGCGCATCGTCGGGATCACCGCGGCGATGAACTCGGGCACCGGCCTGAACATCCTCCAGAAGGAGCTACCCGACCACTACTACGACGTCGGCATCGCGGAGCAGCACGCCGTCCTGTTCGCGGCCGGGCTCGCGCTCGAGGGCGTCAAGCCCGTGGCGGCGATCTACTCGACCTTCCTGCAGCGCGCGTTCGACCAGATCGTCCACGACGTCTGCCTCCAGAACCTCAACGTCGTGTTCGCGATGGACCGTGCCGGCCTCGTCGGAGACGACGGCCCGACGCACCACGGCATGTTCGACATCGCGTACCTGCGCCCGTTGCCGAACATCGTTCTGATGGCGCCGCGCGACGAGGGCATGCTCGTCCACATGCTGCGCACGGCGGTCACCTACGACCACGGCCCGATCGCGCTGCGCTACCCGCGCGGCAACGGCGTGGGGGTGGAGCTGCCGGGCGAGCCCACACCGATCGAGATCGGGACCGGCGAGATCCTGCGCGAGGGCGAGCGCGTCGCGCTGGTCGGATATGGCACGGGTGTCGGCAAGGCGATCGAGGCTGCGGACCTCCTTGCCGGGCACGGACTCGACGTCACCGTCGCGGATGCTCGCTTCGCAAAGCCGATCGACACCGGCTTGATGGCCCAGCTTGCGGCCGAGCACGACCTGCTCGTGACGGTCGAGGAGGGTGTTCTCGCGGGAGGCTTCGGCACCGCGGTATGGGAGGCGCTGTCGGACGGCGGTGCCGCCCCGCGCATCCTCCGCGTCGGCCTGCCCGACCGCTACGTCACGCACGGGACGCCGAGCCTCCTGCACGAGGAGGTCGGCTTCACCGGCGAGCGGATCGCGGAGCGGATCGAGTCCGCCATCCGCGATCCGGCTATCGCCTAGCTACTTCTTCTTCGTCTTCTTGCCGCCGCAGCCGAGCTTCACGCTCTGCTCCTCGCCGCGGCCGATGACGATGTCGCGCGTCTCGTAGACGGTCGAACCGTCCGGCGACTCGCACGTGAGCGTCCAGGCCTCCTGAACGCCCGAGAACACCACGTTCTGCTCGCTGTTCAGGCGACGCACGCCGAGCTGCCAGGTCGAGCCCGTGCCGACGCGGTTGACGATCTCCGCCACGTACTCGCCGACAGGCGGATCCTCGACGATCAGCTGCTCGGGCTGGGCCGGGCCGCTGCGGGCGCCCTCGCCCTGCTCGAGGTTCCAGATCAGCGCTCCGCCCGGCGGAACGTCCGCACGCGGGGTGCCGATCCGCTCGAGCGTGCCGTCCGCCTTCTTGTAGGACAGGTAGACGTCGTAGTCCTCGAGGTTCGTGTTCTCGCCGCCGCCCACAGGGTCAGCGGAGAGGTCGACCACGAGCTCGTCGGCCTGGTCCGCGTCGGTGACGGTGAACGTGCGCGTCGTCGAAGAGTCCGGGCCGTACGCGTCGTCGACGATCCGCGAGCCGGCGGGAGTGCCGGTCTCACCGTCCTCGGGCGCGTACGTCTCCTCGCGCGTGACCGAGACAACCTCGTCACGGCGCGCGCCGACGAACGGACGCGTGGACGGTGTGACGTCCCAGGAGAACCTGCCGCCCTTCGGAACGACCATCGTCGTATCGATGAAGTCGTCGACCGCGATCGGGTCGCCCTCGGCCTGACACTGGTCGACACCCGGGTCGTCGAGTGCGATCTGGCAGACGGGGCTCGTCATCGTCTGGAAGTCCTTCCGGACGCGCAGCACGCGACCGGCCGGAGCCGTACCGGAGATGACCGAGTGGTCAGCGGGATTGGCGGCGGACTCGAGCGAGAGCATCAGCGCCTCGCGCATGCCCCGACCCGCGAGGTCGCCGGCGCCGTTCCACTGGTCCACCACGCCCTGCTCGTACGGCATGTGGAAGAACCCGTCCACGGGGCCGAGCTCGATCGTGTAGCCGAACGTCCCGGCGGCGGCGTAGTTCCAGTCCTCGGTCGTGCCCGAGGTGTCGTACAGCTGCCAGCCGTACTGCGACGTGTAGCCGGTTGCAGCGGCCATCTGGTCGCCGAGCTCCTTCATGCGCGGCTCGTCGGGTGCGAGGCCGTCCGAGTGCCGCCCGGGCGGGCGCAGCACGAGCGCGGCCACGTTGTGGACGGTGATCAGGTTGGTCACCTGCCGTGTCTGCGTGTACTCGTGCAGGGCCTGCGTCTCGGGCTCTGACCAAGGGCCATCGCCGCGGTAGGTCTGGCCGTACGGGTTCATCGTCGCGCCGATGCCGCCCCAGCCCTCGCCGTAGTTGCGGTTCGGGTCGACGCCGTTCTGCAGCTCGCACGGCACGCCGACGGGGAAGACGAGGCCGTGGCAGTTCTTGCGCCGGTAGGCCGCGTTGCCGCCCAGCGGCACCCCCTCGACCGTCTCGAAATC
>Ga0111538_10008415_pt1 | contig 13846 bp, 10 predicted proteins | sample SoiMethybrSBSTD1_FD_79669 | JGI IMG/M metagenome (GOLD analysis project Ga0111538, IMG submission 79669) | Bulk soil microbial communities from a Populus tree surrounding site in Tennessee, USA - Soil MetaG P. TD hybrid SBSTD1 (version 2)... | ecosystem: Environmental > Terrestrial > Soil >...
CGGATGGGTGAGCTGGGGATCGTCCGGTTTTCTACTGGCTTGCGGCGTTTATTGGGCCATGGCCGCAGCCCTTAGCGCCGCACCTACATCGGCGCTACCCGGCGCGATCGAGGCCGGGCCCGAGCTTCGTGCGCTCGAGGAGGAGGTGAGTCGCGCGCCCGACAACGTGGAGGCGCTCGCGGCTCTCGCCGAGTCCTATCTCGAGCGCTCGGCTCCAGGATTGGCCCAGGCCGCCCTGGACCGAGCTCCACCTGTCGTACAGGGTTATGCGCGGGTTGCCGATCTCCGGGCACGTTCGCTGATCGACCTCGGGCTGGCTGGTCCGGCGCTCGCGGCCGAAGAGCGAGCGCTCGAGGCGTGTGGTGTCGAGGCGTGCTCTAACGCGATGCTCGCGCGCGCCGAACGAAGGTTGCGCTGGCTGAAGGAGCTGGCGCGTTTGAACGTCGATGATAACCTGGCCGATCCCGTGGCCGCGACTCTCGCGTATCGCTTGGCGACACGCGAGGTTCGGCTCGCAGTACCGTAGCCTTTCGGGTTATCGTATTCATGGTGCCCCCTTCGCGTTCCGTTCTGGCAGCGCTCGGCGTGCTGTTGGTGAGTGCGGTTGGGTGTGCGCGGATCGGCCTGTTCCGCGCGCCAAAGGAGCCGGCTACGCAGCCCGCGGCGTTGGAGGACGAGAGCCGCGCCGTCACTCCGGACGTTCCGCTCGCGCTTTCGCTGGCGGACGACTACGTCGTGCGCGTGGTCGCGGGCCAGAGCACTTGCTCGGGCACGCTGATCGACGGGCAGCGCGTGCTCACCGCGCATCACTGCATCACCGAGCGCGACAAGTTCGGCGAAATCGTGACACGCGATCTCACGCCGGAGCACGTGCGGGTCGAGCTCGGTGGCGACTATCTGCCGTGGGGCGAGGTCGGGGTGCGCGCGATCGTCGCGCCGACTTGCGGGCATCGGGCCGGCGAGGGCGACATCGCGGTGCTGGTGCTCGAGCGGCGTCTGGTCGGCGTTCCGACGATGCCGACGGCTTTGGATCGAGCGCCGATCAAGGGCGACAAGATCGAACCCGTCGGCTTCGGCCGTTGTGACCTGACCCTCGACGGAATTCGCCGCAAGCGGCGCGCGGGCGGGCCGATCGAAACGGTCGCGCCCGGGCACTTCCGGCTGCGGGCCGCGATTTGCCCCGGCGACTCGGGCGGTCCCGCGCTCACGTCGGGTGGCAAGCTGGTGGGCGTGGTTTCCGCGAGCGCGATGGACGGCGACGAAGCGACGCTCGGAAAGACGGAATTTACTCGGCTCGATCGCTGGCGGCCGGTGTTTGCGAACTCCGAGCTTATCGCCGAAGGTACGAGCCCCGCCGAGCTCCCGCCGATCGACTGCTCGAACTGAGCGGCCGCTGCGATCACGGCGATCGCAGACCATGCCCCGCCGAGAGCCCGCGATCCTCGCGATCGCGCGCGGCGAAGACGCAAAATCCTTTGCGGCACCGCGCGTTGGCTCGCCCGGGGTCGATGGCATCCTACGTGCACGAGCGCCAGCTCATGATCTCGCGTGCACGCGTGATAGAGGCGCTTTCGATAGTGATCCCGGTGGTGATCGGTGCTGCCTGCTCGGCGGGCGGCGGCTCCGGCAAGCAAGTCAGTAACGGTGGTGCGGGGGGTCAATCCGAGTTCGGCGTCGGCGGCGCCGCCGGGATTGGCCTCGGTGCGCAAGGTGGGCTCGGCGGGAGCGCCGGCGGAATCGCAGTCCCCGGATGCACCTCCAACTGCCAGGACTTTCCGGGCAACCCGATCATCGAGCAGGGAGCGCCGCCGAATGCGCCCGACATTTTCGGTCCTGCCGACCCGAGCAAATTCACGGCTCCTCCGCCCTGCGTGCTCGAGCCGACGCTTTCGACGCCGAACTCGCCCGGCGCGCTCTATCCGGCGAACTGGCTCAGGCCGCGCGTGCGCTTCGAGACCGGCGCGACGCTGTTCGAGATTCGCGTTCACTCCGAGGTTCAAGCCAACGACCTGGTCGTCTACACCACGCAGAAGCAGTGGCTGATGCCCAAGGAGATCTGGGAGCGAGCCGCGCCGAACAACGGCGGCAGGCCGATGACGTTCTCGATCCGCGCCGTCAATCCGTCGAATCCCAACGTCCAGGCGCAAGCGAGCGGCGACATCATGGTCGCGCCGGTCAACGCCGGCGGCAGTTTGGTGTTCTGGACCGTGAAGGATTCGAACCCCGGACCCGATTCGAGCAAGCTCTTCGGCTTCAGCGTCGGGGAAGAGGGCGTGTCCGAGGTGCTGGCGCCCAAGACCGTGAAGTTCACGGGCATCATCCACGAGAACGGCGCCGATCTGCGTGGCGAGTACGGCGGCAGCAAACCCGGGTTTTCGCCGGGTGAAGTGCAATGCATCGGTTGCCACACTTCGACGCCCGACGGCGCGGCCGTGATCTTCACCGACGACTGGCCGTGGGACAAGGTGATCGCGTCGGTGGAGAACGACCCGGCGCAGGGCAAGGTCCCGGGCGCGATTCCGGACTACCTCACGCCAGGGGCGCGTGCGCTCTTGAAGATGCCGTTTCTCGGAACGCAGAGCACGAGCCCGGCCATGTGGGGACCGGGGAAGCGCCGGCTCATCGCGAGCTACGGCGAGCGTAGCGAGCCGTTCAGCGGCTCGACGACGCAGCACGATCGCTTGATCTGGATCGACCTCGAGACGCCGGCTCAAATCAGCGATGAAGTTCCGGCGCAGGGCGCGGGCGATCGTCAGGCGGTCAAGAATGCGCGAAATCAGGCGATCATCGCGGCCAAGGGCACGGCCTGGGACGTCCTGACCATGACCGGCGAGCCCGGCAACGCGGTGACGCCCGACTGGAGCAACGCGGGCGATCGCATCGTCTACGTGTCGACGGACAAATCGCCGAACGGCCACTCGAACTACGACGCTACCCGCGCGGACGTGGCGATCATTCCCTACAACAACGGTCAGGGCGGCCAGGTTCAGCCGCTGTCCGGCGCAGCCGATCCGAACGTCTACGAGTACTACCCGGCGTTTTCCCCCGACGACAAACTGATCGCGTTCACGCGCGCGCCGAATCGGGGCCAGAATCCAGATGGGCCCTATTACAACCGCTTCGGCGAGATCAACATCATCCCGAGCGGCGGCGGATCCCCGTTGGCGCTCGCAGCGAACGCGCCCGTGGCGTGCGCGGGAGACAACCCGTCGCTCGGCCTGATCAACAGCTGCCCGAAGTGGTCGCCGCACGCCGTTTCGAAAGACGGAAAGACCTACTACTTTCTGATCTTCTCCTCGGCGCGGAAGTATCCGGGCCAGTTCGACATCCCGCGCGGCATGTACACGCCGTCGACGCTCGATACGCGCTCGTCGCAGCTTTACATGGCCGGCATCGTGGTCGACGAGGCGACCAACACCGTCACCACCTACGGCGCGATCTATCTCTGGAACCAGAATCGCCTGGTCACCGGCCCCGGGATGGCGACCGACGTCCAGAACTCGAACCTCACGCCCGCCTGGGACGAGTTCCGGATTCCGCCCGTGATCGCGCCGCCGCTCTGAGCAACCAGAAGAAGTTGCAGCCGCTCGCTTCCCCTGGGTACTCTGGGAAGAGTGCGGAAGTTCTGGCGATTCCTGTTCTGGGCCGCTGTCGTCATTGGCGGCGTCACAGGTCTCGCTCGGCTGGTCGCGATCCGGTGGTGGAAAATCCCCGAAGATGATCCCGTGCTCCAAGCGTCGATAGCTCCAACGCTGCGCGGCGGAGATCTGGTGCTTTTGTGGCGAGCGACATCGCCGCGCTACGGGGATCTCGTGTTGTGTCCGGAGCCCGAGGCGCCGCAGCGGGTCGTCGTTGCCCGGATTCTCGGCGAGCAGGGCGACGACGTCGCGATTCGCGAATCGAACGTGGTGCTCAACGGCAAGCAGTCCCAGACCGAGCACGCCTGCGACAGCTTCGAGGTCAACGACCCCAACCAGGGATCGGAGGTCGAACAGCAGTGCCAGGTGGAGGCGCTGGCCGGCCACTCCCACATGCGCGGCTCCACGGCCGGTCATAAGGTCGGGCCTCAACCGCTCGATATCGAGGTACCGGGCGGCCAGGTTTACCTGATCAGCGACAACCGACTTTTCCCTTATGATTCCAGGGACTTTGGTCCTGTCGAGCGTTCATCGTGCACGGAGACCGTGGTTTTTCGAATCGTGAGCCGCGACGGCTATTTCGACCAGAAGAATCGGTTTACATTTATCCAGTGAGCCTATCGTTGGCCGAAGCAGCACTCGAGATCGGCATCGCCTGTGGTCGCTGTGACAGCTACAGCCCGATGGGCACCGCGGCCTGTCCCACGTGCGGCAATGGCCTTCTGCTCGTGCCGCGGGTCGAGACGATCCCGGCCCCGTCCGAGAAACTGCATTCCAATTCGCCCGGAGTTGGTGGAGGCTCTGCCGACCCCGGAATTCCACCTGGTACCGAGCGCCCGCAGTCCGAGGAGGAGCTGATGGATCAAGCAAAACACTACGTCTGTAACTCGTGCATGACCCCCGTGCCGAGTGCGCACAAGTTCTGCGTCCGCTGCGGGGCGCCGGTGCCGGACGAGGTGGTGAACCTGCAAGCGCGCTTCTACAGCGACATGCAGAACCCGGACAAGGCTCGCCTGATCCTGATCCGCGGCGAGGGCATGGATGGCCTTTCGTACCACTTGAAAGCCGATCAACACGTCGTCGGCCGTACCGGACAGCTCGAGTTTCCGGACGATCCCTTCGTTTCGCCCAAGCACGCGAACTTTTTCTACCGGGACGGAAAGCTGGTCGTGCGCGACGAGGGTTCGCTGAACGGCGTCTACGTTCGCGTGCGCGGCGCCGTGGAGCTCGCCCCGGGCGACACCTTCCTCGCCGGTGAGCAATTGTTCCGTCTCGATCCGACGCCCAAGGCTTCCGACGGCGCCGACTCCGACGGAACCTTCTTCTACTCTTCGCCCAAGTATCCGAGCGCGTTCCGCTTGAACCAATCGCTGGAAGGCGGCGCGATCGGCATGACGGTGTGCGCTCGCGGTGCGACCTTGGCGATCGGTCGCGAAGACGGCGACCTGAACTTCCCCGGCGACGTCTACATGTCGGCGCGCCACTGTACGGTCGAGGAGCGCGACGGAAAGTTCCTTTTGACCGATCACGACAGCCGCAACGGCACTTACGTTCGGATCAAGACCGAGCGGCCGCTGACGCACGGCGACTACATTTTCATCGGCCGGAAGCTGCTCAGGGTCGAGCTCAACGTAAACTAGCGCTTCGCTCTATTTCTCGGGCTGCGCCGACCAGCGCTGGCCGAGGTCGACGGCGGCCCGCACCAGCGAGGTGAAGGTCGCGAAAACCTGCGACGGGATCTTGGCGATCAGCCGCTCGAGGTCGATCGGCCCTTCCAGACCCGGCAGCAGCTTGTCGAAAACGTCGGCGAACAACGCGTACTTGCGTCCGAGATCGCCGAGCCGATGCCGGAGCGCGTCAGCTTCCGCGCCGTCGGTGTTGCCGAGCAGCCCGAGCGCACGCTGCACCAGTTGCTGCTTGTCACCGACGACGCGGCGCAAGCGCGCGATGTAGGCACCGACGATCACGTCGGGGTAAGCGCCGCGCAGCGCGAAGGTGTCGTGGCGCGCGCCGGGCTCGCGCCGGCGCTCGACGATCTGCGCCGCCTCGAGCGCGCGAAGATTCGCGAAGATGTTGCTCTTCGATCGCCCGAGCTCGAGCGACAGCTGGTCCATCGAGCGCGGACCCTCCGCCAGATACAGGGCCGCGACGATCTGGCCGCCGAGACGCGTGATCCCGGGGAACGATGCCGCAACCTCCTTGCCGACGCCCTCCAGCAGTGCGTGGCGTGCGACCAACACCGGATCGGTTTCCTCCTCAGCCATGAGCCGCTTCGGTAAAGCTTCTTTGCACTCTCCTATGCCCACGTCCACGTGGAAAGCGCCGCCCAACCCCCAAGCGCCGTCGATCGGACTACCGGTGGATGCGCTGCTATTCGCTACGGTTGCGGCGCGGGCGCCTTCGCCGGCGGCGTTTGGCGGGCGCCGAGGCAATCGGGACGACCTCGTGTCGTTGTCCCGCCTCCGACGTCTGCCCGCGGGCGGCCTGGCTCAAATGCAACAACTCCATCGCCAGGGGGTAGATCGGTGTGCGGGCGAAACGTCCGCCGCGCCCGGACTCGAGGCGAGGTAGCATGGCGACGATGCGCCGCATGGCATCGGCGATGCGGCGTGGAACGTTCAGGCGATCGACCATCGGCTCGAGCAACTCGTAGGCCGCCTGCATCCGATCGCGCGAGCCGTCGCACGCTTCCCGCATCGGTTCGAGCAAGAGCGCGGTCCAAAGCACCACGTCGTCGAGCGGTGCCCCACGCTCCGCAGTGAGCCGGTCAATCTGCCCCAGCAGGCGAAAGACCACGCCGTCCGATTCGGCGCTGTCGGCCAGGTAAGTGCCGAGCTCGGGCAAAAGCACGTCGAGCACGCCGGTCTCCCACGCCAGCCAGATCGAGCGATGCGCCGCGCCGCCGCGCATCAGCCGCAGGATTTCCTCGAACAGCCGCGGCCGCGCCGCCATCGCCAGCGCGCCGCGGCACTGCACGATCGCGTCGTAGACATCGGGTGCGATCCCGAAATCGAGTCGAGCGCTGAACTTGATCGCGCGCAGGATGCGCACCGGATCTTCGTGAAAGCGCACGATCGGATCGCCGATCGTGTGCACGGCGCGCGTCTCGATGTGTGGCATCCCGCCGACCCAGTCGAGCACGCGTCGATTCTCGACGTCGTAAAAGAGCGCGTTGATCGTGAAGTCGCGGCGGGTCGCGTCTTCGTGCGCGTCGCCGAACACGTTATCGTAGCGGATCAGAAGATCGTTCTCTTCGCGAGCGAGCTCTTGTTGGGGTGCGCGACGAAAGGTCGCGGTTTCGATCACCTTTCCGCCACCGAAGAGCACGTGCACCAGGCGAAAGCGCCGGCCGATGATGCGCGAATTGCGGAAGAGCCTGCGCACGTCGTCCGGTCGCGCGCTGGTCGCCACGTCGAAGTCTTTCGGCTTCTTGCCGATCAAAAGATCGCGCACGCAGCCGCCGACGAGGTAGGCCTCGTAGCCGTGCCGGGTCAGGCGCCGGACGACCTTGCCCGCGTCCGAGTCCACGCGGTCGTCGTCGAGGTCGATCGCGTGGATGATCGGCTCGACTGCAATCTCCGGCGCGCTCGTCCCGGCGGGCATGACGCGGCGCATCGAAGAATCCCCGTCGCGAGGAGCCGCGGGCCGCGAGCTTCGGCGGTTGCGGGAGCCCTCTGTGGACACTGCTGGTGGCCCTTCCGGTGGGGCGGGATTGGGCGGGGGGTCTTCCGGGCTGCGTGCCATTCGCGGGGGCTTTGCCTTTACCGCCGCGTCGCGGTCTAGCAGGTCAGGGCCGACTGGGCCAAGCCGGATCGAGACTGCCCTCCGGACTTTCACGGATCGCCCGCGAACCCGCCCTAAAGCCGGGGTGGTGGCTGTTTTGAACTACCTGCAACGCGGTAATCGCGCCGCAGCCGTTTGGGGTCGGGGCCCCAAACGACAAACGGGACCGCGGCCCCAACCGACAACGGGACTGCGGGCGAGAAGGGACTAGAGGGGCGGCCCGCGGGCGCCGTAATCTAGTCTCGGATGAGTACGTACTGGCTCAAGTATCGCGGCACGCGCTTTCCGATCCGTCGTGGAGAGACGCTACTCGGGCGGAGCCCGTACTGCTCGATCGTGCTCAGCAATCCATTGGCGTCGCGCCAGCATTGCGCGCTCAAGCTCGACGCCGGAAGGCTCACGATCGCCGACCTGGAAAGCGCCAACGGAACCTGGGTGAACGGCGAGCGCGTCGAAGCGGCCCGCGCCTTGAGCGTCGGCGATCTCCTGCGAATCGGAACCGACGTGCTCGAGGTGATGGCGGCCGAAGAGGACACTCCTGGATCGAACGAGCGCGGTGAAGTTCGGCGCACCACTACCCAGCACGGCCCCACCACGACCGATCATCTGCTCGAGGAAGCGACCAACACCAAGACTCACGCCACGACACTCGATCTCCTGGAGCAGCTCGTGGCCAGCGCCGGTGAAACACGGCGGCCGTCGATTCTCGCACCGAGCATCCAACGCGTGGTCGAGGCGCTGCTCGATCAAAACCGGCGCACCGGACAGCAGCTGAGCGCAGCCGAGGCGACACGGGTTGCGGCCGCCGTCGAAAAGGTGAGCTCCTGGTTTCCCGACGGATCGCTCGCACAGTGGAGGATCCAGACGCTCACGACATTGCAGGCGAGTGGTGCATGAACATCCTCGTCGTTTCCCAGGACGAGGACGCCGCGTTTTCGCTGTGCTCGGCGCTCGAACGTTCGGGCCAGAAGGCGGTGTGGGAGCAGCACGTGGAGCCCGCCCGCGCGCTGATCCGCTGCGAGACGCCGCTGGTTCTGGTCGCGGACACCGCGGTGCCCGAGCACTCGTCTTTGCTCGACGAAGTCCGCGACTCCAGCCCGTGGACGCGGATCTACTTGATGGCCGACCCGAGCGTGCGCTTTCCGCACACGCTGGTGCCGATCGTCGCAAAGCCGTTCGACGCCGCCGAGCTCGCGGAGCTCCTGGGCCGCGAGCGCGAGCTCGCCGAGCTCGATCGCGGGCGCCGCACGCTGCAGGCGCGCGCCGAGGATCTGGCGCTGCTCGTGGAAGCGAGCTTCGAGGCGATCATCGGGCTCGACGCCGAGGGCGTTATCCGCTCGTGGAACGAAGGCGCGGCGACCGTCTACGGGTACGCGGCCGAGGCGGTGATCGGACGACACATCTCGCTCCTGGAAGTGGACGAGGCTTCCACGAGCCCGCGCCTGTCGGCTCGCGTGCGCGAAGTCGCGGAGGTCAGGCGCCGCCGCCAGGACGGCCGCGAAATCCTGGTACTGCTCGCGCTGTCGCCGGTTCCCGCGTCGCGCTCGTTCGCGCTGGTCGAGGTTTCGCTCGACATCACCGAGCGGCGCCGGCTCGAGAAAGAGCTCGAGCACAGCGAGCGCCTGGCGTCGATCGGACGGCTCGCGGCGAGCATGGCCCACGAGATCAACAATCCGCTGGCAGTGGTGCACGCCTCGAGCACCTACGTCGCCGAGGTCGCGGAGCGCAGCGGCGACAGCGAGCTCGCCGAATGCGCGCGCGACATGCACCTGGCGGTCGAGCGCATCGGCAGCTTCGTCCAGCACGTCTGTGGATTCGCGCGCCGCGAGCGACCGCAGCTGACCGATGCGCCGCTGTCGACGGCGATCGACATCGCGGTTCGTATGGCTCGGCCGCGTGCCCGCGATCGCAACGTCGAGCTCGTCGTCGAAGCCGTGGTGATGACCCGAGTGCCGCACGATCCGCCGCGCATCGCGCAGGCGATCATCAATCTCTTGTCCAACGCGGTCGACGCTGCCAGCGCCGGGGGGCGTCGCGTGTGGCTGCGCGTGATCGAGGCCCCCGAGCGCGTGTGCGTCGAGGTCGACGACGACGGCCCCGGCGTTGCCGGAGAGATCGCGAGCCGCGCGTTCGAGCCGTTCACCACCACCAAGCCGCACGGTCAGGGTACGGGGCTCGGTCTGGCGATCACCCGTCAGATTCTGCAGGATCACGGCGGTAGCGTCGGGCTCGCGCCGCGCCAGGGTGGCGGCACGCGGGCGACTTTGCTTTTGCCGAGCCTCGACGCCGCGAGTTACCGGGTGCTGGTGGTCGACAGCGACCCCGCGGTGCGGCGAGCACTGGCTTCTGAGCTGCGGCGCGAAGGATTCGAGGTGCTCCTGTCGGGGGGGCTCGCCAGCGGTCGCGAGCTTTTGGCCGGCAAAGCGCTCGACGTGCTGGTGAGCGACCTCTTCGACGAACCTTGTGAGGCCGCGGTGCTCGAGGAGCTGATGGGGGGAAGCTCGCGCCCGCGCTGGCTGGTCGTGACCGCCAACGGCGTTTCAGGCGGCGTCGAGGGTGCCGATCTGGTCTTGGCCAAGCCGTGGGATCGCGCGGAGTTGATCGACGCAGTACGGCGGCTGTGCGTCGCGTGAGCCGCAAGCGTCGCGGTCGCGCCAAGCCGGCGTAGCGCCGCGCAAACTTCGGGATCGTGGCAATGACCGACTCGATTGCCATGACTCGGCCACGGCGTGGCTCCGATTGCGTTCGCGGCGCGAACGTCGGGGCCGCGCCACGGTGGCGGCGTGGCGGGCAGCGTCGCTTCACGTTCGGTTGGCGTCGGCAGTGCGAGCCGTAGCGACGGCGATAGGCCGACGCCTTGCAGCGGCGCGCCGTCCGGCAGCGCAAACAACATGGTGGTGAGCCTGAGCACGCCGTCGCCGCTGCGATCGTCGAAGTACTCCTGGATGCAGCCCTTGCCGAAGGTGCGTGTGCCGACGACCGGGCCGCGCCCGTAGCTCTGGATCGCGCCGGCGATCATTTCCGCCGCGCTGGCGGTGTAGCCGTCGACGAGCACGGCGACCGGGCCGCGCCACTGCCCGCTCGGGCTGGGCTGCATCGCGCGCTGGATCTCGATGCTGCCCCCGCGACGAAACAGCGGAAAGCTCGGTGCTCCCGGCAAAAACACGCCGATGGCCGCGGCCGCGCCGTCGGTCGAGCCGCCGCCGTTGCCGCGCAGATCGAGCAGAATGCCGGCTACTGGACCCGGCTCGGCCAGCGATCCGATCAGCGCCGAAAGATCTTCGCCCAGGCCGTCGCCGACGTCCTCGATCGGCACGACGATCGCTGTCGACGAGCCGTAGGCGACGCGCTCCGCTCGCAGCGACGACTCCCCCAAGGAAGGGGCGTCGGGCGGCGCCACCGGCACGCTCAGCCGCAGCAGCGCCCCATGTCGCAGCACGACCACTTCGCGCTCGACCTCGTCGCTCACCGGCTCGAGCCGGCCCAGCTGCTCGAGCTGCTCGACGCTCAGCCCGACGGTGGCGATACCTCCGATCGAAAGCAAGAGGTCGCCGTTTTGAAGCGGCGGCTCGGCGTCGCTGGTCAGCCTTACGCCGAGCGCGGTGCGCACCATGCGGCCCCAGAGCCTTGGCCCGCCGTCGAGCGCCGAATCGGCGGCGTACAGCGACCATTCCTCGTCGAGCGGAGCCCACTGGCCATGTGCATCGACGCCCGGCACGTAGGCCCGCAGCACGGCCGCCAGAACGACCTCCGCCCAGCGCTCCGAGCTCAGCCCGGGCAGGAACCGTTCGGATGCCAGCAGCGCGGGCTCGGCCGCGCCACGCCCGTCAAAATGCCTTTCGAAAGCCGCGACGCGCTCGGCCAGGCTGCGCGCGAGGACCAGCGCGGGACGCGTGACCGGATCGTCCTCGAACACGCCCTCACGCGCGAGCTCGAACGCCCGCCTGCGGCTCGTGGCGCCGGCGTGGCGTCGCGTGCTCTCGAACACGCCGCGCAATTCGTCCACCCAGTGCTTGGTGATTGCGCCGATTTCGCCCGCCGCCGCGCAGAGCGTCGGATCGGCCGGCGGGCGCTCGACGTCCTCGATCAGGGCCGTGGCAAGCTTCCGGATCTGCGCCGCCGCCGGAGCGTCCGGGGCCGCTGACCACAAGCCGTGCGGATCGAGCCACCCGCTCACCGCCTCGGCGAACTCGGCGCGCGCCGGTTGCCTGGCTATGAAGGGAAGCCGCGCTCGCACCTGTGCAACGACTCTGCGGGCTTGCTGGCACGACACTGCCGCCGGCTGGCCGGTTGGAAGCTTGAGCGGCCGTACCGCGCAGCTCGACGCGGCCGGGCCCGCGGGATCGAGCAGTTGTGGCAGCACACTTTCGACCGGCGCTAGCCCCGACCCTAGTCGCGCCCGTGCGTGTTCCCGGTCGGTTCCGCGCGCGCCGTGGAGCGCGGCGCCCGCCGTGCAGGCAACGACGCCGCCGAGCAGCACGGCGGCGACACGTCTGCGAGCATGCATAGGGCGCCGCGATGGTGCGCCGTAGCCTGTCCGAGCGCAAGCGTTCCCGGTTGTGGTTTCGAAGTGAAGGCCCGGAGCAGTATTCTTGCGGCCGCCGATGAGCGACCCGGTCCCGGCACGTGAGACATGCTCCGGTGGAGCCGCGGCGATCGTGCTGCTCGGGTGCCGCGTGGAAGCACGCGGTCGGCTCGCGGGCGCCGCGGCACGACGTGCTGCACGAGCAGCTCGCGCGTTTCACGAGGGCGCCGCGCCGCTCGTGATCGCGAGCGGCGGCGTGTTGTGGCACGGTGTGAGCGAGGCGGACGCGCTGTGCCGTGAGCTCGTGGCGCAAGGCGTGCCGCGCGTCGCGATCGTGCTCGAAGCGCGGAGCGGCTCGACGCGCCAAAACGCGCGCTTCGTCGCGGAGTTGGTACGCAAGCACAAGCTCGGGCCTAGGCTCGCGGTCGTCACCTGCGATTGGCACATGGCGCGCGCCCTGCGTTGTTTCGAGAGCGTCGGGCTCGACGCGATCGCTCTCCCCGCCCCTTCACCCCGGGTTTCGGCGTTGGGCCGGTTGCGCCGCAGCACCCGTGAAACCATCAGCGGCTGGGTCGATCGCGCGGCGCTGCGAGGACTTTCCGCTCGATGAAGCGACTCTTGGCGATCGGTCTCGCGTGCGCGGTGCTGGGCTCGTGCCGCTGCCAGCCGAGCGCTCCTGCCCCTTCCGCGGCAGCGTCGGCTTCCGCCCCAGCGCCGGCGAGCAGCGAGCGCTCGCCACGCGAGCGGCAGCTGCTGCTGGCGGAGCAGCGCCGCGATTCGGCGGCGGTGACCGTCGACGACCTGAGCAACCGCGACAGCCGCGCGCGCCGTAGCGCCGCGCGCGCGTTGGCCCGCATTGCGGACGATCGCGCAGCGACGCTACTCGCGTCCGCGCTCGGGGACGAGGACGCCGAGGTCGTCACCTGGTCCGCGTACGGACTCGGCTATGCCTGCGCGGGCCGCGAAGCGCCGACCGTGCGCGCGTTGGTGGCGCGGGCGGCGACGCTGCTGGCTGCGGAAACTTCCGCTCCTGAATCGCCAGCGGCTTCCGGGCTCGACGCGTTCGAGGCCATTGCCGACGCGCTCGCGCGCTGCGGCACGAGCGACGCGGAGCGCACGCTCCGCGCCTGGCTCGAGCTGCCCGACATCCGGGCGCACCATGCCGCGCTGGCGCTCGGGCGGCTGGCTGCGCGCCACAAGCGGCTCGAGGACGCCTCGATCGTCTCGTTGCTCGATGCCGCGTCGCGGCCCGACGCGCCGATCTCGGCCGCGCTGTTCGCGTTCAGCCGTCTCGGCGGCTTGCCCGATTCGGTCCAGGCCCGGCTGAACGACGTGGCGACCGAGGCGCTGCGGCGCGACGAGCCGGCGCGGGCGTTCGCGGTGCGGGCGCTCGGGCGCGCTGGCAATCGCGCGATCGCCAAGCTGGTCGAAGTCGCGAGCCAGTCCGCCTACACGCCGAGTGAGCGTGCGCACGCGATACGCGAGCTCGCGCGGCTCGGCCCCGAAGGGCAAAACGCGCTCGGCGCGCTCTTGCCACGACTGGTTCCCGAGGATCGCGTTCTCGATCAGGAACATCTCGTCAATGCCGGGTACGGACCGCTTTTCAGCGCGCTCGACGGGCTGTCTGCCGGAATCGCTCCGGCACGCCCCACGCTCGAGCGGCTGGCAAAGCTCAAGCTGCCCGAAAAGCCCGGAGCGGCGCTGCGCCGGCGTCTGATCAGCATGCGCTGCGCGGCGTCGGCGCTACTCGCGTCGACCAGCGCCGACGCCCGGCTCTTGGCGTGCGACAGCGATCCGAAGGGGCGCATCGGCCGGCTCGCGCAGGCGCGCGTGCTCGATCGCGGCAAGCTGACGGGACCGCGCTACCAGCGCTGGCAGGAGCTGGCGGAGGCTTCGGATC
>Ga0111538_10008417_pt1 | contig 13844 bp, 9 predicted proteins | sample SoiMethybrSBSTD1_FD_79669 | JGI IMG/M metagenome (GOLD analysis project Ga0111538, IMG submission 79669) | Bulk soil microbial communities from a Populus tree surrounding site in Tennessee, USA - Soil MetaG P. TD hybrid SBSTD1 (version 2)... | ecosystem: Environmental > Terrestrial > Soil > Tree...
CACCCCGCCGCCGGCATTTGTCTCGGAGTACACGACACCTCTGGGAAGCGCGCGCCGTTTTGGCGTGAGCGAGCCGGATTTGCCAATCGAAGTCAGCGAAGAAGAGCGCCGCTTGCATAACGACGCGCGTCGCTTTGCTCGTTTGCTCGTTTCGGAAATCAAGCTTTATAACGAACCGAAGGTTAAAGAAGGCCGCAGCCACAGCGACCTCTACGATCGTTTGCGTGAAGACATCGACCGGTCCCGCCAGATGTATGACAAACGTGTCGCGCCTCCGGTGGCCGCCCGGCATGATTACTTTCACCAGGAACTGGTAAATATGCTGGCTGAAGGCGATCCGGCAAAACTCGGCGGCAGTTATCCGGGAGCCGTCAGCGCTTAATCAAATAGGAGTCTAATGAAAATGAAAACGGCCACCCTGCGGTGGCCGTTTTCGTTTGGTTTGGGCAAAGATCCGAATCAAAGACGCAGCTTCAGATATAAGAACGTGACCAGGCGTTTATGGCGCTCCGAACCGCTTTCGATATTCGGTCGATGTCAGGAAGGCCTTAACCATCTCTGCGCTATTAAAATCGCCGTTAAATTGATTGAGCTTGGTCAACCAGAAATCGTAACCCGTGTAATCTGAATCAGGCGTGTCGTTCGGATTGCGCCGCAAATAACCGAAATACTGCATCAGCACGAAGGCCCGATTGATTTCAGCGTTGGCCAGATTCTGGTGTTCCGCAATCTGTCTCAGAACCTGTGCGCGCGATTTGGCGCCGGTTGAGTGCTCGAGAGTTAGTTGGGTTTCCTCCGCAGTCGACAGCGGACTACCGGCATTTACGTTCAGGGAATGAACGAAGGTCGCCGGCACGATCGTTGATGGGTACTTGCTGGTGAACCGCGCAGCCTGAACAAAGCGATTAAAATAGGTCACCTTGTTGTTTTCCAGCGCTTGCGGCCAACCCGGCTGCCCGACGATTACTCCCTTGCCAATCTCACCAGTGTCAGTGAGAAACTCGTTGAAGCGAACGATCGGCACGCTGATCGTATGGGTTCCCTGGAACGTCGATGTCCCGGTGGTATCGCCGTAAGCAGTCTTGTAAGCCCGTTCGACCAAATAACCGGTCTCCTTAAATTCAATCGATAAGAAGAACGAGGCCGACACGTTTACGCGCCTTACTTCGATGCAGCTGGCGTTGTTGCCGCAATCCGTAATTTGGCGACTCCAAAAATCCAGGCCTGCCTGGTCCGCAGGGCGTCCCAGGAAATCTGTGTAGTGTTGCCGCACGAAAAAGTCGGTCTTGTCAATTGGGTTGACCGCGGGCGCGGTGCCCAAACAGCCGGAGTTATTGTTGATGAAGGTCGTGATTTCGTTTATTGAAAATGGGCAAAACGTGAGCCCGTTGTTTTGATCCTGGATCGAAACCATGATCGTATTAGCGCACTCAGCCTGATCCGAATGGCTGGCATTGAAGTTGTGCCCAATTTCGTGCGCGGGGATACCCACTCGAAAAGGTGCAATGGTTTCCCGATCGGAAATGCCATACGAGTTAGTCGGGCTGCGGCAAACAACGCCGGTCCATGCCACGCCGGCCGAACCGCCCAAATCGCGGCCCGTCCACATATGCGCGACGTCGCCACGCGAACCGGCAAAGTTCGCGTTCCAATAAGTCGTAAACTCTCGCAGCACGGCCGCCGCGTCACCGTTCGCGTTGTAGGGATCGTTCGCCGTATCCCAGGTATGTTGAAAGCTGATAGTGAACGTGAGGCCTATGTCGCGTTCAAAGACAGCCTGGACCTGATTCATGATACTCAGGATGTCACTATTCGCCGCCGCTGAGCCTCCCAGGGCACTCGTGTATTCGAAGTCGGCTTCGGTGGCGAATTCGGCGAGCTTAAAAGGCGAGAACGCCGCCGGCTGCAGATCGCTGGTGGCGCTGGACATCAGATCCTGGGCGTTCGCGCTTACCTTTTCGTTAAGCGTATCGGCGCAACTGCGAGTGATTTCCGGACGAACATCTGATGCCTTGTAGACCAGATAGTCCGTTGCCTGTGCCGTCGCGGAATATTTTTGCGCCGACTCAAGGTAATACGATTCAGTCGGCGTCACGATCAATCCTTCTATCTGATCGTCCTTAACTGTGAAGCGAGCGTCGCTGGCCCAAACACCTTCGACGTTACCTTTGTAAGTAGCAACTGCGGGCATCTCCACCGGACGCGAAATTCCGTCGGCGCCCACTTCTTCGGCGCGATAGTTGGGCGAGCGCAAATCATTTGGTCTTAGTTGGAGTTCGAAATCATGCGAACCCGTCTTCACCGACATCCGGCCGCTTTCTCTGACGCGGGCAGCGATGGCGCGCGTATCGAGTGTGACATCGTCATGATTCGCGAAAACCTGCTCCAAATCCCCCTGTAAACGCGCGCGGACATTCTGTGCACTTACACGTCGCGAGTAGTACGCGGAACCCCATATAGCCGCCAACATCGCCAGGCTCACCAACAACAATAAGTAGATTTTAAGATGCGAGTGCCGAGAAGAAATTATCCGCGAGGTCGTGACCGTATCATAAGATACACGCCGCCCCGCGAACTGCTTGACACCTTTGTCCTTTTTCATAATCAATTCATCTTTCAGTCGGGATCTGAGCCTGACCAAGGAGTTTGACCGGCTGCCAGGGAGGTGTGGCAAAACTGGGCAATTTCGATATTAACGAGTCGGATTAGGCTGCGTCAAGGTGTTTCAAGAGGCCTGATTTCCTTGCGATGTTGCGAGTATGCAGACTTTGGTACTAAAGTCAGCGACGATCTGATTTTAAGCTCCTCCAGGACGTAGCTTGATGAAACAATCTTTGTCTGAACAATCTTTAGTCACCATCAGTGAACGACTCGGTTCGTCTAATAGCAGATTCGCAGCGCAGTATCCCGGTGAATCCGGTCGACGGCAACCTGTGCATACCGTCTATGGCGGGGCGCATCTTTTTCGCGCCGACTCTGCGCGCCGATTGGGCCAGGTCGCAGAACGGGCTCTAGCGGAAAACGCATCTGATTTTGTCGTCTTCGCCCGGGCTATCGGTCTCCCACTGGCCCAGCAACTCCCTGACGTTCTGGATTACGCGACGGGATTGCGCCTGCGGCTGGAAAATGATCCGGAAGCGGTCCGCGCAGAGAACAAACCGGCCTGGTTAGCGCACGCCATTTATACTCGCGTGCAAGAGAAGTTGAGTCGCGAACCGGTAGAGGACTTTCGCATTGATTTTGAGGATGGATATGGGAACAGACCTGATTCCGAAGAGGATAGTCACGCTGAGTCGGCCGCGATTGAAGTGGCGAAAGGAATGGGAGCCGGGACGCTGCCACCATTCATCGGCATTCGCATCAAGCCTTTTAACGACGAGTTAAGAGCGCGCAGCGTGCGTACGCTCGACGTGTTTGTTTCGACAGTTTTGGCCGAATCAGCCGGCCGCCTGCCGGATAACTTCGTCGTCACCCTGCCGAAAATTACCACCCCGGAACAGGTAAGCGCCCTCGCCGACATTTTTGATTTGCTCGAGCGACAGAACGGGTTGGCTGAGGGCTCTCTGAAACTCGAGATGATGATCGAGACGACACAGTCGATCATCAACGCTGAGGGGCGAATCAGCCTGCCGCTCTTATTGCAGGCCGCGCGAGGACGCTGCACGGCGGCCCACTTTGGAACTTACGATTACACGGCGAGTTGTAGTATTACCGCAGCGCATCAACACATGATGCATCCATCGTGTGACTTTGCGAAGCACATGATGCAGGTATCATTCGCGGGCACCGGCATCTGGTTATCAGATGGTGCGACTAACATCATGCCGGTTGGCCCACACCGAGCGCCCGAAGGAGCTTCACTTAATCAGGATCAAATCGAAGAGAACCGGGCGGTCGTTCATCGCGCCTGGAAACTTCACTACGATCATATTCAGCATTCGCTCGTTGGCGGTTTTTATCAGGGCTGGGACTTACATCCGGCGCAACTCCCCACACGTTACGCTGCTGTTTACGCCTTTTTCCTGGAGAGTCTCGATGCGGCGTCCGAACGTTTGCGGAATTTTGTTGAGAAGGCTGCGAAAGCCACGCTGGTCGGCGACGTCTTTGACGATGCCGCAACCGGGCAGGGGCTCCTCAACTATTTTCTGCGCGCGCTCAATTGCGGGGCGCTGACGGAAGACGAGGGTTTACGTCTGTCGGGCTTAACGCGTGACGAGTTGAGATCCGGCTCGTTCGTGAAAATATTAAAGAATCGCCAGAGTCTCTGAGACTGGAAGACTCCTTCTCAGAGAACTGCGACTAACGGCTGGGCTCCCCGCCCCGTCAAGTCTTACGTTTGGTCTTGCTCTTAGCCGAGCGCTTCCGCGGTACTATTTTCTTCGCAGCCTTTTTCGCTCCCGCTTTCTTTGTTGGCTTGCGGGCTACCGGCTTTGTGGACGCGGACTTGTTGCCTCCCGCGGCTTTGGGAAGGCGATCATGGATAACCTTGTGCGTGTCCTTGATCAGCCTTTGCGCATCGACGCGTGAGTGCCCCGGCGGCGCCACCAGAAGATCGGTTTTCGATAGAGCCGCCCAAAGCTTGGCGTCCTGAAACGCGATCGTCCCCCCGCCGCGTTTCTCCTGAGAAACCATCCGGTTGATATCGCCAACACAGACCCAGTCAGAGTCGACCGTGATGCCCCATTTCGCGTGGTCATGCGTTTCCGGCCAGGTCCATGGAACGCCCAACGGACTCAAGTCGATATATTTAACATCGTAAGTTTTGTGAATGCCGTCGGTATCCAGCACGGGCGGGATTTTGCCTCGAATCCAGGTTTCGACGTTCATGTCAGATTTGAGCGTCGGGCCTACCAGGCCGTTCCAAAAATCTTTGTTCCACTTGCGATTCTTGGCGATCACCTGGAATGCCAGTCCACCACGCGATTTGCACTGGATGACATTCGCATCGGCGGCCGCATTCGGATTCAGCGTCTGCGTGAGCACATAGAGCGGATCTTTCTTGTCGAGCGAAGCGGGAATGCGTGGAACGTAAACCTGTGGTTCCTGATGATTGGCCATCTGGTCCGCGATTCTGCTCGCGGTGGCCAGGTCAATTGAAATGCACAGGTAAGTTTGTCCGTAGATCGGCGTGGGCATGTCTGATGAGGCGGGATCCGCGTACTTGGGCCATGAGTGTAACAACCAGAGCGCGGTCTTCGACGCCGTGTCGAAGGCGATCACGCCTTTGGTGTGGCCAAAACTGCTGCTGTCCAGGCGCTTTGCGTCTGAGGGCATCTCATCGTTGTAGAGAATCCACCCGGTCGTGGCGTCGGGCTTTTCGAATACGGACTTTATCGTCAGATCCAACGCGCCCTTGCCGTCGGTCAGCAAGTTAGGAGATCTGACGACCTTTCCGACGTTCGGGTCGTAATAGACGTATTCGTATCCAGTGGCGGTTGGGCTACCGGCTACGTTGTCGAGTTTCGGAACCTTGTATGCGAACCACCAGTCCACCGGCTTACCGGCTTCATCCAACGCAGTTATGTTCATTGTTTTCTCCTATGCGGTTTGAGAGAACAACTCGTTCTCTATCCGGTTCGTAAGCCTTCATCGAACGAAAGGTAGGATAGCCAAATCGCGCCGCACTATACCCGATTGCAAAAAATCCGGCAATGCAGAAAAACAGCACACAGGTGAGTCCTCTAAGGCTCACATGAGGATCCTCTTATAGTTTGCGCTGCCAAGCGCGGTCCTTTGTTGATGCGGAATTTTCTTGCAGGCGCGAAACAATCGTAAACTTAAGAACGGTTCTTAGCTTGTCGCCTTATCTCTTTGCCCAAGAAGAGTAAGAAAGCGTCTTATCTTACGAGGGCTGATACAGCTTGATTTGATATAGTATCCAGGACACTTGGAGGTTCTATGGTCGCCAAAATCGAACCATTAATGACCGTCGATGATCTCGACGCGATGCCCGAAGACGGCAATCGTTACGAGGTCATAGAAGGAGAACTTTTTGTGTCCTGCGCGCCCGGCCTACCGCACCAACTTGTGACAGCCAACATGGTCCATCAACTGATGACTTATCTCGACGATAATCCGATCGGTAGAGTCTTACCCACGCCGGGTTTGATCTTGAGTAAATACAGCGGTGTGATTCCCGATCTGGTTTTCTACAGCCACGCACGCGGAAAAGAAATCATCGCGAACGATCGTTTGAATGCTGCTCCGGAAATCGTTATCGAGATTCTTTCCCCCGGCCGCGAGAACATTTCGCGCGACCGAATCGCCAAGCGTCAGCTCTACGCAAAGCATTCCGTCAGCGAATACTGGATCGTCGATTCTGAAAATCGTGTCGCTGAAGTTTATCGGCTGACAAATCAGAGTTTGGAATTGGTGACCGTGCTGAGAGAAGATGACGAACTCACTTCCCCTTCACTCCCTGGTTTTACCTGTCCGTTATCAAAGATATTCGAAGCCTGATTCGTGACTGAACTAATTTAATGGCCCAGAGAAAAGATTATGAGATTTGTTAAGAAGATTCTGTGCATCGGCGTGATGCTAAACATGATGGTTTTCGCTTATAGCCAAAAAAGAATCGGTCAGACGGACGATCCGCTGGGCGCAAAGATCCGCCGCTTCGCGCCCACAGTTTTGACGGCCAATACTGCGCGGCTTTCGCCAAACGATCGTAAAGCGCTGCAAAAGATTATCGCGGCCGCTAAACTCTATGACACGCTTTACCTGCGCCAAATTTGGAGCGGCAACGAAGCGCTTTTGGCAAAGTTGCAGGCCGACAAAAGTGTTTTGGGCCGGCAGCGGCTCCACTATTTCATGATCAATAAAGGACCATGGTCGCAGCTCGATGACCATGAGAGATTTATCGAAGGTGTTCCGCCACGTCCGCCGGCGGCAAACTTTTATCCGGAAGACATGACCAAGGACGAGTTCAACACCTGGTTGAATTCGCTATCAGCGGACGAAAAAGAAAAGGCGACCGGATACTTCTATACAATTCGTCGCGATCCGAATGGGAAACTCAAGCCCGTGCCGTATAGCGAAGAATATCGAGAATTTCTCGAGCCCGCCGCCAAACTTCTGCGCGAAGCTGCCGCGCTGACGACGAACGCGACGCTGAAGGATTTTCTCAACAAGCGTGCAGCGGCGTTTCTCTCAAACGACTATTACGACAGTGACGTAGCCTGGATGGATCTGGATTCACCCATCGATCTCACCATCGGTCCATATGAAACTTACGAGGACGAGCTCTTCGGATACAAAGCGGCTTTCGAAGCCTACGTGACGCTGCGCGACGACGTCGAAACCGCCAAGCTGAAGAAGTTCAGCGCGTATCTGCAGGAACTCGAAGACCATCTGCCGCTCGATGCGAAGTATCGCAATCCAAAGCTGGGCGCGGCCTCGCCAATTCGCGTCGTCAATGAGGTTTTCAGTTCCGGCGAAGGCAACACGGGCGTGCAAACGGCCGCTTTCAACCTGCCCAACGATGAACGCGTCGTAAAGGAAAAAGGCTCAAAGCGAATCATGCTGAAGAACGTTCAGGACGCTAAATTCAACAAGACTTTGGTGCCCATCTCCCGTGTGGTTCTCTCCACAGCTCAACAGCGAAGCCTTTCATTCGACGCATTCTTCACGCACATTCTGACTCATGAACTGATGCACGGACTCGGCCCGCACAACATCAACGTTAACGGCGAGCAAACAACCGTGCGAAAGCAATTGAAAGAACTCTACTCGGCGATCGAAGAAGCCAAGGCCGACATCACCGGTCTTTGGGCTCTGCAGTATTTGATCGACAAAGGCGTCGTACCCAACACTATGCAGCGCACGCTTTACACCACGTACCTGGCCAGCATGTTTCGCTCAGTTCGGTTTGGGATCAACGAAGCTCACGGACGCGGCGTGGCCATGCAATTCAATTATCTGACCGATGAAGGGGCCATTAAATACGATGAGAGCACCGGCAAATTCAGCGTTGACGATGCGAAGATCAGGGACGCGGTGCGAAAGCTGACTACCGAACTCTTAACGATCGAAGCGGAAGGCTCGTACGAGAAAGCCCGAGCCATCCTGGTTAAGTACGCCGTGATTCGCCCGGCCATGAAGAGCGCGTTCGATAAGTTAAAGGATGTGCCGGTGGATATCGAGCCGATCTTTCCGCTGGCAAAGTAATCCTGGAGTGCGGCGACTAGTCGCCGCTTTTAAAGCGCTGACAAGTCAGCGCACTCCAAATTTAGAACAGAGAACCCTGGGGTTCCTCATCATCCGGCTCTACCGATTCAACCAATCGCGGATAAGTCTCGATCAACTTCGCCGGGCCCGGCACGCGGGCTTCTTCCAACTGCGCAAGAATCTCAAAGGCGTTCACCAGACTCTGCCCGCGCGCGTGATTATTCGTGATTACGAAAGTCTGCTTTGCTTTGTCGGCGACTTGCTTGATCCGCTCGACCCAGGGATCCAGTTCATCGTTTGAGTAAAGATAATCGTAACGCTCGAGTACGTTCGCTTCTTCACGAAACCAGTTCTGGTAATTTCGACCGTGCAAGCGCACGTAGCCAATTGCTGAAGTGACTTCTGCCGACGGTTTGATCGAGTTCGCGAACTGAGGCTGGTCGATGTCACACAAGCCGACTTCCAGATCTTCCAGCGTCTGCAATATTCGCGGATTGTTCCAGGATTCGTGCCTCAGTTCCACGACCAGAGGATAGTCCTTAAACCGCGTCACCAGTTGATCGAGATACCCCCGTTCATCGCGTTCGTTTTTGAATGACCAGGGAAACTGGATCAGGACCGCGCCCAGCTTTCCGGCCTCCATCAATGGATCGACTCCTTCACGAAACGCTTCTTCGTCCTCGTCTTTCGGACCTGCGCGCTGGTGGGTGAAAACCTTGTGCAGCTTTGCTGTGAAGATGAAGTTTGGATTGTGGGCCGTGCGTTCCAGCCACGCCCGAGTTGTCTCAGGTTTGGGCGGGTGGTAGAAGCTGCTGTTGATTTCGACAACGTCGAAATACTTTGCGACCAGCGCCAGCGTGTCGAACTTTGAACCTGCTCCCTCGGGATAGACGCGACCACGCCAATCAGCGTAAGACCATCCGGCCGGGCCTACATGAATGTCGCGATGCGCAGGCATTGGGGGATTGTGTCGGACAGATCCGACTTTGTCGACGCCCTTTGGCTGATAGAATCGCGGCTACGCCTCAGCTGTAGATCCGGTAGCCTCCAAAATATTTTCATCTTTGCCGGTGAGCCGGAGGCTTACCGCAGTGTGCTGCGGCAAGGCCGCGCAAGACTCCAGGGAGCGGTACTATTGAGCAGCCGCCGCAAACTGCTGAAGCGATTTTTTGAGGCAATTTGCGACGCTGTCAGGCTGGAGCCTCGACGCGGCCAGCTGCCCTTCCTCATCCGAAAACTTCGCCGCCGACGCCAACTCGGACGAATCCAAACGCCACCTCGCGGCGGGATTGGTTTCCAGCCCGTTGAGCTGATTCATCAAGTCACTGAGATCGCGCCGCGCAATCTTCGGTCGCACAACCGTTTCCGCCCAGGAATAATACGGATAATCGATTCGATAGGCCCAACCGCCTTCAAGCGGTGTGGCGATCAGGAACAACTCACCGTGCGCATTATGAGAAATCGCGGTGAACGGAACTGAATGCTGCTTCGGATCGAATCCAGAAAGTCCGAAAACTTCTCTGGCCAGAGTTACTACCGACAATTTCGCGTCGTCGATCTCTTCAACGCGTGATGTGCCTTTTGCGAAACTGTCGAGTGCGGCTTCGATTCGCTGCCACTGGCTGCGCCATAGCTCCTCATAGTTGTCAGTGTTGCTGATTACGTCTTCGACGTGTGGCAGAACCAAAACGTAGCTTTCGGCCTCATCCAGCACCGGCGCTCCGGCAAGCCTGGCAGCCAGTGGCGAGCCTGATTTGTCGATCGGCGAATCGGATCCTTGAATCACGATGCTGGCGCGCACGCCGTCAACTGAACTTAGCTCTGAGAAATCACCCGCCTCTGCCGCCGCGATCAATTTTGATCGCAAGGACAAAGCGCGTTCACCAGTCAACATCGTCCACACGGACAAGATGCCGTCGGTGTCGAAATGATTGTTGGTCACCAGATCGATGTTGCGCGTAAGTTCCTGACGGTTAGGCGCCGCCACTATATTCAAAACAATTTCGGTTGAAGTGTCCGCCTTCACTGACTTCGGAGTTTCATTCCCTTTCCAATGCGAAAAGTGAATGGCGTTATCCACCGTGCCGTCGACTGAAAGCTTTGGCACATTCGCAATAGCATCGCTGTAGAATTCAAATTTCATTTTCGAAAGTCCCTGAGTGAGAGTATATCGTTAACGTTCCCGTTTCACTGCGGAAAACGGACTTCCTTCAACAACTCCTGAAACCGCGGGTCGTCACGCAACGAGTCAACGGATGGGTCAGCTTTCATCCACGCCGGATAATAGAGCCGTTCTTCGTAGGTTCGGTTCAGTTCCGCGAATGCCTTGTCTTTTTCACCGAGCTCAGCGAAATAGACAGCCGCATAAAACGGAAAGTAATGTTTTGTCGGGCGGCCGGCGCCAGTCATCATTTTCAGGTACGCGTGCCAACCGCCTTTGACAAAGCTCTCCCTGATCAAGGCTGCGTATTGCGGTTCGCCGTTGCCTTCAAAAAAGCGGGCAAATTCCTCGACATGGCCGGAATAGTTTTTGGTTTTCAGGTAGACTCGGGAAAGACTGCGGTGAGCTGACGGAAAGCTCTCATCCAGCTCAATTGTCTTCTTCAACTGGGTGACGCTCGCGTCGTATTTTCGAGCGAAGAACAGGCTCTCACCGTACATCCGGTTGGTGCCCAGCGAAAGCGGCTCCAATTGCAGCGCTGTTTGAAATTCGCGCTCAGCAGGTTCGTTTCGACCGAGATTCGAAAGGAGGGTGCCATAGAATTCGTGCGCGGTGGCGTTATTTGGCTCGAGTTCAATGGCCTGCTTGAAGTAACGTTCTGCCGCGACCAAATCATAATCGTAGTACTCGGCTGTGTGTCCAAGTGCGAGGTAAGGATCAGCCAGTGATCCATCCAGGGAAATCGCCGTGAGCGCCGCGTCTTTTGCTTTCGGCATTACGTCACGCGAAGGCGCGCCGCCGAACGCCGATACCAGGGAATAACCATTGGCCAGGCCGGCGAAGGCCAGGGCAAACTTACTATCGGCGACGATGGCCTGTTGAAAGTAGTCCACAGCTTTTTGCAGGTCTCGAGCCGTCCGCTTGTTCCAATAGAACCGTCCTTTCAAATACAGCTGATAGGCTTCCGGATTCGCCGTATATGTTTTTGCCAGCTTCGCCTGGTCCACACCTGACAGTTTGTTCCTGAGTTTATTCGAAACATCACGGGCAATCTCGGTCTGCAACGAAATAAGGTCGGCCTGCTTGCGAGTGTACTGCTCGCTCCAAATGACATTTTCGGTCTGGGTGTCGACCAGCTCCAAACTCAGGACTAGTTGATCGCCCCTTTGGGAGACGCGGCCATTCAAGACTGCCTGAACGTTCAACTCAATGCCGATCTTTTTCGGGTCGCTGGATTTTCCTTTGTATCGGAAGACCGACGAACGCGCCTTTACACTCAGATTCGTCAGCTGCGACAAACTGCTGATCAGCGTTTCCGTCATCCCGTCCGAAAGATATTCAACGTCCTGATTGCCGCTTTCGTTCACAAACGGCATCACAGCAACCGACGTGATTTCTAAGTTCGCGCGCCGCCCTCGGCGATAAATGGTGAAGGCCACAATGCCGGCGACGACCAGAACGATAAGACTAAGCGCCGCCAAGAGTTTGTGCTGCTTGATTCCAGTGATGACATATTCAGCGCTGGAGGCTCGGGTCGGAAGCGAAGAGGCCGGCGGGCCGACTGTCGGGTCGAAGCTTTGGCTGCCTGCGCTCGCCGGGTCGGCCGCGCCTGAGTTCGTCGTTTTTGAAGGCGGCGGCGCGGTCGTTGCGATCCCTGGTCCCGCTAGTTCGCGTCGCAGTCCTTTCAACTCGATCGCAACTTCCCTAATCGATTGATACCGTTCGTCCGGGTCTTTCGCGAGGCAGCGCCGCACGATCCGCTGTAATTCCGGCGGGGCCAGAGGATTTACATCAGCCAGGTTCGGCGCCGGCTCGTAAATGACCATGTGTAATGACTTGATGGTTGAGTCGCCCTCGAATGGCTTCTTGCCGGTGGCCGCCTCAAACAGAATGCAACCGAACGAAAAAATGTCTGAACGCTGATCGATCTCGTTCGTTTTACCCTGAGCTTGTTCTGGTGACATGTAGCCAACCGTGCCCATAATTGCGCCCGGCGTTGAATGCTGCTGCATCATGACGGTGGCCACTTCGCTCGAATCATTGCCGCGCATTGGTTTTTGTTCGATCAGTTTCGCCAGTCCGAAATCGAGAGTTTTCGCGTGGCCATCGCGCGTGATCATAATGTTGTCGGGCTTCAAATCGCGGTGGACGATCCCTGCGGCATGCGCTTTCGCCAACCCTTCCGCGACGTACTGTAGATAACGCAGCAGCTTCTTTAATTCGACTTGCTCCTGGTGAATCTTCTCGCGCAGCGTACTGCCATCGATAAACTCCATGGCAATGAAGTTCACCCCATCGGTCTCGCCGATTTCATAGATGGTTGCGATGTTTGGGTGATTGAGCGCGGCTGTTGACTTCGCTTCTCGCATGAAGCGCGCCATGCGATCACGATTCGCTGCCAGATCAGCGGGAAGAATCTTGAGCGCAACTTTGCGATCGAGTTTCGTATCCTGGGCCAGATAAACCTCGCCCATACCGCCGGCGCCGACCTTCGAGACGATCGTGTAGTGTGCGAGTTTGGTGCCGACGGCAAGCGTCATTTTTCCCGGGTCATCTCGCCATCTCTCGTCAAAAGTCCTAACGACGGATCAGAATCAATATACCTGCCACGATGCCCAGTATTCCCAGACCCATCGTGACTGTGGAAGAAACTTTGATGTTGAGCAAGGGCAACAGCCCGGTGAGAATCAACCAGAGACCAAGCAAGAGCATTCCCAGATTTCTTCCTGCCACACTATTTGTTAGCGCCATGCCTTATCCTCCTTAAGTACTATCACAATCCAGAAAGCTACTTTCCCTGACCAATGCAAAAAAGTTGGTCTTTGCCGCGGAGAAACAGGTCGCCTCCGGCGATTACGGGCGTCGCAATGAACACCTGATCGGTGAGCGTGTTGGTTGCGATGACTTCGAACTTCTCGCCCATTTTAAGCACAACCACGTCCCCATCTTCAGTCGCCAGGTAAAGCTTGCCGTTGGCGCCGACCGGCGAGGCCTTAAAGTTGTACGACTTCGGCAGGCGAACCTGCGCAAAATGTGGCTCGCCGGTGGTGGCATTGAATGCGCTAAGCAAGCCGTTGTCCGTCAGGACGTAGAGTTTGTTGTCGTGCAGCACCGGTGACGTGGTGTAGGCCAGTCCGCGCGTCTGGCTCCAAAGGATTGAGTCGGTGCCGGTGAGGTCACCTTCCCGTCCCAGCTTGATCGCCATCAAGCGCGGATCGCGGTAGCCGCTCATCACATAGATGACGCCGTTTTGATGGACGGGCATGGGAATGGCATTCGCTCCCAGGCCGGCTGCTTCCCAGAGCAACTTGCCGTCTTCAGCGTCGTAGCTGCGAACTTTCTTACTGGCCGCCACAACGATTTGGCGACGTCCCGCGTATTCGATAGCCAGCGGCGTGCTCCACGAACTGCCTTCGTCCCGCGTGACGCGCCACAGTTCTTTGCCGTTGCGCTTGTCGAGGGCCACCATGAACGAGCCGGCTTCATGATCGTAAACCAGAAAAAGACGGTTGCCGTC
>Ga0111538_10008419_pt1 | contig 13843 bp, 13 predicted proteins | sample SoiMethybrSBSTD1_FD_79669 | JGI IMG/M metagenome (GOLD analysis project Ga0111538, IMG submission 79669) | Bulk soil microbial communities from a Populus tree surrounding site in Tennessee, USA - Soil MetaG P. TD hybrid SBSTD1 (version 2)... | ecosystem: Environmental > Terrestrial > Soil >...
ACCGTTGACGATCACGTGGCTCACGCCCTCGGCCCCCTGCACGCGTCGGGGCGTGCCGCCGGGGCCGTCGCGCGAGACCTCGTCGTCCTTCACGCCGATCTTGGCCAAGTCGAACACCATGAGATCCGCGGCCATGCCCTCGCGCACGAGCCCACGGTCGCCCAGCCCCATGATGCGCGCCGGCTGGAACGTGTAGCGGCGGATGGCGTCCTCCAGGCTCAGCAGGCCCCGGTCGCGCACCCACTCGCCCAGCACCCAGCTCGACTCCCCCGCCGTGCAGTAGTTGGTGTTCAGGTGCGCGCCGGCATCGGACTGCGACGGCAGCGCGTGGCCCGAGCGCACGTACTCGGCCAGCGCGACGTCGTTCTCCGGCGGCCGCGACTGCAGCTGGAACTCCGTGTCCAGCTTCTCCTCGACGGCGAGATCCAGCATGACGTCGGCCACGTGCTTGCCGAGCTCTTCGGCGAGCTGGGTCAGCTTCTTGCCCTGGAATCTACGATTCTTGTCGAGCGCGGTCTTGCTGACGACGAGCGAGCTCCACGGGATGAACCGCCCCAGCACGCCGGGCCGGCGACGCTGACGCTGCATGGCCGCCTCGCGCAGCTCGGCCCGCTTCTCCGGGTCGGCCATGATGGCCAGTCGCGCTTCGAGGGGCCTGGCCATCATCACGTCCCAGACATCCAGGTTGCCGAAGAACGTCGTCTTCTTCAGCGTGAAGCGCGGGTTGAACGGGATGGCGCGGAGGAGCGCGGTGAGCTGAGCGCCCTCCTGCGTCGCCGCCTCGACCCAGCTCCGCGACTGGGCGTCGAAGATCAGAAAGAAGACCGGCCGGCCGCTGGCCTTGGACACGTCGATCAGGTGCTGGCGGTCGGCCTCGTCGGGCTGGGTGATCGAGGGCGGCAGGATCTCGCTGATGCCGCGATTGAACTCGCCCATCGCCCGCCCCAGCGCCACCCGTTCCTCGTTGGCCGCCAAGCGGCTCGGCACCGGCTCGCCCTTGGTCCCGGCGTGGGTCGGCGAGTTGGTGGTGCTCCAGCCCCAGGCGCCGGCCTCCATCGAGGCGCGCAGCAGATCCTGCATCGTGCGGGTCTCGTCCTCGGTGGCCGCGCGGTCCCACGCCGCCTGCCCCATGGCGCTCAGGCGCAGCGGGTTGTGGCCGACCAGCGGCATCATGTTCAGCCCGAGGCCGATGTCGATGGCCGCGAGGTATTCGTCGAAGGTCTGCCACGTCCACGGCAGCACCGAGGCCAGTGAGCGGAACGGCAGATCCTCCACGCAGCAGAAGGTGGCCAGCATCGGGTCGCGGTGCTCCGGGCGCAGCGGGGCCAGCGTGAGGCCGCAGTTGCCGGTCAGGACCGTGGTGACGCCGTGCCAGATGGACGAGGTGCAGAGCCGGTCCCAGAACGGCTGGGCGTCGTAGTGCGTGTGCAGATCGATGATGCCCGGCGCCACGAACTGGCCGTCGGCGTCGATGGTGGTCGGGGCGGTCGCGCGGATGCGGCCGATCTCGGTGATCCGGCCGTCCTTCACGCCCACGTCCGCGCGGTAGCGCGCGAAGCCCGTGCCATCCACGATCATGCCGTTCCGGACGATGAGGTCGTAAGCCAAGGGATCCTCCAGATCTACTGCTTCTTGAGACGCAGGTCCTCGAGGGGTGCCGTGTACGGGAACGATTGGATCAGCTGGAGGCCGGCCTCCTCCATCCGGGGCCCGAAGGCGCGGATGAAGCCGTTCTCCCAGATCGGCGCAACGTACATCCGGTCGGCGAGGACCCGCTGGATCTGGTGCAGCATGTCTTCGCGCTTCTTGCGGTCCATCTCCTGGATCTGCTTGGCGAAGAGCGCCTCGACCTCGGGGATCGAGCCGTAGGAGTAGAGGCCCTTGGTGGTGGCGAACGCCTCGATCCGCGTCGAGGCGTTGCCGGCCGAGCCGGTGGCCCCCACGAACACGCCGCGCAGCTTCTTGTCCTTCCAGGCCGACAGGAACGCCGCCCGCTCCATGGTGCGCACACGCGTCTTGATCCCCGCGGCGACGAAGTAGTTGGCGATCGCCTCGCCCATCGTGTTGTACGGCGGGAAGGCGGTGAACTCGGCGAGCTCGAATCCGTTGGGATAGCCCGCCTCGGCCAGCAGAGCCCGGGCGCGCTTGGGATCGTAGGGGTGCGCATCGATCGGGAGCGCGAACTCCTGGTGGCGGGGGATGAAGTTACCGGTGATCCCGGAAAATCCGAGCGACTCGGCCTCGTTGATGGCCTGCCGATCGATGGCCAGGCTGGCGGCCAGCCGCACGCGACGGTCGGCCCAGGGCGAGCCGGCGGTCCACTGCTCGGGGAACTCGATGAAGAACACGCCGTTGGTCCGCATCGCCGTCAGCGTGAGTCCCGATGTCCGGCGCACCTCCTCGGCGATGGGGCCGTTGATGAAGTAGACGATATCCACCTCGCCGCGCTTGAGCGCGGCCGCCCGCGTCGATTCCTCCGGGACGCTGCGGATCACCAGGCGCTTGACGCTCGGGGTCTTCCGCCAGTACCCCTCGAAGGCTTCCAGCACCAGCTCCACGCCCGGCTGGAAGCTCACGAACTTGAACGGCCCGGCGCCGACCGGCGCCTTGCGGAAGCCATCCTCGCCGACCTTCTCGAAGTACTTCTTGGGGATGACCCACGCCGCGCCCGAGGCGCTCGTGCCGTAGAAGGTCATGAAGTCCGGCCACGGTTCGTTCAGGTGGAAGCGCACGCGGCCCGGATCTACCACCTGGACCTCGCGCACCCGGTCCTTGAACAGCGGCGCGCCCGCGCCCTTGTAACGCTCGAAGCTGAACTTCACGTCCTCGGCCGTGACCGGTTCGCCGTTGTGGAAGCGCACGCCCTTGCGCAGGACGAACTCCCACGTCCGTCCGTCCTTGGACATCGTCCACGACTCGGCCAGGCACGGGCCGTTGAGATTGCCCGGCATCGGCTTCACGAGGGCGTCGTGGAGCGCGTAGTAGATCATGAACGGCGTGATCTCGGCCTCGGTCTCGGATGTGTCGAGCCACCGCGAGGCCAGCGTGACGTGAGCCGCCACCGTGACCTGCCCGGTGGGCTGGGCCGCGGCGGGGCCGGCGAAGGCGAGCAGGAGTGCGCTGGGGAGGAGGAGCGATCGAGTCGCGCGTCCGAGCAGATTCATGCGCTCTCCATCGGTCGGGCCGGTTTGCTCCAGAGGAAGACTGCGCTGAGCTTATCACGCCATGTAGGCGCCCGCGTTGACGTGGATCACCTCGCCGCTGACCCAGGCCGCTTCTTCGGTCGCGAGAAAGACCGCCACCCGGGCGATCTCGTCGGGCTCGGCCATGCGACCGAACGGTGTGTCGCGCAGCCGGGCCGCGAGCTGTTCCTCCGTGTTGCCGTAGCGCGGCTGCGCCGTGTCCGTCGTGCCGGGCGCGATGGCATTGACCCGGATCCGGTGGGGCGCCAGCGCGAGCGCCATGGCGCGGGTGAGACCGATGATCCCCGCCTTGCTCGCGGAGTAGTGCACCCCGCGCGGGTCACCCCGGACCGCGGACGACGAAATATTGACGATGGCCCCGGCTTTGCCGGCGGCGACCATCGCCCGGGCTCCGGCCTGCGCGGCCAGGAAGCTGCCTTTGAGGTTCACGTTCAGCACCAGGTCCCACTCGCTGTCCTGCAGCTCCAGGAAGGTCGAGCGTGGAAACACGCCGGCGTTGTTGATGACCACGTCGGGCGCACCCAGCTCCTTGACGATGGTCGCGACCATCGCCTCCACCTCCGCGCGCTGCGAGACGTCTGCAGGGACCAGCACGGTGCGCCGTCCCAGCGCGCGGACCTCGGTGGCCACGGCCTCCGCGGCCTTGCGGTCGTCGAGATAGTTGATGCCGATGTCGGCGCCGTCGCGGGCCAGCGCGACCGCGATCGCCCGTCCGATGCCTTGCTGCGCCCCCGTCACCAGAGCCGTTTTGCCAGAAAGTCGCATGCCGCCTCCCCCGCCTGAACTCCGGCCGCCCGTAGGCTACCCGAACTCGGGTAGACTACCGCTATCCCTCCATGCCAGTGACCCACTTCGACGTGGCACTCAGACGCCCGCTCGCCGACCGTCGCGCGTTCGGTGAGGTCGGGCCTTACGAGGAGCTGAAGGGCCGGCTCCGCTTCGCTCTCGATCCTTCGCACGATGCCAACCGCCGCATCACGGACATCGGCCTGGCGGCCCGCAATCGCGATGGGCGGGTCGAGCTCGCCGCCGACGTGTCCATCCTCCTGCCGGTCGACCGCGCGCGCGCCAACGGGCGGGTGATCGTGGACGTGGTGAATCGCGGCAACACGGTGACGATGCCGAACTTCAATCATGCCACGCGGCCGGTCATCGGTCCGGACACGGACGCCCACCCGCCGATCGACGCCGGCGATGGCTTCTTGATGCGCCGCGGGTTCACGGTCGTCTCGTGCGGCTGGCAATGCGACGTCCCCGAGCTGCCGGCCCTGTTCCGCCTCTACGCGCCCGAGGCGCGGGAAGGCGGCAGTCCGCTCCGGGGCCGCATCTACGTCAACCTTCAGGCCCCCGAACCCGTGCCGCACTTCCTGCTGTCCGACCGCGGGCATCTCGCCTATCCCGCCGCCGACGTCGACGAGGCCGGCGCGGTGCTGCTGGTCCGCGACCAGCTGGACGGCCCGGCCGAGACCCTCCCCCGCGCGCGCTGGCGCTTCGCGCGCCAGGCCGGTGATCGCATCGTTGTCGATCCGCGTCACGTGTGGCTGGAGGGCGGCTTCGAGCGCGGGCGGCTCTACCAGGTCGGCTACACGGCGGTGGGCGCACCGGTCATCGGCGTGAGCTTCGCCGCGCTGCGTGACTGCGCCTCGTGGCTCAAGCACGGCACGGCCGCCGAGGCCAACCCCGCGGCGGGAGCGCTCCGCTGGGCTTACGCCTACGGGCGCTCGCAGACCGGCCGGATGCTGCGCACGCTCGTGCACTGGGATCTGAATCTCGACGAGCAGGGCCGCGAGGCCTTCGACGGCATCATCGCCAACGTGGCCGGCGGCATGCGGGGCGAGTTCAACCAGCGCTTCGGTCAGAACTCGAAGGACCGGCCGCAGATGATGGCCCACGTGTTTCCGTCCGCCGACGTGGCGACCACGGACCGGGTGACGGGCCAGACCGCGGCGCTGCACGCGCGGATCGACGCGCGTGGGAGCCGGCTCAAGGTCTTCTACACGAACACCTCGTCCGAGTACCACCGGGGCGACGCCTCGCTCGTGCACACCGATCCCGACGGCCTCCGCGACGTGGCGCACGGGCCGCACACGCGCGTCTTCCACTTCACGGGGACCGAGCACGGCCTGGGCCTCTGGCCTCCCACCGACTCGACGCCCATCGCCGCCGATCCCTCGGGCTGGGTCGAGCGCTCCCAGAACCTCCGGAGCATCGTCAACTACGGGCGTCTGCTGCGCGCCTGCCTGGTGAACCTCGACCGCTGGGTCACCGAGGGGGTGGAGCCGCCGGCCAGCCGTCACCCGCGCGTGGACGACGGCACCGCGACACCCCCCGACGGACTGGCCAAGGTCTTCGGCCGGATTCCCGGCGCCAGTTTTCCTCGCCATCACGCGCGCCCGCGTCGGCTCGATTTCGGCGCCGATCCCGAGCTGCGGGTGATGTTCGTGATTCCACCGCGCGAGGGCCCGGCCTTCGGCTCCCTGGTCTCCTCGGTGAACGAGGACGGCAACGAGGTGGCGGGCATCACTCTGCCCGAGCTGCGGGTGCCGGTGGCCACGCATACCGGGTGGACGCTGCGGCATCCCGATATCGGCGGCGCCGAACAGCTGCTGGTGTTCGCCGGCGGGACCATCCCCTTCGCCCGCACGCGGCGCGAGCGGGAGGCGGCCGGCGATCCTCGCCCGTCTCTCGAGGAGCGTTACGCCTCCCGTGACGAGTATCTGCAGGCCGTGCGCCGCGCGGCGGCCGACCTGGTGGCCGAGCGCTACATGCTCGAGGAAGACATCGAGCTGTCGGTGACCTTCGCAGCCCGGGTCTGGGACTGGCTGGCCGGCCGCCCGTGACGCGCGGTATCTTAGAAGTCATGCCCTTCCTCTCGCCCAGCCCTCGGGTCGCGGAGCCCACCGTATGACCAAGCTGAACGTCGGAGTTCTCGGTCTCAGCCACGACCACGTGTGGGGGAACCTGAGCGCGCTGGCCACCGGCGAGCTGGGCCGCGTGGCCGCCGCCGCAGAGCCCGATGCCGAGCTACGGGCCAAGCTGCGCGGCCTGCACGGCGGCGTCGAGATCCACGATACGTTCGATGCGCTGCTGGAGCGGCGCGACCTGGATGCGGTCCTGATCTTCAGCGACAACCGGACCTCGGCCGAGCTGGGCGTGCGCGCGCTCGACCGCCAGCTCCCGGTGATGATCGAGAAGCCGATGGCGGCAGATCTGGACGGCGCCGAGTCGATGCTGTTCGCCGCCCGCAAGCGAGGCGTGCCACTCATGGTGAACTGGCCCACCGTCTGGCGTCCGGCGCTGCGGTACGGACTGACGCTGGCGGCCGAGGGCGTGGTGGGCGATCCGATCCAGGTCAGCCATCGGGGCGGTCACGCCGGGCCCCGGGAGTTCGGCTGCTCACCGCAGTTCAGCGAGTGGCTCTACGATCCCAAGCGCAACGGCGGCGGCGCGCTGGTGGACTACTGCGGCTACGGCGCGCTGCTCTGCCGCCTGGTGCTCGGCCAGCCCACCGGGGTGATCGCGATCACGCTGCCGCCGCGCAAGCCCGACCTCACCGCCGAGGACAACGCCGTGGTGGTGCTCTCCTATCCGCGGGCGATGGGGCTGCTGGAAGCCAGCTGGACCCAGATCGGCGGCGAGCCGGCCTTCGCGATGATCGTCTACGGGGACCGGGGCACGCTGCTGGTCCACCAGCCGCGGATGACGCACGAGGGCGAGCGGGTCGGTGGCGGCCGCGTGCAGCTCGTGACGCCGGGCGGCAACCGCACCCTCGAGCCACCGCCGCTGGCGGGCGACGAGCGCGACGGTCCGACGTACTTCCTGTCACGGATTCGCGCCGGCCTGGAGGTCACCGGGCCCTGCGCGGCGGGGATTGGTCGTGACGTGCAGGAGGTGATCGCGGCGGCCCTCCAGGCGAGTGCAACGGGCCGCCGCGTCAGGATTCCGCTTGCGGGAGAGGCTCGCGCCTAACCGGGCGCCGCGCCCTGCGTGGCGGTGTAGACCGCGTAGAGCGACTGGCTGGCGGCCATGAACAACCGGTTGCGCTTGGGCCCGCCGAAGCACACGTTGCCGCAGACCTCGGGGAGCCGGATCCGGCCGATGAGCTTGCCGTCCGGGTTCCAGATCGTCACGCCGCTGTAGCCGACGTTCCGTCCGGCGTTGCTCGAGCACCAGAGATTGCCCTCCACGTCGCAGCGCACGCCGTCCGGCCCGCACTTCACGCCGTCGACCATGAAGCTGCTGAAGAGCTTGCCGTTGGTGGCCTTGTTATCGTTGGTGACGTCGAACACCCACATGTCGCCCTTGCCGCCCGGTCCGGTATCGCCCGGCCCCTTGCCCGTGCTGACGATGTAGAGCTTCTTGTAGTCCGGCGACATGACGAGCCCGTTGGGATCCGGGACTAGGTCCTCGCCGACCACCAGATCCACCCGACCGCTCGGGTCCACGCGATAGGTGCCGGTTGGCAACTCGCGCTTGCTGTCACCGATCTCAAGCGCCTGACCCAGGCGGTTCTTGATCCGGCCTCGAGGGTTGCTCGCCCCGCCCGCCGCGTCCGTCGTGCCCTCGTAGAGCTGGCCACCGTACGGGGGATCGGTGAACCAGTAGCTGCCGTCGGGATGCGGCACGACGTCGTTGGGCGAGTTCAGTCGCTTGCCGTTGTACTTGTCGGCGATGAGGGTGATCGAGCCGTCGTTCTCGTAGCGGACCCCGCGGCGCGTGAGGTGCTCGCAGGCGAGCTGGCGGCCCTGAAAGTCGAACGTGTTGCCGTTGCTGTTGTTCGACGGGCTGCGGAACACCGTCACCCGGCCGTCGTCCTCCAGCCACCGCATCTGCCTGTTGTTCGGGATGTCGCTCCATACGAGATAGCGGCCCTGGCTGCTCCACGCCGGCCCCTCCGACCACATCGCGCCGGTCCACAGGCGCTGGATCGGCGTGTTGGGCTGGCGCAGGCCGTTGAACTCCGGCTCGATGGTGAGGACGTCGGGGTCGGTGAAGTACGTCGTCGGTGCCCCGCCGGGACCGAAGTCACGCGGAGGGGTCGTGATGGTGGTCGGTGGCGCCACCGGTCCGGCCGGCGCCTGCGCCCCGGCGAGGCCTGGCGCGAGCGCGACGGCACCGGCCGCCACCCCGATCGTCTTCATGAGCTCCCGACGCGACAACGTTGTCGACTGCTGAGACATGGGGATCGCTCCTCTCAGGGGCCCTGGTTCTCCGTGACAGAGACGACGCTGATGGACGACACGGTGCCGTACGATGCGGCGGCCTGCACCGCGAGCGCGAGGCAGTCGGGTCCGTTGCACGCGATGTAGATCGGCCCGCTGTCCGCCCGCTTCCCCTCCGTGTTGGCGATCACGAGGAAGGCGATGAGGACGATGACGATGGCGGCCCCGCCGATGATCGCCATGATCACGAACGGGTCCATCGCATCCGCCTTCCCCGGAGTCGCAACCATGACGACCAGCACGACGATCAGCACGATCGCAATCAGGCGAAACGGCGCTGTGTAGATCATGGCGAGAATTATACGAACCGACCCCTCAAAATCTCGCATTTGCCGGAAGGCCCCCGCATTCTTATGCTCCAGAGGGCGGCGGGCGGAGCCGGCCCGCCCCCGCAGGGAGGCTTCATGGGCAAGAAGAGATCGCGCAAGCCGAGGGATCTCAAGGTCACGAAGGGGCGTGACGCCCGGGGCGGCCGCACGCCGGTTCCGTCCGGCCCGATCCCGATCCCCTACCCGAATACGACCGGTCCGGTCCCTACCCCTCCGCGCAAGGTCCTCTGACCCCGCCGAAGCGGCGCCGTCAGGAGAGAAGCCGCGTGCAATCGAGATCGTCGACGGCGGCCAGCAGCCGGTCCAAGTGGGACCACCAGACTACGGGCGGAATCCCCAGTGTTTGTTGCCAAACCGGGATCATCAGCGCGCCGAGAACGGCTTGCCGATAGTCGTGCTGCAGCTGCTCGCGGCTGTACCCCTTGACGCCGCCCGCGCACAGGCCGGCGTGGTAGCGGTCGAGGAGCGATGACTCGAGGCGGGCCCGGCGTTCCGGATACCAGTGCACGGCCATCATGTAGGCGATGTCGCCGACACCGCGCCCCAGCCGCCAGCTCGCCCAGTCGATGAGCCGGACGCCGGAGGCGACGCCGTCGCGCGGATAGAGCAGGTTCCACACGTGGGCGTCGCCGTGGACGAGGGTGCAGTTCTCGTAAACGAAGGCCGGCGTGACCCCGCGATCGAGTGTGTCGATCAGGCGGTCGTAGAGACTCCGGGCCGCCGCCGGCAGCCGGTCGCCGAGCGTATCGGCGAAGCGCGCATAGCGCTTGCGGCGCTCGACGCCAATCTCGGCCAGGGCGGCCTCGTCCAAGAAGGTGCCGACCCCGTGACCGAGCCGGGGATGCCGCCACCAGAACCCGTGAAAGGCCGCCCACGTGTCCACGATCCGCTCGCACACCTCCAGCGTGGGCGGCAGCGGCCACGTCGTCACGGCCATGTGCGTGTCCGAGAGGTCCTCGAGCAGCACGCGGACGCCTGCTTCGGTGACCTCCACGTCGTAGCACGCGGGCACCAGGCCGGCCGGCGTGAGCGGAGCGGCCTGACGATAGAACTCCACTTCGAGCTCGCTGGCTCGTCGGAACAGCGGGTCGATCCCCGAGCCCGCGCCCTTGAGGATCATGCGGGTCGGCGCGTGAGGCGGGGCGTCCGAGGAGTACTCGACCCGGTAGGACACGATCGTGGAGAGGATCGTGTTCTTGACCTCACCGGCGTGCACGGCGGTCACCCGCCCGGCTGGGAGCGCGCCGCTGGCCCGCAGGCGTTCGGTGAGATGCTCGCGCGTGAGATCTCCGGAGCCGTCGGCGACCATGATCGCCGGCGATCATGTCACCGAGGCGGCTTCGCCGGAAGCGGGAACTAACGGTGGCGCCACCCCCGGTGGTAACCCCCGCGATAATAGCCGTGACGGTAGCCGCGGTAGACGGGCGCCGGAACGACGACGACCGGGGCCGGCGGCCCGTAGCCGTATCCGTAGTCAGGACCTGGAATCGGGACGGCAATGCAACCGGCGGCGGTGACCGCGACTACCGCTGTAAGAACGACAGTCACAACCAGGCGTCGAACCGGCGTCCGCATGGTCGAGTACCTCCAACCGTGGGACGGCGGCGGGGCCGCCGGTATTCGGCTAGGTTTCCTTGGGCTTCTTGGCCTTGAGCTCGGCGTCGTGCTCCTGCAGGAAGGCCCGGATCTCGTCGGCCAGGTCGAGCAGTTTCACCCACTGCTCCTTGTAGAGCGTCACCGGGAAGCGGCCGAGGCCGTACAGGGAGACGCCGCCCTTGGCGCCCACCTTGAGCGACACGCGGGCCTGGCTGCCCTTCAGCCGTTCGTTTTCCGCCTTCAGCCGCGCGACTTCGGCTTGGAGATCGTCCTCGTTCATGGGTTGCCTTTCCTCCGATTAGCCACGACCTCAGCGCGCGCGTAACCTTAGCGCGCAGGCGAAGACGGGTCAACGATCGCCGGCCGTGAGCGCGTGGGATACTCACGGCCGATGACGTCCACACCACCCTTACAGTCCATCGTCACGACGGTCACGCTCACGGTACTGGCGATCGCTGGGCTGGCGACGGCCTGTCGTTCTGCCGAGCCGACGACCGCACCTGCACCGCTCGCCGCGCACGTCTTCGAGTGTGACGGCGGATCTCGCTTTGTCCTGGCCCGGGCCGACGGCAGCGCCCCGGCGGGCGAAGCGGTCGATCTGATCTTGCCGGATCGGCGAATCCGGCTGCCCCGGGTGGTGGCGGCGTCCGGCGTGCACTATGCGGCCGGCGGCGTTTCGGTCTGGACCAAGGGCCGCGATGGGACGCTGGAGCTCGATGGCCGGGTCTCGCGCTGCGTCGAGAACCGCCGTCGCTCGATCGCGGAAGACGCCCGAGCGCGCGGCGTCGAGCTGCGGGCGAGCGGCAACGAGCCGGGCTGGGTCTTCGAGCTCTTGGCCGACCGCATGGTGTTCGTCGAGGGGTATGGCGCCCAGCGCATCACGGTCCCCCGCCCGCCTCCGCAGAGCAGCTCGACGTCACCGGCAACAGTGTATGTCGCGGTGAGCGAGGCTCATCGGCTGACGGTGCGCAGCCGTCCCGCCCAGTGCGTCGACACGATGAGCGGCGATCGCCACGCGCTCAACGTCGAGGTCGATCTCGACGGCAAGACCTACCGCGGCTGCGGCGACCCGCTGTATCGCTGAGCCCGGTCGGTGACCCCTGTCCCCTAGCGCTTCGGCTCGGCGACGAACAGCGGGATCCGCCGCGTGGTCTTCGCCTGATACTCCTCGTAGGGCGGAAACGCGGCGACGGCGAGCTTCCACAGCCGCGCCCGCTCGGTGTCGTCGTTGACCTCGCGCACCCGCATGGGCTGCACCGAGGCGAGGTCGCGGATCTCGACGGTGGGGTTGGCGCGCAGGTTGTAAACCCAGACCGGATTGGCCGGCGCGCCGCCCACCGACCCCACGAGGACGTAGTTGGCGCCGTCCTGGACGCGCATCAGCGGCGTCTTGCGCGTCGCGCCGGTCTTGTTGCCCCTATGCGTGACTATGATGACCGGCAGCCCGGTGTCGCGCAGCGTGGTGCCTTCCTTCCCGCCGCTGCGCTCGTAGAGCTCGACCTGGTCGCGTACCCACTGCCTGGGGCTCGGAATGTAGTCGGCCATGATCATTTCTCCTAGCGCAGCGCGCCTCGATGGGAGAAGCGCGTCTCCTGGCTGGTGATGAACTCGAGCAGCGCCGCCTGTCCGCTCTCGGTGGCCTTGCGCGCCCGGCCGAAAGCGGCCGCGATGTCCTCGGGCCGCTCGACCCGCTCGCTCCAGCCGCCCATGGCGCGCCCCATGTCGGCGTAGCGCCCGCCGATATCGCGGGTGCCGTACTTGTCGTGGGAGACCACGAGATGCGGGATCTCGATGGCCATCGCCGAGTTGTTGAGCACGACGGTGCAGATGGGAGTGCCGCAGCGCACCGCCGTCTCGAAATCGAGCCCGGTCATGCCGAAGGCGGCGTCGCCCATGAAGTTGACGCAGAACTTGTCCGGCGCGGCGAGCTTGGCGCCGATGATCAGGCCCAGCCCGGTGCCGAGCGCGTGCGACTTGCCCCAGCCCAGATAGCTGCGGGGCGACACCGCCCGGTAGAACGGCAGGAGCTGATCGCGCGGGCTCCCCGAGTCGTGCGTGACGATGGCCTCGCGCGGGTCGATGGAGCGCATGAACTCCGCGATGACCCGGTAGGGCGTCATCGGGACTTCCTTCGAGCCGAGCGTCGCCGCCCATTCGGCGAGCCACGCCGCTCGCACGCGCTCGAGCTCGGCCCGGACGTTCTCATGCCCCGCGGGGCGACCCCCCTGGTCCTTCACGGCCTCGATGAACTGGCGCAGCACCAGTCGCGCGTCCCCGAGAAGCGGATGGTCCGCGACGTAGTTCTTGTTGAGGTCGCGCTCGTCGTTGGTGGCGTGGATGAGCGTCTTGCCGGCCGGGATGCTGGCGGCCATGCCGTGCCGGGTGAAGCTGCATCCGATCCCGAAGACCACGTCGGCTTCGCGGAGATAGTGCAGCGTGTGTCCGGTGACGGCCGGGCCGCCGGTGCCGAGCGCGAGCGGATGATCCTCGGGGAAGGCGCTCTTGGCCTCCATGGTGGTCATCACCGGCGCCTGCAGCAGCTCGGCCAGCTCGATCAGCTCGTTGGACGCCTCGGCATAGAGCACGCCCTGACCGGCATGGATCACCGGCCGCCGCGCGTCGCGCAGCACCCGGGCGGCGGCCTCGACGTCCCGCGCGTTGGCGCCGGCCGAGGTCACCTTCACCGCTCGGTACGCCTCGATCAGCGCGTCCGGCACTTCCTCGTTGACGACGTCGGCGGGGATCTCGACCATCACCGGGCCCGGTCGGCCCATCCGCATCAGGCTGATGGCCCGGCGCATGACCTCCGCGACCTGGCCGCCGGCGGTAATCGTCTCCACGGATTTGGTCACGGACGCGTAGGTCCGCGCGGAGCTGAACAGGGGGAAGACCTGCGCCCGATCGCGCTGATGCCCGAGCGGCAGGAGCAGCATGGGGGTGGAGTCGGAATACGCCGTCGCCACGCCCGGGAAGGCGTTCTCCGCCCCGGGCCCATACTGCATGCCGAAGACGGCGAGCGTCTTGCCGTTCTTCACCCGCGCATACCCGTCGGCGATGCCCACGCCCACCCGCTCCTGGCGGCAGAGCACCGGCCGGATGTCGGCCTTGGCGGCGGCTTCGATCAGCGGGGTCGTGGGATAGGCGCTGAGAAACTCGGCGCCCTCGGTCCTCAGAATTCGAGCAATGGCATCGATGACTTTCACGGCTGGGGCTCCTTGGGGCCTCGAGCTAGCACCGCCCGTGTTGGCGAGCGGCCGGCCGGCGGCCTGCGGTGACTATACCGCAGAGGCGCGGGGCGTGGTCGCTAGCGTCCCCTGGCAGGAGTCCGCTGTTTGACGTGGTGGCCGATGGGACCGCGCACGCTGTCGGCCTTCACGGCGATCACGACGGTATCGCCCGGACCCAGCATCCCGAGCTCGGCGCTCGGCATCGCTGTCGTGTCGACAAGGTGAAGCCGGCCGTCCTCGCCCCGCACGAGCAGCTCGGCGTCTCT
>Ga0111538_10008420_pt1 | contig 13842 bp, 13 predicted proteins | sample SoiMethybrSBSTD1_FD_79669 | JGI IMG/M metagenome (GOLD analysis project Ga0111538, IMG submission 79669) | Bulk soil microbial communities from a Populus tree surrounding site in Tennessee, USA - Soil MetaG P. TD hybrid SBSTD1 (version 2)... | ecosystem: Environmental > Terrestrial > Soil >...
GTCGGCATTGAAGGTGCTGCCGTTGTGGAACTTCACGCCCTGGCGCAGCTTGAACTCCCAGATGGTGGGATCGTCTTCCCTGATCTGCCAGGAAGTTGCCAGCGTGGGCAGCAGCTGGCCGGTGCGGTCGCGCAGGACCAGCGGCTCGTACATCAGATGCAGGACGTTATGCGTCGGCCCCTCGTTCTGCGCGTGGGGGTCCAGGGTCAGGGCGTCTCCCGAGCGAGCCCATTTGACGGATCGGGCATCGGCAGCGCCGGCGAGCAGGCCAAGGGCTGCAGCCGCAATCACGCTTTTCAGGATCGTGCTGGTACGCATGCGAGCCTCCATCGATCGATGCTTGACCACACCTTAGCGCAACTTGGGGTTGAGCGCATCGCGAAGCCAGTCACCCAGCAGGTTCACGGCGAGCGCCAGCAGGGCCAGCGTGAGGCCCGGAAACGCCACCATCCACCAGGACCCGGAGAAAAGGTACCGGTTGCCGACCTGTATCATGGTGCCCAGCGAGGGCTCCGTCGGCGGCAGGCCGACGCCCAGGAACGACAGGGTCGCTTCGGTGATGATGGCGAGCGCGAGGTTGATGGTGGCGATGACCAGCACCGGCCCCATGACGTTGGGCAGGATGTGCTGGAACATGATCTTGAAGGGCCCGATGCCGATCAGCCGGGCCGCCTCCACATACTCCTTGTTGCGCTCCACCAGCGTCACGCCGCGCACGGTCCGGGCGTACTGCACCCAGAAGGAAAGTCCGATCGCCACCACCAGGATCCAGAACTTGCTGCCCTCGGCCGTGTGATGCTTGAGGATCGCCAGCGCCACGCCGTCGATGAGCAGGGCGGTGAGGATCGCCGGAAAGGTCAGCTGCACATCGGCAACGCGCATGATCACCGTATCGACGCGGCCGCCCGCGTAGCCGGCCCACAGGCCGAGCGACAGCCCGAGCGTAAGCGCCAGCAGCACCGAGCAGATGCCGATCTGCAGCGATGAGCGCGTGCCGAAAAGCATGGTCGAGAGGATGTCGCGGCCCTGGTCGTCGGTGCCCAGCAGATATCTGGCGTCCCCGCCCTTCTCCCAGGCCGGCGGGGTGTTGGCGTCGAGCAGGCTCAGCGACTTGAGATCATAGGGGTTGTGCGGCGCGATGAGGGGCGCGAGGAACGCGGCGCCGAAGATGAGCGCGGTCAGCACCGCCGCAACCACCACGAGCTTGGACCGCAGGAAGCTGTGCACCAGGTCGCTGTCGAGGAAGGCGGCCAGGCGGCCGCGCCGCACGCCCTGGGTCGTGACCGGCGCCGCCTCCTGCCGGCCTTGCGGCGCCGGAGCCGGGAGCATGCGTTCGGCCACATGCGCTTGGTCGTTCATGCGCTCACCCGGCCCGGCCGAAGATGCGGATGCGCGGATCGACCCGCACGTACACGAGATCGACGATGAAGTTGATGAGGATGAAGAGGAACGCAACAAGCATGAGATAGGCGGCCATCACGGGGATGTCGGCGTTCTGCACGGCCTGGATGAACATCAGCCCCATGCCTGGCCACTGGAACACGGTCTCGGTGATGATGGCGAAGGCGATGATGGCGCCAAGCTGCAAGCCGATCACGGTGATGACCGGCACCAGCGTGTTCTTGAGCGCGTGGCCGAAGTTGATGGCCCGGTCCGGCAGCCCGCGAGCACGGGCGAACTTGATGTAGTCCGTGCGAAGCACCTCGAGCATCTCGGCGCGCACCAGGCGCGTCACCAGCGTCATCTGGAAGAGGCCGAGCGTGACCGCCGGCATGATGATAGCCTTGAGCCCGGAGGTGGTGAGCAGCCCCGTGCGCCAGAAGCCCACCCGCACCACCTCGCCGCGGCCGAAGGAGGGCAGCACGCCGAGCTTCACCGCGAACACGTAGATCAGCAGGATGCCGATCAGGAACGTCGGCAGCGATATGCCGATGAGCGAGACCGTAAGAAAGAATTTCGACAGCCAGCTGTCGCGGTGGATGCCGGTATAGACCCCCATGGGGATGCCGAGCACAACCGCGAACAGCGCCGCTGCCAGTGCCAGCTCAAGGGTGGCCGGGAAGCGGTCGGCGATGATCGACGTCACCGGCTGCTTCACCTGGTAGGAGATGCCGAAATCGAAGCGGGCGGCGTTTCCTAGGAAGCGGCCGAATTGGACCACTATGGGTTCGTTCAGCCCCAGTTCTTCTCTCAGCTTGAGGCGATCCTCAATCGAGGTGTCCTGGCCCACCATCTGGTTGATGGGATCGCCGACGAAGCGGAACAGAGTGAAGGCGATGAGGGCCACCGTCACCATGACGAGGGCCGCCTCGAACAGCCGGCGAATGGCGAATGCGAGCATCTGGTGCCGCGGGCAATGGGCCAGCGCCGCGAGCGATCACGGCCCGCGGCGCCGGTCGGCCTTTGTCTTACTTCATCTTCACCCAGTAGAAGAGGATCTGGTTGTCGGCGCGTTGCGCCATTTCCACCTTCTTGGACACGCCCCAGGCCAGCGACTGCTGGTGCAGCGGGATGACGCCCGCCTCCTCGTGGTTGAGACGGAACGCCTCGGCGATCATCGCGTCGCGCTTGGCAATGTCGGACTCAACCAGAATCTTCTTGTTGAGCTCCGGCATCTTGGGATTGCAGTAGCCGCCGTAGTTGAAGAGACCGCCCTTCCCGTCGGCATCACGGCAGCCGATGATGTTCTCGATCACGTTCCAGCTATCGAACGAGCCAGGCGTCCAGCCGAGCAGATTGAAGGAGGAGTCGTACTTCTTGTTGGGGCCCGCCTTGTCGAAGTACTTGGCCTTCGGCATGGCGTTCAGCTTCACCTTGATGTCGACGCGGGCGAGCATCTGCGCCACGGCCTGACAGATGCCTTCGTCGTTGACGTAGCGGTCGTTGGGGCAATCCATCTCGACCTCGAAACCGCTGGCATAGCCGGCCTCCGACAGCAGCTTCTTGGCCGCAGCGACGTCATAGGGATGGCGCTTGAACTCGCCGGCGCGCGCGTAGAGCAGCGGCGAGATGAGCAGGGCGGAATTCACCGACATGCCGCGCATGACCTTGGTGTGGATCGCCTCCATGTCTATGGCCTGGTAGAAGGCCTTGCGCACGCGGGCATCCTTGAACGGGTTCTTGCCCTTGACGCTGGAGTAGAGCAACTCGTCGCGGAAGGAGTCCATGTTGAGGAAGATGGTCCTCAGCTCAGGGCCGATCAGTACCGTGACGTTGGGGTTGCTCTTGATGCGGTCGATGTCCTGCACGGGCACCGGGTCCATCATGTCGATCTCGCCCGAGAGCAGGGCCGCAACCCGCGTTGCATCGTTCTTGATGGTCTGGAAGGTGACCTCGGTAAGATTGTGCTCGGGCTTCCCCCACCAGCTGGGATTGGGCTTGAACACGGTTTTCACCCCGGGCTCGTGGCTGACGATCGTAAAGGGGCCGGTGCCGTTAGCCTTGAGCGCGAAGGGATTGAGCGAGGTCGCGGTTGGCGATTGCGCCTGGGTGGCGCCGTTGGCCTCCGACCAGGGCTTGGAGTAGATGTACCAAGTGTCCCACTCCGCATGCAGAATGGGATTGGGCGAGGCCAGCACGAAGTCGACCGTGTGATCGTCGACCTTTACCGCCTTCATGTCGGCCGGCGCGCGGGTCTTGATCTGCGAGCCGGGGCTGCGCATGCGGTCGAGCGAGAACACCACATCGTCGGCGGTAAAGGCCTCGCCATTGTGGAACTGGACGCCTTTGCGCAGGTAGAAGCGCCACTTCAGCGGATCGACGATCTCCCAGCGCTCGGCGAGGCCCGGAATGATCTTGAGGTCCTTGTCGCGCTTGGTAAGGCCTTCCATCACATTGCCGAGGGCGCCGAGCGTGAAGCTCTCGTTGAGCGTATAGGGATCGAGCGCGTTGAGGTCCCCCTGGAAGGCATACCGGAAGGTCTTGGCGGCCGCCGGGGTTGCCGCAAGCCCGAGCGCCATCGCGCCCGCAACGACTAGGGTTTTGAGTTTCATTTCGCCTCTCGCGAAGAACACGTGTGCGTCTCAAGCACAGGGATGCGCGGATATTGGCCGAACTTGCATCACCGGTCCAGCCGGCAAAATGCCAGGGATTTCGCCACCGGACCGGTGACCTGCCGCGCAATCGGGCTACTGCTTCGTGACCCAATGGAAACGCATGTGCCCGTCGCCGCGGGGCACCACCGTCACCCCACCGGCAACACCCCAGGCCAGGGCCTGCTGGTGCAGCGGAATTATGCCGGCGTCCTCGTGCAGCATGCGGAAAGCCTGGGCGATCATATCGTTACGCCGGTTCGTATCCGGCTCGACCAGTATCGCATCCGTCAGCTTGTCGATCTTGGGGTTGCAATAGCCCCCGAAGTTGAAGGTGCCGCCCTTCCCGTCGGCGTCGCGGCAGCGCACAACGTTGGTCAACGGCGCCCAGCTGTCGAAGGCGTTCCAGCCCACGAGATTGAAGGAGGAGTCGTACTTGCGCGTGGGACCCGCCTTCTCGAAGAAGGGCGCCTTGGGCAGCGCATTGACCTTCACCACGATGCCGATACGGGCGAGCATGATTGCCACGGCTTGGCAGATCTCCTCGTCGTTGATGTAGCGGTCATTGGGGCAATCGAGGGTCAAGCCGAAGCCCTCCGCGTAGCCGGCTTCCTGCATCAGGCGCCGGGCCGCCGCCGGATCGTAGGGCCAGCGCGAGAACTCACCGGCGCGGGCAAACATGTCCGGTGAAAGCAGAAGCGCGCTTGGGACCGACATCCCGCGCATCACCTTGGCGCGGATGGCCTCGATGTCGATCGCCTGGTAGACGGCCTTGCGCACGCGCGCGTCCTTGAACGGGTTCTTGCCCTTCACCGTCGCGTAGAGCAACTCGTCACGGAACGAGTCAAGATTGAGGTAGATCGTCCGCACCTCCGGTGCGCTCAGCACGCTTGCGTGGCGGCTGCTCTTGATGTGGTCTATGTCCTGCAGCGGCACCGGATCGATCAGGTCGACGTCGCCGGCCAGAAGCGCGGCGACGCGCGTAGCATCGGATGCCACGGTCTGCAGCACGATCTCGTCGAGGTTATGCTCGGCCTTGCCCCACCAGGCGGGGTTACGGCGCAGAACCGTCTTGACGCCCGGCACGTGGCTGACCAGAACAAAGGGGCCGGTGCCGTTGGCCTTGAGGGCGAAGGACCCAAGCGACTGCGCCCTGGCGGGCTGCACCTTGAGAGCGCCGTTCGCCTCCGACCAGCGCCTGGACATGATCAGCCAGGTCTCCATCTCCAGGAGCAGCACGGCATTGGGCTGGGCGAGCACGATGTCTACGGTATGGTCGTCGACCTTCTCGATCTTGGCATCGGCCGGGAGCCGCGACTTGAGCTGCGAGCCGTCGGCGCGCACGCGATCGGCCGAAAAAACGACATCATCGGCGTCGAACGGCGTGCCGTCATGGAAGGTCACGCCCTTGCGCAGATGGAAGCGCCAGCGCCTAGGCGCCAGCACCTCCCACCGCTCGGCCAGGCCGGGGATAATCTCGAGCTTGGCATCGCGCTTCACCAGCCCCTCGTAGACATTGGCGAGCGTGCTCAGCGAATGGGACTCGTTGAGGGTATAGGGATCGAGAGAGTTCAGGTCGCCTTGGACGGCGACCCGCAGCGTCTTCTGCTGCCCCGTGTTCGCGCCGATGCCTGCAGTGAGGGCGAGGATGATGACGAGCAGGCGGGCGATCATGGAGGCCTCGTATCCCGCCTGGCGGGGGCTGGGGTTGGGAGCGCGAAGTTTGGCTGCAGGCGAGTAAACAAACAGCTACGCCGCTTGACCCTCAGGCGGCCGGAAGCCTACGGAGACTGCAAGGCAGGATTGCAGGGCGACGGCCCAGGGGATGATGTGATGCAGAATGACACAAAGGGTTCCGCCGGCACGCTCATGCGCGGCGCCACCGGCGACTGGGAGCTGGTGATCGGGCTGGAGGTGCACGCGCAGGTCGCCTCCAAGGCCAAGCTGTTCTCCGGCGCCTCTACCGAGTTCGGCGGCGAGCCCAACAGCCATGTTTCGCTCGTGGATGCGGCGATGCCGGGCATGCTGCCCGTGATCAACGAGGGCTGCATCGCCCAAGCCGTGCGCACGGGCCTAGGCCTCGATGCGAAGATCAACCTCGTCTCCGTGTTCGACCGCAAGAACTACTTCTACCCCGACCTGCCGCAGGGCTATCAGATCTCCCAGTACAAGCGCCCCATCGTCGGCGAGGGCGCGGTGGAGATCGAGGTCGACGGGAACGCCATCAAAGTCGGTATCGAGCGCCTGCACCTGGAGCAGGACGCCGGCAAGTCGATTCATGACCAGAACCCCGAGCACACCCTCGTCGACCTCAACCGCTCAGGCGTGGCGCTGATGGAGATCGTCTCCAAGCCGGACATGCGCTCGGCCAAGCAAGCGCAGGCGTACGTCTCCAAGCTGCGCTCGATCCTGCGCTACCTCGGCACCTGCGACGGCGACATGGAGAAGGGCAACCTGCGCGCCGACGTGAACGTCTCGGTGCGCCGGCCCGGCGCGGAGCTCGGCACGCGCTGCGAGATCAAGAACGTCAACTCGATCCGCTTCATCGGCCAGGCCATCGAGGCGGAGGCGCGCCGCCAGATCGACATCATCGAGGACGGCGGGACCGTCGAGCAGGAGACGCGGCTGTTCGACAGCGCCAGGGGCATGACGCGCTCCATGCGCTCCAAGGAGGAGGCGCATGACTACCGCTACTTTCCCGACCCCGACCTGCTGCCGCTGGAGCTGAGCCAGGACTACGTCGACGGGCTGAAAAAAGGGTTGCCCGAGCTTCCCGACGCCAAGCAGGCGCGCTTCGTGCGCGACTACAAGCTCTCCACCTACGACGCCGCGGTGCTGACCGCGGAGCGCGAGAGCGCGGAGTTTTTCGAGGCGGTGGCCAAGGGGCGCGACGGCGTCGTGGCGAAGCCGCGCGATGGAAAAGTCGCCGCCAACTGGGTGATCAACGAGTTGTTCGGCCGCCTCAACAAGGAAGGCCTAGAGGTGGCGACGAGCCCGGTTTCTGCCAGACAGCTCGGCGGCATCATCGATCTCATCGCCTCGGGCGCCATCTCCGGCAAGATCGCCAAGGACGTATTCGAAATCGTCTGGAGCGAGGGCGGCGATCCGGCCGACATCGTCGAGAGCCGCGGCCTGAAACAGGTCACCGACACGGGCGCCATCGAGAAGGCCGTGGACGCGATCATCGCCGCTAATCCGGACAAGGTCGAGCAAGCCAAGGCCAAGCCGGCCGTGCTCGGCTGGTTCGTCGGCCAGGTCATGAAGTCGACCGGCGGCAAGGCCAACCCGCAGGCCGTGAACGAGCTGCTGCGGAAGAAGCTGGGTATTGGATGAAATCAAGAGCCACGACACTTTATCCGTTCGTGCCGTCGGGCAAGGATTTCGCAGCCGCGCTCGCCTTCTTCGCCGAGCTCGGTTTCGCAAAGGCCTGGGAGCACGACGGCTACGCGGGCCTGCGCTCGGGCGGCGCCTACTTCATCCTCCAGCGCATCGACGTCCCTGAGTGGCAATCGAACCAGATGATCGTCATCGAGGTGGCCGACCTCGACGCCTACTGGACGGAACTTGAGGCCAAGGCGCTCGATCAGCGCTTCGCCGGCGTGAAGCTGAAGGCGCCGCAAGACTACCCGTGGGGCCGCGAGATCCACATCATCGACCCCGGCGGGGTGTGCTGGCACGTGCGGCAAGCCGCACAACCGGCCTCATAGGGCCGACAGCACCCCAAGCGACCCGGTTCGCAGGGAACGCGCTCTCTGATATGCTCGGCCCTATGAACGTTGCCCTTCCGAAAAGCCTCAATGTCGATCAGTTCCTCGCCTGGGCTGCACGCCAGGGGGAAGGCAAATACGAGCTCGTCGACGGCGTGGTGATCATGCAGCAAACACAGCAATGGGGTCACGCGAAGGTCAAGGCCCGGGTGTTCAAGGCGCTCGAACGGGCCCTCGAAGGTCGCGGGTTGCAGTTCTTTGCAGCACCTGACGGAATGACAGTCAGGATCAACAACCGCATGGCGTTCGAGCCCGACGCCCTCGTCGCGCCACTGCCCGAGCCGGCAGACGACAGTCTCGAAATTCCCAACCCGGTGATCGTCGTGGAAGTGCTCTCGCCGTCGACGGCACGGATCGACGCGACGACGAAACTGCGCGGCTACTTCGAGGTTGAGAGCGTGCAGCACTACCTGATCCTCGATCCCGAGGATCGCACCGTCACGCATCACAAGCGCGGCGCGACGGCCATCGAGACCCGCGTCGTCAGCGAAGGTTCACTATCGCTCAACCCGCCGGGTCTCGAATTGCGGCTCGCTGACATCTTCGGGGCCGCACGCGCGTGATCGACCCCGCTGCCCTCCTTGTGTTCGCCAGCGCGTTGGTCGTGGCAGCGGCCTCGCCGGGACCCGGCATCGCCGCCATCGTCGCGCGCGTGCTTGGGCGCGGCATGCGCGGCGCGGTTGCGTTCACGGCCGGCGTGGCGCTCGGCGACGTGGTATGGCTGACCATCGGCATTCTCGGCCTCGCGGCCCTGGCGCAGACGTTCCACGGCGTCTTCCTCGCCATAAAATATGCGGGCGTCGCCTACCTGCTCTATCTCGCCTGGAAGCTTTGGACCGCGCCAGTCCATGCGCACGAGGTCGACGCCGACACGACGGACGTCAGCCCCGTGCGCCTGTTCCTGGCGGGGCTCGCGGTCACGATAGGCAACCCGAAAGTGATGGTGTTCTACCTGGCCCTGCTGCCCAACATCATCGACCTCACCCACGTCACGCTCGCCGGCTGGCTCGCCCTCTCCAGCGTGACGCTGTCGGTGCTTGCCGTCGTGTTCGGCGCCTATGTGGGGCTCGCGGGACGCGCGCGGCGCCTGTTCACCAGCCCACGCGCGCTGCGCCTCGTGAACCGCGGCACCGGCGCCGTGATGGCCTCGGCCGCAGCCGCCATCGCCGCGAAATGAGATTCAGGCCTTTGCAGCGGCGGGCTTCGCGGCCCGCGCCTTGCCGGCGAGCTTCTTCAGGCGCCGGCGCACGGCCAGCGTGTTGCCCTGGTTGCGCGTGAGCTTGGCGCGCGGGGCCGCGCGACGGTTCTTCTTCTTCTGCTTCTCGATGTTGCGGGCGGATCGGATGGCCATGACATATCCCTGATGAGAGGGGCAGCCCCCTCGCGATGACTCGGGCTCTCGACATGAGACGACAGCGGCGAGGGGCCTGGCCCCTTCCCTTCCGCGCCCATCTAGCGCGGGGCGCGCTTGGCTGCAATCTAATCCCGCAGCCACACTTTGAGAGGCATCCCGCCTTTGGGCCTGAGCGTGACGCGGCTCACGGGCTCGGGAACATGCAACCCATCCCATTCGAAACGCGCCCGGCGCACCAGCGTCGCGAGGATGGCGGTCGCCTCCATCATGGCGAAGCTGGCGCCGATGCACGTGCGCGGGCCGAAGCCGAACGGCATGAACTGCGTCCTCGCATACTGGGCTTCGCGCTCCGGAGTGAATCGCTCCGGATCGAAGCGGTCGGGGTCGGGCCATAGCTTGCGGTGCCGGTGCAGAGCGAAGATTGGAATGACCATGAACGTGCCGGGCTTGATCGTCTCGGTGCCGAGCTCGATCGTCTCGCCGGCGACACGTGTCATTACAGGGGCTGGCGGGTAGAGCCGCATGGCCTCCTTCAGCACCGCGCGCGCGATGGGGAGGCGCTCGATGTGCTGGGCACCGAGCGTGCCGGTGCCGACGACGGCGCGTACCTCGGCCAGGATGCGGTCCTGCCACTGGGGCGCACGGGCCAGCAGATAGAGCGTCCAGGTCAGCGCCTTGGCGGTCGTCTCGTGGCCAGCCGCGAGGAAGGTGACGAGGTTGTCGACGAGCTGCCGCTCCGACATCGGCGCGCCCGTCTCCGGGTCCTGGGCGCGGGCGAGGCGCGCCAGCAGATCGTTGCCCTCGAGCCCGGCAGCGCGGCGCCGGGCGAGGATGGCGGCAACGGCCGTGCGCAGCCTGCGCGCCGACCTGCGCCGGCGCATCTTGCCGGGAAACCACATCCACCTGGGTACGCGCAGCATGGCCGCGGCGATGTCCCAGGAGATGGTCGCCAGCGCGCCGTCGGCTGCCTTCATGATGGCGGCGGCCTCCGCATCGGCGCTGCCCGCGAACATGGTCGCCGAGATCACGCGGAAGGTCGTCTCCGTCATGTCCCGATCGATCGCGGACACGGTTCCCGGCCGGCGCAGGCGCCAGCGCTTCACCTGGTCGTCGGCGGCCGCAACCATGGCCGGCACCAGGCTCGCGAGATCGGCGGGGCGGAACAAGGGCGCGGTGGTGCGGCGCTGCCAGCGCCAGCTCGCGCCCTCGGAGGTGAGAATGCCGTCGCCGAGCGTGTAATGGAACACCCGCTTCTCGATCGGGGATTTCGGGAACTGCGCGCTGGCCTGCAACAGCACCTTCTCGATCAGCTCCGGGCCGGTAACGTAGGCGACAATGCTGCGGCCGTTGTCGTGCACGAACAACGGCTGCTCATAGACGGGCCTAGGGACGCTCGCGAGCGGATTGCGCACGAAGGTGAGAAGGTAGCGGCGGAGCGGCAGGGGCCTGGGAGGCGCCTCGACGGTCGGGGGGTAGAGGGCGGCACCCTCCTTCCTGCCGAGAACTGTCGTCATGGGAGCGCTCCATCGCATGGCCTGCCGGCACGCACGACTAGCCAAGTTGTGGATGGAAGTGGGAAGGGTTTAGGCACCCTTCAAGTGAAATGCCCCAACCACCACTTCGTGGCCCAGGTGCCCGGCGTCAGCAGCACGAAGGCCCACAGGAATGCGGATGCCCAGTTGGCAATCTGGAATTTGAGCCAGGGCATCTCCGTGATGCCGGCAACGATCGGCACGCTGGCGCGCAGGGGTCCCGAGAAACGCCCGATCACCACGGCCCAAATGCCCCAGCGCTCGAAGAACTTGTGCCCGTTCTCGATCAGCTTGGGATGGTTGTTGAGCGGCCACATCTTCTGGATCTGCTCGTGGTAGTGGAAGCCGAGCCAGTAGGACACCCAGTCGCCGAGGGCTGCTCCCGTCCCGGCGGCAAGTACGACGGACCAGAAGATCCAGGGATCCGAGGCGCCCACGATCGCCCCTATGCCGACCAGCATCGCCCAGAAGGGCAGGATCAGCGAGACGAACGCCAGCGATTCGCCGAACGCGAGGCCGAACACGACGAAGGATGAAAGGTGGGGATAGTGGCGCACGAAATCCTGCACCGAGCTGGTGATCTGAGCGAAGTCCATTGCACCTTCCCTCTCCCCTGTCGCCGCGACAAAGGCCCGGGCGGCCGCAATTGTCAACGCACGATCAAGCCAACACAGGCGAGGGACACCGGCCGACCGCACACCCGGCCAGCCGCGGCGCGCGTTAACCCGCTCCATTAAGCAGGCCGGAGCATTCGGCACACTTCCTGCTTGCCCGCGTGAGTCGTTCTGGTTTCCAATCCGTAAACGCCTGTGCGGCGAGCGGATGAGAGTAAGGTGGTGCGTAGCCAATCCCCAGTCTTCGGACAAGCCCGGGGCCACAGCCCGGGGCGGAGCCCCGGGTATCGGTGGCTGGTACTCTCGATCCTGACCGCTGCCAATCTCGGGCTCCTCGTCGTCGTTTCGAGCGGTGTTCCTGGCGCTGCCGACGTGGCGGCTCCTGTGACTGGACATCTGATCGGCTTCGGGCTGGCCGCAAGCCTGGCGCTCATCGTGCGCGGGTGGATGCCCGCCGTGCTCGCGGCAGGCATCGCCGCCACCATCGGCGTGCACGCGTGGCCGGGGCTGTCCCGGTGTTGCACGCCTCCGCCGGCACAGGCCGGGCCAGCTCCGGCCCCCACGGGTGCGACCGGGCAGCGGCTGACCGTGCTGGCCTTCAACACCTGGGATGCCGTTCGCGAGTACCGCAGCCTCGCTCGCTATCTGGCAACGGCGCCTGCCGACATCGTGATCCTGTCCGAGTTTGAGGAGGCCAAGCGGCCGCTGCTGGCCGAGGTGAAATCGTCCTATCCCCACCAGGTGAGCTGCGCCGCGGGGAGGGACTGCGCGCTGGCACTGCTTTCGCGACTGCCGCTGGCAGAGTCGGGGGTCGGAACGCTGGACCCGCACGGGCTCGATTTCGTGTGGGCGCGCCTCGGCACGTCGCTCACGGTGGTGGGGACCCACGTGCAGCGACCAAGCAGCGATCCCCACCTGCACATTCGCCAGATGGCGGACCTAACCGATTTCGTGCGGCGCATGGACGGATCGGTCGTGCTGGCGGGCGACTTCAACAATTCACTCTGGTCGAGCACGTTTCGCCGTTTGCGCGATGCGACAGGCCTAGTCCCGACCAGCTTTTTCACCTCCACCTGGCCGGCATGGCCACTCCCCCTGCCGCAGGTAGCGCTCGACCACATACTGGTGTCTGCGGACCTGGCAGTGCTGGCGACGGGGACAGGGCCGGCACTGGGCTCGGACCATCTACCGGTGTGGGCTCAGCTTCGACTTGCGCCGACGCTCGACCGCGTTCCGCGTCAGCCGAGCCGCGTCATCTCACGCCTTGCAGCGGCGGGCCCGCATCTCGGCGGCCAGCTCCTTGCCGACTTCGGCGGCGAACATGTTGGCGCGCGCGACCTGCGCCGGTGACATGCCCTTGCCCTCCGGCCCGCGTAGAGCCTTGGGCACGCCGTCAGCTTCGCGCCGACCGACCGCCAGTTCCTCGCAGCTCAGCTCCTTCTTGCGGCTGCGGAACGCGAACAGGCGCACGCCCGACACGTGCGCGTGCGCGGAGCTTCCCTCCTTGACCCATTTGCGGTCCTGATCGTCGAGCATGGATTTCAGCGTCGACTGGCGCAGGCCGATACATTCCGGACTGTCGTCGATGCACGTCAGGCCGGCCCGATCGTCGCCGTCCAGCCCCGAGCACCCCGAGGCCAGCAGGCACAGTGCCATAAGGGCCGCCGCCGCACGAGGGCGGGTCCCCGGGCGCAGTCTGGGGCGCATGCCGGAGCGGCTGCTATGCATTGTTTCCCCTTGAGGTTCGAGGCCGAAGACCATAGAAGCCACACGTATGGCCGCGCTGTGGCGAGGGCTCTCCACGCCCAGACATACCGCGAATTGTTTCAAGAGATTCGCCGCGCGGATCAATTGCACGGACTTTCGCGACCGAGAGTAGGGAGTTGCACTCATGGCCCACGCCATCCGCATTCACAAGCCCGGCGGCCCCGACGAGTTGAAATGGGAGAGCGTGGAGGTGGGTGAGCCCGGCGCAGGCCAGGTCAAACTCAAACAGCATGCCATCGGGGTCAATTACATCGACGTCTACCAGCGATCGGGCCTCTACAAGATGCCGCTGCCGTTCGTCGCGGGGTCGGAGGGTGCAGGCGAGGTGATTGCGGTCGGATCGGGCGTCGCCGACTTCAAGGTGGGCGACCGGGGGGCCTACGCGGGCGCCATGGGCGGCTACGCCGAAGAGCGCCTGATGCCCGCCGATCGGCTCGTGAAGCTGCCCGACGGCATCGACTACAAGACGGGCGCCGCGATGATGCTGCAGGGCATGACGGTGCGCTACCTGCTGCGCGAAACCTACAAGGTCGGCCCCGGCACCACTATGCTGCTGCATGCGGCAGCCGGCGGTATCGGCCTCATCGCCTGCCAATGGGCACGCCACCTCGGCGCCACCATCATCGGCACGGTCAGCACGGATGAGAAGGGGAAGCTCGCCAAGGAATACGGCTGCACGCACGTCATCAACTACCAGACCGAAGACTTCGTGAAGCGCACCAGGGAGATCACCAACGGCCAGGGCGTCGATGTCGTCTACGACGCCGTAGGCAAGGA